>Ga0209023_10000015_pt1 | contig 363691 bp, 339 predicted proteins | sample LakOneMetagenome_FD_187468 | JGI IMG/M metagenome (GOLD analysis project Ga0209023, IMG submission 187468) | Freshwater and sediment microbial communities from Lake Erie, Canada (SPAdes) (version 2) | ecosystem: Environmental > Aquatic > Freshwater > Lentic | place: Lake Erie, Canada... | reverse complement strand
CACCGGCCAGCTGGAAGGTATCAACAACCGCATCAAGGTGATGAAGCGGATGGCCTACGGTTACCGCGACAGCGCCTTCTTCTTCCTCAAGATCAAAGCCGCGTTTCCCGGAAATCCGTGAAGAACCTTTTTTTTACCGCTTACTTCTGCAGATCCCAACCGCCGAAAGCATGCGGCAGCTGCGCCGCAGCCGTGGTCTCCATCAGGTCGCCCTTCAGGTTGGTCAGCACCACCGGCAGCTCGTTCCCACCCAGTTCCAGCACGACCTGGCGGCAGGCGCCGCAGGGGGCGATCGGGCCGTCGGTGTCGCCGATCACGGCCAGGGCCGTGAAATCGCCCGGCTTGTAGCCGCTGGCGATGGCTGAGAAGAAGGCCGTGCGCTCGGCGCAGTTGCACAGGCCATAGGACGCGTTTTCCACATTGCAGCCGCGGAAGATGCGGCCATCCCTGCATTCCAGCGCGGCGCCGACCTTGAACTTCGAGTACGGCGTGTAGGCCAGTTCGCGCGCGGCGCGGGCTTCATCGATGAGTTTTTCGTATTTCATCGCGGGTTCCCTTATGGACGAATGGTCTTGTAGATCATCGGCTGCGCAGCCGGCGCCTCGGCCGCGATGCGGTAAGCCTCCTGCACCTGGCGCACCGCCTGCTCGGCAGCTTCCTGGGTGCGGGCGTGGACCATCGCGATCGGCTGGCCGGCTTCGACCTTGTCGCCCAGTTCGATCAGGCCGGTCAGGCCGACGGCGAAGTCGATCGTGTCCTGCGGACGCACGCGGCCGCCGCCCAGCGCCACCACGGCCAGGCCGACACTGCGGGTGTCGATCGACGCCGCGTAGCCAGCCTGCAAAGCCGGCGCCGGCACAATGACCGGTGCGGTCTCGAGGTAGGCATCCGGCTTGTCCATCAGGTCGGCCGGGCCGCCCAGCGCGGTCACCATGCGTGCGAAACGCTCGGCGGCTTCACCGGAATCCAGCGCGTGCTGCAGCTTGGCGTGCGCTTCTTCGCTGCTCGCGGCCAGGCCGGAGATCACCAGCATCTCGGCGCACAGCGCCATCGTCACTTCATGCAGGCGCGCCGGGCGCGATTTGCCGGTCAGGTAGTCGATCGCGACGCGCACTTCGACCGCGTTGCCGGCCGCCGGGCACAGCGACTCGTTCATGCCGGTCAGGATCGCCGAGGTGCGGGTACCCGCGCCGTTGCCGACCTTGACGATCGATTCGGCCAGCTCCACCGATTTCTCGTAGGTCGGCATGAAGGCGCCGCTGCCCGCCTTGACGTCCATGACCAGCGCGTCCAGCCCCGCCGACAGCTTCTTCGACAGGATGGAGCCGGTGATCATCGCAACCGATTCCACGGTGGCCGTGGTGTCGCGGATGCTGTAGAAGCGCTTGTCGGCCGGCGCCAGCTGGGCGGTCTGGCCGATGATGGCCACGCCGACTTCCTTGACGATCTTGCGGAACAGTTCCGGCTCCGGCACGGTGCTGTAACCCGGGATCGAATCGAATTTATCGAGCGTACCGCCGGTGTGGCCCAGGCCGCGGCCCGAGATCATCGGCACGAAGCCGCCGCAGGCCGCGATCATCGGGCCCAGCATCAGCGAGACGACGTCGCCGACGCCGCCGGTCGAGTGCTTGTCGACCACCGGACCCGGCAGGTCCAGCGATTTCCATTCCAGCACCTGGCCGGAATCGCGCATCGCCAGCGTGAAGGCGACGCGTTCGTCCATGTTCATGTCGTTGAAGTAGACGGCCATCGCCAGCGCTGCGATCTGGCCTTCGGTGACTTCACCGTTGGGGATGCCACGCACGAAGAACTGGATTTCTTCCTTGGTCAGGGTGCCGCCGTCGCGCTTTTTGCGGACGATTTCTTGGGGGAGGAACATGATGCTTCCTTAAATTGTTAGCTCTTGAAACGTCATTCCCGCGAAGGCGGGAATCCATACGTCGCGTACCTAGTGGCTCAGTATGGATTCCCGCTTTCGCGGGAATGACGTTGTTTTATATCGCTTCTATCAGACGCCGTACGGGATCCATACGTTTTTGACCTGCGAAGCATGCTGCAGCACCGTCTTGCCGCAAGCCTGCTTCGCATCGAACCAGTCACGCCCTTTCGCGCCGCCGGTCCAGGTGCGCTTCAGCGATTCGCTAGAGAGACGCTCGACTTCCGCGCAGCCTTCCGCCGAACCATCGTGGCGCCACACGGCATCCACGTCGAAGTGCGAGGCCAGCGTACGCGCCAGCTCGTCGGCGGAGCCGGTGACGATGTTCAGCGCGCCGCCCGGCAGGTCAGAGGTATCCAGCACCTGGTACAGGTCCAGCGCCGACAGCGGGTGCGCTTCCGACGGCACGGCGATCACGCGGTTGCCCAGCGCCAGGGCCGGGGCCACCAGCGAGATGAAGCCCAGCAGCGGGTTCTCGTTCGGGCAGATGATGCCGATCACGCCGACCGGTTCGTTCAGCGCCACCGTGATGCCGTGCATCGGCGGCTGGTGCGCCAGGCCGTCGTACTTGTCGGCCCATGCAGCCCAGTAGAACAGGCGCTCGATCGAGGCCTGCACTTCGGCAGCAGCGTTCTTCGAACCGGTCTGCTGGGCGATGCGGGCGGCGAATTCGTCGGCGCGCACGGCCAGGTTCTCGGCGATGTAGTACAGGACCTGCGCGCGGTTGTGCGCGGTGGCCTTGGACCAGCCGGCCGCCTTGTGCGCGGCTTCGACGGCGTTGCGGATGTCCTTGCGATTACCCTCACCGATGTCGGCCAGGAAGCTGCCGTTGGCGCCCATGATCGCGCGGCTGTAGGCGCCGTCCGGGCGCGCCTGCTTGCCGCCGATGTAGAGCTTGGCGGTGCGGTCGACGGCGAACGGGTTGCCCTCTTCCGAAGCTTTCACTTTGCCCTTCTCGGCGATCAGCGGGACGGCCGGGCGGCGGTCTTCCGCCAGCGGGGTCAGGTACTCGTACATGCCTTCTTTGCCGCCTTCGCGGCCGAAGCCCGATTCCTTGTAGCCGCCGAAACCGCAGGCCGCGTCGAACTGGTTGGCGGTGTTTATCCACACCACGCCGGCCTTGATGGCGGGCGCGACGTCCAGCGCCAGGCTGATCGACTCGGTCCACACGCAGGCGGCCAGGCCGTACACGGTGTTGTTGGCCAGCTGGACCGCTTCGCCGGGGGTGCGGAAGCTCATCGCCACCAGCACCGGGCCGAAGATTTCGGTCTGGGCCACGGCGGCCGAGGTCGAGGCGCCGGTGATCAGGGTCGGCAGGAACCACGAGCCGCCGACCGGCATCTCGCAGGCCGGCTGCCAGACTTCGCAGCCCTCGGCGCGGGCGGCATCCACCAGGCCGGTGATGCGCTGCTGCTGCACCGGATCGACCAGGGCGCCGATGTCGTTCGACTTGTCCAGCGGCGAGCCGACGCGCAGGTTGTGCATGCGCGCCTTGACCTTCTCGATGAAGCGCGGGTACACCGATTCCTGCACCAGCAGGCGCGAACCTGCGCAGCAGACCTGGCCCTGGTTGAACCAGATCGAATCGACCAGGCCTTCGACGGCGGCGTCCAGGTCCGCATCTTCGAAGACGATGAAGGGCGACTTGCCGCCCAGTTCCAGCGACAGCTTCTTGCCGGTGCCGGCAGTCGCCTTGCGGATGATGCGGCCGACTTCGGTCGAGCCGGTGAAGGCCAGCTTGTCGATGCCCGGGTGGTTGACGATGGCTTCGCCCACGCGGCCGTCGCCAGTGACGATGTTGACCACGCCGGCCGGCACGCCCGCCTGCACGCAGATCTCGGCGAACAGCAGCGCGGTCAGCGAGGTGAACTCGGCCGGCTTGAAGACGATGGTGTTACCCGCGGCCAGCGCCGGGGCGATTTTCCATGCCAGCATCAGCAGCGGGAAGTTCCACGGCACGATCTGGCCGACCACGCCGACGGCGCGGTAGTCGGCGAATTCTTCCGACTGCAGCTGGGCCCAGCCGGCGTGATGGTAGAAGTGGCGCGCGGCCAGCGGCAGGTCGGCATCGCGGGTTTCGCGGATGGTCTTGCCGTTGTCCAGGGTCTCGAGCACCGCGAACAGGCGCGAGTGCTTCTGCAGCAGGCGCGCCAGCGAATACAGCACCTTGGCGCGGCCGTGGCCGCCCATGGCCACCCAGCCCGGCTGGGCGCGGCGTGCCGCGGCGACGGCGCGCTCGACGTCGTCGGCGGTCGCTTGGGTCACCTGCGCCAGTTCGCTGCCGTCGGCCGGGTTGAAGGAGCCGAAGGTCTCGCTGGCTTCAGTCCAGGCATTGTCGATGAACAGGCCGAAACGGCGGCCGTGCTGGTCCAGCCACGCTTGCGCTTCCTTGGTGCTTTCGGGTGCGGGACCGTAATCCATAGTCTGAAGAATCTCTTTAATTGTTGGCATGACGAATCCGTGTTCTTAAGGTTGCGCGTGGCGGTGGGCGGCCGAGTAGAAGCCGGTCACGTGGTGCTCGAGCTGGCGCTCGATGTCGGTCAGCAGGCTGGAGGCGCCGATGCGGAACAGGTGCGGCTGCAGCCATTCGTTGCCCAGCTCTTCCTTCATCACGGTCAGGTACTGCAGCGCGGATTTCGCGGTGCTCACGCCGCCGGCCGGCTTGTAGCCGACCTTGAAGCCGGTCTGCTCATAGTATTCGCGGATCGCGCGCACCATCACCAGCGACACCGGAATCGTCGCGTTGACGCCTTCCTTGCCGGTCGAGGTTTTGATGAAGTCGGCGCCGGCCATCATGCAGACCCACGACGCCTTGGCCACGTTTTCCAGCGTGACCAGGTCGCCGGTCGCCAGGATCGCCTTGACGTGCGCTTCGCCGCAGGCCTGGCGGTAGGCCAGCATCTCGTCGTACAGCGCCTGCCAGTTACCGGTCAGGACGTGCTGGCGGGTGATCACGATGTCGATCTCGGTCGCGCCGGCGGCCACCGACAGTTCGATCTCGCGCAGCTTGGTTTCGAGGCTCGACAGGCCGGCCGGGAAGGCGGTCGACACCGCGGCGATCGGCATGCGGCCTTTCAGGATCTGCACGGCCGGGGTGATCATCTCGTGGTACACGCAGACGGCGCCGGTCTGCAGGCTGTCCAGGCCCAGTGCCTGCATCAGGTCGGTGCGCAGCGGACGCATCGCCTTCATGCACAGGCGCTCGACGCGGCCCGGGGTATCGTCGCCGCCGAGGGTGGTCAGGTCGATGCACTGGATGGCCTTCACCAGCCAGGCCGCCTGGTAGTCCTTTTTGACGGTGCGGCGGTTCGCCAGGCTGGCGGCGCGGCGGTCGGCGGCGTTGCGGTTGACCTTCAGGTGGTGGATCCAGCCCAGGTCGAGGCCGATGGCCGTGTTGCGCGCATTGATTACTTTAGAATCGAGGTTCGGGCTCATAAAAGGGCAGTTCCGTTCGAGAGAGGTTTGACGCCGAGGTGTTTGGCGAGCGTTGCGCCGATGTCGGAGAAGGTGTCGGCCACCGGCAGTTCCTGTGCGGGTGCGGCCGGGCCGAAGAACAGCATCGGGATGTGTTCGCGGGTGTGGTCCGAGCCGGGCCAGGTCGGGTCGCAGCCGTGGTCGGCGGTGATCACGACCAGGTCGCCTTCCTTGAGCTTGGCGGTGAATTCCGGCAGGCGCGCATCGAGTTCGTGCAGCGCGTTCGAGTAACCGGCGACGTCGCGGCGGTGGCCGAAGTGCATGTCGAAGTCGACGAAGTTTACGAAGGTCAGCGACTTGTCGCCGGCGGTGTCCGCCACTTCGAGCAGGCGGTCGAACAGCGCCATGTTGTCGGCGCCCTTGATCAGTTGCGTGACACCCTGCCCTGCGAAGATGTCGCTGATTTTACCGAGGGCGATGACTTCGCCGCCGGCGTCCTTGACGTGGTCCAGCAGGGTCGGCGCGATCGGCGGCACGGCGTAGTCGTGGCGGTTGCTGGTGCGCTTGTAGTTGCCGTTGCTGCCAACGAAAGGACGCGCGATCACGCGGCCAATGTTGTAGGGCTTGACCAGTTCATACGCGGCTTCGCAGACTTCGTACAGACGGTCCAGGCCAAAGTGCTCTTCGTGCGCGGCGATCTGCAGCACCGAGTCGGCCGAGGTGTAGAGAATCGGCTTGCCGGTGGCGACGTGCTCGTCGCCCAGTTCGGTGATGATGGTGGTGCCCGAGGCGTGGCAGTTGCCCAGCCAGCCCGGCACGCCGGTCAATTCCTGCAGCTTGTCGGTCAGCTCTTGCGGGAAGCTCGGCACGGTCTTGGGGAAGTAGCCCCAGTCGAAACGCACCGGCACGCCGGCGATTTCCCAGTGGCCGCTCTGCGTGTCCTTGCCGGTCGACTGCTCGCGGGCGACGCTCCAGGCGCCAGTGAAGCCTTCGCGTTTGTCGAAGCCGGCCGGCCACTGGCCGCTGGCCTTGTGCGCGGCGGCGCCGAGGCCGATGCTTTCCAGGACCGGCAGCGACATCGGCTTGCCTTCCTTGGCCGCCCATTCGGCGATGTGGCCGAGGGTGTTGGCGCCCGTGTCGCCGTATTTCTCGGCGTCCGGCAGCGCGCCCAGGCCGAAGGAGTCAAGCAGGAGGATGAATGCGCGTGACATAGTCAGTCTCTCTAGTCAGTCGGGGTCAGAGCCCACCCGTGAAAACCGGGCTCTGACCCCGAATAATCAATCAGGCGGTTGCGCCCAGGCGTTCGATGAAAGCATGCATCAGCGCGACCAGGTCCTTGGCCGCGACTGCAGCGTACTTCAGGGTCTGCTCGTGCGACAGCGGGAACGGGGTCAGGCCTTCGGCCAGGTTGGTGATGGCGGACATGCCGGCCACTTTCAGGCCGCAGTGGCGGGCGGCGATCACTTCCGGCACCACCGACATGCCGACCATGTCGGCGCCCATGGTACGGAAAGCGCGGATCTCGGCGGCGGTTTCGAAGTGCGGGCCCGGGGTCGACAGGTAGACGCCTTCGTGCACGGTGATGCCCTTCTCAAGAGCCACGGACTTCACCAGCTCACGGGTCTCGGCGTCATAGGCATTGGCCATGCTGAAGAAGCGCGGGCCGAAGCGGTCGTCGTTCGGGCCGGCCATCGGGCTGCCCGGCAGCAGGTTGATGTGGTCGCTCAGCACGACGATGCTGCCGGCGTCGACTTCCGGACGCAGCGAGCCGGCCGCGTTGGTCACGAACAGCAGTTCGCAGCCGATCAGCTTCAGGGTACGGACCGCGGACGTCATCACGCTGGCGCCGTAGCCTTCATAGAAGTGGCCGCGGCCCTTCATGCAGGCGACCGGCACGCCGGCCAGGGTGCCCAGCACCAGTTCGCCGGCGTGGCCGTGCACGGTGCTGATCGGGAAGCCAGGCAGGTCGGCGTAGCTGATCGCCACCGCGTCCGTCATCTGCTCGGCCAGCACGCCGAGACCGGAGCCGAGGATGAGCGCCACTCGCGGCGTGAAACCGGGCTTGCGGGCACGGATGACGTCGGCGGCTTCGAATGGGGTGTTGCTGAGCATGGATGGCTTCCTTGTGAATTGCTGGATTGAGGTGTCTTGCTGGATGGACCGGAGAGGCCGTTACTGCAGGTGTTGCACGGAAAGCGGGAGCCCGGTGCACCAAATTAGTCAAACTATGCATTATCGTGGATTGGTATGGCAAATACCAAATTTTTGCTCGATTTATATGTAGAAGGTATAAATAAGCTATCCTGAATATTCGCTTGCAGATACATCCTTGCGTTGACGCTCGACAAACAAGTGTTTAACATCACAAACAATTGTTTAAACGCTTCCTATCGTGACCGAGCACTCAAAAAAACAACAGCTGGTTGAGCTGATCCGCGCGAATCCCTTCATTTCGCAGCAGGAGCTGGCGGATGGCCTTGGCTTGTCGCGCTCGGCCGTCGCCGGCCATATCGCCGGCCTGATCCGCGAGCGCAAGCTGCTCGGACGCGCCTATGTATTACCGGACCGCCGCCCCGTTACCTGCATCGGCGCGGCCAATCTCGACCGCAAGCTGCGTTCATTGGCCGGCATCGCCCTGCACACCTCGAACCCGGCCAGCCAGAGCGAGTCCTTCGGCGGCGTCGCCCGCAACATCGCCGAGAACCTCGCGCGCCTGGGCACGCCAGTTGCTTTAATTACTGCAACAGGCAAGGACAGCTCGGGCGCCGCCCTGCTCGCGCACGCGCAAAGCCTGGGCATCGATACAAGTGGCACGCTGCAGCTGCCCGACCTGGCCAGCGGCACCTATACGGCGGTGCTGGACCAGGACGGCGAGATGGTGGTGGCGCTGGCCGACATGGCCCTCTACGACCGCCTCGACCCGGCCTTCATCGACAGCTGCCAGACCCGCATCGCGACCAGCGCGCTGGTGGTGGCGGACCTGAATCTGCCGCTGGCAACGGTGGATGCCGTGATCGCCCAGGCCCGCCGACTCGATGCGCCGCTGGTGCTGGTGGCAGTGTCGGAGCCGAAGATGGCGCGCCTGCCGCAGGACTTGTCGGGCGTGCGCCTGCTGATCCTGAACCGCGGCGAACTCGCGGCGCGGGTCGGGCGCGAGCTGGCCAGCGAGACGGAACTCGACGCGGCCGTCGCCGAAGTGCGGGCCCAGGGCGCGCGCGACCTGATCGTCACGCGCGGCGCCGAGGGCGTGGTCTTCACGCGCGGCGGCGACATCGTGCGCCTCTACGCCCACGGCACCGAAGTGGTCGACGTCACCGGCGCCGGCGATGCCTTCGCGGCGGCCGTGTGCTGGTCGCTGATGCAGGATGGCGATGACCTCGAACTGGCCTGCCGGCGCGGCCTGAAACTCTCCGCGCTGACACTCAGCGTGCCGGAAACCGTGCACCCGCGGCTCGGCCCGGACACGCTGATGAATACGAACACGAACACGAACACCCAGGATTAACCATGCAAAGCTTCCTCCAGTTTTCTCCCGAAGTGCAGGCCGCCCGCGCCGCCGGCAAGCCCATCGTCGCCCTCGAGTCGACCATCATCTCGCACGGCATGCCCTACCCGCAGAACGTGCAGACCGCACGCGAAGTCGAGCAGGTGATCCGCGATGCCGGCGCGGTGCCCGCCACCATCGCCATCATCGACGGCCGCATCTGCATCGGCCTGGCCGACGAGCAGCTCGAGCTGCTGGGCCAGTCGAAGGACGCGATCAAGGTCAGCCGCCGCGACCTGGCCTACGTGCTGTCGCAGAAGAAGCTCGGCGCCACCACCGTCGCCGCGACCATGATCTGCGCGCAGCTGGCAGGCATCGAAGTCTTCGTCACCGGCGGCATCGGCGGCGTGCACCGCGGCGCCGAGACCAGCTTCGACATCTCGGCCGACCTGCAGGAACTGGCGCAGACCGGCGTGGCCGTCGTCTGCGCGGGCGTGAAGTCCATCCTCGACATCGGCCTGACGCTCGAATACCTCGAGACCCATGGCGTGCCGGTAGTGAGCGTGGGCCAGGCCGCCTTCCCCGCCTTCTTCACGCGCGACAGCGGCTTCAAGGCCGACTTCCAGCTCGACACGCCGGAAGAACAGGCACGCTTCATCCGCACCAAGTGGCAGCTTGGTCTCGAAGGCGGCGTGGTGGTCAGCAATCCGGTCCCGGAAGCATCCGCCATGAAGAGCGAAGAGATCGACGCCATCATCGCCCAGGCCCTGCGCGAAGCGGACGAGCAAGGCGTGAAGGGCAAGCTGGTCACGCCTTTCCTGCTGGCGCGCATCAAGGAACTGACCGGCGGACGCAGCCTGGTGACGAATATCGCGCTGGTCAAACACAATGCCCTGGTCGGCGCGCAGCTGGCCGTGGCGCTGAACGCACTCTGAATAAAGACCTCCATGTCGATCGACCTGAAGCAGCTGAAATACTTTCTCGCAGTGGCCGAAGAAAAAAGCTTCAGCCGCGCCGCCGAGCGCCTGCACATCTCGCAGCCGCCGCTCTCGCAGCAGATCATGAAGCTGGAGAGCGAACTGGGCGTGCGCCTGTTCGCGCGCACCACGCGCAGCTTCGAGCTGACGGTGGCCGGCAAGGCCTTCATGCAGGAAGCGGCGGACCTGCTGGGCCGGATGCGGATGGCGGTCGATACCATCCGCCAGATCGACCGCGGCGAGGTCGGGCGACTGCGCGTGGGCATCGTCGGCTCGGCGATGTGGGGACCGATCCCCGGGCTGCTGGAGCAGTTCCAGAGCCAGTTCCCGCGCGTGACCTGGACCATCCACGAACTCGGCCCGGACGAGCAGTGGGACGCGCTGCGCGGCAAGCAGATCGACGTCGGCTTCTGGCGCGAACCCAAGCGCGACGAGGACGATCTGAAACACGCGAACCTGCGCCAGGACCTCTGCTCGCAGGAGAACTACTGCGTGGCCGTGAACGTGCAGCACCCGCTGGCGCGCAGGAACAGCATCGACCTCACCGACATCGCCGGCGAGCCGCTGCTGACCCTGCACCTCGACCAGTCGGCCGAGCCGCGCTACCTGATCCAGTGCTGCGTGAACGCCGGCTTCCAGCCGACCATCTTCCAGGAAGCCGCCGAGCCGCAGACCCTGCTGGCGATGGTCGGCGCCGGCCTGGGCGTGGCCTTGATGCCGGAGACCACCGGCCGCATCGGCTGGCCGGGCGTGCGCTTCCTGCCGATCAAGGGCAATCCGCCGTCGGCCAATCTCTACATTACCTATCCGATCCAGGACGATGCGCCGGTGGTGCGGGCGTTTTTGAAGATCGTGAATCCGGAAGGCGAATAAACGCTCTTCTTACTGTCGTGGCTTGAACCCAACACGGCGCGCGTGCGGCAGCGCATCCGGCGCCGTTTTGATCTAGGCTTTCCTGAACAGGGAGCCGATCATGTCCAAACGCGTTCTAGCGGTTTGCGCCGCCATCTGCACCAGTCTGGCCCTGCCTGCAACAGCGCAGGATTTCTGGCAATTCAGCTACACCGGCTTCCGCATCCAGGAAACCGGGCAGTTCGATCCGGGCATCCGCTTCGACGGTTCCTTCCGCGGCAGCGATGCCGACCACGACGGCGCCCTCGAACTCGGCGAGCTCGAGACCTTCTGGTGGAACGGCTACAGCTATTTCGAAAGCCCCTACACCGGCTGCTATGGCGCCCGCTGCGCGCTGAAGGCCTTCCGCTACGAGCTCGGCAGCGGCCAGCTCAGCTTCGACGCCGAATGGAGCTATTCGGACGAAGCCGCGTACAGCAAGACGACAACCATCACCGGCGTGAGCCATACCTTCTACGGCGAGACCGGCTACCCGGCGCCCACCAACGGTTCCACCACGACCTATCTGTGGACCGACCAGACCCGCTTCGCGATTTCGCCGCCGCCGGTGGACGAGCCGCCCGCGCTGGCGCTGCTGCCTGCCGGGCTGCTGCTGATGGGCGTGCTGCGGCGCCGCCGCACCTGAGCCGCCGCGATCTCCATCCAACGCTTGACTTTGCGCGCACATGGATTAAGCTATTAACGAATTCGTTAATTACTTAATTTATGGAAATCGACAAGGTCTTCGAAGCGCTGGCATCCAGGCCGCGGCGGGAAATCCTCGCCTACCTGTCGCATGCCGAACTCACCACCTCCGAGCTGGCCGAGCGCTTTTCGATGAGCGCGCCCGCCATTTCGCGCCATCTGTCGATCCTGGAAAACGCCGGCCTGATATCCAGCACCCGCAACGGCCAGTTCGTCATCTACAAGCTCAACGGCGATAGCCTGGTCAGTGCCCTCAGCAATTTTGCGTTTGAAATCTGCCCGGTGGGTAAACCGCTGAAACGCGAATCGAAGCAAGTCGCGAAGCGGAAAAAAGCATCGTAGTCCTTTCCGAAAGGAGGATGTATGGGCATTCCTGAAGGCCATCGCGTACACGGCGAAGGCGCAATTTTCAAGGCTGGGCAAGTACGCTGGGCGCCGCTCAAATCGCTCTGGTTCACGGCGATGGCCCTGTGCGCCACGATCGGCGGCGCGGCGACATTCTCCTGGCCGGCGCTGGCGCTGTTCCTGGTGTCGACCGCGATCGTTCTGCTGTTCGGCCACTCCCTCGGCAGCCACCGCAAGCTGATCCACGGCAGCTTCGCCTGTCCACGATGGCTGGAATACCTGCTGGTGTATCTCGGCGTACAGGTCGGCCTGTCCGGCCCGCTCGGACTGCTGCGCCAGCACGAGTTGCGGGACTACGCCCAGCGCCTGCCGGACTGCCACGACTACCTGCGCCACGGCAGCGGTTTCTGGCGCGACGCGTGGTGGCAGCTGCACTGCAACCTGCATCTCGACGAGGCACCTCGCATCCATATCGAAGACCGGATCCTGAAAGACCGCTTCTACCTGTTCCTGGAGCGGACCTGGATGGCGCAGCAGCTGCCATGGGCGCTTGCGTTCTACCTGTGGGGCGGCTGGGGCTTCGTGTTCTGGGGCGTGTGCGCGCGCGTAACCGCCGGGGTCCTCGGCCACTGGCTGATCGGGTATTTCGCCCACAACCATGGCGGCATGCATGCGATCGTGCAGGGCGCGGCCGTGCAGGGGCGGAACATCCGCCTGACTTCCCTGCTGACGATGGGCGAATGCTGGCATAACAACCATCACGCGTTTCCGGGCTCGGCCAGGCTCGGCCTGTTCCCGGGCGAGTGGGATCCGGGCTGGTGGGCATTGATGCTGCTGCGGCGCTGGGGCCTGGTGTGGGACATCCGGACCGCCGACCAGTTGCCGCCGCGGCCGGAACTCCTGCCGCTGGAGTCCGCGGATGCGTCGACCGTTCACGCAATGGCGGCGTCCAGGCCACAGCCGTCGAACGCACTGGCCGATGTGCTGCCCCTGTTTGCAAGCTTCGTGTTCGGGCGTGAGGCAAGACGCCACGCAGTCTGCCTGCGCTGGCCTGCTTCGCTGGCGCCGCATGCCCTGCTCCGCATGCTGTGCGGCTCCCGCATCGAACTGGTCCTCGACCGCTGCGCGCCGCGGATGACGCTCGGCTACGCCGGCCGCGCGTTGCTCGGCCTGCCTGCCCTCGCGGCCGCGATCGGCCGGCAGCACGCAGTGCTCGGGCTGCTCGCGCTGTGCATGCTGCCGCTCATGCTGGGCATCGAGAAACTCAGGTCGACGCTGAGCGCTTGAGTCGGCCGCGGCACGTTAGAATGCGGTCTTGAAAATCTTGTTGGAGCAATACGATGAAACGAACCGACCTGGCCAAGGCCGACGCCAAGAAACTGCAGCACCAGCAGGGCCCGCGCGCCCTCCCTTCCGGTACGGCCGGGGCGCAGCTGCCCGACCGCCGCGAACAGCGCGAACGCGACCGCGCGCTCGGACTGGTGCCCTTCGCGGTCAAGCTCAACGGCGATCTGGTCAAGCAGTTGCAGGCGCTGGCGCAGGAACGCGGGGTCGATATGAATGCGCTGGTGGCCGAGGTGCTGCAAAAAGGCTTGGCTGCTTAATAATCGATGCGGGCTCAGTGCGTGGCGCCGCCCGCCAGCACCACATCGGTGTCCACCGCCAGCGCCACCTCCACCGCCACCCGCAAACCCGCCACGATCTCGTCCAGCGCCATCGCAGGCGTCGGCTGCACTGGATAAGCCGCTGCCTGCTCCGGCAGGAAAGGCACGTGGATGAAGCCCGCCTTCACGGCGCGCCCGCACGCGCGCAGGTGGTGCATCAGCGCATAGAACACGTGGTTGCAGACGAAGGTGCCGGCGGTCTGCGACACGCCCGCCTTGACGCCCTGCTCGCGGATCGCCGCTGCCATGGCCTTGATCGGCAGCGTCGTGAAATAAGCTGCCGGACCATCGGCGGCAATCGGCACGTCGACCGGCTGCTGACTGGCGTTGTCGGGGATGCGCGCATCGTCGACGTTGATGGCGATGCGTTCGATCGAGATCTCGGGGCGGCCGCCGGCCTGGCCGACCGCGATGACGACGTCGGGCCGGATTTCCTCGACGGCTTCGAGCAGCGTCTCGATGGAGCGGCCGAACACGCAGGGCAGCTCGCGCGCCACTACTTTAAACCCAGCGCCGGACCAGCCGTCCAGCAAACGCACCGCTTCCCACGAAGGATTGGTGGCGGCGCCGTCGAAGGGTTCGAATCCGGTGAGCAGGACAGTTTTCATTTCGGTCAGCGGACCATCAGGAAGTACAACAGGACGATATTCGCCAGCAGCAGCGGCAGCGCGGTCGGCAGCTGGGCCTTGATCACGGCGTTCTTGTCCGGCAGCTCGAGCAGGGCCGCCGGCACGATGTTGAAGTTGGCCGCCATCGGCGTCATCAGGGTGCCGCAGTAGGCGCTGAACATGCCGATTGCCGCCATCACGGCCGGATTCGCATGATACACCCCGACCAGCACCGGAATCCCGATGCCGCCCGCGATGACCGGGAAGGCGGCAAAACCGTTGCCCATCACGACCGTGAACAGCGCCATGCCGATGCAGAAGGCGGCGCAGGCGACCAGGCGCGAATCCATCGGGATGTACGAGGTCGTGATGTGGGCCACGGCCTTGCCGACGCCGGCCTCGGAAAACAGCAGCCCGAGCACGGCCAGCATGTGCGGCAGCACCACCGCCCAGCTCATCGCGTCGATCAGGCGCCTCGCTTCGCGCACGCCCTGCAGCGGCGTGGCGCGCGTGAACCAGCAGGCAAGCAGCAAAGCGACGATCGAGCCGCAGCCCATGCTCACCAGAGTCAGGTTCTTCGGGTCCAGTAAGGGAGTCGCATCGATGCGCACGTCTTTCAACAAGGTCGAGCCGATCATCGTCACCACCGGGATCGCCAGCGCCGGCGCCAGCAGCTTGTGGCCGAGACGGGCCGCACTGGCGCGCCTCCCCTCTTCCGGCGGCAGCGTGGCCTTGCCGCCCTTGACCAGGCCGGCGCCCGCCACCAGCGCCATCGCGACCATCAGCAGGCCGGTGGCCGCGGGCGGTATCCGGCTGCCGGCCAGGTAGAGCAGCGCGTACAGACCCCAGAACAGCGCGCTGGTGAGGCGGCGGGGATTGCTGCGGTCGCGCAGGTTCATGATGGCCGTCGCAGCGAACAGCAGGCCGACCAGGATGTAGAAGTCGTCGAGCGCAAGGATCATCGTGCACTCCCCATGATCCGGGCATCGAGCCGGCGCAAATTCCAGGCGTGGATCACGAAGGCCGTCACCGCGGTCGGGATGCCCCACAACGCCATGTGCAGCGGATCGACTTCCAGGCCCTCGGCGCGCAAGATGGTCTGCATCAGCACGATGGCGCCGAAGGCCACGAACACGTCCTCGCCGAAGAACAGGCCGACGTTGTCGGTGGCGGCGCTCATCGCGCGGATGCGCTGGCGCATCGCCTCGTCGAGCTTCACGCCACGTGCCTCGGCGGCGGCTTCGGCCATCGGCGCCACCAGCGGCCGCACCATGTTCGGATGGCCGCCAAGGCTGGTCAGGCCGAAGGCGGCGGCCAGTTCGCGCACCAGCAGGTACACGGTCAGCAGGCGCCCGGTGGTGGCGGAGCGGATCTTCGCGATGCTGGCCTGGGCGTGTTCCTTCAGCCCGGCGCGCTCGAGCAGGCCGATCGCCGCCAGCGGCAACAGCAGGATCAGAGGCAGGTTGCGGGTCTTGGCGAAGGCCGTGCCGAGCGATTCCAGCAGGTGCATCGGCGAGAAGCCGCCGGCCACCCCGGTCACCCCGCAGGCGGCGATCACCACCAGCACCGGATTCGCGCGCAAAAGAAATCCGGCAACGACGACGGCAATGCCGAGCAGGGGCCACAGGTTGACGGCAGTGTGCATGGGTCTCCAGCGAAGTTTCAACTACGTTTGTTAGCGCGGAGATATTACCTCAGCACGGGGACGGTGCAGCGAATGGATGAGAGATGCCGCGGCAATCCACGGCAGCGTGGCTTTTCGGCCAGAGACACGGCGCCTGCACGAAGGCGCCCTTTCCGCTTTGCGTGCGCGCATGCCCGATCGGCGCGTGCCCGCTATGCTCGATGAGTCAACCACGGGAGATCTGTCATGAAATCGCTCTTGCGCTGCGCCGCATTGCTGGGCGCGCTCGGCCTCGCCAGCTGCGGCGGCGACGTCGGCATCGGCGTCGGCGTCGTCTGGCACGACGGCCCCGATTACCCCTGGCCCAACCATCCGGACTGGCCCAGCTGGCCCGACCGGCCGCAGGGCGCCACCGGCCTCTTCCCCATCGCCGGAGACGTGTGCGGCGTCTGCTCGGGCTCGAAGGACGGCACCGGCTCGGCGGCGCGCTTCAATGCGCCGGAAGGCATCGCCGCGGACACCGCCGGCAACCTGTATGTGGCGGAGCCGGCCAGCGCCACCGTCCGCAAGGTCACGCCGCAGGGCGCGGTCACGACCCTGGCCGGCACGCTGGGTGCGGTCGGCTACGCGGACGGCAACGGCAGCGCCGCGCGCTTCAACCAGCCGTCGCGGCTCACCACGGACACCCAGGGCAACGTCTACCTGACCGATACCGGCAACTCGGTGGTCAGGCGGATCACGGCGGGCGGCGCGGTCGGCACGGTGGCCGGCAACGGCACCTGCGGCAGCGTCGACGGGCGCTCCACCTCTGCCCAGTTCTGCAACCCGAAAGGCATCGTGCTGGACCGCCGCGGCAACCTGTGGATCGCCGACACCGGCAACCACACGGTGCGCCGCATCGACGTCGACGGCAACGTTACCACGGTGGCGGGCTCGCCGGGCGTGTGCGGCAGCGCGGACGGCCGCGGCGGCACGGCGCGCTTCTGCAACCCGCAGGATGTCGGCGTGGACGAATGGGATAACGTGTACGTGGTCGATACCGGCAACTCGACGATCCGGATGATCAACCCCAAGGGAGAAGTGAGCACGCTGGCCGGCCAGGCCGGCCAGTGCGGGGCGACGGACGGCAGCGCGACCGTGTCGCGGCTATGCGCACCCAGCGGCATCGCCGTCGAGGGCAACGACTTGTATGTCGCGGACACCGGCAACGCCACCATCCGCAGGATCAACCTCGACAACGTGACCAGTACGGTGGCGGGCGTCGCCGGCCGTCAGGGCATCGTGCTGAATGCCCTGCCCGGCGGCCTGGACCACCCAGTGGGCGTGGCGCGCGCACCGGACGGCTCGTTTGCGCTCACGACCCATAACCTGGTCGTGAAGCTGCTGCCGGCGAAGTGAGTTATTCCGGGCGCACCGGAGTCGTGGCGTCCTTGCCGACGACGGTGGTCCACGGACGCACGATCCAGCTCTGGACCAGGCCTTCGGTCACATAGGGATCGGCCTTGGCGAAGCGCTCGGCCACTTCGGGCGAGTCGCCCTGGAACAGCAGGACGGCGTAGTCGCTTGGGTCGGCCAGGGCGCCGGCGATCACGATCTCGCCGCGCTGCTCGGCTTCCCAGGCCAGTTTCAGGTGTTCGTTGCGGAATTCGCCGCGGCGGGCCAGGTAGTCGGGGGCCAGTTCGTACATCAGCAGGTAGTGCACATCGTCTCCAGAAGTTGCAGAAGGGATCAAAATGACTGGCCATCTTAACCGATACCATGGCCCCATGAAACGTCACCTCATCACCCTGGGCGCCCGCACGACTGCCGACGGCGTCGTCACCTCGGCCTCGAGCTTCATGTCCGTCGACGGCGCCCGTATCGCCCTCGAAGGCGACGAAGTCAGCTGCCATGCCTGCGGCAGTACCGGCCTCATCCGCTGCACGGGGCCGCGCACGCCGGAGCGCTTCAACGGCCGCCTGCTCGCGCTGGAAAACGACGAGTGCGTCTGCAACTGCGCTACGCCGCCCAGGCTGTTGCCTGGCCAGTTCCTGCGCTACCAGACGGTAGAAGACGCCCCTGCCCTTTGATCGCTTCCTGCAGCCTCGCCGCAGCCATGATATTGTTGTGTTATGGCAACGTTGTATAGGTAAATAACAGGCCTCCATGGCTTTGTACCTCAACGCACAGACCGTTTCACGATGGCAGAGGTAGACTGAAAGCATGGACACTCGGAAAAAAGTAGCGGCAGGAATGGCTGGTTTCGCCAGCATGCTGTGGCTGGGCCTCACGGCTGCGGTCGCGGCCAACCAGCGCCGCCTGGTGTTCAACCCGACCATCGAGCGTGAAGTGAAAAGCCCGCGCAGCAGCGGCCACCGCACCCGTCCGGTGGTACTGCGCGCCGCCGACGGCACCCGCCTCTGCGGCTGGCTGATGACGCCCAAGATTCCGGGGCCGCACCCGGCCGTGGTCTACTTCGGCGGCCGCTCCGAGGAAGTCTCCTGGGTGGTGCGCGATGCCGGCAAGCTCTTCCCCAACATGGCCGTACTGGCCGTGAATTACCGCGGCTATGGCGAATCCCATGGCGATCCGGCCGAGATCCGCATGGTCGAAGACGGCTGCATGCTGTTCGACTGGATGGCTGCGCGCGCCCACGTGGATCCGCAGCGCATCGCCGTGGTGGGCCGCAGCCTGGGTTCCGGCGTGGCAGTGCAGGTGGCGAAGGAACGCCCTGCCCATTCCGTGGTCCTGATCACGCCCTACGATTCGATCCTGGCGATCGCCAAGCGCAAGTTCCGCGTGATGCCGATCGAGTACATGCTGCGCCACCGCTTCGAGTCGATCAAGTACGCCCCGGCGCTGAAGGCCCCGACCTATGTGCTGCGCGCCGCTTTCGACGATGTGGTGCCGCACTCGCATACCGACCAGCTGGTCGCCAAGCTGGCCCAGCTGTGTGGAGACGACATCGTGGCCGAGTCGGACCACATGAACATCCCGTACCTGGAAGACACGCAGAGCCGCATCGCGAACTTCCTGACCGCCCAGTTCGGCAAATCGCTGGCCGAAGCCGCCGCCGCGGGCAGCCCGGCCTCGGAGCAGGTGCAGGCCCAGGTGCAGGCCGAAGCCCAGGTCCAGGCCATTGCCGCCGCCGCCGGCGTGATTTCCGCACCGGCCATCGCCGCCGCGGCGATCGATGCGGCCCCCGTCCTCCTGCCGCCGCCGGGCGCGCTGCCACTCGTCACGGCCGTCAAAGCCGACCTTCCCCTCACCGGCAAATAAATAGAGCACCTCCTCTAGCTTTGCCCGTTTCCGTCATGACACACAGGCGAAGCGCTGTGGTTTTCTGTTGGAAACACCTGAAAAGGTGCACTATTTATATTTCAACTAAATAAATTGCGAAGTAAAATCGTATTTGCCACGAATAAACGTGCTGATGCATAGTTTGCAAAGCTGAAGGTCTCCGGATTGCGCCTTGCGCCCGGCCTCGACCGCGATACAAATCGTAACGACAGGATACATCGAGATTTGACAAAATCCGCTGGCGGAGGGCCGCGGATTGCTGGTCCTTGCTTTGCCGCTTCCCATCGCAGCCGTTGCGCCGGGTACAATATCAGGATTCCAGGAGCCATTTACATGAAATTCAAGCAACTCAGTATGACGATCGCGGCGGCATTGTGCGTCGCCGGTAGTGCCGCAGGTTCGGCAACTGCAGCAGGCGCACCGAAGCTGGGCATCGTCTACGACGCCGGCGGCAAGTTCGACAAGTCGTTCAACCAGTCGGCGGCCGAAGGCATTGAGCGCTTCAAGAAACAAAACGGCATCAACGTCTTCGAAGCCCAGGCCAGCAGCGACACCCAGGCCGAGCAGGTGCTGCGCGGTCTCGCCCGCAAGAAGCTCGACCTGATTATCTCGGTCGGCTTCTCGCAGACCCAGGCCGTGCAGAAGATCGCCGCCGAATTCCCGGCCGTGCACTTTGTGATCATCGACGGCAACGCCACCGGCAAGAACGTCAACTCGATCCTGTTCAAGGAGCAGGAAGGCTCCTACCTGGCCGGCGTGGCCGCCGCGATGGCAGCCAAGTCGGGCAAGATCGGCTTCGTCGGCGGCATGGACATCCCGCTGATCCGCGCCTTCGAATGCGGCTATGCGCAGGGCGCCAAGGCCGTCAATCCGAAGATCGACGTGCAGCAGAACATGGTCGGCACCACCGCCGCGGCCTGGAACGACCCGGCCAAGGGCGGCGAGCTGGCGCGTGCGCAGTTCGACCGCGGCGCCGACGTGGTGTTCGCCGTGGCCGGCGGTTCGGGCCTGGGCGTGATCCAGATGGCCAAGACCAAGGGCAAGCTGGCGATCGGCGTCGACTCGAACCAGAACGACATCCAGCCGGGTTCGGTCCTGACCTCGATGGTCAAGAACGTCGGCAACGCCACCTACGACGCCCTGATGCAGGCCAAGAACGGCCAGTTCGCTTCCGGCGTGACCTACAAGGGCCTGAAGGAAGGCGGCGTCGACTGGGCACTGGACAAGAACAACCGCGCCGTCGTCCCGGCAGCCATGGAAAAGCGTGTGAACCAGGCCAAGGCCGACATCATCAGCGGCAAGATCAAGGTGGTCGACTACCGCGCCGCCGGTTCCTGCCCGCAGTAAGCAGTTTTCTGATCTACACGAAGCGCGCCGCGCCGGTCATCCCGGCGCGGCGCGTTTTTGAATAATGCACCCCGTCTTTACTTACTCTGACTACAGATCGCTATGCAGCCAGCCGTAGAATTTCGCAACATTAGCAAAGCCTTCGGGGCGGTGCAGGCGAATGCAGACGTCAGCTTCTCGATTGCCAAAGGTTCGATCCATGGCGTGATCGGTGAAAATGGCGCCGGCAAGTCGACCCTGATGAGCATCCTGTACGGCTATTACAACGCCGACAGCGGCCAGGTCCTGATCGATGGCCAGGCGCAGAACATCCGCACCAGCCACGAAGCCATCGCCCTCGGCATCGGCATGGTGCACCAGCACTTCATGCTGGTCGAGAACATGACCGTGCTCGACAACGTCATGCTGGGCAACGAAGGCGGCTTCAAGCTGGCTGCCAAGCGCGGCGCCGTCGAAGCCAAGCTGCGCGAAATCTGCGAACGCTACCGCCTCGACGTCGACCCGCTGGCCACCGTCCACGATTTGTCCGTCGGCGCCCAGCAGCGCGTCGAGATCCTCAAGCAGATCTACCGCAGCGCCAACATCCTGATCCTGGACGAGCCCACCGCCGTCCTGACCGCCCAGGAAACCGCATCGCTGTTCGAGATCCTGCGACTGTTCAGGGAACAGGGCAAGACCATCATCCTGATCACCCACAAGCTGCAGGAGATCAAGGACATCACCGACGAGGTGACGGTCATGCGCGCCGGTCGCGTGGTCGGCGCCGTCAAGACCGCCGAGACCTCGAAGGAACAGCTGGCCAACATGATGGTCGGCCGCCCGATCCAGAGCGAACTGCCGCGCGCCGCCTACAAGCCGGGCGCCGAAGTGCTGAAGGTGTCCAAAGTACAGCTGAAGGACGCCAACGGCGTCGCACTGCTCTCGGACATCGACTTCACCCTGCATGCCGGCGAAGTCGTGGCGATCGCCGGCGTGTCCGGCAACGGCCAGAGCGAGCTGCTGGAGATCCTGTCGGGCATGCGCCTGCCGACCTCCGGCAAGGTTGAATTCCTCGGCAAGGACCTGCCTTTCGCCGGCCGTTCGAACGCCGACGGCCTGCCCGCCACCTTCCGCGAACTGGGCATCGGCCACGTGCCGGAAGACCGCCTGCGCGACGGCGTGATCAAGGATTTCTCGGTCATGCAGAACACCGTGTTCGGCTACCAGGACCACGTCAAGAACCGCTGGGGCCTGTTCGACTTCAAGAAGATCGCCCAGCGCTGCGCCGGCCTGATGCAGGCCTTCGACGTGCGTCCGAACAATCCGGACCTGCGCATCGGGCTTCTGTCCGGCGGCAACCAGCAGAAGGTCGTGATCGCGCGCGAAGTCGCTGCCGGCCCGAAGATGATGCTGGTCGGCCAGCCGACCCGCGGCGTCGACATCGGCACCATCGAGAGCATCCACACCCAGCTGCTGCGCCTGCGCGACGAGGGCGTGGCGATCCTGCTCTCCTCCGTGGAGCTGGAAGAAGTGCGCGCACTGGCCGACCGCATCCTCGTGATGTCGGGCGGGCGCATCACCGGCATCCTGCCGATCGAAGAATTCGACACCACGCGCATCGGTCTGCTGATGGGCGGCCTGCACAAGTCATAAGATGAAGACCACTGAACTCCCACGCTGGGCCACGGGTTTCCTCCTGCCCATCCTGAACCTGCTGTCGGCGCTGCTGGTCGCCGCGCTCGTCATCCACCTGCTGGGCGAAAGCCCGCTGGAATCGATGCAGATCCTGATCAACAGCGCGATCGTCAATCCGGAAGGACTGGCCTACACGCTGTTCTACGCCTCGACCTTCATCTTCACCGGCCTCGCGGTGTCGATCGCGATGCAGGCGGGCCTCTTCAACATCGGCGCCGAAGGCCAGATGTATGTCGGCGGCCTCGGCATCACGCTGGCCATGCTGGCTTTCGATGCCAGCATGCCCGCCTGGGCCCTGATCCCGATCGGCATGATCGGCGCGGCGCTGTTCGGCGGCCTGTGGGCCTTCCTGCCGGGCTACCTGCAGGCCAAGCGCGGCAGCCACGTGGTGGTCACGACCATCATGTTCAACTTCATCGCCGCCAGCCTGATGAACTTCCTGATCGTGAAATACATGATCCCGGAAGGCGAACAGAATCCGGCCTCGCGCGTGTTCTCCGAAGCGGCCGCGATGCCGCTGCTGAACGCCTGGTTCCCGGTGCTGGGCGACACCCCGCTCAACATCAGCTTCCTGATCGCGATCGTCGCGCTGGTGATCTACGGCGTGGCCGTGTGGCGCTCCTCGTGGGGCTACAAGCTGCGCGCGACCGGCCTGAATCAGCACGCGGCGCACTACGCCGGCGTGAAGATCAGCCGCACCATCATCGTCACGATGCTGGTCTCGGGCGCGCTGGCCGGCCTGGCCGCCGTCAACTCGGTGCTGGGCTCGACCCACTACCTGTCGCTGAACTTCCCGGCCGGCGCCGGCTTCGTCGGCATCGCGATCGCGCTGATGGGCCGCCAGCATCCGGTCGGCATCTTCCTGTCGTCGGTGCTGTTCGGCGCCCTGATCCAAGGCGGCTTCGACCTCTCGCTGGAAAAGCCGAACATCCCGCAGGAGACCTTCATCTTCATCCAGGGCCTGATCATCCTGTTCTGCGGCGCGATGGAAAACTTCTACGGCCCGGCCGTTCTGAAACTGATCAACCTCGGTAAGGGTAAGAAATAAAATGGAAGACCTTCATCTCGCCAGCATCGTCGTTTCGACGATCCGCAATGCGCCGGTGCTGATGTTCGCCGCGATGGCCGGCCTGTTCGCCGAACGTTCCGGCGTGGTCGACATCGGTTTGGAGGGCAAGATCCTGGCCTCGGCCTTCGTCTCCGCCGCCGTCGCCTACACGACCCAGAACCCGTGGTACGGCATCCTGGCCGGCATCGCCGTCTCGAGCGCGCTGGCCATGATCCAGGCTTTCGTCGCCATCACCCAGAAGGGCAACCAGCTGGTGTGCGGCATCGCCATCAACATTGCGATGAGCGGCCTGACCTTCGTGCTGGCCCAGTTCTTCTTCCAGCAGGGCGGCCGCACGCCGGACCTGGGCGCCGCGCGCCTGACCGACGTGGTCCTCCCCGGCACCGCGGCCGTGGACGGCATCCCGGTGATCGGCTGGCTGTACGGCCACGTGATCGGCGGCCAGTCGATCCTGGTTTACCTGGCGTTCCTGCTGGTGCCGGTGGTGCACTGGGTGATCTACCACAGCCGCTTCGGCCTGCGCCTGCGCGCCTGCGGCGAGAACCCGCACGCGGCGGATGCCGCCGGCGTTTCGGTCGAGCGCACCCGCTACCTGGCCATGTTCGTGGCCGGCGTGCTGTGCTCGTTCTCGGGCGCCTACCTGGCGATCGTCCAGAGCGGCTTCTTCCTGCGCGACATGTCGGCCGGCGCCGGCTACCTGGCCCTGACCGCCCTGGTGTTCGGCAACTGGCGTCCGGTGTACACCGTGCTGGGCTGCCTGATGTTCGGCCTGTTCGGCGCGATCCAGATCCAGCTCGAAGGCGTTGACCTGCCGGTGGTCGGCCGCATCCCGGGCTCGCTGATCCAGATGATCCCTTACGTCGTCACGGTGGTCGTGCTGGCCGGCCTGATGGCGAAATCGGTGGCGCCGAAAGCCATCGGCAAGCCTTTCGTCAAGTCGCGTTAATCTTCATTCCGCGCCGCGCGCTCTCTGACCGGAGCGCGCGAAAGTCCACGCCAATCCCACATAGGCCGACACCCCGGTCGACTTGCGCATCAGCGGACTGTCGCTGTTGGCTGCACCCGAATACATCTCGTAACGCAGGAAGCTGAACAGCCGCAGGTCCGGGTTCAGGCGCAGCGTGCCGCCCACACCGGTGCGCACCAGCATCAGGCCGCCGTCGGCGTGGTAGGCCGGGCGCGTCGCGGTCGCGTACTGCGGCTCGACTTCGTAGAAATAGCGGTTGATGCGGCGGTCGCCGAACACGGCGCCGAGCTGGGCTTCCAGAGTCCAGCGCCCCTGCTCGCCGCGCTGCTCCCACACCAGGCGCGGTTCGCTGGTCCAGCCCTGGCGGCGCAGGCCGCCGCGAGCTTCGATCACGGCGCGCAGCGGCAGGTCGACGCGCAGGCGGCCGTACTCGCCGAGGTCGGCGAACTTGTATTTCACACGCGGCCCGAATTCCAGCAGCGTGCCGAGGTCCGGCATGCCGCGCCGCGCCTCGACGTCGTCCGAATGGGCCGGCAGCGCGCCGGCCAGGCCGATGTCGAATTCCACCTTGTCGGTGTTCAGGAGGCGCGCGCCCACGCCGTTCTGGTCGGCGCGCAGGACCTTGCCGCGGTAAAGGAAAAACGGCAGCACCAGACCGCGGTTCGAGCGGTCCGACGACCCCGGATAAGCCGGGGTGCTGAAACCGGCGGCGCCGATGCCGGCTTCCCACAGGGGCAAATTGCGCTCGACGGGTTCGACGCGTTCGGTGGGCTCGGACTGGGCCGCGGCAAGGCCGGGCAGGATGGAAGCGGCCGCGAGGGCCAGGATGACAGGTGTGCGCATGGGAATGTCGGAAGATGAAGGTTGGCGACATTCTAATGGCTACGGACGAAAAAAACCGCCGCACACCTTGCGGTACGCGACGGTTCTTGCAGCGTTCGCGTGGGCTCGGGGAGCCCACCCTACTTATCGATACCGTGTAGGGTGGGCACCCCCGTGCCCACGCAGCCGATTACTGGTAAATCGCCTGCAGCAGCTGCGCCAAGTGATACCCACCCTTGATCAGCTGTTCCTTGGCGATCTGCGAGCTCGGCACCGGGTAGTTCTGCGGCACTTCCAGGCTCCAGGTGTAATAGGTCTCGCCCTTCTTGCTGGTCTGCGGCGTGATCTTGCCGACGGTGACGCCGTCGAAGGCCTTCTTCGACACCACCAGCGCGTCGTCCGCCCACTGGTAGGGCCAGGTGGCCAGGTCGCCGGTCGCCGATGCGATTACCGGCTTGCCGTCGATCGCGGCCTGCGCGAACTTTTCCGGGGTCTTGGTCTGGATGCGGCGGAAGGCGTAGTTGACCGTGGTGCTGTCCCAGTAGGAGTGGAAAGGTTTGGTCAGTGCCTGCGGCTTGCCTTCCTTGACCGGCTTCGGTTCCTTCGCCTCTTCCGCCGGGATGACGTCGGACAGCTTGGCGACCAGGCCGCTCAGCTTCTCGTCGTCCATGATCAGGTTGTTGCCGCCGCGCGAATCGAAGATCGCGGTTTCGTCGATCTCGGCCTTGGTCTTCGGCACCACGAACTTGCCGTCCTTGTTCACGAAGGCTGCGCCCACGTGCAGCGGCTGGTGGATGTCGCCGGTCATGTGGGTGATCAGGATCAGCGCCTGGCGCTTGGTGAACTTGTGCGGGTTGGTCTGCGGCGTGTCCTTGCCCTGCAGGACGGCGATCGACTGCTTCAGGGTCTGCACGATGTCGTCGTCGGCGGTGCCGGCGGCGCCGTCATGGTAGTGGTCCAGCTGGAAGGGCACGTCGGTGTAGTGGTACTCGCTGTGCTTCGGATTCGCGTTCACGTACTCGACCATGTCCGGGCTCTGCGGGCCGCAATAGGTGCCTTTCACGCAGTCCGGCCAGCTGGAGATCGACTCGAGGGTTTCGCCCGGGTTCAGGATGGCCTTGACCTGCTGTTCGGCCTTGCTGCCCTTGATCAGCTTGTCGGCAATGGCGCCGACCGCGCTGTGGCCGTCCTTGCCCCAGGCGAGTGCGTCGGTCGAGGCGAAGGCGCCTGCCAGCGCGAGTACACAAGCGAGTTTTTTCATGTTCGTTCCTTGATGCGTTTGATCTACAGGGTTAGCGCACTTTGTTGATGCGGGGCTGGGGCGCGGCCAGCGAGGTAGCGCCGGTATCCGGGTTCTGCTTCAGGTAGGCGATCAGGGCATCTAGGTCGCGCATGCCGAGGTCGCGGCGGTTGACGCCCTGGGCCAGGGCCGGGAAGTTGTCGCCGCCTTCGGCCAGGAAGTTGTTGGCCACGATGCGGTAGGTTTTATTCTCTTCGACCGGCTTGCCGTCCACCTTCAGGCTGCCCGGTACCAGGCGCTGGCCGACCGGACGGGTGCTGTCCCAGGCATACGCCAAGCCGCGCGAGACCTGCAGCATGTACTGGCTATTCCCCGGACGGTCCCACTGCTGCTCGAGCATCGCGCGCAACTGGGCGCCGGTGATGTCCAGCACCACCAGGGTGTTACCGAAGGGGAGAACGGCCTGGGCCTGGCCGAAGCTGACCACCCCGCCCTCGCCCGTTTCCAGGTCCTTGCGGATGCCGCCCGGGTTCATGAAGCCGAGCTGCACGCCCTGGTCGCGGGTCGCGGCCACCACGGCGTCGGCGATCACGTCGCCCAGCGGCGATTCGCCGGAATCGCTTTCCTTGCGCGCCAGGTTCGGTGTGGCGATGCGCGCCACCGGCTTGGCCAGTTCGGCGGTGCTGCGCGCACGCACGTCGGCCAGGTAGGCTTTCAGTTGCGCGTCGGGCGTGAATGCATCCGGCGCCATCACCACGTTGCGCACCTGGATGTCGTCGACGCGGCCGCTGGCGCCGTCCACCGTCATCTTGATCCGCGAGAGCACGTGGCCGGCGTAGTCGGCCTGGGTCACGACGCGGCCGTCGACCTTGCACAGGTAACCCTTGTGCGAGTGGCCGGTGATGACCAGGCGGATCGCCGGGTCGAGCTTTTTCACGATGCCGACGATCGGTCCCTGCAGGCCGTCGCAGTAGGTCTTGTCGAAGGGCTCGCCGGTGTGGCCGCCTTCGTGGATCAGGACCACGAACACTTGCGCACCCTGCGCGCGCATGGCGGGGATGACCTTGTTGATCGATTCGGCCTCGTCGAGGAAGGACAGGCCCTTGATGGCCGAGGCCACCGCCACCGAAGGCGTGTCCTTCAGCACCGCGCCGACCAGGCCGACCTTGACGCCCTTGACGTCGACGATGCGCCAGCCCGGCACCAGGTTCTTGCCGCTCTGCGCGTCCACCACGTTGGTAGCCAGGTAGCTGAAGCCGGCGCCGCGGAAGTCCTTCGACATCTGGCAGGCCTTGGTCGGACGCGGCGAATCGCAGCCACCGTGCTGCTGGCGCAGCAGTTCCTTGCTGCCCTGGTCGAACTCGTGGTTGCCCAGCGAGCTGGCCACCAGTCCCATGCGGTTCATGGCTTCGATGCTGGGCTCGTCCGCGAACATCGAGGACATCGCCGGGCTGGCGCCGATCAGGTCACCCGCGGCGACGAACAGCAGGTCCTTGTCTTCCTTGCGGAAGGCATCCAGCGCGCCTTTCAGCACGTCGATGCCGCCAGCCTGGATGGTCTGCTTTTTATCGCTGCCAGCCGGTACATAGGTGTACTTGCTCGGTTCGAGGTTGCCGTGGAAGTCGTTGAGGGCGACGAGATTGAGTTCGACGGGGCCACGCGGTGCGCTTGCAGGGGCGCTCGCGCAACCCGCCAGCACCAGGCCGGACGCCAGCACGGTGAGGCCGGCGCGGACGGGACGGGAAACGGTCATGAAGTGGGACACCTTATCTTGTTGCGGCGGATTTCAAGCCGAAGATTATTGCATGTAATCCCGTCTTCGCGGGTCTTTACAAACGAAAAAACGGCCGGTGTCGCCACCGGCCGTTTCGATCTAACTGTCTACGAAATCAGGCGATTAGAAATCGTAGTGCAGGGTGATCTGGGCTGCCCACTGCGATTCGCCTTTGTTCTGGCGAATGTTGTAGTTGTCCACGGTGCTGCGCACGGCGTAGACATAGCGGCCCTGTGCATCCAGACCGGCGTAGTCGACGAAGCCGCGGCTCTGGCCACCCGACGACGAGAACGGGATCTCGTTGATGTGACCCCACTTCTTGTTCAGCAGGTTGCCGACGTTGAAGATGTCGAAGTCGATACGGCCCTTGTTGCGAGCGAACAGGCCCGGGATCTCCTGGCTGATCTTCATGTCGAAGCTGTTGGTCCACGGCGAGAAGTCGCTGTAGCGGCCCACGACGCCACCGGCGGCGTTCTTCAGCGCCTTGTTGGCGTTGACGACGTCCCAGAAGCGCTGCTCGTTGGCGTGGCTGGTAGCGGTATCGCCGGCGAACACGACTTCACCCGAACCGAAAGCCTTCGGGATGTACATCAGGTCGTTGCTGTTGATGCCGTCGCCGTTCAGGTCGTTCTTGTAGGTCCAGCTGAACGGCTTGCCGGTACGGCCTTCGTAGAACAGGCCGAAGCGGGTCTTCAGGCCCGGCAGGAAGGCTTTCTCGAAGCTGACGTTGCCGTTGATACGGTTCTTCACCAGGTAAGCCGAGTTGGCTGCCACGTCTTCGTTCGGGTTGAACGAGGCGCGCGCGCCGTAGTTCGAGCTCGAGGTCGACGAAGTCAGGTTCGACACTTCGGTCGCGTAGGTGTGGGTAGCCGACACGGTGAAGCCGAAGCCCTTGGTCATCGGGTACTTCAGCGACACGCTTTCGACACGGCTCTCGCCCTTGTCGGTGCTGGTCGCCATCAGGACGTTGCCGAAGGAGGCGTTGCTCAGTGCCTTGTTGGTGTTGGTGCAACCGGTCGCGGTGCTGACCGAGTTGTTACCCACGTTCCAGCACTTGTCCACCAGGCCGCCGTTGGTGCGGGCTGCGTTTTGGGTGTAGTACAGCTCGCGGCCGTCGGTGCCGATCTTGCTCGGCGCGCCCAAGTTCAGGTTCTGGTAGGTCAGACCGTTCTTGACGTTCAGGTACAGGGCTTCGACGCCTGCGACCAGGCCGTACCACGGCAGTTCGGTTTCGAACGCCAGGTTGGCTTTCCAGGTCGACGGCTGGCGCAGACCCGGATCCAGCAGGTCGACGTTGGCGGTCGGGGTCGAGCCGGTCACGACCTTCTGTGCGTCCACGTTCGGGCTGAAGGTGCCGTCCACGCTCGGGCAACGGGTTGCGGCCGAACCGGAGCAAGTCACGGTGCGGGTGGCGATACCGGCGTTCTGGTACGGGTTGGCCAGCCACACGCTCATGGCCGCGCCCTGGAACAGGCCGGCGCCGCCGCGCACTTGCATCATGCGCTGGGTATTGAAGCGGTAGTTGAAGCCGAAGCGCGGCTGGAACAGGCGGGTGCCGTCCGGGGTGACGGTGTTGTCACGGCCGAAACCGCCGGTCTGGCGGCCACCGTTGACGCCGGCAATGGTGGCGGCTGCCACGGCGGCGTTGGCCGGCGGACGCTTGTCCAGACCGACTTCGTCGACGCGTACGCCGAAGTTGAGGGTCAGGTTGCGGTTGACGGTCCAGGTGTCCTGCAGGAACAGGCCGGTGTTCTCCATCGAGAACTGGGCGACCGCGTCGTTCAGGGTGAAGCCTGCTGCAGCGGACTGCAGGGTGTACGAGGTCGGACGGCCGCGGCGGAAGTTCTCCAGCACGGCGTTTTCGATCGTGGCCAGCGAGGCGGTGCCGCAGTTGATCGAACCGAACGAGTAGGTGAAGTTGTTGTCGCAGGCGAAGGTGTAGTTACCGTACACGTTCTGCAGGAACGCGTTGTAGATCTTGTTCTTCTGGTAGTCGGCGCCGAATTTGATTTCGTGGTCGCCAAGGGTCCAGTTCGCGCCGCCGTAGTAGTCGGCGGTGCGGGTGCCCAGCACGTTCTGCTGACGCGAGTTTTCAGTACCGGCGTTCAGGAAGCGGTTGCCGGTGCCGGTGCCGCTCGGGGCATCCGACGGCAGCGGGCCGCTGAACTGGAAGCCCAGGGTCGGCAGGCGGGCGTTGTTCTTCGGCACCGAGTCGTAGTCACGCTTGGACATTTTGAACTCGGTCGCGAAGGTCGGGGTCCAGTCCGAGAAGACTTGCGCGACGTAGGTCTGGATCTTCTTCTGCTGGTTGTACAGGAAGGAGTCCAGCGAGATGCCGGTTGCCGAGAAGCTCGGGTACTGCGGCTCTGCCTGCGAGGTGCGCTGGATACGCAGGTTGGCGCGGTGGTTGTCGCTGATGTTCCAGTCGACCTTGAACATCTGCTCGCGCGAGCTCAGCTCGCTGCCGCCCGACACGGTGTTGCCGAGGTCGATGCCATAGACGCTCTTGGCGGTATCGCGGACGCGGTCGATTTCGCTGCGGGTGATGCCGACGGTGCTGCCGGTGCCCGAACCGATGTAGCCGAAGTCCGGTGCTGCGCGGCTCGAGCTGGTTTCTTCGCTCAGGGCGTAGAAGAACAGCTTGTCCTCGACGATCGGGCCGCTGGCCCAGACGCCCTTGGTGGTTTCGGTAAAGGCCGGCGCTTCGCTGTAGGTATCGGCGGAGATGTTGTAGCGCTTGCCGACCAGGTTGTCGTCGCGGTAGACGTAGTAGACGCCGCCCTTCCAGTTGTTGGTACCGGACTTGGTAACCGCGTTGATGTTACCGCCGGTGTAGCCCTTCTGGGTCACGTCGTAGTTGGCGACGTTGACCTGCACGGACTGGATCGCTTCGATCGAGATCGGCTGGCGCGCGGTCGGGGTGCCGCTGGCTTCCAGGCCGAAGGTGTCGTTGATGGCGACGCCGTCGACGGTCATCGAGTTGAAGCGCGAGTTCTGGCCTGCGACGGACATCTCGCCGCGTTCCTTGTCGGTCTGCGACACGCGGGGGTCGGCACGTGCGAAGTCCTGCAGGCTGCGGTTGATCGACGCCTGGGTCTGCAGCTCGGCGTTGCTGATCGAGGTGCCGGCGCCCATGTTCGAGCGGTTGAAGATGTCGGCGCGCGCGCGGTTGCCGGCAACGGTCACGGTCTGCATCGGTGCGCCGATGGTGGCGTCCACTGCAGCGGTCTCGGCCAGCTCCAGGTAGATGCCTTCGCGTTTCTCGGTGACGCCGTTCTTCGTGATAATGATCGTGTACGGACCGCCGGTACGCAGGCCGCGTGCAACGTAACGGCCTTGCGCGTCGGTGGTGACGGTGCTGACCGAACCCGATTCGGTGTGGATGATTTGCACCGAGGCGCCGGCGGCAGGTGCGCCGTCCGGGCTCGTGATGCGACCGCCAACAGCCGAAGTCGTATTCTGCGCGAGCGCCGGTGCGCCAGCCAGAGCGATCGACAGAGCCAGCGCCAGCTTGGTCAGCTGGATCCGTTTTTGATAGATCATTGGATTAACCCCAAAAAGACTAATATTTATATAAGGGAACGTCGTTCCCTCTCTCACAGTACTGCAACCCTAAAGACCGACCGCTCATCGCCGTCGTCTGTCCATTCCGTCCATCAAGCGCAAAAGCAGCGCACGCGATTCTAGCGGTCAATTATTTCCAGACTGTTACAGTCTGAAGTTGCCAGCTTCGTCTTGAGATTGGTTAATAAAAGACCAATATGCATGAAGCCGGAAACACTGACAAATACGTTTTCTCTTAGAAATTTATAGCTTGCGCAAATAAGTTGCTGAAAAAACCGGCAGAAATCCGCGAATTCGGTGACTTTCCCCCGGGAAAGCGCACGGCGGGATTATAAGGGAGGCATTCTGTAGAAAAATCGTTTCGCTTGTTTTTTGGGCAAAGGCTTCTAGAATCCGTGGGATTTGTAGCTGATTGACCACAGAGATAGCATAAACATATGCTTTTTTGGCGGGGTTGCGGCGGGGATGACGCCGCTCCCGACAGCGCGGGAACGGCGGTAAAACATGTGATCAGCGCTTGACGGCAGCCTTGTCCAGACTCGCAATCTCCGCCTCGAATTTGGCGAAACGCTCGTCCAGCTGCTTCTTCAAACGCGCCTTGCCGGCGGCGTCCAGGAAAGAATAACGGATGCTGTTGTACGAAGCCTGCTTGAGCTCCGCATAGCCCGGCTTGTAGCGGCTGGCGAACAGCACGTATTCGTTGGCGAGGTTGTGGCGGGTCACGCCGGCGTCGTCGGTCGAGATCACGTAGGGCACGCCGTACTTGCGGTACAGGGTGACCGGGTGGTTCTCCCCTTTCAAGCCGTTGATGAAGGCGTTCGAGGTCAGGTTGATCTCGACCGGCACATCCTTCTCGCGCATGCGCTGCATGATGGCCACGATGTTGGTCTCGTGGGCCAGGTCGATGCCGTGGCCGATGCGGTCGGCGCCGGCCAGGTTCAGGGCCTGGTCGATGTGGTACTGCAGTTCTTCCGGCGGCACGTCGCCCAGCGCCAGTTCGCCGGCGTGCAGCGCGACCTTGACGTCCGGGTAGACCGACTTCAGGAAGCGGAACATCTTCATGTGCAGCGTGTAGTCGCGCATCGAGACCATCTGGCTTTCCTGGCCGACGATGTTGACGCCCACGATCTTGCTGTCCTTCTTTGCCGCCTTGAAGCCGGCCAGCATCGAGGAAAACACCTGCGACGGATTCAGCAGGCGCAGCACATAGGTCTGGTAGCGCATGGTGAAGCGCTCGTCGTCGATGCCGGCGGCGGCTTCGTCGATCTTGGCCGTGAAGTCCGCGATCGACTGATTGAATTTCTGGTCCGCGTCCAGCTGGCCCATCCAGGCGCGCATCTGGGCTTCGAAGGCCTTGTCGTCCTGGGCGTTCTTCCAGGCCTGGGCGTCGAAGTCCTTGTTGACGACGAAGGGCGACATCTTGAACATGGTCTCGATGTAAGCCACGTTCTCGCGGATGGCGCGTTCCTTGATCTCGACCAGGCCTTCGTGGAAGTTGGCGTTCGAGACCGGGCCGAAGTAGCCGAAGGTCTGGAAGAACTGGCGGTCCGGCGGCGCCTGCAGCGCGCCGTGGTTATTGAAATCCTTGCTCGACCAGCGCTGCAGCAGCTCGCGGTAGGTGAAGTCGTCGGCGTAGACGTCGGCGGTGCCCAGGCAGTTGCGCTCCTTCGGCTGCTTCGCGCGCTCGGCCTCGACCACCGCCTTGTCGGTCTCGATTTTATAAGTCTGCTTGTTGACGCAGTAGCCCTGCTTGTCGAGGAAGTCGACATAGGTCTCGGCGTAGACCGCGCCCGAGTAATGATGGTGCAGGTCGCCGCCCTTGGGCATCTGGGTAAAGAACATGGTCAGCTCGGCCGTCTTCGGCTCGCTGCCGGCGATGAGGGCCGCGTAATGACGGGCGGTGGCGGCTTCGTTGGTGTTCTGCGCCGCCGGGCGGGCGTTGGCCGGGTTGAACGTTGCGGCGAGGGCCAGGCTCAGGGAAGCGGCGAGGAGAGTCTTCTGCATGGGTGCTTTCGGTCGGTCTACGGTCGGAACAAGTGACAGTACCTCAGGACAGCGTCCGCTCGTGGACCAGCCGGCCGGCCGCGTAGGTGGCGCGGATGGCGCGGTCGTCGCCCAGCAGGGCCAGCGCAAACAGGGTTTCCTCGAGCGTGTTGCTGTGCGCGGTGCGGCGCGCCAGCAGCGGCGTGGACTTCGGGTCGAGCACGATGAAATCGGCTTCGACACCCGGGGCGAAATTCCCGATCGTGCCCTCGAGCTGCATGCTGCGCGCGGCGCCCAGCGTCGCGAGGTAGAACATGCGCAGGGCCGGGAGGTAGCTGCCTTTCAGTCGCGCAACTTTATACGCTTCATTCATGGTTTGCAACATCGAGAAGGAAGTGCCTGCCCCCACGTCCGTGCCCAGCGAGACCAGCGCCCCGGCATTGTCGGCGCGCGCGATGTCGAACAGGCCGCTGCCCAGGAACAGGTTCGAGGTCGGGCAATGCGAGATCGCCGAGCCGGTTTCCCCCATGCGCGCGAAGTCGGCGTCGTCCAGCCAGATGCAATGGCCGTACATGGCGCGGTTACGCATCAGGCCATAGTGGTCGTACACGTCCAGGTAGCTGCGGCGCTGCGGGAACAGCTCGCCCACCCAGCGGCACTCGTCCTGGTTTTCCGAGACGTGGGTCTGGATGAAGGTATCCGGATAAGCCTTGGCCAGCTCGCCGGTGGCGGCCAGCTGGGCTTCGGTCGAGGTCGGGGCGAAGCGCGGCGTGATCGCGTACATATTGCGACCCTGCTTGTGCCACTTCCGGATCAGCTCTTCGCTCTCGCGCAGGTCGGCGGTGTCCTGCAAAAAGTCCGGACAATGGCGGTCCATCAGCACTTTGCCGCCGCCCATGCGCAGATTGCGGGCGCTGCTGGCCTCGAACAGCGCGTCCACCGATTCCTTGTGCACGGTGCAATAGACCAGAGCCGTGGTGGTGCCGTTGCGCAGCAGCTCGTCGAGGAAGAAGTCGGCGGTCGCGCGCCCATGCGCGGGATCCTTGAACTGGCGCTCGGTCGGGAAGGTGAAGTTCTCCAGCCAGGGCAGCAGACCCGGCGCCGGCGAGGCGATCATGTCGGTCTGCGGGAAGTGCAGATGCGTGTCGATGAAGCCGGGCACGATGATCCTGCCGCGGTAATCCACGACCTCGACGCCGGCCGGCAGCGTGGACGCCAGCTGTTCGTAGTCGCCGGCCGCCTTGACGCGGCCATCCTCGATCACCAGCAGGCCGTCGGCATGCCATGCATGCGAATCCTCGGCAAAGGCCGGATCGGCGTGAAAATGCAGCAGGCTCGCTCGGTAGGCCTGCAGGTTCCGGTTGTCCATGGACATATCAGTTGATTCCTGTTGAAGCTTTGGTAGCGGTGCGGGCTTCCCACACCATCAGCAGTTGCGCAGCCACGGCGACGGCAATCACGGCGGGCTGCTTGCCCTCGATGCCGGGCACGCCGATCGGGCAGACCATGGCACCAAGGCGCGCCTCGTCGATGCCGCGGTCGCGCAGGCGGTGCTCGAACTGCTTGCGTTTGGTGTTCGATCCGATCAGTCCGAACCAGTCTTCATCAACGCTCGGACGTTTCAGGATCGCTTCGGCCAGGCGCTGGTCGAGCGCGTGGCTGTGTGTCATGACGAGAAAACTGGTGCCAGGCGACGCTTGTTCCGCCAGCGCTTCCGGCGTGTCGGTGGCTTCGACCGTCACATTGGCCGGCACCTGAGCGGGGAACAGGTCCTCGCGCTCGTCGACCCAGGTCACGCGGCAGGGCAGCTCGGCCAGGGCGCGCACGATGGCGGCGCCCACGTGGCCGGCGCCGAACAGCATCAGGTGCTCGTGCGGCGCTTCGACCTTGTCCACCAGCCAGCGCCGCCCGTCGGGCTCGCGCATTATATGGGTAAACTGCGGTGTGCCCTGGCCACGCGTAAAGTCCGGGGTCTCGCTGCCGTGGAGGCGCTGGCCGCCGGCGTCGAACAGCGCCAGGTCCGGTGCGCCGTCCAGCGCCACCAGGCGCCAGCTGTCTTCATTCGTGCGTTGCGCCAGTAGCGTCGCGTGCGCAGGGCCCAGCACTTCGAAGGCCAGCTGCACCACGCCGCCGCAGCATTGGCCCAGGCTGGGGCCGAGCGGGAAGCGCTCCAGGCGGCGGGTCTCGCCGCTGGCCAGCATCGCGCGCGCAGTCTCGACGCCGCGCAGCTCCAGGTGCCCGCCGCCGACCGTGCCCCACTGGCGCGTGGCGTCGACCAGCATGCGGGCGCCGGGTTCGCGCGGCACCGAGCCTTCGACCGCGGCCACGGTGACCAGCACCTTTGGCGCAGCCTCAGGCCCGGCATCGGATGCCGCAGCTTGCAGCCAGTCTTCCATCTCAGGCGCTCGCGGATGCAGCCGCTTCCACGGCGGCGACGGCATTCAGGATGGCTTCGCAGGTCGCCGGCGCGTTGAGCGGCGGATTGACCTTGTGCTGACCAACGCTGGAGATGGCGTCGCGGATCGCGAAGAACACCGAGAACGGCAGCAGCAGCGGCGGCTCGCCCACGGCCTTCGAGCGGTGGATCGAATCCTCGACGTTGCGGTTCTCGAACAGGCGCACGCGGAAGTCTTCCGGGCAGTCCGACACCGCCGGGATTTTATAAGTCGACGGCGCGTGGGTCATCAGCTTGCCGCCGGCGTTCCACCACAGTTCCTCGGTGGTCAGCCAGCCCATGCCCTGGATGAAGGCGCCTTCGACCTGGCCGATGTCCAGCGCCGGATTCAGCGATTTGCCGGCGTCGTAGAGCGCGTCGGCGCGCAGCAGTTTCCACTCGCCGGTGAGGGTATCGACGATCACCTCGGCCACTGCCGCGCCATACGCGAAATAGGAGAACGGACGGCCGGTCATGGTCTTCGGATCCCAGGACAGGCCCGGGGTGGCGTAGTAGCCGTCCGACCACAGCTGGGTGCGCGCCAGGTAGGCTTTCGCCACCAGCTCTCCGAAGGGGATTTCCTGGCCGTTGACGAACACGGTGTCGGCCGCGAAGCGCACGTCCTGCTCGGCTCCGCCGTACTGCTTGACCGCGAAGGCGGCCAGGCGCTCGCGGATCTGGCGCGCCGCGTCCTGGGCCGCCTTGCCGTTCAGGTCCGCGCCGGTGGAAGCCGCGGTGGCCGAGGTGTTGGCGACCTTGCTGGTATTCGTGGCGGTGATGCGCACGCGGTCCAGGTTCACGCCCAGTTCGTGCGCGACCACCTGCATCACCTTGGTATTGACGCCCTGCCCCATCTCGGTGCCGCCGTGGTTGACCAGGATGGAACCGTCCACGTACACGTGCACCAGCGCGCCCGCCTGGTTCAGGTGGGTGACGTTGAAGGCGATGCCGAACTTGACCGGCGTGAGCGCCAGGCCTTTCTTCAGTACCGAGCTGCTTGCGTTGAATGCGTCGATCGCTACGCGGCGGGCGCGGTATTCGCTGCTGCCTTCCAGCTCGTCGACCAGCTCGTGGATCACGTTGTCGACGATGACCTGGCCGTAGGGCGTGACGTTATTCTCAAGCTTGCCGTAGAAATTCAGCTTCCGGATGTCGAGCGCGTCGCGGCCGAGATTGCGCGCGATCTCGTCGAGCACGTACTCCATCGCGATCGCGCCCTGCGGACCGCCAAAGCCGCGGAAGGCGGTGTTCGACTGCGTATTCGTCTTGCCGCAGGCGGCGCGGATGTCGACGTCCGACAGGTAATAGGTATTGTCGAAGTGGCAGACGGCGCGCGTGGCTACCGGGCCGGACAGGTCGGCCGAATAGCCGGCGCGCGAGACCATGTCGACCTTCGCGGCAACGATGCGGCCGGCATCGTCGTAGCCGACTTCGTATTCGTAGTGGAAGCAGTGGCGCTTGCCGGTGACCAGCATGTCGTCGTCGCGGTCGGCGCGCAGCTTCACGGCGCGGCCCGTCAGTTTGGCGGAGATGGCTGCCGCCGCCGCCCACAGCGCGGACTGCGATTCCTTGCCGCCGAAGCCGCCGCCCATGCGCCGGCATTCCACGACCACGTGGTGCGAATGCAGGCCCAGCGCGTGCGCGACCACGTGCTGCATCTCGCTCGGGTGCTGGGTCGAGCACTGCACCAGCATGCCGTCGTTTTCCTGCGGGATGGCGTAGGCGATCTGGCCTTCGAGGTAGAACTGTTCCTGGCCGCCCACGTACAACTCGCCCTTGACGGTGTGCGGTGCGCGCTCGAAGGCGGATTGGACGTCGCCGCGCGCCAGGTGCATCGGCGGCAGCACGTAGCTCTGCGCGGCGCGTGCGGCCTGCGGCGTCAGGATCGCCGGCAGCTCGTCATACGTCACCACGCCCTTCTTTGCGGCGCGGCGCGCGTTGTCGTGGCTGTCCGCGACCACGATGAAGATCGGCTGGCCGACGTACTGGACCAGGCCGTCGGCCAGGATCGGATCGTCGTGGATGATGGGACCGCAATCGTTGGTGCCGGGGATGTCCCTGACCGTGTAGACCGCGGCCACGCCGCGGCTGGCGCGGACGGCATCCAGGTCGATCGCCACGATGTTCGCATGCGCCTTGTTTGATAAGCCCAGGGCCGCGTGCAGGGTACCGCGGACCTCGGCGATGTCGTCGGTGTAGTCGGCCTGGCCGAGCACGTGCAGCCGCGCCGATTCGTGGGCCTTCGAGACGCCGACCGCGGTCCACGCCGCCGTCTTCAGTTCCGGTGCGCTCATATCGTTCATGGTCGGGCTCCTTACACGCTCAGTGATGCGCTCAGTGGTGCAAATACGTTCACGGCTTCGGCCGGCAGCGGGTTCTCGACCCGCGTCTCCAACCAGAACCGGCGCAGCAGGTTCTGCGCGCCCTGCATGCGGTAGGTGTTCGAGGCGCGCATGTCGGTCAGCGGCGCGTAGTCCTGCGCCAGCGCCGCCATCGCGTCCTTCATCGCCGATTCGTCCCAGGCGCGGCCCTGCAGCGCGGCTTCGGCCAGCGCGGCGCGTTTCGGGGTCGCGGCCATGCCGCCGAAGGCAATGCGGGCCTGCTTGACGATGCCGCCGTCGAGTTCCAGGGCAAACGCGGCGCACACGGCCGAGATGTCCTGGTCGAAGCGCTTCGCCAGTTTATAGGTACGGAACACCACGCCCGCGCGCGGCAGCGGAATCCGCAGCGCCTGCACGAATTCGCCCGGCTGCAGGTCTTTCTGCTGGTAGCCGAGATAGAAGTCTTCGAGCGCCAGTGCGCGTTCGCCGTTCGGCCCGCGCAGCACGATGGCGGCGCCCAGCGCGATCAGCCAGGGCATCGAATCGCCGATCGGCGAGCCGTTGGCGACGTTGCCGCCCAGGGTGCCGGCATTCCGGATCGGCAGCGACGCGAAGCGCTGCCACAGCTCGGCGAGTTCGGGATAGCGCGCACAGATCGCCGCATAGGCATCGTTCAGCGACACCCCGGCGCCAATCTCCAGCAAGCCGTCCTGTTCGCGCACGGTTTTCAGTTCCTCGACGTGGCCGAGGTAGATGATGTCGTTCAGCTCGCGCATCTGCTTGGTGACCCACAGGCCGACGTCGGTCGACCCGGCCAGCAGCACGGCTTGCGGATGGGCGGCGCGCGCCGCGACCAGTTCGTCGACGCTGCGCGGGGCATGGAAGGTCTGCCCATGCGCGCTGTAGATGGCGCCGGCTTCGCGCTGCAGGCCGCGCAGGATACCGGCCAGCGCTTCGCGGTCGAAGTCCACGCGCGGCAGTTCGGTCATGCGGCGCGCCGCATCGATGATCGGACGGTAGCCGGTGCAGCGGCACAAGTTGCCGGACAGGGTATCGTCGATTTCGCGGCGCGAAGGGCAGGTGTTTTCTTCCTGCTTCAGGTACATGCCCCACAAGGACATCGCGAAGCCCGGCGTGCAGAAGCCGCACTGCGAGCCATGGCATTCGACCAGCGCCTGCTGCACCGGGTGGAGCCGGCTGCCCTGCGCCAGGTCTTCGACGGTGAACAGGGCCTTGCCGTCCAGGGTCGGCGTGAACTGGATGCAGGCATTGACCGCCTTCATCTCCAGCTGGCCGTTTTCCAGCGATCCGATCACCACGGTGCAGGCGCCGCAGTCGCCCTCGGCACAGCCTTCCTTGGTGCCGGTGCAATGCAGGTCTTCCCGCAGATGCTGCAGGACGGTCTGCGTGGGGGAGACGTTGCTGACTTCCTGAACGGCCCCGCGGTAAAAGAATCGGATCGGTGTTGACATTGTTGCCTCGGATTTAACCCAGCTTGCGAGATTAACACCGGAGGGGGAGCTAGCTATAAGCCACTGATGATTTTGAATATCAGCAAAATCAAATATTACCGTTAGCATTGGCATCGTCGCCCCAGCGGAGGCGGGGGTCCAAGTTCTGCATGCGTCACGTCAGCTCAACAAACTTGGGTCCCCGCCAAGGCGGCCGGCGAGGTCGGGGACGACGTTTCAGCGTAGCGTGCCTTAGTTCATTTTACAAAAGGGTGCACCGATTCCCAGTGCCTCGCAATATCAATCCGCCTCGTAATCCACACATGCTGATGCGTCTGCACGTAATCCAGAAAACGCGCCAGCGCAGCCGCCCTCGCCGGCCGGCCCACCAGTCTGCAATGCAGCCCGATCGATAGCATCTTCGGCTGGTTCAGGCCGTTCGGATCGCCTTCCGCGTAGAGCACGTCGAAGGCGTCCTTCAGGTAATCGAAGAACTGGGTGCCGGAATTAAAGCCCTGCATGGCGGCGAAGCGCATGTCGTTGGTGTCCAGCGTGTAGGGCACCACCAGGTGCGGACGCACCGCATGCGCGCCATTTGCATCGGTAAAGGACACCTCGGTCCAGAACGGCAAATCGTCGCCGTAATGGTCGGCGTCGTAGACGAAGCCGCCGTGCTCCGCCACCAGGCGCCGGGTGTTGGGCGAATCGCGGCCGGTGTACCAGCCCAGCGGCGCCTCGCCGGTCAGGCCGCGGATGATGTCGACCGCTTCCTTCATGTGCGCGCGCTCGGTGGCTTCGTCGACGTTCTGGTAGGAGATCCAGCGCAGGCCGTGGCAGGCGATCTCGTGGCCCAGCTCGCGGAAAGCGGCGACCGCCTCCGGATGCCGTTTGAGTGCCATTGCGACCCCGAAGATCGTCAGCGGCAGCTTGCGCTCCTCGAAAATCCGCAATACCCGCCACAGGCCGGCGCGCGACCCGTATTCGTAGAGCGATTCCATGCTCATGTGGCGCATCGGGAAAGCTTGCGCCCCTATGATTTCGGAGAGAAAAGTCTCCGAATTCGGATCGCCGTGCAGCACATTGTTCTCGCCGCCCTCCTCGTAGTTGAGCACGAACTGTAGGGCGACGCGGGCCTGGCCGGGCCACTGCGGATGGGGAGGCGTACGGCCGTAGCCGACCAGGTCGCGCGGATAGTTGTCGTAGGTGCTCATGGGTGCTCGCAGGATGAACGATATAACCGGCATCTTATATTGCAAGAAGCACAAAGGTATATCATCGTCCGCATAAACGAATTCATGTACGGGATATAGGAAAAGCCATGGGAAAACTCAGCACCCACGTCCTCGACACTGCCCACGGCAAGCCGGGCGCCGGCGTCAAGGTGGAACTGTATTTGGTCGAGGGCGGCCAGCGCAGCCTGATCAAACAGGACGCGACCAACAACGACGGCCGCTGCAATGCGCCCCTGCTGGAGGGAGAGCAATTAAAGGCCGGCCAGTACGAACTGGTGTTCGCGGCCGGCGATTATTTCGCGGCCCAGGGCGTCGCGCTTCCCTCCCCGCGCTTCATCGATCGCGTCACGATCGCCTTCGGCGTGGCCGATCCGCACCAGAACTACCACGTGCCGCTGGTGGTGACGCCCTGGTCCTATTCGACCTACCGGGGCAGCTGAACAAGCCGCTATCGCAAAACTTGCTATGCTTGAAGCGACTGGAGGGAGAAAGCACGCATGAGTTTGCACGTCGTCCATTTCATCGGCCCGATCAACGCCACGTCGGCCTGCACGATCCGTAACCTGTGCCTGCAGGCGCTGCAGAGCGGCGCCAGCGAGATCGAACTGCACATGTCGACCGAAGGCGGCAACATGACGGCCGGCTTCGCCCTGTACTTCTTCCTCAAGTCCCTGCCCCTGCCCCTCACCACCTGGAACGTCGGCAGCGTCGAATCGGTCGGGGTCGCGATCTTCCTGGCCGGCCACAAGCGCTACGCCTGTCCCGGCACCCGCTTCCTGATCCACCCGCTGCACTGGGGCTTCGGCAACCTGGTGGCGGCCGATCACGCCCGCATCTCGGAATGGCGCGACTGCCTGGACTTCGACGCCGAGCGCTACGCCAGCATCTTCGAGGAAGCCACGCGCGGCGCCCGATCTCCCCACGACATCCGCGGCTATCTCACCGGCAGCTCGCGCATCTACACCGCTATTGAGGCCGTCGACGCGGGCATCGTCCACGCCGCCCGCCAGGCCCGCCTGCCGGAAGCCGGCACCACCTCGCACTGGTGGAACTGATACGACAAACGTCTAAGTTCAATATCTTTTCCACAAATAGCACGGTCGTGCTGTCTGTTTGACACAACAAAAAACATCCCAAAAGTCGCGTGATTATTGGTGATTATCTATTTTCCTTGCGGCAAAAAATACTGCGTGCCTACAATTAATTACAGGAAACGCAGCGGCCCAATCCTCGCCCTCGACACCTTCGTAGAACAAGAACCATCCCATCCGCAGTAAGACTTTTGCAGGCTTATCCCATGAACAAACGCATCATCGCGACTCTGCTCGCCTTGCCTCTGGCCGTCTCCACCGCTTACGCCCAGGATTCGTCCGGCGTGCGCATCAGCGGTTTCGGTACCGGCGCCCTGACCTGGACCAACAGCGACCAGGCCGAATTCAGCCGCCCTAACCAGGCAAGCGGCGCCAAGAAGAACGTCACCACCGGCGTCGATTCCAACCTCGGCCTGCAGGCCGACTACGCCATCAACAGCTGGCTGTCCGTCACCGGCCAGGGGCTGGTGCGCAAGGATGCCGAAGACGACTTCGGCGCCGAGCTGTCGTGGGCTTTCGCCAAGGCCAAGATCAATGACGAGCTGAGCGTGCGCGCCGGCCGTATCGGCCTGCCGGTCTTCATGATCTCCGACTACCGCAACGTCGGCTACGCCAACACCTTCCTGCGTCCGCCGGTCGAGCTGTACTCGCAGGTGCCGTTCAGCAGCATCAACGGCGCCGACATCACCTGGCAGCACGGCTTCGGCGACACCAACGTCACCGCCCAGCTCGCTTACGGCGGCGCCGAGAGCCAACTGGTGGGCAACACCATCGACGCACACCGCGTCAGCGCCCTGAATCTGGTGGCCGAGCACGGCCCGTTCACGGTCCGCTTCGGCCGCGCCGACGCCAAGCTGTCGCTGAACACCTCGGTCTCGCTGAACGGCCTGTTCGCCAACCTGCGCGCCGCCGGCACCGGCTACAAGTTCCCGCAGCTGAACAAGCTGGCTGACGAGCTGCAGCTGAACAAGAAGAAGGCCTCCTTCACCTCGGCCGGCCTGAGCATGGATTGGAACAACATCGTCGCCCAGACCGAATACGCCAAGCGCAAGACCGACAGCTACGTCAACGACACCAGCGCCTGGTACGTGATGGCCGGCTACCGCTTCAACAAGGTCCTGCCCTACTACATCCATTCGGAACTGACGATCGACGGCTACCCGACCAATACCGTGCCGGCTTCCTGCCCGGCCGGCTACCCGGCGGCCTGCACCCCGACCATGGTCGCGCTGCGTAACGGCGTCGGCAGCCTGAAGAACAGCGGTATCGGCCAGGGTGAGCAGACCACCGACACCATCGGCGTGCGTTGGGACTTCTACCGCTCGGTGGCCCTGAAGGCCCAGATCGACCGCGTACGTCCGCAGAACGGCACCGGCCTGTTCCTGGCGCCGCAGCCCGGCTTCAAGGGCCCGGTCACCGTCGGCGCCGTCGCCCTCGACTTCGTGTTCTAAGGTCAAGGAGAACAACAGATGAAAGCAATCTTCAAAACCGCAATTGCAGCCGCCGCCCTGGCGCTGGCGCTGCCGGCCATGGCCGAAGTCGTGGTCGTGGTCAACCCGAAGGCCGCGGACAGCAGCATGACCAAGGACCAGGTCGCCCAGTTCTTCCTCGGTAAATCGTCCTCGATGACCCCGGTCGACCAGCCGGAAAGCGCCGCCATCCGCGGCGAGTTCTACAAGAAGGTGACCGACAAGGACGCCTCGCAGGTCAAGGCCCTGTGGTCGAAGCTGGTGTTCACCGGCAAGGCCACGATGCCGAAGGAAGTCGGCGACAGCGCCGCCGTCAAGAAGGCAGTGGCGGCCGATCCGAAAGCCATCGGCTACATCGAGAAGAGCGCAGTCGACGGCTCTGTCAAGGTGATCTACACCGCCCAGTAAAGGCGAACCAATCAGGCCCGCGACCTGGTTTTTCCGGGCGCGGGTTTGTTCACATTTCAGGAGACACGGCAGCATGAGCATCAAGCGCAGGATTTGGGCACTACCGGTTATCTCGACCATCATTTTCGGCCTGGGCGTGGCCGTCAGCGCGAGCATCGCGACAGGCGCCCTGAACTCCATCCACACGACCGAAGCCGTCGACTTTCCGGCCCTGGGCGCCTCGAAGGCGCTGGCTGCCGAGATCGAGGCGGTCACGAACGGCCTGCGCGATGCCGTGAGCGAAGGCGACAAGGCGCGCGTCCAGCAGATCGGCGAGCAGGCCGGCAAGGTCCGCGGCCGTCTGGCGGAGATCGGCAAGCTCGAAGGGATGGCCGACACCGGCAAGCGTCTCACCAAGGAATTCGAGGACTACTATGCACCGGCGCTGTCCTCCGCCAAGATCATGCTCGAACTCGAGCAGGGCGACGCCCAGGCCACCGTCGGCAAGATGCAGAGCGCGCTGGGCGTCCTGAATAAAGACGTCGCCAAGTTCAACGAAGCGGCCCAGCAGCAATTCAAGGACGGCATCGAACGCAGCGCCTCGAAGGTGCGCAGCGTGGTGACCGCCATCGTCATCACCGGGCTGATCGTGATCCTGGCCCTGGCCGTGGTCTCGTGGTTCGTGGTGCGCACCATCTGGCAGCAGCTGGGCGGCGAACCGGAATATGCCCGCGAGATCGCCCAGGGCGTGGCCGCCGGCGACCTGTCGATGGAAATCCGCGTCGACAACGGCGACACCGGCAGCCTGCTGGTCGCGCTGAAGGAAATGCGCACGCGCCTGGCCACCATGGTCGCCGAGATCAAGGTGTCGAGCGAGACCATCCAGATGGCCAGCGCCGAAATCGCCAGCGGCAACGCCGACCTGGCCAGCCGCACCGAATCGCAGGCCTCGAGCCTGGGCAACACGACCCGCGCCATGGAATCGCTGACCGACACCGTGCGCGCCAACGCCGCCAACGCCAACCAGGCCAACGAACTGGTGGTCTCGGCCACCAGCATCGCCACCCGCGGCGGCGAAGTAGTCGGCAACGTGGTGCAGACCATGGGCTCGATCAGCGAATCGTCGAAGAAGATCGTGGACATCATCTCGGTCATCGACGGCATCGCCTTCCAGACCAACATCCTGGCGCTGAACGCCGCCGTCGAAGCGGCGCGCGCCGGCGAACAGGGCCGCGGCTTCGCGGTCGTGGCCGGCGAAGTGCGCACCCTGGCCCAGCGCTCGGCCGCCGCCGCCAAGGAGATCAAGGAACTGATCACCGCCTCGGTGTCGAAGGTCACCGCCGGCACCGCGCTGGTCGACGAAGCCGGCGCCACGATGGACCAGATCGTGAGCTCGGTGCGCAAGGTGCACGACATCATGTCCGAGATCACCGAAGCCGGCCAGCGCCAGAGCGCAGGCATCGAGCAGATCGGCCGCGCGATCGACGACATGGACCAGACCACGCAGCAGAACGCCGCGCTGGTCGAGGAAGCCTCGGCCGCCGCCGAGTCGCTGAGCGACCAGACCGTGCAGCTGTCGAATGCGCTGGCCGTGTTCAAGCTGGACAATACGCCGACGCTGGCGGCGCCGGTGGCGGCGCCTTCGGCCGGGAAGCACCTGGCGCTGCGCTAACGCAATACCGTCGTCCCCGCGCAGGCGGGGATCCAATTTTGCTGGCGCAGTCGTAATGCACGCAACTTGGGTCCCCGCCTCCGCGGGGACGACGACTGATCAAACTTGCAACCCGTCCCACCTTCCCTTTAGAATCGATTCCCTCCCGACTCTTCACAGTCAACTTTGGAATCCATTCCCCTTTGGGCACTCGTCCTCGCCCTGGTCCTCCTGATTCTCTGCTCGGCCTTTTTCGCAATGGCGGAAACGGCTCTGATGGCTGCCAATAAATACCGCCTGCGCCACCTGGCCAAGCGCGGCCACCGCGGCGCCGTTACCACCCTGTGGCTGCTGGAACGCACCGACAAGCTGCTGTCGCTGGTGCTGATCGCCAATACCCTGATCAACGCCATGGCCACGGCCCTGGTGACTGCGCTTGCGATCATGTTCTTCGGCCAGGAGGAAAGCGTGATCACCATTGCCACCGCCAGCGTGGCTTTCCTGCTGATCGTGTTCGCCGAAATCGCGCCCAAGGTGATCGGCGCCACCTACCCGGAACGTATCTCGCTCGGCACCAGCCTGGTACTGCGGCCGCTGATGAAACTGGCCAAGCCGGCGATCTGGTTCGTTAATTTGTTCGTCTCGGCGATTTTGCGCCCGCTGGGCATCCGCAGCGGCGTGGACGCCCACCAGCAGCGTCTGTCGGCCGAGGAATTGCGCACCGTCGTGCTGGAAGGCGGCAACTTCATGCCGCAGAAACACCAGAGCATCCTGCTTAACCTGTTCGACCTGGAAAAGATCTCGGTCGAGGACATCATGACCCCGCGCAGCCAGATCGAAGCCCTGAACCTGGCCCTGCCGATCGCAGACATCATGGCCGAGCTGACGAGCTCCTACCACCGCAAGCTGCTCGTCTATGAGGGCGAGATCAACAAGGTGGTCGGCATCCTGGCGGTACGCAAGGCGGTCCGGCTGCTGAACGAGGCGGACGAACTGACGGTCGACCATGTCCGCGCACTGCTCTCGCCGCCCTACTTCATCCCGCAGGACACCGACGTCTTTACCCAGCTCCAGTATTTCCAGGAAAAGAAGGAAAGGCTGGGGATCATCGTCGACGAATACGGCGAGGTGCAGGGCCTGGTCACGCTCGAAGACATCATCGAGGAAATGATCGGCGACTTCACGACCTCGGCCCCGGACAACGCCCCCGCCGACGCCATGGCCTGGAACGCCAAGGGCGAGTGTCTGCTGGGAGGCAGCACCCCGCTGCGCGACATCAACAAGAAACTGGGACTGGACCTGCCGCTGGACGGTCCGAAGACGCTCAATGGCTTGCTGCTCGAACAACTGCAGGAGATTCCGGAGTTTCCGATTGCGCTGAAGGTGGGCGGGATCGTGATCGAAGTGGTGCAGGTGCAGAATCAGTCAATCAAGGTGGTGAAACTGTTAAGGCCGGTTGTTATCAAAAGGTGGCTGGCGGCCTGAAGCAACCAAGGCCGTCATTCCCGCGCATGCGGGCATCCATGCTGAGCCTCTGGTCACGCGGCGTATGGATTCCCGCTTTCGCGGGAATGACGTGCTCAGGTAGTGGGTTTACGTTCAGGTACCAGCGTTCCTCCAACCTGATCGGGAACCACAATGCCCACCTTTTGCGCCTTGTCACCTCAGCAATACCATTTCGTCTACGTGGTATGCACGCCTCTATCCTTACCCCATTCGCTTTACAAATTTGATGCCCGCAGGCATCATCCAAAGCAGCCACCGGGCATGACCGTCCAGCCCGGCTCCTTGTCGCCACTCCGTCCCTGATCCTATGGCAGCAGTCCTCCCGAACCCGACCGCAGGCACCGCATTGCCCGGGTTGGCGCGCGCCCTGGTCCAGGCCGGACGCCTGAGCTTGCCGCAGGCGGACGGCCTGCAGAAGAAGGCGGCCGCCGACAAGGCCGGCTTCATCGACACCCTGCTGGGCGCCGGCCTGATCGACGCGCGCAGCCTGGCCGTGTTCTGCGCCGAGACCTTCGGCTACCCGCTGCTCGACCTGTCCACCTTCAGCGCCGAGGCGCTGCCGGCCAACGCCATCGACGCCCGCCTGATGCAGGCCCAGCGCGTGGTGGCCCTGGCCAAGCGCGGCAATAAACTGTCGGTGGCGCTGTCCGATCCGACCAATTCCCAGGCCCTGGACCAGATCAAGTTCCAGAGCGAAGCCTCGGTCGAGCCGGTGATCGTCGCCCACGACGCCCTGCTGGCGCTGCTGTCGGCACTGGGCAAGAACGCCGAGCAGAGCATCAGCGAACTGGTTGGCGACGGCGACGACATCGAATTCGCCGACGACGAGCCGCAGCAGCCTTCGCAGGCCGAAGCCGCCGCCGCCACGGAAGTCGAAGACGCGCCCATCGTGCGCTTCCTGAACAAGGTGCTGATGGATGCGATCACGCTGGGCGCCTCCGACATCCACTTCGAGCCCTACGAAAAGCAGTACCGGATTCGCATGCGCGTGGACGGCGTGCTGCGCGACCACCTGGCGCCGCCGCTGTCGATCCGCGACAAGCTGGTCTCGCGCATCAAGGTGCTCGCCAAGCTCGACATCTCCGAAAAGCGCGTGCCGCAGGACGGCCGCATGCGCCTGGTGCTGTCGGCCACCAGGACCATCGACTTCCGCGTCAGCACCCTGCCGACCCTGTTCGGCGAAAAGACCGTCATGCGTATCCTCGACGCCACCCAGGCGCAGATGGGCATCGACGCGCTCGGCTACGACCCGGACCAGAAGGCGCTGCTGATCGACGCCATCACCCGCCCCTACGGCATGGTGCTGGTGACCGGGCCGACCGGCTCCGGCAAGACGGTCTCGCTGTATAGCTGCCTGAACCTGCTGAACAAACCGGGCATCAACATCTCGACTGCGGAAGACCCGGCCGAGATCAACCTGCCGGGCGTGAACCAGGTCAACGTCAACGAAAAGGCGGGCCTCACCTTCCCGGTCGCGCTGAAGGCCTTCCTGCGCCAGGATCCCGACATCATCATGGTCGGCGAAATCCGCGACCTGGAAACCGCCGACATCGCGATCAAGGCCGCCCAGACCGGCCACATGGTGTTCTCGACCCTGCACACCAACGATGCGCCGTCGACGCTGACGCGCCTGATGAACATGGGCGTGGCGCCCTTCAACATCGCCTCTTCCGTCATCCTGATCACGGCCCAGCGCCTGGCGCGCCGCCTCTGCACCTGCAAGCAGCCGCTCGACGTCGAACGCGACGTGCTGAAGTCCGCGGGCTTCCGCGACGCCGACCTGGACGGCGAATGGAAGGCCTACGGCCCGGTGGGCTGCGAGCGCTGCCTGGGCTCGGGCTACAAGGGCCGGGTCGGCATCTACCAGATCATGCCGATTTCGCCGGCGATCGAGGCGCTGATCCTGGCCAACGGCAACGCGATGGAAATCGCCGCCCAGGCCGAAACCGAAGGCGTGAATTCACTGCGCCGCTCCGGCCTGATGAAGGTGAAACAGGGACTGACCAGTCTCGAAGAAGTGCTGGGCTGCACCAACGAATAGGATACTCATGGCCACTACGACCGCCCGCGCCGCTGCCGGCGCCCAGATCAAGGAATTCGTCTTCGCCTGGGAAGGCAAGGACAAGACAGGCAAGACCGTGCGCGGCGAGATGCGCGCCGGCGGCGAAACCATCGTCAACGTGACCCTGCGCCGCCAAGGCATCATGGTCGTCAAGGTCAAGAAGAAGGCCTACCGCAGCGGCAAGAAGATCACCGACAAGGACCTGAGCCTGTTCACGCGCCAGCTGGCCACCATGATGAAGGCCGGCGTGCCGCTGCTGCAATCCTTCGACATCGTCGGCAAGGGGCACGCGAATCCGTCGATGTCCAAGCTGATCATGGACCTGCGCGCCGACATCGAGACCGGCACCAGCCTGAACAACGCCTTCCGCAAATACCCGCTGTACTTCGACCCGCTGTTCTGCAACCTGGTGGGCGCCGGCGAACAGGCCGGTATCCTGGAAGACCTGCTGCACCGCCTGGCGGTCTACAAGGAAAAGACGCTGGCCCTGAAGGCCAAGATCAAGTCGGCCCTCACCTACCCGATCGCGATCCTGGCGATCGCCTTCATCGTCACCGCGGTGATCATGATCTGGGTGGTCCCGGCCTTCAAGGACGTGTTCAGCAGCTTCGGCGCCGACCTGCCGACCCCGACCCTGGTCGTGATGGCGATGTCCGACTTCGTCGTCAAGTGGTGGTACATCATCTTCGGCTCGCTGTTCGGCGCGATCTACTTCTTCTTCCAGTCCTGGCGCCGCTCGCTGAAGATGCAGCAGGCCATGGACCGCCTGCTGCTGCGCCTGCCGATCTTCGGCGAGGTGATCCGCAAGGCGACCATCGCGCGCTGGACTCGCACGCTGGCGACCATGTTCGCGGCCGGCGTGCCGCTGGTCGAAGCCCTCGACTCGGTCGGCGGCGCCGCCGGCAACGCGGTCTACCTGGATGCGACCCGCAAGATCCAGACCGAAGTCAGCACCGGCACCAACCTGACGGTGGCCATGCAGAACGCCAACGTGTTCCCGAACATGGTGACCCAGATGGTCGCCATCGGCGAGGAATCCGGCGCCCTTGACAACATGCTGGGCAAGGTTGCCGACTTCTACGAAGAGGAAGTCGACGAGGCCGTGGGTGCGCTGTCCTCGCTGATGGAGCCGATGATCATGGTGATCCTGGGTGTGCTGATCGGCGGCCTGGTGGTGGCGATGTATCTGCCTATCTTCAAGCTGGGTGCGGTGGTCTGATTACTGTTCCGGAAGCAGGCGATCCAGGGCGCGCGTTCCACCGGACGCGATCACGCACTGGATGATCTCTTCCCAGTCGAATCGCAAGTGTTCGGTCTTTTTTGTCATTGAAAAGATGCGTACCGCCAGGACATCGCCGCAATACTCGATCGCCGCGATGTCCTCATCGTTTGTTTTCGTTGGAAATAATGCGGACATGGCGGCCGCACCCAGAGCCCGAATGCCGGTCGATGGGGTCCAGTGATCCCAATGCCAGATGCCCTTCGACGGACAAAAACCCGGAACGTCGTCAGCCATCCGGTTCGACCAGTGCAGGGCCCGGTGCATCCAGGCTGGCGCAAGCAGCAATTTCCCATCCGCCGATTTGATGACGTGCGTACGCGCATGACCGTCAAAACCGGCTCGGGTGTCGCCGAAATACTTGCGGGCACGCGCCCACAAGCCAGCGATTTCGACCTGCTCATCCATTAACCGGGACACGTCGACCTGACTTGCGCCCAGCAGCGCCGCGCCAAGCACCGTACCAAGCTCGAGCTTGCTTGAATGCAGTCTTCTCAAGTCCAGGTACATCCGGTCGATGAGGATTTCGGGCAGACCGGCGGCACATTCGTCGCCGAGGATGACAGGCAGGATGCGAACGCGCTCATCCCCTGCAATCTCCGCGATCATCGCCAGTTCGCGAAACAGGCCGGAGTTGACCCGCCTTGCGCCGTCGATATAGTCGGCATCGCAGATACAGACCACGCTCAGGGGGCGTGTGGACAGTGCGCTGCGGATGACACGATCGATGCTTTGGCCGAACTGGATACTGTCCCGGTCCCAGAAGATCGAAAAGCCGTACAGTTCCAGGTGCCTGATCACTTGATCGCGCAACCATTCTTTCTGGGGCAGAGGCCCGCCCCACGCGTACGAAATGAAGAGCGATTCCTTGGTCGACATGCTCACGTTCTTTCCTCGTATTGTTTATCACTGCCCAAAGCCGGCAAAACCCCATAGAATAGGTTGATTCACAGAAACCCGCTATCGACGCCTTTCTTATGCAACCGGATCTTTTCCTCTTCGCCGCCCCGGGCACCATGGCTGCCGCCGTCATCGCCGCCATCTTCGGCCTGCTGATCGGCAGCTTCCTGAACGTGGTCGTGCACCGCCTGCCGATCATGCGCCAGCGCGAGATCGACAACTACATTGCGGACAAAGAAGGCAAGCCGCTGCCGCATCCGGACCGCTACAACCTGATGGTGCCGCGCTCCGCCTGCCCGCATTGCGGCCACCAGATCGGGGCGCTGGAAAACATCCCCATCGTCAGCTGGCTGGCGCTGCGCGGCAAGTGCAGTGCGTGCAAGGCGCCGATCTCGGCCCGCTATCCGATCGTCGAAGCGGTCAGCGGCATCCTGTCCGGGCTGCTGATCTGGCACTTCGGCAGCGGCTGGACCGGCCTGGCGACGCTGGTCTTCACTTACCTGCTTTTGGCGATGACGCTGATCGACATCGACCACAAGGAGCTGCCGGACGACCTCACCTATCCGCTGCTGTGGCTGGGCCTTCTCATCAACCTGGACGGCAGCTTCGTGCCGCTGCGCGAAGCGGTGCTGGGCGCCGCCGGCGGCTACCTGTTCCTGTGGGCGGTCGCGCGCACTTATGAGCTGGTGCGCGGGCAGATCGGCATGGGCGACGGCGACTTCAAACTGCTGGCCGCCCTCGGCGCCTGGTTCGGCTGGAAGATGCTGCCGGCGCTGATCGTGCTGTCTTCTTTCGTGGGCGCGGCCATCGGCATCACCATGATCGTGATCGGCAGGACGAAAAAAGGCCAGCACATCCCGTTCGGCCCCTACCTGGCCGGCGCTGGTATGATCGCCCTCTTCTACGGACCCGAACTGACCCGCCTGGCGATCGGGCTGGCGCAGCCTTGAATGAATAAACCACGATTCACGGTCGGCCTCACCGGCGGCATCGGCTGCGGCAAGACCACCGTCGCCGACCTGTTCGCCGCGCGCGGCGCCGCGGTCATCGACACCGACCAGATCGCGCACTCGCTCACCGCGCCCCAGGGTGCGGCGATGCCGGCCTTGATCGCCGAATTCGGCGCGGACTTCGCGACCCTGGAGGGCGCCATGGACCGCGCCAAGATGCGCGCCCTGGTGTTTACGGACCCCGGCGCGCGGGCCCGCCTGGAAGCCATCCTGCATCCGCGGATACGCGAAGCCACCGCGGCGGCGGCCCTGATCGCCACCGGTCCTTACGTGATGTTCGTGGTGCCGCTCTTGATCGAATCCGGCACCTGGCGCGAGCGCGTGGCGCGGGTGCTGGCGATCGATTGCCCGGAAGAGGTGCAGGTCGCGCGCGTCATGGCGCGTAACGGATTGCCCGAACCCCAGGTGCGCGCCATCATGGCGGCCCAGGTCACGCGCGCCCAGCGCCAGGCTGCTGCCGACGACATCATCCTCAACGACGGCGGCCTCGACGCGCTGTTGCCGCAAGTGGAGCGCCTGCACGCCTTTTATCTTGACGAAGCGGCAAGATTAGCGAGCCAGCCGAACGAGCGTTTGTAATTTTGCCCACGATGGTTCAGAATCACGTGGTCGCGCCAGCCTACGCCGAGAGGAATGCCACTTTGATCGTCTACGAATACCCATTCAACGAGCGGATTCGCACGTTGTTGCGGCTCGAGGACCTGTACGAGAAATTCAAGTTCTTTGTGAATCAGGAGCATCCTCTGCAGCACCACGTCGCGCTCGCGACGATCTTCGACATGCTGGAAGTGGCGGGCCGCGCGGACCTCAAGTCCGACCTGTTGCAGGAACTCGAACGCCAGAAGCAGAGCTTGCTGAGCTACCGCAGCAACCCCGCCGTGGCCGCCGATGCGCTCGATGCCGTGCTGGCCGAGCTCGACAACGTCAGCAATGCCCTCGTCAACGCCCAAGGCAAGACCGGCCAGAACGTGCGCGACAACGAGTGGTTGATGAGCATCCGCGGCCGCACCGTGATGCCGGGTGGCGCCTGCGAATTCGACCTGCCCTCCTACTACGCCTGGCAGCATCGTCCCGCCGAGCAGCGCCATGCCGACATCGCGGCCTGGTTCGCGCCGCTGGCGCCGCTGTTCGACGCCCTGTCCCTGGTGCTGCGCCTATTGCGCGACTCGGGCGGCCCGGTCAAGATGATCGCGGTGGCCGGCAGCTACCAGCAAATGCTGCAGGGGAAGGTCTACCAGATGCTGCGCCTGGCGATCGACGAAAATTTGAGTGCGATTCCGGAAATCTCAGCCAACAAGTACATGCTGTGGGTACGCTTCACGAGCCAGGGCGGGGACCTGAAACCCAAGCCGCTCGAAGACGATGTACCATTCGAGCTTACCCTCTGCAACTTCTGAATCGAATCATGACTGTCGTCGCCTGCCCTACCTGCGGCAAAAAAGTGGAATGGACCCCCGCGAACAAGTTCCGTCCCTTCTGCTCCGAACGCTGCAAGCAAATCGACCTCGGCGCCTGGGCCGAGGAAAAGTACACGATCCCGGGCGCCACGCCCAATGACGCCCAGGACGATCCGCTGGCCGACCAGTAAGCCTTTTTGAAGGGGATTCTGCATGCCGCTCGTCACCCTTACCGTCCGCAAACCGAAAAGCCCTGAATTCAAGGGCAAGGTGCTCGATGCCGTACACGCCAGCCTGGTCTCGACCGGCGTGCCCGACACCGACAAGTTCCAGCGCGTGCTGGAACTCGATGCCGACGATTTCCGCTTCGATCCTTCCTATCCCGACGTCGCAGGCGCGCGCACTGACGACTTCGTGCTGATCGAGATCCTGTGGTCGGTCGGACGCAGCGTGAAGGTCAAGAAGAAGCTGCTGGCCGAACTGATGGACCGCCTGCGCATGGCCGGACTGGACCCGGAAAACGTGATGGTGGCGTTCAAGGAAACCAGCTGGGAAAACTGGGCGTTCGCAGGCGGCCGCATCCTGCATACATGAGGATCGTTGCGCTGGCCGCGATCCGCGGCTACCAGCGCTGGATCTCGCCGTACAAAGGTTTCTGCTGCGCGCTGCGTGCGCACACCGGCGGCGACAGCTGCTCGAGCTATGGCTATCTGGTGATCGGACGCTTCGGGCTGCGCCGTGGATTGGGTTTGCTGGATCGCCGGCTGGCCTTGTGTGGGCACGTGCACCGGACGTTCGTCCCTGCGCGGCTGGCGCCGCTTTCGAGGCCGGCCGTGCGCAATCCCTGGCGCCACAAGGAACAGGGCCACTGCGACGTGCCTTGCGACTCGCCCGGCTGCGATTTGCCCGACCTCCCCTGCCATGGCGGCCGCGGGTGCAGCGCCGCCGGCGACCTGCTCGACGCAGCCAGCTGCGGCTGCGACATCTGGGACTGCGGCCACTCGAGCCGTGAACGCATCCGGCGCTGCTGGAACGGATGGGGACAGGACCTGTCCCGGCATCGCGACAGCACCCACCTCGACGCCCTCGCGCGCAGGATCGAAGAGCGAAGGCGGCAACGCCCTTCCTGACAGGGAGACGGCAGCTCAGGCACCGAGCAGCTTGCCATTGACCAGGGTATGCAGCGTACGCACGAACAGCACGACGATCGCGACGCTCAGAATGAGCAGGATCGCCCCCGCCAGGTAATACAGACCAGGAAGGTTTTGTGCCGCCGCGTACTTCAAGGCGGCGTTCGACAGCGCTGCCATGGGAAAGCTGATCGCCCACCATCCCGCCGAAAACCGCAGGGATGGCCGGAAGATTTTTACCGCCAGGATCACAAACAGGAACAAGCCGAAATAAAAGAGCAAAGCGGCAAACACGTCCACCCGCTGCATCAGGTTGACGTAGGCAAGAAATCCGACCTCGAAAGGTGCGATGAGAATCATCATCGACGGCAGCATGCCGGGTGCGAGCGTTTCCTTATGCACCAGGCGCGAGAAAATCATCGTAAAAAAGACGAGTGCGAGGACCGTGCCGACGCCTGCGGCGAACAGATTGACTTCATGCGCCCAGGCCATGGGCAGGTTAGCGCCCGCCACCGTGATGTCGAGTGTGGCAACGCCGGGAATCAGGGTGGCCGGGACCGCGTTGTGGGCGTCGACATTGCCCGCGAGGAGACGGGCAATGACAACATAGCCCAGTACGATCGTCGAGATCACACCGGCAGTCCATACCCATTCCTGCAGCAAGCTGCTGTAGCTTCCCAGCACGGTCGATAACAATAAAACGCCGATTGAAATCGTGCCGAAAAAATTCCCTGCAACGGGATGATTGAACTCGGCCTTGACTGCAGAGGGATATCTGGCGCACTTGGCGATATAAGCGAGCGTAAGTGCGATGAAAACAAGGATCGCAAGGATCCCGGCAAGGTCGGCAATCATTGCGGTGCTGCCGAATACCCCGGATGCGACACGCCAGGCAAGCGAGAGGCCTGCCAGGCCCATCACGGCACCGAACAGACTGACCGGCAGATTTTTGACACTGGTTGTACTCATCGGTTTTCCTTTTACGTTACCGGCCCAGCCGAAATGCGCCATCAGCGGACAAGGTGTGATCGGTGCAGTGTAGCTTCTTGTCCTCATAAAGATAATCCCGTAATATCGAGAACCATTCTTTCAATATTCGAGAAGATCCATGGACCGGCTGGAAGCGATGTCCATCCTCCTCGCGGTTGTCGATACCGGCAGCCTGTCGGCGGCGGCCCGCCGTCTCGGCACGCCGCTGCCGACTGTCAGCCGCAAGATCGCGGAGCTGGAAGCGCATCTGCATACGCGCCTGCTGCATCGGACGACGCGCCGGTTGTCGCTGACCGAAACCGGCGCGGCATATGTGGTGGCGTGCCGGCGCATCCTCGACGAGGTCGGGGAAGCCGAGCGCATTGCGGCCGGCGAATACGCCACGCCCGTCGGCGAACTGGCGGTCACGGCGCCGGTCGTGTTCGGCCGCCTGCACATTGTGCCGGTGGTCGCGGAATTCCTGGTGCAGTACCGGAAGATCGACATCAAGCTGCTGCTCACCGACCGCGTCGTCCACATGGTGGAAGAGCAGATCGACGTCGCGCTGCGCATCGGCGAGCTCCCCGACAGCACGCTGATCGCCAGCGGTATCGGCACGGTGCGCCGGGTGGTGTGCGGAAGCCCTGCCTATCTGGCGACGCGTGGCATACCGACCAAGCCGCAGGACCTGGCAACGCACGACTGCATCGGTTTCGACGTGCTTGAATCCAGGCGTGCCTGGGTCTTCGGCGACGGCAAGACGGCGCTGTCGGTGCCGGTGGTCTCGCGCCTGGAAGTCAACACGGCGGAAGCGGCAATTGACGCGGCGGTCCTGGGCGCGGGACTCGTGCGCGTGCTGTCCTACCAGGTGGCGGAGGCAGTGGCGGCCGGGAAGCTCGCCGTGGTGCTGCGGGACTACGAGTCGGCGCCGCTCCCGGTCAGCCTGGTGCACAAGGGACAGGCGCCCTTGCCGTTGAAGCTGCGCGCCTTCCTCGACTTTGCCGCGCCGCGTCTGCGAGCGCGGATCGCGAGCGAACTGCTATAGTCTTCGTTCACTTTTCAGGAGCGCACGATGCAGAAACGAAAACTCGGCAATCTGGAAGTCTCCGCCCTCGGCCTCGGCTGCATGGGCATGACCCACGCCTACGGCCAGGCGCCCGACCGACAGGAGATGATCAAGCTGTTGCGCACCGCGGTCGAGCGCGGCGTCACCTTCTTCGATACGGCCGAAGTCTACGGCCCCTTCAACAACGAGGAGCTGGTCGGCGAGGCGCTGGCGCCGCTGCGCGGGCAGGTCGTCATCGCCACCAAGTTCGGCTTCGCGCCCGATCCGAACGGCGGCACGCGCTGGAGCGGCCTGGACAGCCGCCCCGAACACATCCGCGAAGTCACCGAGGCCTCGCTCAAGCGCCTAAAGACCGACAGCATCGACCTGCTCTACCAGCACCGCGTCGACCCGAACGTGCCGATCGAAGACGTGGCCGGCACCGTGGGCGAGCTGATCAAGGAAGGTAAAGTGAAACACTTCGGTCTGTCCGAAGCCGGCGCCGACACGATCCGGCGCGCCCACGCAGTACAGCCGGTCACGGCGCTGCAGAGCGAATACTCACTGTGGACGCGCGAACCGGAAGCCGAGATCCTGCCCCTGCTCGAAGAACTGGGCATCGGCTTCGTGCCCTTCAGCCCACTGGGACGCGGCTTCCTGACCGGGAAGATGGACGAGACCACGCAGTTCGACAGCAACGACTTCCGCAACAGCCTGCCGCGCTTCACGCCCGAGGCGATGAAGGCCAATCAGGCGCTGGTCGATTTGCTGGGACAGGTGGCGCGGCAGAAAGGCGCGACGCCGGCGCAGGTGGCGCTGGCCTGGCTGCTGGCACAGAAGCCGTGGATCGTCCCGATTCCGGGCACCACCAAGCTGCACCGGCTGGACGAGAACCTGGGCGCGACGGCGCTGAAACTGACGCCCGAAGACCTGGCCGGCATCGACCAGGCCGCATCGCGGATCACGGTGCAGGGTGCGCGTTACCCGGAGCACCTGGCGCGCCAGGCCAAGGGCTGAGCGGCGGCGTCAGGCGCCTGAGCCAAGTTCCTTGAGGCGCTTGCGGATGTCATCCTGCACCTCCGGATCCTGCTTGCGTGCGCGCAGTTTTTCGAGGATGAGGATCTGGGCCCGGGTCAAGGCCTCCGCGGCTGGCACGGCCACATCGGGCGCCACGCCGACGCCTTCCCAGTCCTTGAGCGTGACCGGATCGCGCGCCGTGGAGTTTGGCATCATCAGTGCAAGACGGGCATTGATCGGCTTGATGAGAGAAGGATGCGCGCCGCCGCGCGTCGTTTCACCGACGATCACCGCGCGCTTCAGGCCTTTCAGGGCGAAGGCCAGACCCTCGGCTGCCGAAAACGTCTTCTTGCTGGTCAGGATATAGACTTCATTGTCTGCACCAAAACGGCTTCCCGGCACGGCCGGCGAAGTCCACTGCTGCTCGGTGACATTCCCTTCGCGCGTGTAGAGGTCGGCGATATGTGTCCGTTTATCGAAGAAATAACTCGCCAGCAGAGGCACCGCATCGGTGGTGCCGCCGCCGTTCTCGCGCAGGTCGATGATGAGGGCGTCAGTGTTGGCCAGCAATGTCATGGCTGCGCCGATGGCCGGTCCCGACTCGGCCGCGGACGCGAAGAAGTTTGTCTTCAGGTAGCCGATATTGCCGGGCAGGCGCTCGACACGTTCGATGCCGTAATTTTCTTCCCTCAGTTCTTCCCGCATGCGTGCCTGCTGTTGCGCGAGGGTCGGCGCCGGGCTGGCGTTGGCGCCCTCCGGCGCCGACGCCCTGTACATCAAGCGCAGGTGCGGGTCTTTCGTCACGTCCAGCATCATCGCCGTGACGCTCTTGGCAAAGGCTTCCTCACTGTCCACCTTGCTGAAATCGGCGCGGCGCAAGACCGGTTCCAGCTTGCGGGCCTTTTCGGCATCGATGTAGGAGGTGTTCAGTTCCTTGACGATGCGTTGGATGATGGCGGCCCGCTCGCCGGCCGGGCCGGTCTCGGCGCGTGCCGGAAAGATGGACAACAATGCGGAAAGCAGGATGACATGGCGATGCACGATACGCTCCATTCACTGGGTTTGGACAAACTTGTCCGGTTCCAGCGAAGATAGCTTATGTAGACATCGATGTCTACATTAATTATCCGGGTAGCACACCCTGTCCAGGCTGGCTGATCGAGCTACGCCAGTAATTGTTATACCGTTAAGCTTCACGTACACTGGCCGTCGACCTATTTCCTAACCGAGAAGGAGCCATCCGTGGGCATCGCCGCTTTTTTCACATCGATTCCGCAGCAAACATTGCAGTCTCTGCTGGAAGACCCTGAAAAGGTCGTGGGCTTGCTGTATCCGGACGATTATGAGGATCCGCCCAATTCCATGGACGTGGATAAAGCCTGGCATGGCCTGCATTACCTGCTGACGGGTGAGGCCGAGGGTGGCGAAGAGCCGCTGTCGCTGGCCATCCTCGAAGGCACGGAGATCGGCCCGGAACTCGATTTCGGACCGGCCCGCTATCTGACGGGGGAAGAAGTCAAAGCCGTCGCGCACGCGCTGGCTGCGCTCACGCCGGAAGCCCTGGCGCAGCGCTACAACCCGCGCGACATGCAGGAAAAGCAGATTTATCCCGAAATCTGGGAAGACGACGATCCGGAATCGGTGGACTACCTGCTCCACTTTTTCCCGGATCTGCAGCAGTTTTACGCCGATGCCGCTGCGCGCGGCGACGCCGTGATCCACTGGATGGCGTAGCGCGCGATCACCCGGCCGCAGCCGGCCCTCTCGCCTGCAATTCAGCGAAGCTCACGACCTCGCCATCCTGCATCGTGAAGCGCAGCCCCCCGACCGGCACGCCGGCGAACTGGCTGGCGTAGATCACCTTGCCGATGCCCTTGTACGATTCCGGCTGCTGCGGCTCGATCACCAGGATGAGGTCCGGGTCGCTCTGCACAGCCGCCTTCAATGCGTCGACAAGCGCGCCCCGCTCGACCAGTTCCAGGCCTTCGAGGTAGATCGTGTCGTCGTCCGCGACGACCGCCTTGATTTGCTTAGCCATACCTCACCTTGTCCAGCCACTCGAGCAGGGGAATCGTCGCCGGCAGCAGCGGGCTGACCGAATACCCGCCCTGCCACGCGAAGGCCTGCCCTTCCAGGCTTTGCGGCTCGCCTTGCCATTCGCGGCTGATGTAGAAGTACAGCCGCACGTGGGCGTGCTCGTAGACGTGTTCGACGCAGCACCAGGGCTCGGCGCTGACGACCTGCACGCCCAGCTCCTCGACGAACTCGCGTTGCAGCGCGTGGAAGATGTCCTCGCCCTGCTCCACTTTCCCGCCCGGGAATTCCCAGTAGCCGGCATAGGGCTTGCCTTCGGGGCGCTGGCCGAGCAGCACGTCGCCGTTCGGGCGCATCAGGATGCCGACCGCGACGTCGATCGGCTTCTTCGTGTCAGACATCCACCTGCTCCTGCGCGGGCGGCAGCTTGCCCGCATAATCCTTGGCGAACTGCCAGGCCACGCGGCCCGAACGCGAGCCGCGCTGCAAAGCCCAGCGCAAGGCATCGGCGCGCGCCTCCTCGATCTGCTGCGGCGTGCAGCCGAAGCTTTGCAGCCAGTGCGCGACGATGTCGAGGTAGTCGTCCTGCTTGAACGGATAGAAGGACAGCCACAGGCCGAAGCGCTCGGACAGCGAGATCTTTTCCTCGACGGTTTCGCCGGGATGCAGGTCGCCGTCGTCGCCGTGGCTGTAGCCGGCGTTATCGGACATCTTTTCCGGCATCAGGTGGCGCCGGTTCGAGGTCGCGTAGATCAGCACATTGTCCGACTGCGCCGCCACGCTGCCGTCCAGCGCCACCTTCAGCGCCTTGTAGCCGGCCTCTCCCTCTTCGAAACTGAGGTCGTCGCAGAAGATCACGAAGCGCTCCGGACGGCCGGCCACCAGGTCGACGATGTCCGGCAGGTCGGCCAGATCGGCTTTATCGACCTCGATCAGGCGCAGACCCTGGGCAGCGAAGCCGTTCAGGCAGGCCTTGATCAGCGAGGATTTGCCGGTGCCGCGCGCGCCGGTCAGCAGCACGTTGTTGGCCGGGCGGCGCTGCACGAACTGGCGCGTGTTCTGCTCGATCTCCTCTTTCTGGCGGCCGACGTGCTGCAGATCGTCCAGAGAGATGTTCGACGCATGCAGCACCGGCTGCAGGTACTTGGCGCCGCCGGCACCCGACCCGGGCCGGCGGCGCCAGCGGAAGGCGAAGCTGCGCCCCCACTCCGGCTCGCGCGGCACGGCGGGCGGCAGCATCGCTTCCAGCCTGGCCAGCAGGTTCTCGGCGCGGTGCAGGAACTGGTCGAGCTGGTTCATCGTTGATCGATCAGGAGCGGTAGTCGGCGTTGATCGACACGTAGTCGTGCGACAGGTCGCAGGTCCAGACGGTGCTGTTCGCATCGCCGCGGCCCAGTTCCACGCGCACCAGGATCTCCGCCTTCTTCATCACGCGCTGGCCGTCTTCTTCCTTGTACTCCGGGTTGCGGCCGCCGGCCTTCGCCACCAGCACGTCGTCCAGGTACAGATCGAGCTTGCTGGTGTCGAGATCGTCCACGCCCGCATAGCCGATCGCGGCCAGGATGCGGCCCAGGTTCGGGTCCGACGCGAAGAAGGCGGTCTTCACCAGCGGCGAGTGGGCGATCGCATAGCCGATCTTGCGGCACTCTTCCATGTCGCGGCCCTGCTCCACCGAGATGGTGATGAACTTGGTCGCGCCTTCGCCGTCGCGAATGATCTGCTGGGCCAAGTGGGTCGAGATGCCGGTGACGGCGTCGCGCAGGGCGACGTAGTCCGGGCTGTCGGTGCTGTCGATGACCAGCGAACCGGCGCCCGTCGCCACCAGGATGAAGGAGTCGTTGGTCGAGGTGTCGCCGTCGATGGTGATGCAGTTGAACGAGCGGTCGGCGGCGTAGCGCACCAGTTCGTCCATCACCGGCTGCGCGACCTTGGCGTCGAAGGCCAGGTAGCCCAGCATGGTCGCCATGTTCGGCTTGATCATGCCGGCGCCCTTGCTGATGCCGGTCATCGTGACCGTGTGGCCGCCGATGGTGGTGGTCAGCGAAGCCGCTTTCGGCTGGGTGTCGGTGGTCATGATGGCTTCCGCCGCATTGAACCAGTTGTCCTGCTTCAGGTTCGAGACGGCCGCCGGCAGCGCGGCGACGATCTTCTGCACCGGCAGCTGCTCAAGGATCACGCCGGTCGAAAACGGCAGCACCTGCTGTGCGTCGATGCCGAGCAGGCGCGCGACTTCCTCGCAGGTGGTGCGGGCGCTTTGCAGGCCCTGCTCGCCGGTGGCGGCGTTGGCATTGCCGGTGTTGACCACCAGCGCGCGGATCGGCTTGCCGCCGTTCGAGACGGCCGCCAGGTTGGCCTTGCTCACCTGGACCGGCGCGGCGCAGAAGCGGTTCTTGGTGAACACGCCGGCGACGGTGGCGCCTTCGGCAAGTTTCATCAGCAGCACGTCCTTGCGGTTCGGCTTCTTGATGCCGGCTTCGGCAAAGCCGATGTCGATGCCGTTCACGGGTTTCAGTTCGCTGGCGACGGGCAGGGGAGAATTGACGGCCATGGTGTTCTCGACTCTCAAAGAAGAAAAGATTGACTAATCCGTTATTGTACCGCCCTGCCATAGTTAATGACTTTTTAAGACGAGTCGTTAATAATTGGAAACATAACAACGACTTGGCCCGTCCCGTGAAAACCGTCCTCTCTTCTTCCCTGCTGGCGGCCGCGCTGCTGGCGACCACCGCCTCCGCAGCCGAGCCCACGCGACCAGGCCGGCCCGCACCCGGTCCGGTGGCAGACGCCATGCAGTCTGCCGTGCGCGAAATCCAGGCGGACCAGAATGCCGCCCTGCCCGCCCACCTCCAGCTGGAGCAGCTGGCAGGCATGCGCTATACCCCGGAGACCGCCGCCAAGCTGCGCGCCGTGTTCGGCAACGAGCAGCCCTTCACGGTCGAGCGGCGGTCCGCCAGGCCGGGACGCCACCTGTACCGCATGCACCTGCAGCCGCTGCATTTTGTCGACAAGGACAGTTCGCGCGTCGATTGGGACGAGGCCCTGATCGACTTCGACATGGACAAGAGCGGCACGACGGTCGACTTCAGCGGCAGCTGGAACACGGCGTCCGCCAGCGATGCGACCACGCGCCTGAGCGCGGAGGGTATCAGCCTGACCGGCCACCACTACCGCAGCCGCGACAAGCTCTGGTTCGGCAACGGCCAGCTGCGCATCGCCCGCGTGAACGGCGACAGCCCGCAGGCGCCGAACAGCGGCAAGGAAGTGGTCATCAAGGACCTGCGTGCGGAATGGCGCACCACCGAGAAGCCGAAGACGGTCGACATGCAGTTCCAGCAGCGCATCGGCAGCTTCGAAGCGGCCGGCGAAAAAGTCGAGGATGTTCGCTTCGACATGCGCCTGGTGAACCTCGATCGCACGGCGATGGTGGCGCTGCAGGCTGCGAACGAGCGCCAGCGCGCGCAGCTGAAGACGATGACGCCGGAACAGCAGCTGGCGGCCGTGATGCCGATGCTGCAGGCCTTCGGCAAGAGCGCCCTGGTGCGCGGCTCGGCCATCGAGATCGACGAGATCAGCGCCCGCTTCCGCGGCAACAAGGCCAGCATCCGCGGCAACGTCAAGCTGCAAGGCGCGGTCGAGGCCGACCTGAAGAACGTGAGCGCGCTGGTGAAAAAGATCGCCGCCCGCTTCGAGATCCGCGTGCCGGTGGCGATGGTGCGCGACATCAGCGGCATCGTCGCCGCGCGCCAGTCGGCGCAGCAGGGTGCGGCCGCGAATGGCATGAGCATCGCCCAGCTGGGCCAGACCATGAGCGACGTCGTGGTCGGCAAGCTGGTCGGCGGCGGCTTTGCGCGCCTCGAGAACGACGTGCTGGTCTCGACGGTCGAATTCCGCAACGGGAAGCTGACCGCCAACGGCAAGGAAATCGCGCTGCCGACGGCGCCGCCGGGCAGCCAGGGGCCGGTGTCGAGCCAGCGCTCGGATCTGCCGGCGAGCGCACTGCAGGCACGCCGCATCGAAGACAGCTGCCGCTTGCCGGACTTCCCGGAAGAAGTGCTGGCCGAAGACAAGGCCCTGACCGCTGGCTTTGCTTACCGCGTCAACGAGATCGGCAAGGTGGAGAACCCGCGCGTCACCGCGCCCAGCGACTACCCGGCCTGGGACCAGGCGATGGTCGAGGCGCTGGGCCAATGCCGCTACATCCCTGCCCTGCAGGACGGCAAACCGATCGGCATGCAGATGGACTGGAGCGTGACGCGCACCAAAGGCGGTCCGCGCTCGCCTATACCGACACCATAAGGACGCAGCCATGACCGAGACCCAACGCAGCGTTTTGAGCGCCGGCTTTTCGCTGGCGATCATCCTGGCCGCCCTGTTCGTGACCCAGCGCTTCGTGCTGCCGCTGCTGTGGGCCGCGATCCTGTGCATCGCCACCTGGCCGCTCTACCGGCGCGCGCTGCGCATGCTGGGTAACCGCGAGATCCTGGCGGCCGCCGTGACCACCATTGTTGCGGCGCTGGTCTTCATCACGCCGCTGGCCCTGGGCGTGACCCAGGCCGCGCGCCAGGCGCCGGCGCTGGCCCAACTGGTCGCCAGCGCCAACACCGAGGGCTTGGCGGCCCCCGAATGGCTGCACCGGATCCCGATGGCAGGCGACGCCGTCTACAACTGGTGGCAGGCCACGCTGGGCCAGCCGCACGGCCTGGCGCACCTGCTGGAAGACAGCTCGATGGGCCACATGCAGTCGGCCAGCGAAGTGCTGAAACGGGTCGGCACCGGCACCCTGCACCGCCTGATCGACATCGGCTTCGCTTTCCTCTGCCTGTTCTTCTTCTACAAGGACGGCAAGGCGCTGCAGGGCCAGCTCGAGGCCATCGGCTCGCACCTGATCGGCGCCCAGCGCTGGACCCTGTATTCGCTGAAGGTGCCGACCGCGGTGCGCGCCACCGTCAACGGCCTGGTGCTGGTCGGCCTGGCCGAGGGCGTCCTGCTGGGCATCGGCTACCAGTTCGCCGGCGTGCCTTCAAGCGTGCTGTGGGCGGCCGCCACCGGCGTGCTGGCCATCATCCCCTTCGGCGCACCGCTGGCCTTCGGCGCCGTGGCTCTTCTCCTGCTCTACCAGGGCAATACGATGGGGGCCGCGGCCATCGTGGCCTGGGGCGCCATCGTGCTGTTCGTGGCCGACCACTTCGTGCGCCCGACCATCATCGGCAACGCCACCAAGCTGCCCTTCCTGGCGGTGCTGCTGGGCATCCTGGGCGGAGTCGAGACCCTGGGCCTGATCGGGCTGTTCGTGGGTCCGGTGGTGATGACCCTGTTCGTCACCTTGTGGCATGAGGAGAAGCGTTTCCGGCGTGCGGGGGCGCAGCGTGAATGAGGCGAAGCGGGCCGGGCTGATTGCGGCAGGATGGGAGATCCATGCCGGGGTCGAAGAAGCTGTGTTTGGCGCCGCGGATCCGGTCGAAAGACGGCGTTTGCTGTTGGCCGATATGGCGATGCATTTGCTGCAGACGGCGATCCGGCCCGGGGAAATCGAGCTGGATCAGCTCAGGAATAATCTGCATGCGATTCTGACTTTGGCGGATCCGTTTTTGCCGCAGGCGGAACTCAAGGAGGCCACGCATCGTCTTTTGCTGCCCTAGTAAGCTTGACGCCTGTCGCCTCAATCTTGATGAGATCGCCTGACTGCATCTCGATTTCGTACTGACCGCTGCCCGCAACAGAGAACGAATTGATCGATATTGCGGGTCCCCAGCTTTGCTTTCGCGGCAGAGTCAAATGCGACACTGCGGAGAAGGTAAGAACGCAGCTTCCCAGCGTGCCATGCGCCAGGTACGCGACGCAGGTTCCATCCTCCCAATTGAAACGCACCGCAATCAAGGTGGCATCGTGCAAATCGATACCGTCGATCATGGAAATCCTCCCGGCCGAAAGCAGATTTGCCTTCTCATCTAATCCCACCACGCCACCAGCACCGGCAGGTTTTTCGGATTTTTAACGGCCAGCGTTTCAGGCACGATAAGCTCTTCTGAAGTGCCGACCTCGTCGGGTTGGAGCCCGGCAAGCGCGGCGCGAAGCGCATTCAAGGGCAAGGTCCCGACGACAAGGACTGTATCGCAGAACGGCCAGCTGTCTTCTTCCGGATCCAGCTCCGCAATCTGGGCGTAGATCGCCTCGACGTCGCTTCGCTGTGCGAGTTTTTCGAACGTCGCGCGAAAAGCCTGTATGCCTGGATGCTCCAGCAAATTGCAACCGATCGAGGCCATATCATCGTTGCCGTCAAAGAATTCCTGGATCGGAACCAGTTGCGGTTCAGGCTCCGCGCCCAGCTTTTTCATCAATCGCGTGTATTTTTCGTGGTCCATGTTTTTCAGCTCTATTGGTATCTGTGATCGGGAAAAGAATCAGGACGATGAGATCTTGCGGTTCACGTCGCGCAGACCCCGCCACACACTGGCACAACAAACCATTACGCCGACTGCGAGCCAGATATAGCACCAGGCCGCTTCAGCGGGATGGGATAACTCGAAGGCAAGTCGCGAGGCGGCAACCCAAGCTGTTCCTAACACTGCGAGAACAATGCTGGTGCCTCGACGATATGCCGGCGCGATGGGCGTGCCATACCTGATGACGAGGAAGGGAACGAAGGCTGCGTTCAGCATATTCATGAGCCAGGATGTGACATGCTGATCGCCTGTCCTGGCAAACAGAGAAACTGCAATCAGAATAATCAGCTGCGAAAACAGAAAAATAAGCGCAATACCTGGAATGAGCGCAGACCACCTCAAGAGCGCCTGACCCGGACCGGGTAATCTTACCCATGCCATGAATAGGTCTGCAGGGGCTTTTTCTTCTGTTTTCATAGTTGGTCTCACACCCATCGGCGCACTTTTCGCGTTAGTTTCATTCTAGCAATATCAATGGATGTGGCCCATCCTTTTTTGACGGTCCTTACTGCCAGGACTCATCCATTGCATTGCCGAAAACGCATGACATGCAGTTATGAAACATCGTTAAAAGATTATTGATGAGAAAGACACAAAGATACATATACTGATTCGTCACCGCTGAGCTCAGCAGTTTCAAGCCAGGCCGGGACATCGTCCCGTGCCTGCCACGGATCGATCCAATAACAATGATTAGTGGAGAACACCTGATGAAGCTGAAAAAGCTCACGATCCAAGCCTGCCTGCTGGCCGCCCTCGGCGCAGGCATGGCAGTCCCGCCGCCGGCGCTGGCCGATGGCCCGAAGACCGAGCTCACGGTCCATGCCAAACGCTACCAGCAGTACTTCAACGAGGCCGGGAAGGAGTTCGACGTGCCGGTCGCGCTGCTCGAATCGATCGCCTATGCCGAAACCCGCTGGCACCCGCATGTCCCGAAAGGCCGCGCCAAGAAGAATGGCGAACCCGAGGTCGAGGTGGAATCGCATGACGGCATGCCGCCCGCCTACGGCATCATGGGGCTGCGCGACGATAACTACTTCGGCCACTCCCTGAGCCAGGGCGCAGCGCTGATCCGGGTCACGCCCGAGCAGGCCGCGAGCGACACCCGCACCAACATCCGCGCCGCCGCCGCCCTGCTCTCCCAGCTCGGCGCGCGCAAGACCAGCGCCTATCCACTCGAGGACTGGGAAGATGCACTGGCCAAGTACAGCGGCATTCCGCAGCGCGAGATCGCCCAGCTCTACACCTACGAGATCCTGACCGCGATCCGCCAGGGCCGCGAGAGCGGCGAATTCAAGGTGAGCCAGAAGCACGTCGAGATGGAAAAAGTCTACGGCAAGGACAAGCTGCGCAAGCTGTCGGCGCGCCGCATCACCGTCGAAACCGGGGTGCCCGATCCGAAGATCTCGGTGCCGGATTTTGTCGACACCCCTGCCAAGAACAAGTAACCGGAGACCATTCATGAAGAGCTCGAACATGCGCCTGCTCGCAGGCCTGGCCCTTGCCGCGTCCACCGTGCTGGCCCTGCCGGTGCAGGCCTCGACCGACTACGGTCCCGCCATCTGGAATCCGGCCGCCAGCTGCAACTACACGGCCGGCCGCACCGCGGCGATCAGCCACGTCACCATCCACACCACCCAGGGCTCCTACGCCTCGACCATCTCCTGGTTCCAGAACTGCGACGCCCAGGTCAGCGCCCACTACGTGGTGCGTTCCTCGGACGGCCAGATCACCCAGATGGTCAAGGAAAGCGACAAGGCCTGGCACGTCGGTAACTCGAACGGCTACACGGTCGGCATCGAGCACGAAGGGTATATCGCCGACCCGGGCACCTGGTACACCAGCGCGATGTACAACGCCTCGGCGGCGCTGACGCGCGACATCCTGGCTTCGCGCGGGCTGGCGCAGAAGGTGTTCGACGGCACCGGCGGCTGGAATGCGGTCCCGGCCGATTCCATCTACGACGTCAAGGGTCACGTCAACTACGCGAGCCAGTCGCACACCGACCCGGGTTCGGGCTGGGACTGGGTGCGTTATAAATCGCTGGTGGCCAACGGCTCGACCGGCGGCGGCGGTTCGACCACGAACCTGACCTGGCCGGTGGTCCAGTACGGGAACACGGGCGAGCGCGTGCGCACCATCCAGTATCTGCTGCAGCAGTGGGGCTATACCGTCACCGCCAGCGGCAGCTTCGACACCGCGACCCAGACCGCGGTGAAGAACTTCCAGAGCTCGCATGGCCTGAGCGCGGACGGCATCGTCGGCAACGCCAGCTGGCCGGCGCTGACCGTCGTCACCCAGCAGGGCGACTCGGGCGCCAAAGTGAAGGCGGTGCAGAGCCAGCTGAACGAAAGCGGCTACGGCCTGAGCGTGGACGGTATCTTCGGCAGCGGCACCAACTCCGCGGTGCGCAGCTTCCAGAGCGCCCAAGGGCTGGGCGTGGACGGCATCGTCGGCGACAATACCTGGAACAAGATGGTCTGGTAACGCTGATGAGGCTTGACCCTCACGCTGCGTGAGGCTCCAGACTGGCTCCACGCTGAAGAAAAGGAGACAGCTCGATGCTGAAAGTGGGAGAACTCGCCGCGCTCGCCCGGCTCACGGTGCGCACGCTGCATCACTACGACAGCATCGGGCTGCTCCAGCCTTCCGCGCGTTCCGATGCCGGCTACCGGCTCTACGACCGCGACGACGTGGCGCGCCTGCACCAGATCCAGGCACTGCGTTCGTTCGGCATGAGCCTGGCCGACATCGGCCTTTACCTGGACAGTCCGGAAGGCAGTCCGCTGGCGGTCGTCGAACGCCAGCTGGCCGCGCTCGACCGCCAGATGCGGGAGGCCGAGCAGGTGCGCAAGCATCTGCTTCGCCTGCACACCGAACTCGCACAAGGCGGCCGGCCGGACCTGTCGACCTGGCTGGACTCACTGGAGCAGATGAGCATGTACGAAAAATACTTCACGCAGGACGAACTGGCGCGTCTTCCGATGTATCACGACGAAGCCATCAAGGCGCAATTCAAAAGCCTGACCGAAGAAGCGCAGACCCTGATGCGCACGGGGGTGGCACCGGATGCGCAAGCCGCCCGGGACCTGGGGCAGCGCTGGCTCGAAACCTTCGGGCGCGGCACCAACGGCGACGCCGAACTCGCGGCCCGCGTCAACCTGATGGCAACGCGCGAAAAAGGATCGGCCGGCCTGCCGGAAGATGTCATGCACTACATGATGGCGGTGATCGGCGAGATCAAATACGCGATCTGGTCGCGCTACCTGGCACCGGACGTGATCGCCCGCATGCGCAAGCATTACGCGTCGCGCGGCCACGAGTGGGCGCCGCTGATCGGCCGCGTGCGCGAACAGATGCGCCTCGATCCGGATGCCACGCAGCCGGCCTCCCGCGAGATTGGGCGCCAGTGGATGGAACTGTTCCACGACATGGTCGGCACCGACCCGCAGGCGGTCGCCGGCTTTCGCCGTGCGACCGAGGAACAGCCGATGCTGCGCAAGGGGTCGGGGATCAGCGACGAGGCGATTGGCTGGCTGCGCAAGAGCCTGACGCCTGCATAATAAAAAAGGCTCCCCGCGGGGAGCCTTTCTGTTTGCCGCGAGCTGGCAGATTACGACAGCTTGCCGTGGCAAGCCTTGAACTTCTTGCCGCTGCCGCAAGGGCAAGGGTCGTTACGGCCGACCTTCATGCCCATGTAGGTGGTGGCCGGGTCGTCGCTCACCGCGGTGGTGTCCGCAGTGACCGCCTGCGGCGCCATCAGTTCTTCCGGCGCGGCGGTCGGGTCGAAGTCGGCGTGCTGGTAGTTGACGTTTTCCAGGTGCGCCGCGGCTGCCTGCATCGCTGCTTCGGCCGCTTCGACTTCCTCGCGGGTCTGGATGCGGACCGTCATGATGGTGCGGATCACTTCGTTCTTGATCTGGTCCAGCATGGCGCCGAACAGCTCGAAGGCTTCGCGCTTGTATTCCTGCTTCGGGTTCTTCTGGGCATAGCCGCGCAGGTGGATACCCTGACGCAGGTGGTCCAGCGCCGCCAGGTGCTCGCGCCAGTGCGTGTCGATGTTCTGCAGCATGACGTTGCGCTCGAAGCCGCCGAAGGCTTCCTTGCCGACGATTGCGACCTTGCTGTTGTACGACTCGTCGGCGGCGGCCAGCACGCGCTCGAGGATGTCGTCGTCGTTCAGGTTCGGCTCGTCCTCCAGCATCTGCGCCAGCGGCACCGGCAGGGCCCACTCGTCGGCCAGCACGCGGGTCAACGCCGGGATATCCCACTGCTCTTCGACCGATTCGGCCGGCACGTGGGTGCGCACCACGTCGGTGAACACGCCGGTACGCAGGCTCGCGATCAGCTCGGACATGTCGGCCGATTCCAGCAGTTCGTTACGCTGGGTGTAGATCACCTTGCGCTGGTCGTTGGCGACGTCGTCGTATTCGAGCAGCTGCTTGCGGATGTCGAAGTTGCGGGCTTCGACCTTGCGCTGGGCGGTCTCGATCGAACGGGTCACGATACCGGCCTCGATCGGTTCGCCTTCCGGCATTTTGAGGCGGTCCATGATCGCGCGCACGCGGTCGCCGGCGAAGATGCGCAGGAGCGGATCGTCGAGCGACAGGTAGAAGCGCGAGGAGCCCGGGTCGCCCTGGCGGCCCGAACGGCCGCGCAGCTGGTTGTCGACGCGGCGCGACTCGTGGCGCTCGGTACCGATGATGTGCAGGCCGCCCTGCGCCACCACGTGGTCGTGCAGCGACTGCCATTCGTCGCGCAGTTTTTGCGACTGCTCGGCCTTCTGTTCCGGCGCCAGCGCTTCGTCGGCTTCGATGAACTGGATCTGCTTCTCGACGTTACCGCCGAGGACGATGTCGGTACCGCGGCCCGCCATGTTGGTGGCGATGGTGATCATCTTCGGACGGCCGGCCTGGGCGATGATTTCCGCCTCGCGGGCGTGCTGCTTCGCGTTCAGGACGTTGTGCGGCAGGCCCGCCTTGGTCAGGATCCCGGACAGCAGCTCCGAGTTCTCGATCGAGGTGGTGCCGACCAGCACCGGCTGGCCACGCTCGTGGCAGTCGCGGATGTCGATCAGCATCGCGCCGTATTTTTCTTCGGCCGACTTGTAGACCTGGTCCTGGCGGTCCTTGCGCGCCGACGGACGGTTCGGCGGGATGACCACAGTCTCGAGGCCGTAGATCTCCTGGAATTCGTAGGCTTCCGTGTCGGCGGTACCGGTCATGCCGGACAGCTTGGTGAACATGCGGAAGTAGTTCTGGAAGGTGATCGAGGCCAGGGTCTGGTTCTCGTTCTGGATGCGCACGCCTTCCTTGGCTTCGACGGCCTGGTGCAGGCCGTCGGACCAGCGGCGGCCCGTCATCAGGCGGCCGGTGAATTCGTCGACGATCACCACTTCGCCGTTCTGCACCACGTAGTGCTGGTCCTTGTGGTACAGGACGTGGGCGCGCAGCGCCGCGTACAAGTGGTGGATCAGGGTGATGTTGGCGGCGTCGTACAGCGAGGCGCCTTCCGGCAGCAGGCCCATCTTGGTCAGGATGGCTTCGGCCTTTTCGTGGCCGGCCTCGGTCAGCAGCACGGTGTGCGCCTTCTCGTCCTTGGTGTAGTCGCCCGGGACTTCGACCTGGCCCTTGCCGTCCGGGGTCTCTTCGCCGATCTGCAGGGTCAGCAGCGGCGGCAGTTCATTGATCTTGTGGTACAGGTCGGTGTGGTTCTCGGCCTGGCCGGAGATGATCAGCGGGGTACGCGCTTCGTCGATCAGGATCGAGTCCACCTCGTCGACCACGGCGAAGTTCAGGCCGCGCTGCACGCGTTCCTTCGCATCGTAGACCATGTTGTCGCGCAGGTAGTCGAAGCCGTATTCGTTGTTGGTGCCGTAAGTGATGTCGGAACCGTAGGCCTGCTGCTTGCTGTCGTGATCCATCTGCGACAGATTCACGCCGGTGGTGAGGCCGAGCCAGCCGTACAGGCGGCCCATCTGCTCGGCGTCGCGCTGCGCCAGGTAATCGTTGACGGTCACCACGTGCACGCCCTTGCCGGACAGCGCATTCAGGTAGACCGGCAGGGTTGCCATCAGGGTCTTGCCTTCGCCCGTGCCCATCTCGGCGATCTTGCCGTAGTGGAGGACCATGCCGCCGATCAGCTGCACGTCGAAGTGGCGCATCTTCATGACGCGCTTGGCAGCCTCGCGGCAGACCGCAAACGCCTCGGGCAGGATGTCGTCGAGCGTGGCGCCGCCGGCGATCCTTTCCTTGAATTCGGGAGTTTTTGCCTTGAGTTCGGCGTCCGACAGCTTTTCCATCTGCGGCTCGAGCGCGTTAATGTCGCGCACGGTTTTTTGGTATTGCTTGAGCAGACGCTGGTTACGGCTGCCGAAAATCTTGGTCAGGAATGACATGCTGTGTTCTTAAAAAGTACGCCGCGAAAAAGCCATGGATGATATCAAAATAATATCCGCCGAAGACCGCCTATGGCAAAAAGCCACTGATTTTATCATGCGATCCGGCCACACTTGGGGGTGAACGGGCGCATCACAAGTGCAGGCGGACAAAGAATGTTATCAAATTGCACTCGATGGCACCTGTCCGATACGTTTCCTAGGATCATAACCCTTGGCTGTGGTATGTTCCGAGCCATGCAGTCTCCCAAGCCTCCCTACCATATCTACGGCACCAAGGTCCGCCGCACCTCGATCGAAGCGACCGACTTTTTACGCCGTAACGACCGCCTGGCCGCCCTGCTGCCGGCGGCGACGCGCATGGCCAAGCTGCAGAAGGACGTCCGGCTGATCCTGCCGCCGATGTACGCCAACTGCGAGGCGCTGGCGGTGCAGGACGGCGTGCTGACCCTGGCCGTGCCCTCCTCCGCCGTCGCCGCCAAGCTCAAGCAGCAGGCGCCGAAGCTGCAGGGGGCGCTGCAGAAAAAGGGCTGGCAGGTGGATTCGGTGCGGATCAAGATCCAGGTGGGACGCGCGCTGCCGGCCGAGGAATCGTCGAGCACGAAGCCGTCCTCGCTGGAACTGCCGCCGACGGCGGTGCAGGCGTTCGAGGAACTCGGCGATACCTTGCCGGCATCGCCGCAGAATGCGCCGCTGATTGCGGCGATCAAGAGGCTGGCGGAGAAGCGGAAGAGTAAATAGCGCTTACGTCAGCGCCCACTCCCGCTCCATCTGCGCGCCATACGACACCGGCGCGCGTTCCTGCTGTTCGAAGGTGACGATCTCGTAGGCTTCCGGATGCGCCAGCAGTTCGCGCAGCAGCAGGTTGTTCAGGCCATGGCCCGACTTGTGCGCTTCGTAGCTGGCCAGCAGCGGGTAGCCGACCAGGTACAGGTCGCCGATCGCGTCGAGGATCTTGTGGCGCACGAATTCGTCTTCGTAGCGCAGGCCGTCCGCGTTCAGGATGCGGTACTCGTCCATCACGATCGCGTTTTCCAGCGAACCGCCACGGGCCAGGCCCATGCCGCGCAGGCTTTCGACGTCCTGCATGAAGCCGAAGGTGCGGGCGCGCGCCACGTCGTGCACGTAGGAGACCTTGCCGAAATCGACCTCGGCGCGCTGCATGGTGCCGTCCACGGCCGGGTGGTTGAATTCGATGAAGAAGTCGAGCTTGAAGCCGTCGTAAGGAGTCAGGCGGGCCCACTTCTCGTTGTTGCCGCTGCCCTGGCGCACTTCGACCGGCTCCAGCACGCGGATGAACTGTTTGGCGGCGCCCTGCTCCTGCACGCCGGCCTGCTGCAGCAGGAAGACGAAGGACGAGGCCGAGCCGTCCATGATGGGGATTTCTTCGGCGGTGACGTCGACGTACAGGTTGTCGATGCCGAGGCCGGCGCAGGCCGACATCAGGTGCTCGACGGTCGAGACGCGCGCATTGTCCTTACTGAGGACCGAAGCCATGCGGGTGTCGCCGACGATTTCCGCATTCGAGGGGAACTCGACGATGGGGTCGAGATCGACGCGGCGGAAGACGATGCCGGTGTCCACGGCCGCCGGGCGCAGGGTCAGTTCGACCTTGGTGCCCGAGTGCAGGCCGACACCCGTCGTGCGCACCAGCTGTTTGATTGTTCTTTGTTTGAGCATTCCCCGATTATATAGGAGGGCTTTTGCATGCGCTGGAGCCCACCTCTTCCTTTGGCAGGAACACCACGTTTTCAGGGATGTTCAGCCTCTGCATGCGCAGTTTCGTGGCGAATCAGGTACAGCCCGCTGCCGATGATGATTGCCGCACCGATCAGGGTGTATTGGTCGGGCAAGGTTTGCCAGAATAGCCAGTCGATCGCGATGCCGCAGGCCAGGGCCGTGTACTCGAACGGCGCCACCACCGAGGCTTCGCCGTGGCTGAAGGCTTCGGTCAGCGCCAGCTGGGCCAGGAAGCCGCTGATCGCCAGGCCGGCCAGCAAAGGCAGATGGCGCGCTTCGACCGGCGCCCAGGAAGGCCAGGCCAGCGCGGTGGCGCCGATGGCCATCATCAGCATCAGCCAGAACACCATCTGCTCGCTGCTGTCGCTGCGCGCCAGCACCCGTCCGGTCACGGCCGACACCGCGTAGCACACGGCCGCCACCAGGATCGCCAGGCCGCCCACGGTCAGGAAGCCGTCGCCGCTGGGCCGCAGCACCACCAGCACGCCGGCCATGCCGATCGCGATCGCCAGCCAGCGCGCGCGGTTGACGCGCTCCTTCAGCACGAACACGGACAGCGCCGTGATCAGGATGGGGCCGATGAAGAAGATCGTGTAGGCCTCGGCCAGCGACAGGTTGCGCACGCCGTAGGCGAACAGGGACAGCATGACGATGCCGATCCCGGCGCGCAGCAGGTGCAGCGGCCAGCGGACCTGCAGCATCGTCCTGAAGCCGCCGCGCCAGGCGACCCACACGCAGACCAGCGGCAGCGAGGCCAGGGAACGCAGCGCCGCCACCTGCATCGCCGGGAATTCGGCGGACAGCATCTTCATGATCGTGTCCATGATCGAGAACATGAGCACGGCCGCCAGCATCGCCTGGATGCTGCGGATGTTGCCGCTCATTCTGCTCTGGCCTGCCCCGTCTTTCATAGGCGCTTCTCCATGAACACCGACAAAGGATCCTCCTGGTAGTCGCCGAAGGGGCCGCAACGGACGAAGCCGAAGCCTTCGTACAGGCCGATGGCTTCCGGCTGGCGAATGCCGGTTTCCAGTTTCAGCGCACGCACGCCGGCCATGCCCGCAAACAGCGCCAGGTGTTCGAGCAGCTGGCGGCCGGTGCCGAGACCGCGCCGGCTTTCGTCGACGAACATGCGTTTTACTTCACCGTAAGCGCCGCGGTTGACCAGCGCCGCGCAGCCGACTGCACTGCCGTCGACATCGCGCGCGACCAGGAACAGCACCTCGCCCTGCATCAGCGAGGCGATATCGATCAGGTGGTTGCTCTCGGCCGGGTAGAGTGCCGCATAGTAGGCGTCGAGGCGCTCGAGCATGGACCGCACTTCGGGCTGGTCGGGGGATTCGGTATTGATGATCATGGCGATAAAAAACGGCGCCGCAGCGCCGTTCGTGAGCGTTACGGAAAGCTTAGCCGATCTGTTCCAGCAGTTTCTCGGCCGACGAGACGGCAAAGCCGCCGCCGTTTTCGAGGTTCAGCTGCTTGACCACGCCGTCGGTGACCAGCATCGAGTAGCGCTGGCTGCGCACGCCCAGGCCCTTGGCAGTCAGGTCGAGTTCCAGGCCCAGGGCCTTGGTGAAGGTGCCGCTGCCGTCGGCCATCATGCGGACGATGCCGGTGGCTTTCTGGTCGCGGCCCCAGGCGCCCATCACGAAGGCGTCGTTGACCGACACGCACCAGATCTCGTCAACGCCCTTGGCCTTCAGCTGGTCGGCCAGCTGGATGTAGCCCGGCAGGTGCTGGGCCGAGCAGGTCGGGGTGTAGGCGCCCGGCAGACCGAAGATGGCGATGGTCTTGCCCTTCACGAGGTCGGCGGTGTTGAAGGTGTTCGGGCCGAGCGAGCAGCCTTCGGTGGCGGTCTCGATGAATTCGGCCAAGGTGGCTTCTGGCAGGCGGTCGCCGATCTGGATGGTCATGTCAGGTACTCCATGTTGTGATTTCGGAACCCGCAAGTATGCCTGATCTGCAGCAAACCGGGGTCAGAGCCCGATTTTTGGAAATATCCCGGAGGTAGTTGCCAAAAAAAGGGCTCTGACCCCGGTTTGATTCGCCATAAACAAAAAGCCCGTATCGCTTGGTCGATACGGGCTTTTCGCCATCATGGAGCGCCAGTGGTCAGCCGGCTGGAGTGTGCTCGGAGATCAGTCTGCTTGCTTGCGCAGGAACGCCGGGATGTCGTAGGTCTCGACGCCGTTGTTCTGCATGGCGCGAACCTGTTCCGAGGCCTGTTCGCGGCGCCACACGGCCGGCTGCTTCATGCCGGCATCGGCGCTGCCGGTGCTGATCGAGCCCATGCGCACGTTGCCCGCAGGGACGGTGGCGGCGCCCGACATCATCGGCGAACCGTAGGTGCCGGTGTGCAGCATCTGCTGCGGCTGCACCAGCGAGATGTTGGCCTTGTTCTTGCCCAGGCCGGTCGCGACCACGGTCACGCGCAGTTCGTCGCCCATCTCGTCGTCGTAGGCGATGCCCTGTGCGATGGCGGCGTCCGGTGCGGCGAAAGCGCGCACGGCAGCCATGACTTCCTTGATCTCCTTACCTTTCAGGCCGCGCGATGCGGTGACGTTCACCAGCACGCCCTTGGCGCCCGACAGGTCGATACCGTCCAGCAGCGGCGATGCCACGGCCTGCTCGGCGGCGATGCGCGCGCGGTCCACGCCCGATGCGGTCGCGGTGCCCATCATGGCCTTGCCCTGCTCGCTCATGATGGTCTTGACGTCGTTGAAGTCGACGTTGATGTGGCCCGGCACGTTGATGATCTCGGCGATACCGGCCACGGCGTTGTTCAGCACGTCGTCGGCATGCTTCATCCAGTCCAGCATCGATTCGTCTTCGTAGATGTCTTCCAGCTTTTCGTTCAGGATGACGATCAGGGAGTCGACGTGCTTGGTCAGCTCGGCCAGGCCGTTTTCGGCCACGTCCATGCACTTCTGGCCTTCGTAGGAGAACGGCTTCGACACCACGGCGACGGTCAGCGCGCCCAGGCTCTTGGCGACTTCGGCCACGATCGGCGCGGCGCCAGTGCCGGTGCCGCCGCCCATGCCGGCAGCGATGAAGACCATGTGCGCGCCGCGCAGTGCGTCTTCGATGCGGGCACGCGACTGCTCGGCCAGCTGGCGGCCGACTTCCGGACGCATGCCGGCGCCCAGACCGGACTCGCCGATCTGGATGACGTTGTGCGCGCTCGACACGGCGAGTGCCTGCGCGTCGGTATTGGCGGCGATGAACTGCACACCGGCCACACCTTTATTGATCATGTGCTGGACAGCGTTACCACCCGCGCCGCCAACCCCGACGACCTTGATGACGGTGCCCAGTGCTGCGTTATCGACCATATCGAACTCCATGATGAACTCCTAATCTCATATGTGCCGTTCCCAAGCTGCAGACCTCATCGATCGCGATCAAACCTGCAGATTGGAAACGCGCTTGTATTGTAAAAATATTTGCGTGCGTTGACCAATAAAAACGTAACTACTTGTAGCTGAAATTCTTAAAAGTTCCCTAAAAACCACTCCTTCATGCGCTGCCATACCGCTTTCACCGATCCATCCTGGCGCGTGACGATATGGCCGCGCAAATACTGCTTCTTCGCTTCCAGCAAAAGGCCGAGAACGGTCGCGTAGCGCGGACTGCGCACCACGTCGGCCAGCTGGCCGCGATACTCCGGCGTGCCAAGGCGCGCCGGCTTCAAAAAGATGTCTTCGGCCATCTCGATCATGCCCGGCATGATCGATGAACCGCCGGTCAACACGATGCCCGACGAGAGCACGCCCTCGTAGCCGGACTCGCGCACCACCTGGTGCACCATCGCGAACAGTTCCTCGACGCGCGGCTCGATCACGGCGGCCAGCGCCTGGCGCGACAGCGAACGCGGACCGCGGTCGCCCAGGCCCGGCACTTCGAGGGTCTCGCCCGGATCGGCCAGCACCTGCTTGGCCACGCCGTAGCGGATCTTGATCTCTTCCGCTTCGCCGGTCGGGGTGCGCAGGGCCATCGCGATGTCGCTGGTGATCTGGTCGCCGGCGATCGGGATCACGGCCGTGTGGCGGATCGCGCCATCGCTGAACACGGCGATGTCGGTGGTGCCGCCGCCGATGTCGATCAGGACCACGCCGAGTTCCTTCTCGTCGTTGGTCAGCACGGAATCGGCGGATGCCATCGGCTGCAGGATCAGGTCCGAGACCTCGAGTCCGCAACGGCGCACGCACTTTACAATATTCTGCACGGCGGACACCGCACCGGTGACGATGTGCACGCGCACTTCGAGGCGGATGCCGCTCATGCCGATCGGCTCGCGCACGTCTTCCTGGTTGTCGACGATGAATTCCTGCGGCACCGTGTGCAGCAGCTGCTGGTCGGTCGGGATGTTGACCGCCTTCGCCGTCTCGATCACGCGCGCCACGTCGGTCGCGGTGACTTCCTTGTCCTTGATCGCCACCATGCCGCTCGAGTTGAACGAACGGATATGGCTGCCGGCGATGCCCGCATACACGTTGCGGATCTTGCAATCGGCCATCAGCTCGGCTTCTTCGAGCGCGCGCTGGATGGATTCGACGGTCGCTTCGATGTTGACGACAACGCCCTTCTTCAAACCTTTCGACTCGTGCTGGCCGAGTCCAATCACTTCATGGCGCCCATCGGCCATCACCTCGGCCACCACCGCCACCACCTTCGAGGTGCCGATGTCGAGGCCGACGATCAGGTTCTTTGCGTCTTTTGTCATTTCGTGTCGCCTGCTATTAAGTTTGCTTTGTTGTTTTGGTAGGTGCTTTTTTCTTTGCTGCCTTGACCGGCTTGGTGGCATCCGCCGGAATGCTCAGCGACGACGACGACAGCGCCAGCCCGTTCGGATAGCGCATGTCGATCGTATCGATATGCCCTTCCTGCAGGCGCGCCACCAGCTGCGGGTAGATGCTGACCAGCCGCTGCACGCGCGCCTTCATGCCATCCTTGCCCTGCTCGCGTTCGCGGCCCAGCTCCACGCTCATGCCGTTGTCCAGCCGGACCGTCCAGGCGTAGCGCTTCGACAGGCTGAGCGAGGTCGGCACCAGGCGGATCGGCGCGAACAGGCCGCGCAGCTCGGCAAAGCGGGCCAGCACTTCCTTCTCGCTGCCGGGAGGACCGTCGAAAGCAGGCAGTTCATGGTCCTCGTCGGCTTCGGCCAGGTTGGCGGTGAAGCTGTCGCCTTTTACCGATAACAGGCGCCCATCCTCGCCCCAGGTGCCGAGCGCTTCGTGTTCTTCGACCTGGACGATCAGCTGGTTCGGCCATTCGCGGCGTACGCTGGCCTTGCGGACCCAGGGCACGGCCTCGAAGGTGCCGCGCACCTGCTCCAGGTCGGTGGTAAAGAAATTCCCCTTGATCTTGCCGAGCACGCCGTTGCGCACCGTGAGTTCGTTCACGTGCTGCAGGTCCAGGCCGTACATGCTCTCGACACGCACCGCGCGCAGGGTGAACATCGGACGCTGCGATATCCACCACACGCCCGACGCGATACAGGCGAGCGCCACCAGCGCGGTGATCGCGCCGGAGGTTGCGTTCAGGGCTCGCGCGTCATGCCACATCGCTTACGCCTTTTCCTTTTTCTGCTGGCCGATCTTCAGGCTGGCGCTACGCAGGATCTGCACGCACAGGTCTTCATAGCTGGTACCCTCGGCACGAGCGGCCATCGGCACCAGCGAGTGCGTGGTCATGCCCGGCGAGGTGTTCACTTCGAGCAGGAAGAACTGGTTGTCGGACTCGCGCAGCAGCACGTCGATGCGGCTCCAGCCTTCGCAGCCGAGTGCGCGGTAGGCCTTCTCGACCTCGCGCTGGATCGCCTCGGTGGTGGCGGCATCGAGCGGCGCCGGGCAGTGGTACTGGGTGTCGTCCGTGAAGTACTTGTTCTGGTAGTCGTAGTTGCCTTCCGGGGCCACGATCTCGATGATCGGCAGCGCGCGTGCGCTCGGACCGGTACCCAGCAGCGGCACCGAGAATTCGCGGCCTTCGATGAACTGCTCGGCCAGCACCAGCTTGTCGTACTTGTGGGCCAGGTCGACCGCCGCCTTCAGGTCTTCCGCACGGGTGACCTTGGTGATGCCGATGGTCGATCCTTCGAGCGGCGGCTTGACGATCAGCGGCAGGCCGAGCTCGGCCACCACCTTATCGAGATCGGTATCGGTATCGATGACCGCGTACTTCGGCGTCGACACCCCGTGCGCCAGCCAGATAATCTTGGTGGTGATCTTGTCCATGCCGACGGCGGACGCCATCACGCCGCTGCCGGTGTAGGGAATGCCGAGCTGCTCGAGGGCGCCCTGCAGGCTGCCGTCTTCGCCGTAGCGGCCGTGCAGCGCGATGAAGACGCGGTCGAATTTTTCGGCGGCCAGTTCGGCCAGCGAGCGCTCGGCCGGGTCGAAGGCATGGGCGTCGACGCCCTTGGATTGCAGGGCCTGCAGCACGCCGGTGCCGGACAGGATCGAGATCTCGCGCTCGGCCGAGCGGCCGCCGAACAGGACGGCGACCTTGCCGAGTTCCTGGATTTCAGTCTGAGTAAGAGTACTCACGATGCTACCTTTTGAAGCTGGGTCAGTTGATGCGGAACGCCGCCGATCGAGCCGGCGCCCATGGTGAGCACGACGTCGCCGTCGCGCGCCACCTTCAGGATCGTCGCCGGCATGTCGGCGATCGACTCCACGAAAATCGGTTCCGTGTCGCCGCCGGTGCGCAGCGCGCGCGCCAGGGCGCGGCCGTCGGCAGCGACGATCGGGGTTTCGCCGGCCGCGTACACCTCGGCCAGCAGCAGCAGGTCCGGCGCCGCCAGGACCTTGACGAAATCTTCGAACAGGTCGCGCGTGCGGGTGTAGCGATGCGGCTGGAAGGCCAGCAGCAGGCGCCGGCCCGGGTAGGCGGCGCGCGCCGCAGCCAGCGTCACCTGGGCTTCGACCGGATGGTGGCCGTAGTCGTCGACCAGGGTGAAGCTGCCGCCGGATTCCAGCGGGATCTCGCCATAGCGCGTGAAGCGGCGGCCGACGCCGCGGAACTCGGCCAGGCCGGCGGCCGTGGCTTCGTCCGGGACGCCGATCTCGCGTGCGATCGCGATCGCCGAGCAGGCGTTCAGCACGTTGTGCATGCCCGGCTGGTTCAGCACGAAGCTGGTGTCCGGGTAGCCGGCCTGGCGCACGATGAAGCGCATGCGGGTGCCGTCGGCACGGGCGTCCATGGCGCGCACTTCGGCGTCCTCGGAAAAGCCGTAGGTCGTCACCGGCTTGGTCACCTGCGGCAGGATCGAACGCACGTTGGCGTCGTCGATGCACATCATCGCGCGGCCGTAGAACGGCAGGCGGTGGGTGAAGTTCACGAACGCGGCCTTCAGCTTCTCGAAGTCGTGCTCGTAGGTGTCCATGTGGTCGGCGTCGATGTTGGTGATCACCTCGATCATCGGCGTCAGGTTCAGGAAGGACGCGTCGGACTCGTCGGCTTCGGCCACGATGTAGTCGCCGTTGCCCAGCTTGGCATTGGCGCCGGCTGCGGTCAGGCGGCCGCCGATCACGAAGGTCGGGTCCATCCCGCCCTGGGCCAGCACCGATGCCACCAGGCTGGTGGTGGTGGTCTTGCCGTGGGTGCCGGCAATGGCGATGCCGCGCTTCAGGCGCATCAGTTCGCCCAGCATGATGGCGCGCGGGACGATCGGCACCTTGGCGGCGCGGGCGGCCACGACTTCCGGATTCGCTTCGTTGACGGCGGTCGAGGTGACGACGGCGTCGGCGCCGCGCACGTTCTCTTCGGCGTGGCCGAGATAGACGGTTGCGCCCAGTTCGGCCAGGCGCTGGCTGGCGGCGTTCGAGGCCAGGTCCGAGCCGGACACTTTATAGCCCAGGTTCAGCAGCACCTCGGCGATGCCGCTCATGCCGCTGCCGCCGATGCCGACGAAGTGAATATGCTTGATCTTGTGTTTCATCGTCCGCTCATTGTCCAGTCTTGCTTAATTCTTCTAAAACCTGCGCGATCGCCGCATTGGCGTCGCGCCGGCCGACTGCCTGCGCCGCTTCCGCCATCTTCAGGCAGGCGTCACGGTCGGTCGCTTGCAGCAGCTTCGCCAGCTGCTGCGGATTCAGTTCGCCCTGCGGCAGGTGGATCGCCGCCTTCTGCTTGTCCATCCAGATCGCGTTGTCGCGCTGGTGGCTGGTGGTGCTGGCCACGAAAGGCACCAGCACGCTGGCCACGCCGGCCGCCGTCAGTTCCGACACCGTGATCGCACCGGCGCGGCAGATCACCAGGTCGGCGTTCGCGTATTCCGCCGCCATGTCGTCGATGAAGTCGACCACGTTGGCCTGCACGCCGGCGTTCGCATAGGCGGCGCGCAGCGCGTCGATGTTCTTCTTGCCCGACTGATGGGTGACGACCGGGCGCAGGCCTTCCGGAATCAGGGCCAGGGCCGCCGGCACGCTGTCGTTCAGCACTTTCGCGCCCAGCGAGCCGCCCACCACCAGGATGTTCAGCGGACCGCTGCGGTTGGCGAAGCGGTGGCCCGGCGACGGCATCTCCAGGATTTCCTTGCGCACCGGGTTGCCGGTGACGACCGCCTTGCCCGCAGCCTTGCCGAAATCGGCAGGGAAGCCGAACAGCACGCGCTGGGCGATCGGGGTCAGGGTCTTGTTCGACAGCAGCAGCGCAGCATCGGCATTCACCAATGCCAGCGGCACGCCGCGCGCACGCGCCATCATCCCGCCCGGCACGGTCACATAGCCGCCCATGCCCAGCACCACGTCCGGCTTGCGCTCGGCGATGAAGCGGCGGCAGGCGGCAAACGCGCCCAGCATCTTGAAGGCGCCGGTGACGGTATGGCCCAGGCCCTTGCCGCGCAGGCCGGCGAAGTCGATGCTGTCCATCGCGATGCCGTGCTTCGGCACGATGTCCTTTTCCATGCCGTGGGCCGTGCCCAGCCAGCTCACTTCCCAGCCGCGCTCGCGCATCGACTGCGCGATGGCGATGCCGGGGAAGATGTGGCCGCCGGTGCCGGCCGCCATGATCATCAAACGTTTCGTCATTTGCTGATCCCCTGGCGGCCGCCGCGCATGCGGACGCGGTTTTCGTAATCGATGCGCAGCAGGATCGCCAGGCCGACGCAGTTGAACATCAGGCCCGAGCCGCCGTAGCTCATCAGCGGCAGGGTCAGGCCCTTGGTCGGCAGCAGGCCGAGGTTCACGCCCATGTTGATGAAGACCTGCACGCCCAGCCAGATGCCGATGCCTTTCGCAGCCAGGCCGGCGAAGTGCTGCTCCAGCGCGATCGCCTGGCGGCCGATGTCGAAGGCGCGTTTCACCAGCCAGTAGAACAGGCCGATCACCACGACCACGCCGACCAGGCCGAGTTCTTCGCCGATCACGGCCATGATGAAGTCGGTGTGCGCTTCCGGCAGGTAGTGCAGCTTTTCCACGCTGCCGCCCAGGCCGACGCCGAAGATCTCGCCGCGGCCGAAGGCGATCAGCGAGTGGGTCAGCTGGTATGCCTTGTCCAGTGCATTGCCCTCTTCCCACGGGTTCATGTACGCGAACATGCGCGCGCGGCGGAAGGGAGACAGCGCGATGATGGTCGAGAACACCAGCACCAGCACGGCGCCGATGCCGCCGAACCAGATCATGTTGAAGCCGCCCAGGAACAGGATGCCCATCGAGATGCAAACGATCACGCCGAAGGCGCCGAGGTCGGGCTCGAGCAGCAGCAGCACGCCGACCAGCGCCATCGCAGCGGCCATCGGCATGAAACCCTTGGTCAGCTTGTGCATGTACTGCTGCTTGCGCACCGTGAAGTCGGCGGCGTACAGCACGGCGACGACCTTCATGATCTCGGACGGCTGGCCGATGCGCATCGGCAGCCAGCGGCGTGCGCCGTTGACCGAGACGCCGAGGCCCGGCACCAGCACGATGGCCAGCATGATCAGCGTGATGACGAACATGAGCGGCGCAAAGCGCTGCCAGACCGCCACCGGCACGCGGAAAGCGAACAGGCCGAACACCAGCGAGACCGCGATGAACATCGCCTGGCGCAGCACGAAATAGCTGTTCTTGCCGCCCAGGTAGGCGAACTTGGGCGAATCCGGCAGCGCGATCGAAGCCGAATACACCATCACCATCCCGAACAGCATCAGCAGGACCACGACCCAGACCAGCGGCTGGTCGTACTCCATCATGCGCGACGGACGCGCACGCGCGGCGACGGTCGCGTCGCTGGCGCTGCCGCTGAACTTGAAAGGAATCTGGAAAGCCATCAGATCTCCTGCCCCTTCTCGAGCGCCAGCTCACGCACCGCGTCCACGAAGACCTGGGCGCGGTGGGCGTAATTGGTGAACATGTCCAGGCTGGCGCAGGCCGGCGACAGCAGGACCACGTCGCCGGATTTGGCCAGGCCGGCGGCGCGGTGGGTGGCGGCAGGCAGGTTCGGCAGGTCGAAGCACGGCACGCCGCTCGGCTCGATGGCAGCCTTTAGCGCCGGTGCGTCGCGGCCGATCAGCAGCACTGCCTTCACGTAGCGCGAGCACGGCGCGGCGAGCGGCGCGAAATCCTGGCCCTTGCCGTCGCCGCCGGCGATCAAGAGGATCTGGCGGCCGGTCTCGCCGAAGGTCTGGCCCAGGCCTTCCAGCGCGGCGACGGTGGCGCCGACGTTGGTGCCCTTGCTGTCGTCGTAGTAGTCGACGTTGTCGATATTGGCGATCAGTTCCACGCGGTGCGGCTCGCCCTGGTATTCACGCAGGCCGTGCAGCAGCGGCGCCAGCGGAATGCCGCAGGCCCGGCACAGAGCCAGCGCGGCCAGCGCGTTCGAGGCGTTGTGGATGCCGCGGATGTGCAGCGCGTCGGCCGGCATCAGGCGGTTGATGACGAGTTCGGCCGGCTCTTCCGGTTCGTTTTTCTTACGCTTCTTCTCCGGCTCCTCAAGCGGATTGGCATTGGCCAGCCACAGCACGCCGCGCTCGTTCACCAGGCCGAAGCTGCCGGGGGCGTCCGGTTCGCCGGTGCCGAAGGTCGTCATCTGCGCGTCCGGATTGGTCATGCGCATCACGGTGGCGTCGTCGCGGTTCAGCACGCGGACCGTGTCCTTGCCGAAGATGCGCGCCTTGTCGAAGGCATAGGCCGTCATGCTGCCGTGCCAGTCCAGGTGGTCCTGGGTGATGTTCAGGACGGTGGCGGCGTCCGGGTTCAGGCTGAAGGTGGTGTGCAGCTGGAAGCTGGACAGCTCCAGCACCCAGGCCTGCGGCAAATCGTCACCGTCGAGCACTTCGCGCAGCACGTCCAGCGCCGCCGGGCTGATGTTGCCGGCCACGCGCGTCGTGAAACCGGCGCGGCGGCACAGCAGGCCGGTCAGGCTGGTTACCGTGGTCTTGCCGTTGGTGCCGGTGATGGCGATGACTTTCGGGGCATAGCCGCGCGTGGTCTTGAGGTCGGCCAGCGCCTGCGCGAACAGCTCGATCTCGCCCCATACCGGGATACTGCGGGCTGCTGCCGCCGGGGTGATCTCGGCCAGTTCACGCTCGGGCGCCAGGCCCGGGCTGACGGCGACGAAATCGACGCCTGCCAGCAGCTCTGCATTGAAGGCGCCGCCGACGAATTCGGCAGCCGGCACTGCTTCGCGCAGCGCGAACAGGCGCTGCGGCTCGGTACGCGTATCGGCCACACGCACGCGTGCGCCGCAGCGCGCGAGCCATTGCGCCATCGCGAGGCCCGATTCGCCGAGCCCGAGTACCAGTGCGGTTTTGCCTTCGTAGTTCATAGTCTCGGTGTCAGCGCAGTTTCAAGGTGGAGATGCCGATCAGGACCAGCACGATGGTCACGATCCAGAAGCGCGCCACGACCTTGGTTTCCTTCCAGCCCTTTTGTTCGAAATGGTGGTGCAGCGGCGCCATCAGGAACACGCGCCGCCCCGCGCCGTAGCGCTTCTTGGTGTACTTGAACCAGCTGACCTGGATGATCACCGACAGGGTCTCGGCCACGAACACGCCGCCCATGATGAACAGCACGATCTCCTGGCGCACGATGACGGCGATGGTGCCGAGCGCGCCGCCCAGCGCCAGCGCGCCGACGTCGCCCATGAACATCTGCGCCGGGTGCGCGTTGTACCAGAGGAAGGCCAGGCCCGCGCCCGCCATCGCGCCGCAGAAGATCAGCAGTTCGCCGGCGCCCGGGATGTGCGGGATGAACAGGTATTTCGAATAGGTCGCGTTACCGGTCAGGTAGGCGAACAGGCCCAGTGCGCCGCCCACCATCACGGTCGGCATGATGGCCAGGCCGTCCAGGCCGTCGGTGAAGTTGACGGCGTTCGACGCGCCGACGATCACGCAATAGGTCAGCGCGATGAAGCCCCATACGCCCAGCGGATAGCTGATGGTCTTGAAGAAGGGGACGATCAGGTCGGCCTTCGGCGGCAGGTTCATCGAGAAGCCCGACTGCACCCAGGCGAAGAACAGCTGCCCCACTTCCCATGGGGTCGCGGCCGAGACCGAGAACGCCAGGTAGAGCGAGGACGCGATGCCGATCAGCGACATCCAGAAGTACTTTTCGCCCGAACGCATGCCTTCCGGGTCCTTGTAGACCACCTTGCGGTAGTCGTCGACCCAGCCCACCGCGCCGAAGCCGAGCGTGACCACCAGTACCGGCCAGATCAGGCGGTTCGACAGGTCGCACCACAGCAGGGTCGAGAAGCCGATCGCGATCAGCACCAGCACGCCGCCCATGGTCGGGGTGCCGTGCTTGGCCAGGTGGGTCTGCGGGCCGTAGGTACGCACTGCCTGGCCGACTTTCAGCGCGGTCAGCTTGCGGATCACCGCCGGGCCGCACAACAGGCCGATGGCGATCGCGGTGATGGTCGCGAACACTGCACGGAAGGTGATGTAGTTAAAGATCCGCATCGGACCGACATAGTCCTGGAAATATTGTGCGAGCCAGAGAAGCATTTAGTGGGAATCCTTGCCGGTGTTTTGTGATTGAACGAGATGCTGGACCGCGCGTTCCATTTTCATGAAGCGCGAGCCCTTCACCAACACAGTTGCTTCGGATTTGCTGCCCAGTTGCTTGTCCAGTGCTGCCAATAAATCGTCGAACTGCTCAAAGTGTTGCGCGCCCGCGTCCGTCATGTGGCGCGTCAATGCGCCGGTGACGAGCACGGACTCGATGCCGCGGCTAGCCGCATACGCACCGATCTCTTCGTGGAACTCGGGCCCCTGCGTGCCGACTTCGCCCATATCGCCCAGCACCAGGATGCGCGGTGCCTGCGCTTGCGCGAGCACGTCGATGGCGGCGCGCACCGAATCCGGGTTGGCGTTATAGGAGTCGTCGATCACGGTGGCGCCGTTCACGGCCTGCTTGCGCTGCAGGCGGCCGCTGACGGGCGCGAAATTTTCGAGGCCGCGCACGATGGCGTCGGCCGGGATGCCGGCAGCCAGCGCGCAGGCGCAGGCTGCGAGTGCGTTACGCACGTTGTGGACGCCGGCGGCGGCGAGTTCGATACCGAACTGCCCCTGCGGCGACGTAACGGTAAGGTCGGCGCCGAAGCTGTTCGGCGTGTACGCCGCGCGCACGTCGCATTCGTCGCTCAAGCCGAAGGTCAGCACGGCACGCTCGCCGGCCAGTTCGCGCCACAGCGGCGTGTACTCGTCATCGCCCGGGAACACGGCCACACCATCCGCCGGCAGCGCCGCCAGCACCGAGCCGTTCTCGCGCGCCACCGCTTCCACGGTGTGCATGAATTCCTGGTGCTCGCGCTGGGCGTTGTTGACCAGGGCGACGGTCGGCGCGGCAATCGCCGCGAGGCGCGCGATCTCGCCCGGATGGTTCATGCCCAGTTCGACCACGGCGGCCTTGTGTGCGCTAGTCAAACGCATCACGGTCAGCGGCACGCCGATCTCGTTGTTCAGGTTGCCCTGGGTGGCCAAGCGCGCGTCCTCGCCGAACGCGGCGGCGAGAATGGACGCGATCATTTCCTTGACCGTGGTCTTGCCGTTGCTGCCGGTGACGCCGATGACCGGCATGCCGAACTGGCTGCGCCAGGCGTTGCCGATGCGGCCCAGCGCTGCCAGTGTGTCCGGCACGACCAGGGCCGGCAGCGGGAAGTTGTCCGGCAGTTGTTCCACCACCACGGCGGCCACATTCCTCGCCGCGACCTGGTCGAGGAAGTTGTGGGCATCGAAGGTTTCGCCGCGCAGCGCGACGAACAGCGCGCCGGCGGGTGCCGAACGGCTGTCGGTCGACACGCCTTCGAAAGCGGCGTCACGCGTCATGCGCGCGCCGGCAATCGAAGCGGTCAGCTGTTGAAGCGATCCTTGCATTAATTCGTCCTCATCATCGTCAGCCGCGCGCTCAAGGCCAGCGTGACGTGGTCGGCATCGGAAAACGGCATCTTCCGGCCTTTGATTTCCTGGTAGGGCTCATGCCCCTTCCCGGCCAGCAGGATCACGTCCGGCTTGCCGGCGTGCTTCACCGCCGACAGGATGGCAGCGGCGCGGTCTTCGATCGCCTGGTACTGCGAGTGCGGATGGTGCGGGTCCATGCCGGCCACGATCTGTTCGATGATCGCGCGCGGCTCTTCGCTGCGCGGATTGTCGCTGGTGACCAGCACATGCTCGGCCATCTGGGCGATGGCGCCCATCTGCGGTCGCTTGCCCGGATCGCGGTCGCCGCCGCAGCCGAACACGCACCACAGCTGGCCGCCGCGCTCGTAGGCCACCTGGCGCAGCGCACTCAAGGCCTTTTCCAGCGCGTCCGGCGTGTGCGCGTAATCGATCACGACCAGCGGTGCGTCGGCGCCGCCGATCTGCTGCATGCGGCCCGGCGCCGGTTCCAAAGTTTCGATGACTTCCAGCGCGGCGCGCAGCGATGCGCCCTTCGCCAGCAGCACGCCCAGCACCGCCAGCGCATTGCTGACGTTGAAGTGGCCCACCAGGCGCGTGCGCGCCTGTGCGCTGCCGCTCGGCGCGTCGAGCCAGAACTCGGTGCCGGCTGGACGCGAACGCAGCTGGGTGGCGCGCAGGATGGCGACGCCGTCGATGTCCGCCTGTTCGTCTTCGTTGCGCGCGGTGTAGCCGGTGACCGCGACTTCCGGACGCTGCGCGCGCAGCCAGGCCACGATGCGGCGGCCGGCTTCGTCGTCGAGGTTGACCACGGCGTGCTGCAGGCCCGGCCACTGGAACAGCTTCAGCTTGGCCGCTTCGTAGCTGGCCATGTCGCCGTGATAATCCAGATGGTCGCGCGTCAGGTTGGTGAACACGGCGACGTCGAAATGCATGCCGGCGGTCCGTTCCTCGACCAGCCCGATGGACGAGACTTCGATCGCCAGCGCGCTCGTGCCGGCATCGCGCAGGCCGGCCAGGCGGGTGGCCAGCACCACTGCATCCGGCGTGGTGTAGCCGGTCGCGTCGAATTGCGCTTCCACGCGCGCGCGCACCAGGCCGACGCCCAGGGTGCCGATCACGCCCACGCCCTGGTCGACGCTGCTCATGCGGGCCAGCGCCTGCGCCGTCCACAAGGCGATCGAGGTCTTGCCGTTGGTGCCGGTGACGCCCACGGTGAACATGCCGGCATCCGGCTGTCCGTAGTACGCATGGGCGATGGCGCCGGCGTTCTTCTTGAGGTTCTCGAGCGCCAGGTACGGCACATCGACCGATCCGGTCCAGGTGAAATCGCGCGCCTCGGCCACCACGGCGACGGCGCCCTTCTCCAGCGCGGAAGCGATGTAGTTGCGGCCGTCTGCGGCGCCTTCGCCCGGATAGGCGAAGAACACGTCGCCGCGGCCTACGCGGCGCGAGTCGGAAACGAGACGGCCGCCTGGTGCGGCGGCTCGTATCCACTGGCAGATCCCGTTCAGATCCAGCATCAGTTGCTCTCCTCGAGTGGGTGATCGGGGATGATGATGTCCGTGACCGTGGAGTCGGGCGGCACGTTCGCCGCCCGCAAGGCATTCGCTGCCAGCGCCGCGAAGGTTGGCGCCGCCACCGCGCCGCCGGTGTGGTAGACGCCGCTGACGTCGTCGATCATGACCGCGATGATGAAGCGCGGATTCGACATCGGCACCATGCCTGCGAAGTTGCCGACGTAGTGGGTCTGGGAGTAGCGGCCGTCGATGACCTTCTGCGCGGTGCCGGTCTTGCCGCCGACGCGGTAGCCGGCGATCTGGGCCTGCGGCGCCGTGCCTTCCGGGCTCACCACGGATTCGAGCATGACGCGCATCTGGGCCGCGGTCTTCGGCGAGATGATCTGCTGGCCGACCGGCTTCTCGGTCACCTTCTGGAAGGACAGCGGGATCATGTCGCCGTCGCGCGCAAAGATCATGTAGGCGCGCGCCAGCTGCAGCAGCGACATCGAGATGCCCTGGCCGAAGGACATGTTGGCCTGCTCCACCGGGCGCCAGGATTTATACGGACGCACACGGCCGGCGACGGCGCCCGGGAAGCCGAAGCGCGGCGCCTGGCCCAGGCCGACCTTGGTGAACATCTCCCACATCTCCTGCGCCGACATCATCTGCGAAATCTTCGTGGTGCCGATGTTGGACGACTTCTGGATGATGGTGCCGATGTCGATCACACCGTGCGCATGGGTGTCGCGGATCGTCTTGCCGGTCACGAGATAGCGGCCATTGCCGGTATCGATCATGGTGTTCGGCTTGATCAGGCCCTTGTCCAGCCCCAGCGCCACGGTGAAGGGCTTGAAGGTCGAACCCGGCTCGAAGGTATCGGTGATGACACGGTTGCGCAGCTGCTCGCCGGTCAGGTGGGCGCGGTTGTTCGGGTCGTAGGTCGGCCAGTTGGCCAGCGCCAGCACCTCGCCGGTATGCACGTCCAGCACGACCGCGGCGCCGGCCTTGGCGTGGAATTTCTCGACCGCGTTCTTGATGCTGTTGAAGGCGATGTACTGCAGCTTGCTGTCGACCGACAGGGTCAGGTCCTTGCCGTCGTGCGGCTCGCGCGACATGCCGACGTCCTCGACGATGCGGCCCAGGCGGTCCTTGATCACGCGGCGGCTGCCCGGCGCACCGGCCAGCGACTTCTGCTGCGCCAGTTCCATCGCCTCTTGGCCGACGTCCTCGACGTTGGTGAAGCCGACCATGTGCGCCATCACCTCGCCCTGCGGGTAGAAGCGCTTGTATTCCTTGCGGGTGTCGATGCCGTCGATGCCCATCTTCTCGATCTTGGCGACGGCATCCATCTCGACCTGGCGTTTCAGGTAGACGTAGCTGCGGTTGGAGTTCAGCTTCTTCTGCAGCTCGGATTCCGGCATTTCCAGCAGGCCGGCCAGCTCGCGCACCTGTTCCGCGGACGCCGGATTCGCTTTGTAATCTTCGGTGAAGACGGAGACCGACTTCACGGGCAGCGAGGAGGCCAGCACCATGCCGTTGCGGTCGAAGATCTTGCCGCGCGTGGCCGGCAGTTCCTGGGTACGCATGTAGCGGTTGGCGCCCTGCTCCTGCAGGAATTTGTTGTCGGCGACCTGCACCCAGACCGCGCGGCCGGCCAGTGCTGCGAAAGCGGCAAACAGCACGAACAGCACGACGCGCGAGCGCCAGTCGGGCAGGCGCACTGCCAGCACCGGGCTCTTCGAAAAGGCCACGCCTTTGGAGGCGGCGACGCGGGAATTGGTGCGGGACGAGCTGGCGGTCGACCTCATTTGCTGCCTTCCGTCAGATACTGGGTGCGTGCTGGGCTCAGCGGCGCCATATTTAGGTTGACGCGCGCGATCTGTTCGATGCGCTCGTTCTTGCCGAGGGTGGACTGGTCGAGCTGGAGCTGGGACCAGTCGATGTCGAGCTGGCGCTGCTGGGTCGCCAGTTTTTCGATGTCGTTGACGAGGTGGTTGCGCTGGTAGCGGGCGTTCACGACCGACAGCGCGCAGCCGACCAGCAGCGTGGTCAGCACGACGTTGAGCTTGCCGGTCATCGGGCCGTCTCCAGGCGCTCGGCCACGCGCAGCACCGCCGAACGGGCGCGCGGATTGGCGTCGACTTCAAGCCCGGACGGCTTGGTCTTCGAGATCAGCTTCATCAAGGGCTGAGGCAGATCGACGGCACGGATCGGCAGCCGGCGGTCCGGCTGCTCGACCTTGGCCTTCGAGGCCAGGAACTGCTTGACCATGCGGTCTTCCAGCGAATGGAAGCTGATGACCGACATGCGCGCGCCGGGCGCGAGCAGTTCGAAAGCCGCGTTCAGACCTGCTTCAAGGTCCTCAAGCTCCTGATTGATGAAAATCCGGATAGCCTGAAAGGTGCGGGTTGCCGGATCCTTGCCTTTCTCCCGGGTTTTGACCGCGTTTGCCACGATTGCGGCAAGCTGTCGTGTGCTTGAAATTGGCTCGATTGCCCGGCGAGCAGCAATCGCCTTTGCAATCTGAAAAGCAAACCGTTCTTCCCCATAATCGCGAATCACCTTTTCCAGTTGTCTTTCGTCCACCACGGCCAGCCATTCGGCGGCCGAGATGCCCCGTGTCGTATCCATCCGCATGTCCAGAGGACCGTCGTTGCGGAAGCTGAAACCGCGGCTGGCGTCGTCCACCTGGGGCGACGAGATGCCGAGGTCCAGCAAAATGCCGTCTACCTGGGCGATACCGCGTGCCGCGAGCGCTTCCACCATCGTGGCGAAGCTGTCGTGCACGATCGCGAAACGCGGATCGTCGATCTGTTCGGCGGTGGCGATTGCCTGGAGATCCTTGTCGAAAGCGATCAGGCGGCCCTCGGGCGCCAGCTTCGACAGGATCAGCCGGCTATGACCGCCACGGCCGAAGGTGCCATCTATATATGTACCGGATGCGCGCGCGCCTTCGAGACCGAGGGCATCGACTGCTTCATCCAGCAACACCGTGCGGTGCTGTAAACCGTGCTGCACTTCCGGCACCGGATTTTCCATGTTCACGGCGGTGCCTTATTAAAAGGAGAAATTGGAAAGGACATCGGGCATGCCGCCGGCGACGGCTTCGGCCTCGTCTTCGGCCAGTTTGGCGGCGTCCCAGATCTCGAAATGGGTACCCATCCCGAGCATCATCACTTCCTTCTCCAATCCAACTGCGCTGCGCAGTTCGGGTGAAATGAGCACCCTGCCCGATCCGTCCAACTCGACATCGCAGGCATTACCCAGGAAAATGCGTTGCCACGCCCTGGCGGACATCGGCCAGGCGGCGATCTGTTCGCGATGTTGTTCCCACACCGGGCGCGGGAAGAACAACAGGCAACCATGCGGGTGTTTCGTGAGCGTCATACGGCCTTCACACTGCTGCAACAAGGCGTCACGGTGCTTGGACGGTATTGACATCCGTCCCTTTGCATCGAGATTGATCGCAGACGCGCCCTGAAACACGTATTTACCTAGTTTTGGAGAGTTATCAGTTTGTTAGTTTTAGGCGCCGGGGAGAACTGAATTTCTCCCACAAAACTGCACTTTTTGCCACCGTTTCCCACTTTAGAGGAAGCGTTGTCCTTGGTCAAGCGAATTCACCTTTAGAAAACCGCGAAATTGCTAATGAAACCAATGACTTAGCGAACTTACCTGCAGCTCCTTCAAGTAAAAATGTTGAGCAAAATTAGGGACTTAGCTAATAGAGTGGATGTGTCGGCTCATGTATACACATGGGTTTCACGTTTGATTAGCCGCAAGTTTTTACTGTCGGTAGGTCGGCGCCGACGCGACAGCCGGTCTATGCGCTACGGATGACACGGTTCACTGGGAAATTGCAGATTCATGCGGAGCGGGTTAGGATAAATTCAAGCGATCACCCAGCCGTTCGAAACGGCTGCCGGTGTAAGTGAGCATGTACTAACTCGCAGGCGTGGCCTGCGCTGGAGGACCCTGTGAGCATCACACTAGCCCGGACCCGCACCGTCTACGATCTCCTCGAAGTCCAGGGTGCACTCGACCGCAGCCGCGGGCGTTCGCCCGAGCTCGACACCTTCTACGAGCGCATGCTCGAGACCGGCGCCGAACGCTTCGTCACCACCCCCTCTTCGATCGACGCCCTCGATCCGCTGTTCGAAGCCTGCCCGAACTTCGGCGAAGTGCTGGACGACCTGGCGCGCTACCTGCGTCTGGCCCATGCAGGTGACAAGGGTTTCAACGTCATGCCGATCCTGCTGCTGGGCGGTCCCGGCGTCGGCAAGACCCATTTCGCCAAGCAGCTGGCCAAGGTGATGCAGACCGACTGCGAGCTGATCAGCATGAACGCCCTCTCGGCCGGCTTCGTCATCACTGGCAGCTCGGCTAGCTGGCGCGGCGCCAAGTGCGGCAAGGTGGCCGAGCGCCTGGTGCGCGGCAAGTACGCGAATCCGGTGATCGTGCTGGACGAGGTCGAAAAGGCGACCGGGTCGTCGCAATCCGATCCGCTGGCGGCGCTGTATCAGTTGCTGGAGCCGGAGACTGCGTCCGCCTTCCGCGACGAGTTCATCGATGTCGATATCGACGCCTCGCAGATCTTCTGGGTGCTGACGGCGAACTCCACCGAGGGGATACCGCATCCTCTGCTGAACCGGATGGCGGTCTACGAGGTGCCGGCGCCGACGCCGGAGCAGGCAGCCGGGATTGCGCAGCGCATGTACGCGGGGCTGCTTCGCGAATTGAATCTGGGCGGCTTCGATCCGCGGCTGGGGGATGTGGTACTGGATAGGCTGGCGGGGGTGTCGCCGCGGGACTTGCGCAAGACTTTACTGGATGGGCTCGGGTATGCGGTGGCGGATGGGCGAGAGCATGTAGTGGCTGGGGATATTCGGGTCAAGCTTACGCCGGGTAAGGGGCGGATTGGGTTTTGAGGCGATCGTCGCGGATCACGATGCAAAATATGCCATACCGACAACGACTACAAACAGAAAGGTCGACAACCTCAGCAATCTCAGGCGGCTCGAAAGTCGGCGTGCCCAGACGAGAAGAGATTCGTCGTCCGTAACATCGATATCTCCCCTCATCAGTTTTCTAAACTGCTCCCTTTCGAAACGATTGAGGGCATTCTCATCTGCACTTAAGAAATCTCGAAACTCTTTCAATCTACCTTGTTTTTCCGCGACGATTTCGCAATAAGACCGGAAATCAACTGCCGCCTTCAATGAGAATCCTGCAAGCGGCAGTCCTATCAAAATTATTGTACAAATCGCTCAAATCGGCATTTGGCCTCGCACCCTACTGCGCACAGCAATATCAACTATAGTTCCACAGCTCGGCATTAGATGCCAGCGAACTACGGCGACGAATATGAAAGCGGAACTATTGTTGAATCCAACTTACCAAAAACGTAGCTGCCGCCCTGCAGAGTGACGCACGGCTTTGGAAAATCAACAAGAATTCGTTCCGGCATTACCCCTTGAGCAGTAACAAACTGGCCCGCAATAGGAAAATTGAATTTCGCAGCAGGCTTTCCGGCAATAGATGGCTCAATTGGGAACCGATTCTCATGGTTCTTACAATCGATAATCACAATCGAAAAGTATATTTCGCGATCTTTTATTACCTTTGCATCATCTGCCGAAAGGATCACTTCGACAATTTCGGTTTTATCGGCGCCTTTTTTAGCATGCGCGCTGACGAGATTAGGCCTAACTGTACAGCCAAAGAGCGAAACAACTAGCGCACCAAGCACTGCACGCTTAATTATTTTGCACGTGCTGATCATAAATTACCTGCCCCCTAGCCGAAGGCAGGCACTACCACAGTTGATTACTCAGTGTCCGAGTCAGCTTCATCAGGATGTCGAAAAGAAGGAAATGCAACTGCAATCCTGTCAGCATCCACATCGTCCAAAGCCTCATCGATACGTTGAATTGGACATTGAGGTGGCACATCCACTGCGTAACATCCGAGTGCCCTAATCTCAGCGATATTGCAATGAAGCGCGCGCAATTTCTTGAGAATCTCATCGATCTCTACCTGGACCTCTCCTTCAAGACGTCCTAACCAAATTGTCGTATGCATTGACTGGCTCAGATGTTGCCACTCCCAAACACGGCCTTCACCATCTGGATCTGCAGTTATTACGTCCCCCACCGATATTCCTTTTACAAATATCGGTGGCGACTTTATACGATAACCACCTGCTACCTCTTCACAACTCATTACCTCAACTGAAACGGGCGGCCACCCATCATCCACCTCCAGTTGAAAATATAAATCTCGCGTCATGCCAATCTCCTTACTGATGTGCTTCTCTGTGGCATGGCGGACAGAGCACTGCACCTGGTGTCTCTCGAGTACCGCCGTTTTGAATCGGAGTCGTATGGTGAACTTGCGCTTGGTTGTCCGGTGTAGGGACACCTTTTTCACTTTTTATGTTTTCCACGGGCCTACCACAGTTTTCGCAAACCATTTGCCCACCATTCTTTTCAGCATTTGTCTTCTTGACAGCGTTTTTTTGTGCCCTTGTATAATCCTCTAGTCGCTTCTCGAGATGCCTACCCTGACAGTGGACGTTGGAGTGGACGTTGCAGTTGATGTTGTAGTGGACGTCACAGTGAGCATTGCAGTGGACGTTACAGAGGGCGAGTCACGGCACCGCTCGATCGAGTTCGCGCTTATCCTGTGAAAAGCTTATCGATCAGAGACTCTAAAATTTGCCCTCTCGCGGTTAATTCATACCTTTCGTCCATGCCTCCGACCTCGAACTCGTCTTGCAACAAATTTCTATATTCATCCGCAGTCTCATCAGTTATCTCAAGAACAGGTTGATTTCCAGAAAAAGCTGGGTAAGGCCCGGAATCAGCGTCGGCTAGAACATCCTTGAGAACTTGCCACTCTTCTGGTGTCAATTTAACCAACATTTTGAACCTCCACTTATTGCTCGGCTGCCTTAATGAGCTTTTCAGCAGTTTTTGTTGACGTTGGGTTTAGCGACACGATCTTACCGGTCTCGGGATTTACTGCGGTCGTGGCATCTTTTCCGATAAATCGCTGTGATGCTCGCCCAAGTTCATCAGTTTTCGTTTCAGTGATCTTCAAGGGATTTTTTAGTGAGTCCAGTATTCCTTGTGGTCCAACGCCGGCTCGCTTACCCCCATCGCCGATCGCTCTATCTACCGCGTGACGAGCAATCGATTTGATTTCCACCCCATTCTTCGCAACTATGCTCGTCGTTTTACCTGCGACGCCAGCCGCCACCGCGGCTTCTGCGGGAGCACCAGCGATCATCGCAGCCGCAATGGGAGGACCTACAATCATCCCCACTGTCACAGCTATAACAGGTTTTTCGAATGGCTTGTAGATGCCTGAGTTACCCGACGCCATATCATTACGAAATTGATCGCCCAGTGCCTCGGCTGCTCGCTCTTGGCGACCATCTGGATCAACGTATTTGTACGGGCTATTGTTCGCGTAGACGTAGCGATTGAAGCTACCGCCGGTATTCGCATCGGTCACCACCGGATCAATACTCAGGAACCGCCCAGCCACCGGATCATAATACCGCTGCTGCATATATGTCAGCCCGGTATCCACATCGTTCACGTGCCCCGTGAAGCCGATTGTCGGCTGGTCGCCCGACGCCACATAACCGTAAGGCTCGTAGCGCGTACGGCTGATCACGGTGCCGTTCGAATCGGTCTTCGCCACCGGGCTGCCCAGCCCGTCGGTATGGACATAGGTCACCGAGCCGTTGACCGCCGCGGCAACGGTCGTCATCGTCTCGGTATAGGTCGCGCTGCCGCCGGCGCCGCTGGCGGTCCAGGTGCAGGACGACGGATAACCGACCCAAGCCGACTGCGCCGTCAGCGCGCGCGAGCCGTTCACCGCCAGCGATTCGTTGACCGTGTAGCCGGTGCCCGAAGACGTGCAGACGTGCGTCAGCGAGGTCGCATCGGTGGTGCTCCAGCTGGTCGTGAAACTCTGCCCTGCCGTCAGCGACGGCCGCGAGACGCTGATCGTCGGCCTGGGCGTGACCGGCGCCGGGGCCGACACCGTGATGTAGGTGGTGCTGTTTTGCCCGAAGCGCTGGTGGTATTCCCAGACCATACCCCACTGGAAGGTGTAGCTGCCGGCCGTCGCCGGTGCGCGCACCTGGAAGTTGAAGGTCGAGCTCTGTCCCGGCGCCACGGTCGACGGGCTCATCGCCACGCGGTTCGGGCCGAAGGTGTAGTTGTCGTCCGTGTTCGCCAGCGAAAAGTCGGGCGAGGTCCAGGTCGTGTTGCCGGTGTTCTTCAGCGTCATCGAGACGTTGTAGTAGCTCCCGGCCGTCATCGAGGACGGCACGCTGGCCGAGATCAGCTGGGCGTCATACACCGGCGGCGGTACGGCTACCGTGATCGACGACGAGATGTTCCCGCCGAACCAGTACATGCCCTCGCGCAGCATGGCCCAGCCGAAAGCGTAGGTGCCCGGCGTCGACGGCGCGGTGATGGTGAAGCCGAACACGGCGTTGCCGCCGGGCGCCACGGTGCTGCCGAGCTCGACGCGGCCCACGCCCCAGGTCGTATTGTCCTGCGGGTTCTGCGAACCGAGGCGGTAGGGGTTGGCCACGCCCGGATACCAGGTCGTCGTGCCGCTGTTGCGGATCGTGACCGTGACGTAGGCGGTGCTGCCCGGCGCCATCGTCGATGGGGCCGAGATGCTGACGCCGGTCGCGGCATCATAATAGCTGGGCTGCGGATCGGGGTCGTCCGGCGGCGGCAACATGGTGGAACCCGGCGGCGCCTGGATGTTCGGCGCATCGATCACGCGCTGGGCCCAGGAGGTGCCGCTGGCGAACGCCAACATCAGCACGACCGCCAGCGCGGCCAGCAAGGTGCGCATGAGGCGCTTGAGCATCGCCGGCGCAAAGCCGGCAAAGTGATGGACGGCCAGCATTACTTCACCTCCGCGATCTGGTGGTTGTGCAGATAAACGTATTTGGTCGCCGTGCCGCTGGTGGGCGCGACGTAGAGCAGCTGGCCGCCCTGGCTATAGACCTGGACGCGGTTCACGCCATCGGTGCCGACCACGCTGACCCTGCGGCCGAGGCCGTCGTAGACATAGGTCGCGCGGCCCGGCGCGGCCGTCATGCGGTTGGCCATGTCGAAGGTGTAGCTCTGCGCGCCGCGGCTGGTGATGTTGCCCTGGCCGTCGTAGCCGTAGGTGAAGCTGAACTTGGCCGGGCCGTTGGTGATGCTGGCCAGGCGGTTGGTCGTGTAGTCGATGTTGTGGATCGTGGTACGCGTGTTGGCGCCGCCCGAGATCGCCGTTGAAGTCAGGTTGTCCAGCGTGTCGTAGCCGTAGGTCGCGGTGCCCCACAAGCTTGGCGCCGTGGTGGTCTTCAGGCGGTTCAGGCCGTCGTACGTCATGCTGCGCGTGGCCACGCTTTGCAGCTGGTCGACGATGCTCTCGACGTTGGCGTTCTTGTCGTAGGTGTAGGACTCGTCGAGCACGCCGGCATCGGTGCTGCGCGACGGCAGGCCGCGCACGTTCTGCGCCATCGTGCGGCGGATGCCGTTCCCGTAGGTGAAGCCGGCAATCGCGCCGCTCGGGTGGTAGGTGACGCCGGTCGCATACGTGCCGGCCTGGCGCGGTTCGCCCAGTGCGTTCGGGTTGTACGCCACCGTCAGGTTGTTGCCGGGGTAGCGCAGCTGCGACAGCGAACCGTTGGCGTCGTAGCTGCGGCCGATGGCGTAGGTGGTGCTGCCGTAGGCCAGGCTCTCGCCTTCGAGCAGGCGGCGCTTGTTGTAGCTGTAGGTCCACTTGCTGCCGTTCGACGACACCGTGTCCTGCAAGCCATCCAGCGTGTAGGTGCGGTTGATGGCGGCGCTGCCGTCGCCGAAGGTGGTGTCCTTCAGGCGGTTGCGCAGGTCATAGGTGAAGGCCATCTTTTTGGCCGCCGCGACGCTCGTCGTATCGCAGGAGGTCGTCGACGGCAGGGCCAGGCCGGTGGCGCGCCAGGCCACGTTGTCGGCCAGGTCGTAGTCCTGCACGGTGGCGCCGGTTTCAGGCTCGATCGTCTTGCACAGGCGCTCGTAGCCATCGTAGACGTAGCTGCGGGTCTGGCTCAGGCCCGCGCCGCTGCGCGTGATCGATTTCGTCTTGCCGAAGACGTCGCGCGCGATGCTCAGCGCCACGCTTTCCGGCATCGTAATGCCGGTAATCGCGTCTTCGCTCGGCTGGTCGAAGGCCTGGTAGCTGGTGTAAGCGGTATTGCCCTTGGCATCTGTGTAGCTCTTCTGGAAGCCGCTAATGTAGCCGTAGTATTCGTTGAGCGGACCGAGTTCGCTGCCGATCGAACGCGTCGTGAGGCGGCCGAGCGCGTCGTACCCGCTGGAGACGCCGCCCGCGATGCTCCCGTAGCTGCGCTGCGGGTAGGATTCGAAGGTGGTGCGGCCTTCGAAATCGTACTGGTGCTTGACGATGCGCGAGGTATTGGCGACGTCGGCGCTGTCGTAGCGTTCCACGTAGACCGGGCGCCAGAGCGCGTCGAGGTAGCTGATTTCGGTGGCGCCGCCGGTAGTGACGGTCTGTTTCCAGTGGCCGGCGCCGAGGTCGTATTCCTGCGCGCCGATCGGCGCGAACGACAGCGTGGCCTGGTTCCAGGCGACCGAGTCGGCGGATGGATAGGCGATCGATGCCAGGCGGCCCATGGCGTCGTAGCCGAAGGTGTGGGTCGAGCCGACTTCGTTGGTGAGCGAGGTGATCTTGCCGAGGTTGTCGACCACCGCCGTCTCGAAGCTGCCGTCCTGGTAGTCGATACGCTGGGCGATGCCGCGCTTGTAGTTCGAGTAGGTGGTGGTCTGGTTCTTCCCGTCCGCGACCGTCCTGATGGTGCCGTCGGCGTTATACGTGAACGACTGCTGCAGCTTGCCGAACTTGCTGACGCTCAGCACCGTGGACACGCTCGGGTCGAAGGTGTTCAGCTGCATGACCTTGCCGGTATTGAGCTCGGTGACCTGCTTGACCTGGCCGAGGATCCACTTGGCGAGGTTGTCTTCATACAGCGTCTGTTCGACGCGCCCGCTGTTCAGGCTGCTGTAGCGGTTGACTTGCGTCGGCCGTGCGAGGCTGTCGAATTGCGTCGCTTCCCAGGTAAACGTGGCGCCTTGCTGGACGGTGTCGCGGCGGTCGACTTCGGTAGTGCGTGCGGCCATGACGCCGTCGCCGCGGGGCTGCAAGCTGTAACCGCGCGGCGCCACCGGCTCGCGGTAGCGCATGCTGGTCGAACGCAGGACTTCGCCGCTCGCGCTGACGGTTTCGGTGCCGGCGGGTTGTCCTTCCGTTTGCTGGAACAGGGTACCGAAGGTGTGCCGGGTCGTATTGCCGGACGGGTCCGTGACGCTGACGGTCTTGGTGGTGACGCAGTTGTTGCACGGCGCCCAGCTCGATGCCTCGGCAGGGTATTGCGTTGTCCAGGTCAAGGGCGACAGGCCGGGGCCGCTGATGGTCTTCTTCGTCAGCGCATACGTATCGAAATTCTTCGCATACATCGGCTTGTAGCTGTTGGCGAACACGTCGTGCCGGCAATCGTAGTAGACGTTGGAGCGGCCATGGCGCGTTGCCGTCAGCGTGAAGTTGCCGACGGCGCCGGACGGATGCGTCATCGATCCCGTCATCTGGTCGGTCGACAGGTAGCCGGGAACGTCGCAGCTGCCCTCGCCCAGATACTGGATGCCGTGCAGCAGGCTGCTGATGCCGCCCAGCTGCCAGGCCGAGCCATCCGGCAGCGTGACGGTTTGCAGTTGCCCGATGCTGTCGTAGGCATAGCGCCAGGTACGCGTGCCATCCGTTACGGAAGACACGAGGTTGGAAGCCGTGGAGCCGGGCGTCTGGTAATTCAGGGTGATCGTGCGCGACGCGCCGGACGCGTCGTTGGCAACGATGCTCGTCAACTGCCACTTGTTGGTGGTGTCATAGGTATAGGTGACCGTGTTGCCGAAGCGGTCAGTCACCTGGGTCGGCAGGATCCAGATTTCGACGCGGCTGAGCAGCGGGTATTGCGAAACCGTCGGCGTTTCCTGGCCGCCTCCGCCGATGCTCGTGGTCGCGGCCGTGGTGGCGCTGGCCTCCGGGGAGGTCGGCGCGCCGTCCAGTTTTTCGGGTGACACCGGCGCACTGACGGGCTCGGGCGCCGACGAGGATTTTTGCAGCGATGGGTAGCCGCGGCTCACCATCCAGTCGAAGCGGTACTCGGTACCGTCCGGCGAGACGGCGACGAAGCCTTCGCCGGCGCCGCCATTGCCTGCCGCCATGCTCGACAGGCAGCGGATCGCCCAGTTGTTCCGCGTGACGATGGGATAGGTGCTGGACGCGTTTCCAGGCGCGGTCGGGAAGTCGGTGCTTCGCCGCAGCATTTCCTGGTCCCCTGCGCCTGGCACGTAGAGGAAGCTGCCATGCCAATATTCGGTGCCGCTCCACGATGCGGTCGGGCTGGTGGCGTCGGGCGCTTCACTGAACTGACTGCAGCGCGCCGTCGTGCCGCTGATCGTCGTCCACGCTTTCTGCTGGGAGAAGATCCCGTGCAAGTGCGGAATTTCGATATCCCATCGGCCGAACAGGGTCTGGTTCAGCCAGTCCTCGCCCACCTTGATATGCCGGCCCACTTCGACCGGCAATCCGCTATTGCCCGGCAAGGAAACGTCGGTCTGGAGGAATTCCAGCCCGCCTGTGTACATGTTCACCTTGTCGCCGAACAGGTCGGCGCCGAGCCGGGTCACCGCCTGGGGTGCGCGAATCAGCTTGTTCTGGTCGGTATAAGTGGTGGGCGTTTGTTGCGCATAAGCGGCCTGAACGGCCATGGCAACGGTAAGGACTGCGAACTTCTTGTTGGTTTTCATATGGCTATGAGGGAAGTTCCAATGGGGAAATCCCATGTTGCCATCAAACATGCATATAAAAACTCTCCAAAAGTTACATGCAACAATTATTTTTTCACGATTTTTGTCTTTCGCACTTGCAATAAACGCAAAGGTCCTTACCTGCCGCCCAATGCCAACGAATGGAGTCGACATGTTCGGAACAAGCCATCCACGCCCTCCTCACCGCAAAGAGGTGGCCATGCAGATTGTCCACCAGGAACAACAGAATTTTGCCGGCACCGAACTGACGATCGATCATCCGCCCTCCGGCGAAGTCGCGCCGCTGCCGGATACGCCGCCGATCCGCTTCAGCGTCTCCTACACGCTGGCCGAATACATGAGCATCCTGCGCGCCCATCTCGGCTTCATTCTGCGCCATACGCCGAAGGGGAAACAGCTGCGCCAGACCTGGATACCGCTCGAGCTCGGCGCCTTTGCCACCCTGACCGCGTGGATGCTCGACCCGGGCTGGGCCAGGAACGCGTTTGCTGCCGTCAGCGCCCTTTCCTTCTTGTCGCTGCCGTTCATGGTGGGCCTCTGGGTCGCACTGATCGCGCCGCCGGTCTTCTTCATGAAAAAGCGCCGCATGCCGGTGTGCGAATTCCGCATCGATGGCGAGGGCATCGAACGCAGCTCGCGGCTTGGGACTTTCAACAAGACCTGGAATGAAGTGAAAATGGTACGCCGCTACGAGCGCGGCTATCTGCTGATGTTTGCGAAAGGCGGTATTCCGATTCCGTTCCGCTGCATGGATCAACGCCAACAGGAGCAACTGCGGATTTACTTGGCCGGACGTGCACTGGCCGGCATGGCCTGAGCCTGCTCAGGTTTCCGGTTGCCGTCCGCAAGCAATGTTGAAGTCGACGCCTGCGCCTTCGATCACTTCAAGAATTTTCCTGCTGCGGATGTTCTTGTTGCCGACTTTGTGGTCCTTCATCTCGATTCTGACCCTGACGATCTCGCGGCCGTCCCTACCGAATACGAGGTAGCGGAAATCCTCGCAACCGGCGCTTCCGCTGTATTTGAACGAACTTCCCATCAGCAGTGCACTGCTGCTCGGCCCAATCGAGCGCTCCACGTCAGCAGATTCCAACACTGCTTTTACCGCTACCTTGTGTCCGTCGGAGATCAAGAACGTGAGCAGTGAACCGAGAGAACTCAACAAAACTGCCGTGATAAAGAGCCAGCCCAGGTTCTTGGGCTTCAGCAGCCAGGAGAAAGGATTCACCTGAACAGGCGATTACTTTGCCGCGACCGGCGCACTCTGCCCCGGCTGCTTGGGCACATGCACCCAGCGCCCATCCACGCGGCGGAAATCCAGCGTATCGAAGTAGTGGGCGATGCCGCCGTATTCCATCGTCACCTGTGCCGTATCGCCGCGCAAAAGGGCGCCGGCAAAGCGGCTGTGCGGTTCGCCGTTGGGGCTGACGCAGCCGGCGGCAAAGGCGCCGCCGCGGTCGGCGACGTCGGGGCCGATGACGGTGCGGATCTCGGGCGGCAGGCCGGCCAGCGACGCGATCTCGCCCGGCTGATGTGCTGCGGTCTGTTCGGCAGACGCGGCCGGCAAGCCGGCGCCGGCGGCAATCACGAAGATGAAAGGCATGATCGGGTTCCGGTAGCGCATCGCGATTCCTTCGTAGGGGATGTGGAACATTCTACCCCTTGTCTTCCAGTTTGACGTCCTCGCTTTTCGCCTCTTTCATCGCCTCCGGCTCCAGCAATTCCGCTTCCTTGTTGAAGCGGATGAATACGCCCCAGCCGGCCAGCAGAAGGCCGGCCGCCACCAATACCGAGGCCGCATGCGGCAGCAGTTCGGGCTCTTCGTGCAGCGCCTTGAAGGTGCCGACCAGGCCCTCGATCGACAGCGCCACCACCACCACGACCATGAAACGCGACAGGTAGCGGCGCACGCGCGTCGGGGCGCTGATGTGGGCGTCGCGGATCACCTCTTCTTCGGTGATGGTCTGGGAAATCTGCAGCGACACCACCGCGATTGCCAGCAGGCCGATTGCCTCGATCGCGCTCTCGGCGCCCTGGCCCAGTTCGGCGCCGACGGCTTTCCAGCCGGTCAGCGCGGCCAGCACCATCAGCATGAAGGAAATAACGATGAACAGTACGGCGATGACCGCGTGGACGGTAGAGAAAAATCGTTTCAAGACGGCTCCTGTGCAATGGAATCTGTCTGGATTGTGCCCCATCCTCAGCCGGCGGCTCGCACGGCAGCGTTATAATTCTTGCATGACCCGACTACACACCGGCCGCTTCCTGCTTCGTCCCTTTACCACGGCGGACGCACCCGCCTTTGCCGCAGCGGTACGCGAGTCGGCGGCCAGCCTGGGCCCGTGGATGGGCTGGGCCCATGCCGCCTACACCGTCGACGAGGCGCGCTCCTGGATCGCGTTCTGCGAGGCGGCGCGTGCGGCCGGCCACGCCCACGAATTCGGCATCTTCCTCGACGATGGCGAGACCCTGGTCGGCGGCGCAGGTCTGAACCAGCTCAATACCGTGCACGCCTTCTGCAACCTCGGCTACTGGGTGCGGACGTCGCAGCAAAGACAGGGTGCGGCGCTGGCCGCCGTCGGCGCCTTGACGCGGTATGCCTTCGAGGTAGTGAAACAGGCTCGCGTCGAAATCGTCATCGCCGACGGCAATCTGCCCAGCATGGCGGTGGCGCGCAAGGCCGGCGCGGTCCACGAGTGCCTGGCCCGCAAGCGCCTGCAGCTGCGCGGCGCGGCGGTCGATGCGCACGTGTTTTCGCTGGTGCCGGACTAACTCTGCCCGGGCTCTGCCCAACTCTTGGCATGCGCCACGGCCCTGGCCCAGCGCGCCATCAGCTGCTCGCGGCGCGCTGCCGGCATCTGCGGCTCGAAGCGGCGCTCGGCCTGCCACTGCGCCGCGATCTCTTCGCGTGAAGTCCAGAAGCCGACCGCCAGCCCCGCCAGGTAAGCTGCACCCAGCGCCGTCGTCTCGGTGACGCGCGGGCGGATCACCGGCACGCCCAGCAGGTCGGCCTGGAACTGCATCAGCATGTCGTTACGCGCCGCGCCGCCGTCCGCACGCACCTCGTGCACGGCGCAAGCGGCATCCTTCTGCATCGCGGCCAGCAGCTCGGCGCTCTGGTAGGCGATGCTCTCCACCGCCGCGCGGGCGATGTGGGCGCTGGTGGTTCCGCGCGTCATGCCGACGATGGTGCCGCGCGCATAGGCATCCCAGTGCGGCGCGCCGAGACCGACGAAGGCCGGCACCAGCATCACGCCGCCGCTGTCGGGCACGGACAAGGCCAGCGCCTCGACCTCCGACGATTGCTTGATGATGCCGAGCCCGTCGCGCAGCCACTGCACAGTGGCGCCGCCCATGAAGACGCTGCCTTCCAATAGATATTCAGTAGACTGCGCGGTTTTTCCGGCGATGGTCCAGCCGACCGTGGACAGCAAGCGGTTGTGCGATACCGGGGGCGCCTCGCCGGCGTGCATCAGCATGAAGCAGCCGGTGCCATAAGTGTTCTTGACCATGCCGCGACGATGACAGGCCTGCCCGAAAGTCGCAGCCTGCTGATCGCCGGCGATGCCCGCCAGCGGGATCGCGCGGCCGAACCATTCTTCGCGCGTAACGCCCACTTGTTCGCTGCTGGCGACGACTTCCGGCAGCATCGAAGCCGGCACGCCGAACAGCGCCAGCAACTCCTCGTCCCAGCGCAGGCTGTTGATATTGAAGAGCATGGTGCGCGCGGCGTTACTGACGTCGGTGACGTGGCGGCCGGTCAGCTTCCAGGCAAGCCAGCTGTCGATGGTGCCGAAGGCGAGTTCACCGCGTTCGGCGCGGGTACGCGCGCCCGGTACGTGGGTCAGCAGCCATTGCAGCTTGGTGGCGGAAAAATAGGCGTCGAGTTCGAGGCCGGTCTTGCGCTGGATGAGGGAAGCGTGGCCGGCCGCGCGCAGGGCATCGCAGATTTCCGCCGTGCGCCGGTCCTGCCAGACGATGGCGTGGCACAGCGGCTGGCCCGTGTTGCGGTCCCAGACCACGGTGGTTTCGCGCTGGTTGGCAATGCCGATCGCCGCGACCTGGCTGGCGTCGACGCGGCTTTGCGCCAGCACCTCGCGCGCGCAGGCGAGTTGGCTGTGCCAGATGTCGAGCGGGTCGTGTTCGACCCAGCCGGGCTGCGGGAAGTGCTGCGGATATTCGTGCTGGGCGGTGGCGAAGACCTGGCCCTGGCGGTCGAACAGGATGGCGCGCGAGCTGGTGGTGCCCTGGTCGAGGGCGAGGATGTAGTCCATCGTCGTGACCGTGAATTATGTGTAAAGCAGGCCGATAGGCCGGATTCTGTGTAGTGGTCTCCCTTGCGGGACGCCCCTATGACAGCCATTCCTCTAGGCGCCGAATTACTCCGGCGCTCAAGCTTCCTACCCGCACGCTCCGCGAGCAACATCAACGCGTGCCTATTTGGAATTGCTCCAGGTGGAGGTTACCGCGTTTCACCGTAACTTAATACGCTCGTCTCTGTGGCCCTATTCCTCGCCTTATACCTGGCTTGCGCCAGGCTTTCGGCGGACGGCCGTTAACCGTCACCCCGCTCTGTGGAGTCCGGACCTTCCTCCCGCCAACACCTTGCGGTGCCGGCCAGCGGCTGTCTGGCCTGCTTCACGGGCGTTATTGTAACCGATGGGCGGGGGGGCGGACCACCCGAATAAGGAATGGCCTCTTTGCTTCTAATGGGATGCCGGCCAGCCAGCGCTGCACCTGGGCGAGCCTGACGCCTTCCAATCTATCGAAGATTCCAGGCAGAATAAGATCAGGCTCTATCACATGCTCGACAACAGGAATCCCGGTCGGCCCCACCCAGTTCGAGGTCAGATACATCAGGACGCGCTTTCCCGAAGGAAGATCATGGCGGCGCAGGTTCGGGCTCGGCAAGCCGAGCCAGGCCACGTCCACGCTTGGCTGGCCGAGCAGCTTGACCCGGAAACTGCTGCGCACCTGCCGCAGGAAGTTTTCGCAGGCGCCGGCACACGAGCCGCCCATCATGACTGCAACCCGCTCGGGCTGGTGCGCCTCGCGTTGCTCGGGTCCGCCGAAGTTGATGGTGTCCGCATACGGAGAGACCCGCTTGATGTTCGGCGCCATGCGCAGCGTGGCAAGCACGGCATTCGCATTTTCGCGGCAATTTTGCTGTTGGACGAAGAGGTCGCAGGCCGCTTCGTTTGCGCTGATATTTGCCGGTGTCAGCAGCCACTGGCGATTGTTGCCGAGGGATTCCTCGTCTAACAACCATGGCAACAAGGGCGCGTAGGCTTCGTCCACGCCTCCGGAATTACCGGCGATGTCAACGATCCAGTGCTTGTGTGATGCCAGTTCGGCGCGATGGGTTGTGAGCAGGCCGGCGATGCGGTCCTGCAAGCGCTGGTCGAAGCTGGGAAAACGGAGCAGGATCGTATCCTTGTCCAGCTCCCTGAAGCTGGGCGCGTTGCGCTCGTCCCCGTGCGTGCCGCCGGGCGCATTACTGCTACCAGCCGCAATACGCGCCAGCGCCGCCAATTCCCTGTTGTTCAGCAACGCCAGATGCTCTTTGCGGATCGTCCATAAGTAGTTTCGCAGGATTTTTTCGCACGTGGTGTCCTGCGTCACCTGCGGCGCGGCCAGCTGTGCCAATTCATATGCCTCGCTGATCATCCGGCCGTGGTCCACCGCTTCCATCACGTAGCCGGCATCGTTCGGCTCCATGAAGCTATGAATATCCTCGAGATCTGCCCGGCACCGCGCCCCCACGTCGTCGGCCGTGCATGGACTGCCATAAAGGACCAGCAAGGCCAAGCATGCAATACGCATCAACTTGTTCATCATATTATTTTGTTAATGTGATTCAGCGAGTGTAAGGCCTTTCCTGCCATTTCTGTAAGTTTGTGTCGCCATTTCAAAAGCCACTCCCTCGACCCTCGCCTAGAATGTCCGGATAGCAAAATCTACAAGGACGACGCAATGACCCACCCCTCCCGCAGCGGCGGCCAGATCCTGGTCGATGCACTCCAGGTCCACGGCGTGGACACCGCCTTCGGCGTGCCCGGCGAAAGCTACCTCGACGTGCTCGATGCCCTGCACGATTCGCATATCCGCTTCGTGATCAACCGCCAGGAGGGCGGCGCGGCGTTCATGGCCGAGGCCTACGGCAAGCTGACCGGCAAGCCCGGCATCTGCTTCGTCACCCGCGGTCCGGGCGCGACCAATGCCTCGATCGGCGTGCACACGGCCTACCAGGATTCGACGCCGATGATCCTGTTTATCGGCCAGGTCGGCACCGACTTCATGGACCGCGAAGCCTTCCAGGAAATCGACTACCGCCGCATGTACGGCCAGATGGCCAAGTGGGTGGCGCAGATCGACCGCGCCGACCGCATCCCCGAATACATCGCCCGCGCCTTCCAGGTCGCCACCAGCGGCCGTCCGGGCCCGGTGGTGCTGGCGCTGCCGGAAGACATGCTGATCGCCCGCGCCGAGGTGACCGACACGCGCCGCTATCAGCCGGTGCAGGCCTCACCCTCGTCCGCCCAGATCGCCCGGCTGCGCGAGATGCTGCTGGAAGCGAAGAAGCCCATGCTGCTGCTGGGCGGCGGCACCTGGAACGAACAGGCCTGCGCCGACGTGCAGCAATTCGCCGAGGCCAACGGCCTGCCGGTAGCCTGCGCTTTCCGCTTCCAGGACCTGCTCGACAACGAGCACCCGCATTACATCGGCGACGTCGGCATCGGCATCAATCCGAAGCTGGCCGCGCGCGTGAAGGAGGCCGACCTCCTGATCGCCTTCGGTCCGCGCCTGGGCGAGATGACCACCAGCGGTTACTCGCTGCTGGCCTCGCCGGTGCCGAAGCAGCGCCTGGTCCACATCCACCCGGACCCGCAGGAGCTGGGCAGCGTCTACCAGGCCGAGCTGATGATCGCCGGCGGTGCGCCGGAAACCGCGCGCATGCTGGCGGCGATGGAACCGGTGGATTCTTCCGCCTGGCGCCACACGGTCGAGGAAGCGAAAGCCGAGCTGCGCGCCTGGCAGGAGCAGCCGGCCATCTTCAAGGACGGCAAGGCCCCGCTGGACCTGTGGCAGCTGGTGCAGGACCTGCAGGCCACCCTGCCCCACGACACCATCATCACCAACGGCGCCGGCAATTACGCGACCTGGGCACACCGCTTCTGGCGCTATGGCGCGATGCGCACCCAGCTGGCCCCGACCAGCGGCGCGATGGGCTATGGCGTGCCGGCCGGCGTGGCGGCCAAGATCGTCGACCCGCAGCGCACCGTGGTCACCTTTGCCGGCGACGGCGAATTCATGATGACCGGCCAGGAACTCGCGACCGCGGTGCAGTACCGCGCCGGCCTGATCCTGATCGTCTTCAACAACAACATGTTCGGCACCATCCGCATGCACCAGGAACGCGAGTACCCGGGCCGCGTGTCGGGCACCGAGCTGCACAATCCGGATTTTGCGGCGCTGGCGCGGGCTTACGGCGGCCAGGGCGAGGTGGTGGAGAAGACCGCCGATTTTGCGCCGGCCCTGCAGCGTGCGGTGGCCTTCGCGAACGAGCAGAAACTGCCGGCAGTGATCGAGCTGCGCTACGACGGCAATCTGATCACGCCGGGGGCGACGCTGGAGACGATCCGCAAGAATGCCGAGGCAGCCAAGGCCGGCTGAGCGTCCTCAGGCATGCCATTCCCCGGCAACGGTCCGGCCCCGATTTCCGGGCCGCCGCCAGGGATGGCGATGCTTGAGGCAATTTAGCGCTTCTCGCGTGTCAGCTTCATGACGACGCCGGTTTTCCCGAGTAGCGTGCCGGTGCCGTTCGCCAACAGATACAGCTCGCCGCGCGCATCCTGGGCGAAGCCGAGCACCGCCAGGCCGAGCGGATTGCGGTTCGCCGCAACGAGGTTCTCGACGCGGTTGTTCCGGCCCAGCACGAACAGATGCCCCTGCGGCGTCGCGCTTCCCTGCCCTGAATAATCGCCGAACACGTACTGACCGCGCAGCCCGCGCAGCTTGTGGCCCTGATAGACGTAGCCGCCGATGACGGCGCTGCGGGCGTTCGGCAGGCCCGGACCGTCCGCGTGGTCGTACTGCGCAATGGGGTCGGTCAGGCCGGCGGGCAGACCCGGGCTGTCCTGGTACACGAAACCGGCGCCGCCGCCCTGGACGTTCGGCCCGCCCGTATCGAACAGGAAGGTCCCTTCCTTGATGCGCCAGCCGTAGTTGCCGCCCGGCGTGACCACGTCGACCTCTTCCATATTGTTCTGGCCGACGTCGCCGACGATCAGGCGGCCGAAGCTGTCGAACGACATCCGGAAGGGATTGCGGAAACCGTAAGCGAAAATTTCGTCCGCGCCGGGCTTGCCGACGAAGGGGTTGTCGGGCGGGATGCCGTACTTGCCGTTGGCGGCGTTGCGTCCGAGCGGATCGATGCGCAGGATCTTGCCCAGCACATTGCCGGGCGCCAGGCTCTGGGCATTGCCGCCGGGCGCATGGCCGACGTCTTCGTCATCGGAACCGCCGCCATCGCCCAGCGAGACGTACAGCATCTGGTCGGCGCCGAAGGCCAGTGCGCCGCCGTTGTGGTTGAACTGGGGCTTGTCGATCCGCATCAGCTCTCGCGCACTGCTCAGGTCGACGGGACTCCCCGGTTTGTTTGGACGCTTGACCCGCCATTCGGTCAGCACGCTCTGGCAATTCGGCGCTGCGCCCTGCGGCAGGGTGCTGAAATCCGCACTGCCTTTTACCGGTTGCGAAGTGAAGGTGTAGAACAGGCCGTTGAACCGGAACTGAGGGTGGAAAGCGATACCCAGCAAGCCCCGCTCGTCGTATTTGCCTGGGCCCAGGCCGAGCGTCACCAGCAGCTTGCTGACGTCGAGGAAGAGTTCCGGCTGGCGCGAGGCGCCCGGGCCATCATCATCGTCATCGTCATCGCTATCTTCGCGCCGGGAGGTCGCGATGCGCCAGATCTGCCCGGTCTGATCGGCAACGTAGAGGTGCTTGTGGTCGCCGGGCGCGACGGCAGCGGCGTTCGGCGATACGAGGCCGGACTGGACCGTCTCGAGATCGATTCGGAGTGGACTCTGCGGAATCAGGCCGGGAACCGGATCCGCCAGCGGCGTATGCTGCTGCTGCGCCATCGCCGGGGCGGCGAGGCCGGCGCCGGCAAGCGCCAGCACCAATGCATGGGAATATCTACGACATTTCATGATGTGCCCTTCCTTATGGCCGACTGGCCGTTGACGACGACCTCAGTTAATGCCGAAGGACGCCGGGAAGGTTCACATCAAACGAAAATAAGCGCTGTGCTCAGTAACCGAGATTGCTGTCGAGACCAAGCTCTGCCGGCCAGGGCACGGGCGCATCGTTGCTGCGCGGTTCGCCCGAAGGATGCGTGAGGAAAGCGGCCACCAGCGCAATGAATAACCAGACGACGATATTGCGCAGCGACGCCGCATTGCTACCCATGACTTCGTCTCCGGAAATGAGCCGCTTGAGATACCTGGACAGAATCTTCACGATGATCTCTTGTAGGAAGTATTCTTTGTGTGGAAGTTCACAATCTATACCAGCCGCCGCCGATTTTCCAGCTTGCGGTTTGATATAGAAACTGATGAGCAGCATTCTAGCGACAATATGGATGAGCTGTCGCACGTCATATTCCCGGATTCTCGGCTAAAGCACCTTGCCTGACAGCCAGATGCGGACGCGGGTCCGCCGCCTCGCTCTGGTAGAATACCGCGATCGTTGACATGCCCGGAAAAATCGGGCATATGCATGCAGTTACCCTCCCCGACACCATCCATGTTTAGTTTCTTCAAAAAGAAAAAACCTGAAGCCGAGACGCCCGTCCAGGCGGAATCCGCTGCAACACCCACGTCCGCGCCAGCTTCTGAAGCGCCTGCGGAAGCGCCCGCCCAGCCGGGCTTCCTGCGCCGCCTGTTCGGCGCCGGCGACGATACCTTCGTTCCTGCGCCCGAGGCCGACACTGCTGCCGAGCCGGCGCCCGAGCCGCAAGAGCCGGCAGCGCGCGACGCCTCGAATATCGACCCCGTCGCGGAAAAGATCGCGCAGGACGCCGCCGCGCTGTCGAACGCCTACGAAGGCCAGCTCTTCCCCGAGACCGCCGAGCGCCCGGGCAGCGAAGTCGAAAAGAAAAAATCCTGGATGGCGCGCCTGAAGGCTGGCCTGTCCAAGACCTCGAGCAACCTGTCGCTGCTGTTCGTCGGCGCGCGCATCGATGAAGACCTGTACGAAGAGCTGGAATCGGCGCTGCTGATGTCGGACGCCGGCATGGACGCCACCCAGTATCTGCTCGACAACTTGCGCCGCAAGGTCAAGGAAGAAAAGCTGCTCGACGCCGCCGCCGTCAAGGCCGCGCTGAAGGAATTGCTGGTCGACATGCTGCGTCCGCTGGAAAAACCGCTGGAACTGGGCCGCCACGAGCCGCAGGTGATGATGATCGCGGGCGTGAACGGCGCCGGCAAGACCACCACCATCGGCAAACTCGCCAAGCACATGCAGCGCTTCGACCAGTCCGTGCTGCTGGCCGCCGGCGACACCTTCCGCGCCGCCGCGCGCGAACAGCTGATGGTCTGGGGCCAGCGCAACAACGTCACCGTGATCTCGCAGCAGTCCGGCGATCCGGCCGCGGTCGCCTTCGACGCGGTGCAGTCGGGCCGCGCGCGCGGCGTCGACGTGGTCATGGTCGATACCGCCGGCCGCCTGCCGACCCAGCTGCACCTGATGGAAGAGCTGAAAAAGATCAAGCGCGTGATCGGCAAGGGCATGGAAGCCGCGCCGCATGAAACCCTGCTGGTCATCGACGGCAATACCGGCCAGAACGCGCTGGCCCAGGTCAAGGCTTTCGACGACGCCCTTCAGCTGACCGGCCTGGTCATCACCAAGCTGGACGGCACGGCCAAGGGCGGCATCCTGGCCGCGATCGCGCGCACCCGCCCGGTGCCGGTGTACTTCATCGGCGTGGGCGAAAAGCTGGAGGACCTGCAGCCCTTCAGCGCCGACGAGTTCGCCGAGGCGCTGCTGGGGTAAGGCCAGATGATCGAATTCCAGTCCGTCTCGAAAAAATATTCCGCCGACGCGCTTGCCCTGAACGATGTGTCGTTCAGCATCGCCAAGGGTGAGCTGGTCTACCTGGCCGGCCCGTCCGGCGCCGGCAAGTCGACCCTGCTGAAGATGATCGCCGCCGTCGAGCGTCCGACCAGCGGCCGGGTCGTCGTCAATGGCCAGGACATCGGCAAGCTGAAAAAGGCTGGCGTGCCCTTCCTGCGGCGTAACCTGGGCATCATCTTCCAGCAGCAGCGCCTGCTGAACGACAGGAACATCCTGGCCAACACCATGCTGCCGCTGATCGTCACCGGCGCCTCGAAGGGCCAGGCCGAGCAGCGTGCCCGCGCTGCGCTCGACAAGGTCGGCCTGCTGGACCGTGCGAAATCGATGCCGCTGGAACTGTCCGGCGGCGAGCAGCAGCGCGTGGCGATCGCCCGCGCCATCGTCAACCGCCCGCAGATCATCCTGGCCGACGAGCCGACCGCGAACCTCGACCGCGCCGCGGCCGACCGCGTGATCGACGCCCTGCACGCTTTCCACTCCGCCGGCGTGACCGTTCTTATTTCGAGCCACGATGAGCAGATCCTGGACGCCGCCGCGCGCGTGATCCGCCTCGAGCATGGCCAGCTGGTGGAGGCTACCGTATGAATATCTGGTTCCGCCAACACCGCTTCGCCCTCGGCGCCGCCTTCGGCCAGCTGCGCAAGGCGCCGGGCAGCTTCCTGTTCAACGTGCTGGTCGTGGCCGTGGCGCTGGCCCTGCCCTTTGCCGGCGTGACCCTGCTCGATAACGTGCGTCCGATGTCGGAACAGCTCTCGGTCGATCCCGAGATCAGCCTGTTCATGAAGACGGATGCTCCGCGCGAGCAGGCCCAGGCCCTGGCGCCGCAGCTGCAGCAGATCCTGGCCGGCAGCAAGGCAAAGGTCAGCTTCATCCCGCGCGAACAGGCGCTCGACAATCTGAAGGCCAAGAGCGGCCTGACCGACGTCATCAAGACCCTGGGCGACAATCCGCTGCCCGACAGTTATGTGATGAAGCTGGAAGGCTTCACCAGCCGCGCGTCCGATGCGGCACGCGTCGACGGCATCGCCGAGCAGATGAAGGCGCTGCCGGGCGTGGATTCGGTGCAGGTCGACTCGGCCTGGGTCAAGCGCCTGGCCGCCCTGCTGGGCGTGCTGCGCCTGGTGCTGCTGCTGCTGGCAGTGACGCTCGGCGTGGTCGTGATCGCGGTGGTGTTCAATACCATCCGCCTGCAGGTGCTGACCCAGCGCGACGAGATCGCCGTTTCCAAGCTGCTGGGCGCGACCGACAATTTCATTCATCGTCCGTTCTATTACACGGGCGCGCTGCTCGGCCTGTGCGCCGGCGCGGTGGCGCTGGGTGCGGTGGCCCTGGCCCTGCGTCCGCTGAACGCGGCAATCGCGGAATTTGCCCGCCTCTATGCCTCGGAATTCCAGCTGGCCACGCTGCCGCCGCTGGGCGTTGCCGGGCTGCTGGCCATCAGCGCCGGGCTGGGGCTGGTGGGGGCAATGCTGTCGGTGCAGCGCCACCTCGCCCGCTTGAACTGATTAATTTTTTGTTATCCCATCCGCCGCTGGCCAGAAAAATCCACGGCGGAGACGGGATATACGCCTACAAATGTAAGTGCGCCACTTCACAGACCTCACAGCACGCGGCGCATAACCTGTCTTCTACCGAATTCAAATAATACGAGCGTCCCGTTTGAGTTTCATCAACGGTACCACTCGCACCTGCTCTACAGTGGAATCGCGCTCAAGAAATCGATTCCTAAAAGCAATACTTTAGCAGGACTTAAGGACGTCGTCAGGGATATGGAGGCGGCTAGCACTCACCTCAAGAGAGTGCTAATATTACGTCTGACCACTACTGTCCGCATCCCGTAACAAGCCGTAAAAGTAGCGCCTTCGGGGCACTTTTCCGGGCATATTGACGATGCAGCACAGAACACTCTAAGAGGGAATATGACTATGTCCGCACAATCCGCATTGGTTCCTGTTGGCAGCCGTGCTCTGGGACTCGGTTTCACTGGCAATCTCGGCAACATCGACGCCTATATCTCGGCCGTCAATCGTCTGCCGATGCTGTCCCACGAGGAAGAGGTCTCGCTGGCAAAGAGCCTGCAAGAAAAGAACGACCTGGACGCCGCGCAGAAGCTGGTGATGTCGCACCTGCGCCTGGTGGTCTCGATCGCGCGCGGTTATCTGGGCTACGGTCTCCCGCACGCCGACCTGATCCAGGAAGGCAATATCGGCCTGATGAAGGCAGTCAAGCGTTTCGACCCGAACCAGGGCGTGCGCCTGGTGTCGTACGCCATGCACTGGATCAAGGCTGAGATGCATGAATACATCCTGAAGAACTGGCGTCTGGTGAAGGTCGCGACGACCAAGGCCCAGCGCAAGCTGTTCTTCAACCTGCGCAGCAACAAGCAGGGTCTGGACGCCATGTCGCCGCAGCAGGTGGAAGACATGGCCAAGATGCTCGGCGTGAAGCGCGAGGAAGTGGTCGAGATGGAAACCCGTCTGTCGGGCCGCGACATCGCCCTCGAAGCGCCGACCGACGAGGAAGATGACAAGTTCTCGCCGATCGCCTACCTGTCCTCGGACCAGCAGGAGCCGACCAAGGTGCTGGAAGCCAACGACACGGTGCGCCTGCAGTCGGAAGGTCTGGAAACGGCCCTGGGCAAGCTGGACCCGCGTTCGCGCCGCATCGTGGAAGCACGCTGGCTGGCCAACGACGACGGCTCGGGCGCTACCCTGCACACGCTGGCCGAAGAGTTCGGCGTGTCGGCCGAGCGCATCCGCCAGATCGAAACGGCTGCGCTGAAGAAGATGAAGACGGCGCTGGCGGCTTACGTCTAAGCGGTCTCCGCTTGAAAGCAAAGGCACCTTCGGGTGCCTTTTTTTTGAAAAAGAGCTCTGACCCCGAATTAATTCAGCTCAGCTTTTCTTTGAAGAACGCTAGCGTTCTGCTCCAGGCGAGCTTCGCCGCCGCCTCGTCGTAGCGCGGCGTGGTGTCGTTGTTGAAGCCGTGCTCGGCGCCGGCGTAGACGAAGTGCTGGTAGTTCACCTTGTTCGCCTGCAGCGCGGCCTCGAAGGCGGGCCAGCCAGCCAGGATGCGCTCGTCCTTGCCGGCGTCGTGGATCATCAGCGGGGCGCGGATCTTGGCCACCTCGGCTGCGGCTGGCTGCGATCCGTAGAAAGGCACGGCCGCCGCCAGCTCGGGCACTTGGGTCGCCAGATAGTTGGCGATGCCGCCGCCGTAGCAGAAGCCGACCACGCCCACTTTTCCCGTCCCCTGCGGCAGCGCGGCCAGCGCCCGATACGCCGCAATGAAGTCGGCACGGGTCTTGGTCTGGTCCAGTTTGGGGAACAGCGCGCGCGCCTTGTCCTCGTCGCCGGGATAGCCGCCCAGCGGAAACAGCGCGTCCGGCGCGTAGGCGATGAAGCCTTCCAGCGCCAGGCGGCGCGCGATGTCCTCGATATGCGGATTCAGGCCACGGTTCTCGTGCACCACCAGGATCAGCGGCAGCTTGCCGCTGGCCTTGGCCGGCATCGCCAGGTAGCCGCGCACCGTCCCGTAACCCTGTGGCGACAGGAATTCCTGGTAGCTGGTCTTCAGGCGCGTGTCGCTCGGGGTTACCAGCGGCGCCGCGAAGGATGGCGACAGCTGCGCCAGCAGGGTGGCCGCCGTGGCGCCGCCGACCGCATAGCGTCCCGCCCGCGCAAGGAAATCGCGGCGCGACAGGCGTCCGTGCACATAGCCGTCGAAAAGTTTCAGTACTTCGGGATCGAAATCCGTGGCAGTCAAACGCGTCATGCTGGTCTCCTTTTTTTCCTATCGTACACCTGGGAATGGCAAATGTGACATTTAACGGATTTTCTAGAGGACAATTCGCGGTATCGTAGGGTTTTCCCAGCCAGGAGACACCGTGGCCACCTCCGCAAACCCTGTTTCGCTGCGCATCGACGGTACCCCCGGCAACGATGATCTGCTCGGCACGCCGGCCGCCGAAGACATCCATGGCGGCGCCGGCGACGACCGCATCGTCGGCAGGGGCGGCAACGACCTGCTCGACGGCGGCCCTGGCGACGACTACCTGATCGGCGACACCGGCAACGATACCCTGCTGGGCGGCGACGGCGACGATTTCCTGGCCGGCCAGGGCGGCAACGACAGCTTCGACGGCGGCGCCGGGCTGAACGTGCTGTTTGGCAGGGACGGCGATGACCGCTACGAGATCCACAGCGTCACCGACCTGATCATCGATACCGGCGGCCACGACAGCGGCACGGTGTGGGTCGACTGGTACAAGACCGATCCGACCATCGAAGACTGGACCTGGGCGCCCGGCGTACAGAAGCTGCCTTACTGGATCGACGCCCTGGTCTACGACGGCGTGCCCTTCATCGGCGCCGCACTCGACGACAATCGCACGATTTACTACGCCTTCGCGCAGACGCCGCCGAGCTTTTTCAACGGCGACGACAAGAACGGCTTCAAGCCCTTCAACGCCGCCCAGATCGGCTACACCAAAACGGTGCTGGCATACATGGAGTCGGTCCTGAACGTGCACTTCGTGGAGACCACCGACACCGAAGGCGACACCACCATCGTCTTCGCGAACAACAAGCAGGAGGATTCGGGCGGCTACGGCTACTCGCTGCAGCCCACCGGCGGCAGCGCGCGCGTGCTGGTCGCCACGACCCCGCTGGCGCAGTCGCCCAAGCTCGACAACGGCGCGGAATTCATGCGCGTGGTCACCCACGAGATCGGCCATGCGCTGGGCCTGAAGCACCCCTTCGGCCACGACGATGCGCTCGGCCACAGCGGCGACGGGCCTTTCCTGCCGGCCGCCGAAGACAACGTGCTGTACTCGATCATGAGCTATACCGGCATCGAGCGTAACCCAGGCCAGTTCAGCCCCCTCGACATCGCGGCCCTGCAATACGTCTACGGTCCCGCCACGAGCTACCACGCCGAGGACACGCGCTACATGATCGGCCGCGACTACATGATGATCGGCGACGGCGGCGGCAACGATACCATCGACGGTGCAAGCCAGACCCAGAACCTGACGCTGTTCCTGGAAGCCGGCTACTGGGGCTATGTGGGCGCCAGGGCAGCCACCATCACCGCGCGCGGCCAGATCACGATCGACTTCGGAACCGTGATCGAGAACGCGATCGGCGGCAGCGGCAACGACCATATCACCGGCAATGCGGTGGCGAACACCATACTCGGCGGCGCCGGCAACGATGTGCTGCAGGGTGGCGGCGGCAACGACAGGCTCGAAGGCGGCGCCGGTATCGACGCCGCCGTGTTTGCCGGTCAGCGCGCCGGCTACGCGGTGGCGCAAAACGGCGCTACCGTGAGCGTCACGGACCTCAGCGGCAAGGAAGGCACGGACACCCTGCTCACGATCGAGCGCCTGGCCTTCGGCGACGGCACCCTCGCACTCGACCTCGCCGGTACTGCAGGCCAGGCTTACCGCCTGTACGCGGCCGCCTTCGACCGCAAGCCGGACCTGGAAGGCCTGGGTTTCTGGATCGCCGCGATGGATGCCGGCCAGCCGCTGTACGACGTCGGCGTTGAATTCACCAAGAGCGATGAATTCGTCCGGATGTACGGCGCAAGCCATACGTCGGAAGCCTTCCTGACCAAGCTGTACGAACATATCCTGCACCGCGCTCCCGATGCGGAAGGCTATGCGTTCTGGCTCAGTGCCCTGCAGCATGGCACCAGCGAGGGCCGGGTAATGGCCGAATTCGGCGAAAGCCCGGAAAACCAGCTCCAGGTCGTCGGCCAGATCCAGAACGGGATCTGGTTCACGCCCTTCCACGCATGAGCCGGACGGCGCCGGCACAATTCAGGTTTTCGACACGCGCCGCAGCAGCGACAGGATCACGAACGCGAACACCGCGCTGAGCACCGCCGTCGCTTCCCGGCCCATTCCGGCCGCCACGCCGATCGCGGCGGTCAGCCACACGCTGGCGGCCGTGGTCAGGCCCTTGATGTCATTCCGTTCGCGCAGCTTGAGGATGGCGCCGGCGCCGAGGAAGCCGATTCCCGCCGTCACGCCTTGCAGCACGCGCGACAGATCGTCGATGCCCATGCCGGCCTGGAGCGGGATCAGGATGAACAGCGCCGAGCCGAGCGATACCAGCATGTGGGTGCGCAGGCCGGCCGCGGCGCCGACCGACTCGCGTTCGTAACCCAGCAGGCCGCCCAGCACCATCGCCAGGGTCATCCGCAAGACGACGCGCGTGATGTCCTCGACGGTGCCGATATCGGAAAACTCGTGCTGTATCGCGCCCCAGATCTGGTCCCACATACCGCTTCCCTCAGTGACGCCGCTCAGTGCAGCCGGATCTTCGCCACCGTCGGCTCGTCGCCGACCTCGATCGCGGCATCGTCGAAGCCCGGCGGCCCGAACTTGCTGGCGGCGTCGCGGCTGAAGCCGTAGTTCTCCTTCGGGATGCCGAGCAGGTTGCGGTCGAGCTCACCGTTGCCGTTCTCGTCCTGGTAGGCCAGCACGGCCCAGGTGCCCTTCGGCACGTTCGGCACCAGGATCACGTTCTCGCCGTCGCGCGCCGGCGCCGAGGCGGAATAGGCGCACTGCTTCAGGAAACGTTCGCGGTCGCAGACGGCGACCTTGACCGTGCCCTTGCCGCCGGCAACCGCGGTCACGCGGACTTCGACGGTGGCGGCCGAGGCGGCCGGGGTGGCGATGGCGGCGGCCAGCAGCAGGCAGCCGGACAAGAGTGGAGTAAATCGGGTGAATCGGGTCATGCGTGTCCTTTCGCTTATGGTAGGCTGTTCGGATGCTGCTCAACGCCTTCATTCTCATCCTTACCGTGGTCCTGATGGAAGTGTTTTCCATCGTCGCGCACAAGTACGTCATGCACGGTTTCGGCTGGGCGTGGCACCGCTCGCATCACGAACCGCGCACGGGATGGTTCGAGAAGAATGACCTGTACGCCATCGTGTTCGCGGGCGTGGCCATCGCCCTGATCTACGCGGGCGCCACCCTGGGCCACCATCCGCTGGAATGGATAGGCGCCGGCATGACGGCCTACGGTTTGCTCTACTTCGTGGCCCACGACGGCCTGGTGCACCAGCGCTGGCCCTTCCGCTACGTGCCGCGCAGCGGCTACCTGAAGCGCCTGTACCAGGCCCACCGCATGCATCATGCAGTCAACGGCAAGGAAGGCGCCGTGTCCTTCGGTTTCCTGTACGCCCCGCCTGTCGACGTCCTCAAGCGGGAGTTGCATGTGCTGCACCAGGGGCCGCTTCGCCAGCGCCGCCCGGACGCTGCCACAGGCCGGCCGGACGCGCCGCAGTCGAACCCGCAAGACGCGAACTGAGCGCCTGCACGCCCCCTTCCGCCAGCAGGCGCAGCTTGGTGGCCTTCGAGGTCCCTGCCCGCTCGTCCCATGCCTGCGCGCCGCGGCGCTTCACGACCACGCCGATCTGCCGGTAGACCTTGCGTGCGGTGGCGATCGCCCAGGCCGAACGCAGCGGCAAGTCGGCGATACCGCTGAGTGCCGAGTCGTAGTAAGGCTCGGCATGGTCGACCAGGCGCGCCGCCACTGTCGCCAGCGCCGCGCGGTGCTGCGGCAGCGCGACTTCATCCGGGGGAATGCCGGCCTCGCGCAGCCACTGGGCCGGCACGTAGCAGCGGTGCACGTGCGCATCCTCGACGATGTCGCGGGCGATGTTCGTCAGCTGGAAGGCCAGGCCCAGGTCGCAGGCGCGGTCCAGCACCCGCGGGTCGCTGACGCCCATGATAGCCGCCATCATCAGCCCGACCACGCCGGCCACGTGGTAGCAGTAGCGCAGCGTGTCCTCGATGGTGTCGTAGCGCGCGCCCTCGACGTCCATCGCGAAGCCGGCCAGGTGGTCGAAGGCGAAGCGTGGAGGAATCGAATGCTGCAGGGCCACCTCCTGGAAAGCGGCAAAGGCCGGGTTCCACATCTTGTCGCCGGCATAGGCGCGGCGGGTCAGCTCGCGCAGTTCGGCCAGCCTCGGCGCGGCATCGAACTGCTCGCGCGGCGCGGCATTGAAGCCCAGCTCCTGGCCATCGACCACGTCGTCGCAATGGCGGCACCAGGCGTACAGCATCAGCACGCTGCGCCGCGTAGCAGGGTCGAACAGTTTGGCCGCGGCCGCGAAGCTCTTCGAGCCGACCGCGATCGTCTCGGTGGCGTGATCCAGCAGCTGGTCGCTCATGCCCGTACGCCCTCCTGCATCGCCTGCAGCATCAGGCCCGCCGTGGCCTTGGCCGAACCGATCACGCCCGGCACGCCGGCGCCGGGATGGGTGCCGGCGCCGACCAGGTAGAGATTCGGCAGCTCGGCATCGCGATTGTGCGGGCGGAACCAGGCGCTTTGCGTCAGCAGCGGCTCCAGCGAGAAGGCCGAGCCCAGATGGGCATTCAGCTGGTCGCGGAAGTCGTGCGGCGTGAAGATGCGGCTGGTGACCAGCTGGCTGCGCAGGCCCGGCATGTAGCGCTGCTCCAGGTAGTCGAAGATGCGGTCGCGGTACTTCGGCCCCTCGACATCCCAGTCGATCGGCGCATTGCCCAGGTGGGGCACGGGCGCCAGCACGTAATGGCTGCCGCAGCCGGGCGGCGCCAGCGACGGGTCTGTCACGCAGGGTGCGTGCAGGTAGAGCGAGAAGTCCTCGGCCAGGGTCTGGCCCTTGAAGATGTCCTTGATCAGCTCACGGTAGCGCGGCCCGAAGCAGACCGTGTGGTGCTGCAGCTGGCTGTGGTGTTTATCCAGGCCGAAGTAGAGCACGAACAGCGAATTCGAAAACTTCTTCTTCGCCAGCGCCCCGCCCTGCGCCGCGCCGCGCGGATGCTCGCCCAGCAGCTTGGCATAGGTGTGGACCACGTCGGCGTTCGAGGCGACGGCATCGGCGGGGAAGGCACGGCCGTCTTCCAGCTTCACGCCGGTGGTGCGTCCATCGCGCACCTCGATCTGCGCCACCGACGCATTCAGTTCGATGCGCCCGCCGATGTCCTCGAACAGGCGCACCAATCCGCGCACCAGGGCGCCGGTGCCGCCGCGCGGGAACCACACGCCCCACTCGCGCTCGAGCGCGTGGATCAGCGTGTAGATCGACGACGTCGCGAAGGGGTTGCCGCCCACCAGCAGCGAGTGAAAGGAGAAAGCCTGGCGCAGCTGCTCGTCCTGGATGAAGCGCGAGACGATGCCGTACACGCTGCGCCAGGCCTGCAGGCGCGCCAGCTGCGGGCCGGCGGCGATCATGTCGCGGAAGGACAGGAAAGGCACGGCGCCCAGTTTTAAATAGCCCTCCGCGAACACGGCCTTCGAATAGGCCAGGAAGCGTTTGTAGCCTTCAACATCGGCAGGGTTGCGCGCATGGATCTGGCGGTCCAGCGCTTCCTGGTCGTTGGCGTAATTGAAGTGGCTGCCGTCTTCCCAGCACAGGCGGTAGAACGGCGCCACCGGCAGCATCTCGACGTAGTCTTCGATGCGCTTGCCGGCCACCGCGAACAGCTCCTCGATGCATGAGGGATCGGTGATGACGGTGGGGCCGGCGTCGAACACGAAGCCCTGGTCTTCGTACACATAGGCGCGGCCGCCCGGCTTATCGCGCTTTTCCAGCAGCGTGGTCTGGATGCCGCGGGCCTGCAGGCGGATCGCCAGCGCCAGGCCGCCGAAGCCGGCGCCGATGACCACCGCGCGGCGCGGTTCGATATTCCGTGCGTTCATTCTGCTCTTCCGATCTGGTGAGGGTGGATCTTGCAGGCGGCGACGAAGGCCTGGCCCATGGGCACCGGCGGCTTGCCCGACAGGAGCCGCGCCTTGTCCCCGAAGCTCAGGCGGCCCGCGTAGAAATGCTTGATGAGGGAAGCCGGCAGGCGGTAGAAGCGCTGCATCACGCGCCAGCGGTGGTCCGGACTGCCGGCCAGGAACAGCATGCGGTTCAGCAGCCGGAAGAAGCGCTGGCGCCGCCATTCGCGGCCGGCTTCGTCGCGGATCGCCGCGAACAGGGCCGGTGCGTCAAGCGCCTGCAGGCCGGCGATGCGTTCGGCCAGCCTGACCGCGTGCGGCAGCGAGTAGCCGGTGGTCGAGTGGAACAGCCCGGCGCGCAGGCCGACGCTGGGCTGGCCTTTCAAGTCGTCCCAGTAGGCGTCGAAGTCGCCCGCCAGCACGATCGGCAGCCTGCCCTCTTCTTCGCGCAGCACTTGCGCGATGCGCCAGCCGCACGCCTGCGCATAGGCGGCGATGTTGGCGCGCAGCCGTTCCGGCTCCCAGGCATCGCTGTCGACGTAGTGGGTGTCTTCGATCAGCAGGCGCTGCGCATCGAAGGGCAGCACGTAGACGAAGCGGTAGCCGCCCTGCTGCTCGACGCTCGCGTCCATGATGATGGGCGCGGTGAGGCCGTGCGGTTCGGCCAGCCGCAGTTCCTGGCCGAGGAAGGTCTGCCAGCCCAGCGCCAGCCGGCTGCTGGGCCGCATGCCGCGGCCGTCGATCACGGCGCGCGCTTCCAGGACCTCGCCGTTTTCCAGTTCGACGCGGGTCGGGCCGACTGCCGCGATGCGCGCCTCCAGGCGCAGGGCCGGCCCCAGCGCGGCCTCGATCACGCGCGCGAAATCCTGCGAAGCGATGCTGGCATAGCCGCCTTCGAGCGTGCGCCGCAGCTGCGGGAACGCGACCTCGTAGCGCGGCCAGCGCTGCGACAGCAAAGGCGCGATCCAGTCCAGCTGCGCCGCATCGAGATCGCTGTCGTGGAAGGACCAGGTGTGGTTGCCGCCCAGGTGCGCGCCCTGCTCCAGCAGCAGGATGCGGAGTTCGGGCCGGCGTTGATGCAGGCGCCAGGCGATCAGCCCGTTGGCCAGGCCGCCGCCGGCCAGGATCAGGTCCCAGGCGGGTGTACGCATGTTCATGCCGGCGCTCTGGCCCCGCCGTCCACGTCCGCCAGCCTGTCCTCGCTGCGGCGCAGGCGCAGGGCCGCCTCGACGATGTCGGCCGCGCGCGGCGTGCCGCCGGCCTGGGCCAGGCTGGCGGCCTGGACGTCGAGCCGTTCGATGAAATGCTCTTCCGAGAACAGGCGCCGCAGCTGGCGCTCGATGGTGCCGGGGCCGGCCAGGCGCGCCGAGGCGCGCAGGCCGATCCCGGCGTGCAGGATGCGCGTGGCGGTGCCCGGCTGGTCGAAGGTGACGGGCATTGCCAGGATCGGCGTGCGCGCTTCGACGGCGTCCATCACGGTGTTGATGCCGGCGTGCGAGACCACGGCGTCGGCGCGCGCCAGCGCTTCCCGCTGCGGCGCGAACGCGCAGACCCAGCTGGCGCCGGCGTGCTTCAGCGCCTCCTCCTGCGCCGCGCCGAGGCCGCCGCAATGGGCCACCAGCAGCTGGGCGCCGAGCCGGCGGCACGCCTTGGCGACGCGCTTGAAGATGCCGAAGCGGTGGCCCTGCAGGGTGCCGAGCGAGGCGAACACGAAGTTCCGGTCCGGGTCGATGGACGGCAGCGGGGTCGGCACCGCCGCACCGGGGTCAACGGGTGCGCGCAACGGCCCGACATGGTGGAAGTGCGGCGGCAGCGCGCGGCGCGGAAAATCGAAAGCTTCGGTGGTCTGGCTGATCTGGGCCAGCGGCGACAGGCATTCGTGCAGGCCGCTTCGCTTCGGCAGGCCGAGCCGCTGCGCCTGCGCTTCGATCACCGCGCCGTGCGGCCGCATCATCCAGTCGTAGACACGGGTGCTGCCCTCGACCACCTGCTCTGCCTGTTCGCTGTCGGCGTAAGCGAAGGGCATGACCGCCAGCGGAATGCCGGGTTCGCGGTTGACCGGCATCGCGCAGGCCACCGAGACGAAAGGCAGGCCGAGCGCTTCCGCCACCAGGCCGCCGGCCGCTTCCATCTGGTCCGCGAGCAGCGCATCGACACCCAGGCCCTGCAGCGCAGCCGGCAGTTCGCGGCACAGCATCTCGGTGCCGCGCGCCATGTCGAGGATCACCTGGCGCAGGCCGAGCGGGCCGCCGGGATTGGCGGCGCGGCGCAAGGACTCCGCCAGCGACCCGGGCGGATGGGTGCCGAGGCCGAGGGCGTGGAAGCCGATGCGCGGGTCTTTCAGCGCGGTCTTCAAGTACGCGGCGGCGTCCGGCCGCTGCAGGAAGGTCACGCGATGGCCGCGTGCGGCCAGTTCGAGGCTGAGCGCGGCCAGCGCGCTGAAGTGGCTGTAGAAGGCCGGTGCGACCACGCCGAAGTGGGCCATGCGCTTTCCTGTCTCTGCTTAGTGGCGCGCCAGGCTGACGCCGGCATTGGCTGCATGCAGGTGCGCCCCGGCCGCGGCCGCGAACGAATCCCTGCCATTGGTACGGGCAAACAGGCCGGCGACGAACAGGCGGGTATGGCCTTTGCCGCCCAGCGCCGCGCTCAGGTGGCGCTCGGCCTCACGCAGGTGCTGGTCGAGCCGGCGCCGCGCTTCGTCACGGCCGAGGGTGTTGACGAAGGTGCGCTTGCCGAGGTCCTTGCCGGTGTCCTTGCCGGTAACGGCGCTGTCGTTGCCGACGTCGTCCTGGAAATCGTCGCGGATCTGGAAGGCCTGGCCGGCCGCCAGCGCGAAGGCGCGCAGCGACTGAGCCACGCAGTCGTCGGTCTCGGCGATGATCGCGGCCATGTCGACCGCCACGCCCAGCAGCACGCCGGTCTTGAGTTCGTTGGTGACGGCGATGTCGGCCGCGCTCTGGCGGCTGCCGCGCAGGTCGAGGAACTGGCCCTTGACCAAGCCCTGGTCGCCGACCGTCTCGGCCAGTTTCGCGACCAGGCGCGCGCGCACGTCGGCCGGCACGTCGCGGGCCGTGGCCAGCAGGCCGAAGGCGCGGCTGAGCAGGCCGATCGCGGCCAGCACGGCGACGTCTTCGCCGAACTGCACGTGGATGGTGGGCTTGCCGCGCCGGAGCATGGCGTTGTCCATGCACGGCATGTCGTCGAGGATCAGCGAGGCCGCATGCACCATCTCGACCGCGCAGGCGACGTCGACCAGGGCTTGCGATTCGCAGCCGAGGTCGCGCGCAACCAGCATCAACAGCAGCGGCCGCATGCGCTTGCCGGCGCTCAGCGCGCCCGCGCGCATTGCCAGCGTCAGCAGATCGGCCTGGTCCGGGCTCTGCGCCAGGTGCTGGCCGATACGTTCTTCCAATTGCTGGCGCAGCTGGTCGATACCGAACCCGCCAAACTGCCGTGTCTGTGTCGTCATGCGCTCTCTCTGCCGAGTAGAAATTGATGAAATTGAGCCTTATCATACCGTAATCAAATTAAACAATAGTTAATCTTTTTTAAACGTGCGCGCCCGTCCCCTGGTGCAACACGCGAACGGCACAGCCGTATCCTGCTCTGTCTGGTAACTTTGCTATGATTGGCTTTCCGCACATAACCGGAAAGACGCAATGAAGTTGCTCGCCCCGCTCGTCCTGCTTGGCCTGGCCGGCTGCGCCGCCGCGCCGATCAAGGACGGCACCTATCCCTTGCAGCCCAACCAGCGCGTCGCCCTGTCCGCCAACACGACCCTCACCTACGACAGCTTCAGCGACAGCCGCTGTCCGGCCAACGCGCGCTGCATCTGGGCCGGGCGGCTGAGCTTCCAGTTCGTGCTGAACGGCCCCGACGGCCGCGAAGAATTCTCGCTGGGCCCGGACCAGCCGGCGGCCACGCCGAAGTCGCTGCACGGCGCCCGCATCGCGCTCGACCCAGGCAGCATCCCGCCCGTACGCAGCACCAATGCGACGCGCCCCGGCGACGTCATTCCCGTCACGCTCACCATCACCACCCGCCCATGACCATCTCCAGCAAAGCGCTTGCCGGCGCCCTGATCCTGTCCATCGCCCTCACGCCGCCGCTGGCGCTCGCCAAGACGCCGGTCGCCACCGGTACCGGCGGCGCGGTCGCCACCATCAGCGAAAAGGCGTCCGAGTCGGCGCTCGCCATCCTGAACAAGGGCGGCAATGCGATCGACGCCGCCGTCGCCGCGGCCGCCACGCTGGGCGTGACCGACCCGTTCAGCTGCGGCATCGGCGGCGGCGGTTTCATGGTCATCTACCTGGCCAAAGACAAGCGCGTGATCACCATCGACCACCGCGAGACCGCGCCGAGCTCCTTCAGCCCGGCCGTGTTCCAGGAAAACGGCAAGGCGATCGACTTCGACACCGCAGTGGCCAGCGGCGCCGCGGTCGGCGTGCCGGGCACGGTGCGCGGCTGGCACGAGGCGCTGCAGCGCTACGGCACGATGAGCTTCAAGCAGGTGCTGGCGCCGGCGATCGACGTCGCCACGAAGGGCTTCCCTGTCAGTGAAACTTTTCACAAGTTAGCGGCTGAAAATGAAAGAAAATTTCAGCTGTTTACCAGCACCAGCCAGCTCTACCTTCGCAATGGCAAGGCAGTCGCGGCCGGCGCCGTGCTGAAGAATCCGGACATGGCCAAGGCCTACCGCGAGATCGCCGCGCGCGGCTACAAGGCGTTCTATGAAGGGCCGATGGCGCAGGCGATGGTCGACGCCGTCAACCGCCCGCCGCTGGCCAAAGGCGCCTCGGCGCGGCCCGGCACGATGTCGCTGGCCGACCTCGCCAACTACGAGGCGCGCATCCGCCAGCCGATCCGGTCGACCTACCGCGGCTACGACGTGTACGGCATGCCCCTGCCCAGCAGCGGCGGCATCGCCGTGGCCGAGGCGCTCAACATCCTCGAAGGCTACGACCTGAAGAACATGCCGCGCCCGAACGTCGAGCACCTGTACCTGGAAGCGAGCCGCCTGGCCTTCGCCGACCGCAACGCCTACCTGGCCGACCCGGAATACGTCGACGCGCCGGTCGACGGCATCCTGTCGAAGCAGTTCGCGGCCCAGCGCCGCTCGCTGATCCGCGCCGACAAGGCCGCCGGCGTGGTCCCGGCCGGCGATGCCTTCCTGTACGAGAACGACCAGAGCTTCCCGCTGCGCCCGCAGCAGAAGCTGATCCAGGAAGGCACGCACACCACCCACCTGACGGTCTCGGACAAGGAAGGCAATGTGGTCTCCTACACCTTCACCATCGAGTCCTGGGGCGGCAGCGGGATCGTGGTGCCCGGCTATGGCTTCCTGCTGAATAACGAGATGACCGACTTCGACTTCACCGGCCCGGCGCCGAACATCCCGGAAGCCGGCAAGCGTCCGCGCAGCAGCATGGCGCCGACCATCGTCCTGAAGGACGGCAAACCGGCCTTCACCATCGGCAGCCCGGGCGGCGCGACCATCATCACCACCGTGCTGCAAACCATGGTCAATTACATCGATCTCGGCATGAGCATGGACAAGGCCATCGACGCACCGCGCCTGTCGCAGCGTAACGGCAAGGAGACGTCGGTGGAGCCGGGCTTCGCCGGCACCCAGCAGGCGCGTGGCCTCGAGAACTTCGGCCACAAATGGGAGACCAGCCCGGCGCCGGAAGAAATCGGCGCCGCCAACGCCATCGTGTTCAATCCGGATGGCACGGTGACGGCGGTCAGCGAAGGCCACCGCCACGGCGTCGGCACCGCCCTGGTGCAGAAGCGTGGACATTGAGGAGACCGAGCATGAGCATGCAGGATTACCTGAACAAGCTGAAGGCCGCGAAAGCCGACTATCCCTTCAAGCGCTGGTGCGAGAGCGGGCTGGAACAGTACACGCCGGAGGCCTGCGCCGCCTTCACCAAAATCTTCGACAAGCTGATCGCCGATCTCGGCAAGCTCGGCGTGAACGCCGACGACGACGCCAAGCTGGCCGCCATCGAACAGGCGGTCCTGGCCCTCAACGACCTCGACGACGAGGACGAGCGCCTGATCGAGACCGACGAGCGCGAACAGCTCTGCGACCTGGTCAACACCATCGCCAGCGCCGCCGGCCTGGACCCGAAGGACTACGGCGACGGCGAGGGGCCGGCCAGCGAATGGCGGGAGTGGTGAACACGTTCTAACTCATCCGGCGGGCGACGAAGGCAGCACAGTCAGGCACTTTTTGCAACCGTTAGAAAGTGTGATTATTTCTTTTGGTTAAACTGTCAAAATATGGCTGTCCCGTTCGTCAAAGCATCGCCATGCCCTTCTCCTCCCTCGCCGACATCGACTCGCTGACTGGCGAGTTCGCGTCACGCACGAGCGAAGCCGCGTTTCTCCAGCACAGGCAGGCACAGATCCAGCCCCTGCTCGGCTTCACCCTGGCCTTCTGCACCTTGTTCTATGTGGCGTTCGCGCTCACCGACCTGGCCGCGCTCGGATTCGGCGCCGATTTCGTGTCGCTGCTGGCGGCGCGCATGCTGGTTGCGCTCACGGCCGGCAGTTGCGCCTGGCTGGCGTACCGGCGCCGCCTGAGCGTGCGCGCGATCCGGCTGGCCGCCTCGCTGTCGGAAGCGGTGGCGCTGGGCTGCTTCATGCTGGTCGCGACCCTGCGCCCGGCGGAATTCCACTGGCATGCGATGTCGCTGGCGATCATGCTGATCGTGGTCTACCTCTACATTCCGAACAGCTTCCGCAACGCGGCCTGGCTGGCATTCGCGTCGACCGCCTTCTTCCTCATGCTGGCGCTGCGCCTGGGCCGGATGAGCCACGCCGACGTGGTCACGATGAGCATGCTGCTGGTGCTGGCCAACGCTTTCGGCGCGCTGGCGGCGCGGCGCTTCAACCGCATCTCGCGTGAGGAATACCGCGCCCAGACCGAGCTGCAGCATGCGGCCGAGCGCGACCACCTGACCGGCTGCCACAACCGGCGCTATCTGCACGACAGCCTGATGCGAACCGGGCCGCGCCATGCCGGCCTGACGGTAGTCCTGTGCGACATCGACAACTTCAAGCGCATCAACGACACCTGGGGCCATGCCGACGGGACGAAGTCATACGCAGCTTTGCGCGCCTGCTCGGCGCCATGACACGCGAAGGCGTGGACAGCGTGATCCGCTACGGCGGCGAGGAATTCCTGGCGATCCTGCCGGCGACCTCGCTCGAAGACGGCATCGCCTTCGCCGAGCGCCTGCGCACGCGCTTTGCCGCCAGCGCCACCCCGTCCGCCGACGGGCGCGACAGCATCCGCACCACCGCCAGCTTCGGCGTGGCGGCCGCGATTGCGTGCGCGCTACCCACGTCGGCTGAACAAAAAAAGACGGCCCCGCGAACGGAGCCGTTAAAAGAACCCGGACGCCAAGCCGTCCGGGCCGGGAACTACTGGAACCGGAAACGCTTTAGTCGATTACAGGTGCGGCGTCATCAGCGGCATCAGGTCGTCGAAGGTGCGGCCGCTGCCGTTCTCGCCGATCGCATGCATCTTCCATTCGCCGTTGTGGCGGTACAGCTTGGCCATGATCTGGGCCGTGTGCGAACCCTGCACCGACAGGTCGTAGCGTGCGATCTCCTTGCCGTTGTTGGTGTCGAAGATGCGGCAGAAGGCGTTCTCCACGGTCGAGAAGTTCTGGCCCGTGAAGCTGTTCACGGTGAACACCAGCGACTTCACGCCGGGCGGCACGCTGCGCAGGTCGACGATGATCTGCTCGTCGTCGCCGTCACCGGCGCCGGTGCGGTTGTCGCCGGTGTGCACGATGCTGCCGTCCTTGCTCTTCAGCTGGCGGAACCAGACCACGTCGACCGGGCGGTTCGATTCGTCGAACATCACCACCGACGCATCCAGGTCGACCGGCTGGCCGGCGCCGCCGCCGAAGCCGAAGAAGCCCTTGGATTTGGCGACGTCCCAGCCCAGGCCCATCGTGACGCGCGACAGCGCGCCGCCGGCTTCCTTCTCGAGCGAGATCTTCTGCCCTTTTTGCAGGTTGACTGCCATGTCCTTACTCCTTTATGTATGAGGGTCCGTTCAGCGCGCCGGGGCCTGCATCCAGGCTTTGAATGCGGCGCGGTTGCGCGAACAGACGTAAATCTTGCCGCGACCCGAAAAGCGCAGGACGATGCCCTCGCCGCTGGTCTGGCTGTTGATCAGGTTGCCCAGGAAGCCGCCGCTGGTGCCGGTCGTGATCGACACTTCGTAGCGCAGGGTCGAATCCCAGGCCACGACGTGCGAGTTGTCGATGATCGCGTCCTTGCCCGGCTCGACATCCAGCATGCTCATCGAACCGAAGCCCGACACCACCACCTGGCCGCTGCCCTGCGTCTCGGTGACGAAGAAGCCGCCGCTGCCCGCGAACAGGGCATTGCCGACGCTCTGGGTGCGCACCTTGAGGTCCACGCCCGAGCTGGCCGCGACGAAAGCGCCGTCGCTGATGATGTACTGGCTGCCGGGGCCGCAGTCGACGATCTGCATCGCCCCCGGCAGGGTCGGCGACAGCAGGCAATCGCCGTCGCCGCGGGTCGCTTCGATGTGCTGCTGGAAGAAGGACTCGCCGTTGGCGAAGGTGCGCATCAGCGCGCTGCCCAGGCCACCGCGCATCTTGCCCTTCAGGTCGAGCGTCGATTCCATCATGACCATCGCGTCGGATTCGCAGTAGATGGTCTCGCCGTGGCGCATGCCGACGTGCAGGAAGGGATCGACATCACCCGTAACGGTAAATTTAGGCATAAATGGCTTCCTTTTGTTTTGGTGTTACCGCCCCACCCGCGGACAAGGGTGAGGCGGCTGGATCGATGCTTAGACGTTCACGCCGTAGTTCTTGGCGAGGGGCCCGAGGCCGCCGTTGAAGCCCTGGCCTACCGCGCGGAACTTCCAGTCCGCGCCGTTACGATATACCTCGCCGAAGATCATGGCCGACTCGGTAGAACCGTCTTCCGACAGGTCGTAGCGGGCGACTTCGCTGTCGTTGGCTTCGTTGACGCAGCGGATGAAGGCCTTGCCGACCATGCCGAAGTTCTGGCGGCGGGTATCGCCTTCGTGGATGGTCACGGCCAGCACCACGCGGTCGACGTCGGCCGGAACCTTGCTCAGGTCGATGCTGAGGCTCTCGTCATCGCCTTCGCCGGCGCCGGTGCGGTTGTCGCCCGAGTGGACGATCGATCCGTCGGCCGACTTGGCGTTGTTGTAGAAGATGAAGTCGGCATCCGAGCGCACCTTGCCCGACTGGTTCAGCAGGAACGCGACACCGTCCAGGTCGAACGCGGCGCCATCGGTGGCGCGCACGTCCCAGCCCAGGCCCAGCTTCAGGCGGGTCAGGCCCGGTGCTTCTTTCGACAGGTTGACGTTACCGCCTTTTTGCAGACTGATTGCCATTTGAGACTCCTTGTTTTGGTTGAACACCTTGCTTGCTGCATGCTGCGAACTGGTGTTCTGCCGTTCGCAGCACGATTCTTTGCGTGGGCTCGGAGAGCCCACCCTACGTCACTTCACGTCCACTAATTCCTTGTGGCCCACACCCATCGCTTCCATACGCTTGCGGTAGCGGATCGAGCTCCACACCGAGGCGCCGATGAAGGCCACGCCGGCCAGGCCGGTCACCAGCTCGGGCACGTGGTACTTCATACTGGCCAGCATGATGAAAGCCAGGATGCCGATCGCGTAGTGGGCGCCGTGCTCCAGGTAGACGAACTGGTCGAGCGTGCCCTTTTCCACCAGGTAGACCGTCAGCGAACGCACGAACATCGCACCGATCGCCAGGCCCAGCATGATGATCACGACGTCGTTGGTGATCGCGAAGGCGCCGATCACGCCGTCGAAGCTGAACGATGCATCCAGCACTTCCAGGTACAGGAAGCCGCCGATACCGCCGCGCTTGACCATGTCGCCGACCTCGCCGCCGCCCTCTTCCGACTTCTCGAGCATGTTCGACAGCACGTCCACGCCGACGTAGATCAGGATGCCCCACAGGCCGGACATCAGTACCACCATCTTCTGGCCCTCGGCCACCAGCGACAGGCTGGCCATCAGGGCGCCGATCGCGATCATCACCGAGATCGAGGACACCTTGCCGAGCGAACCCAGCTTCTCTTCGAAGTGACCCAGCCAGTGGTGCTCCTTCTCGTCGTCGAACAGGAAGTTCAGGAACACCAGCAGCAGGAACATGCCGCCGAAAGCCGCTACCTCGGCGTGGTGGTTAGTCAGGTGCATCGAGTACTCTTTCGGGTTCTCCAGCGCCATCCGCCACACGTCGCCCATGCCCAGGTCGGCCGCCACCGCCACGATCACCAGCGGGAACAGCAGGCGCATGCCGAACACGGCGATGATGATGCCCACGCCCAGGAACAGCTTTTTCCAGAACGCGTCCCAGGTCTTCAGGACCGAGGCGTTCACCACGGCGTTGTCGAAGGACAGCGACACTTCCATCACGGCCAGGATCGCGGCGATGCCCATCGCGCTCAGCGCCGTTGCCCAGCCGCCGTGCGTGTAGCCCCACCACCCCGAGCCGAGCAGGCAGAGTGCGGTGACAAAAAATGACACCCTGAAATGCTTCATCTTGGTTACCCCTTAGTTTGTTTCGTTATTTGACATGGCGCAGTGTAGAGGGGTGACGGAAAAGGAAAAAGCGAAGATAATGTGAGAATTACTTCGGTAAAACCTGAGCTAACGAAAGCAGCCATGAAAAGCGACCTGAATTTCCGCCACCTTTATTACTTCTGGGTAGTCGCCAAGGAAGGCGGCATCACGCGCGCCGCCGAGCGCCTGAGCCTGGCAGTGCAGACCGTCAGCTCGCAGCTGACCCTGCTCGAACAGTCGCTGGGCAAGACCCTGTTCTCGCAGCAGGGCCGGCGCCTGGTGCTGACCGAGGCCGGACGCGTGGCGATGAACTATGCCGACCAGATCTTCCTGCTCGGCCTGCAGATGCAGGAAGCGGTGACCGAGGCGGACAGCGGGCGCATTCGGCTTTCGGTCGGCATCTCGGACTCGCTGCCGAAGCTGTCGGCTTACCGCATGCTGGAGCGGGCGATGCAGATCGACAAGAAGGTGCGCCTGGTCTGCTACGAAGACCAGTTCGAGGCGCTGCTGGCCGACCTCGCCCTGCACAAGCTGGACGTGGTGCTGACCGACCGCGAGGTGCAGCCCGGCAGCGCGCTGAAGGTGTTCAGCCACCAGCTGTTCGAGAGCGAGATGCTGGTGGTGGGCGCGCCCGAGCTGGCCGCCGAATATGGAAAAGATTTCCCGAAGAATCTGAACGGCGCGCCCTTCCTGCTACCGACGCGTAATAATGCCCTGCGCGGCAAGATCGACGAGTGGTTCCTGCAGGCCAACGTGAAACCCGACGTGGTCGGCGAGTTCGAAGACAACGCCCTGCTGAACACCTTCGGCCGGCGCGGTCTCGGCCTGTTTTTCGCCCCGGCCGCGCTGGCCGCCGACATCGAAGCGCAGTTCGGCGCGGTGCAGGTGGGCGCGGTGCCGGGCGTGCGCGAACAGTTCTTCGTGATCTCGAACGAACGCAAGATCAAGCATCCTGCGGTCGAGGCCATCCTCGCCGGGGCCGCGGCTGAGCTGTACAATGGAAGCGGCATTGCCTCCTGATCAACCCTATTTTTTATGCAAAACCTCTTATTCGTCGTTCTGGCCTTGTTACTGGTGGCGCTGAACGGCTTCTTCGTGGCGGCCGAATTCGGCATCGTCACCCTCCGCAAGACCCGCGTGCGGGCGATTGCGAAAAGCGGCGGCCTGCGCGGCCGCATCCTCTACAAAGTCCATAGCCAGCTCGACGCCTACCTGTCGGCCTGCCAGTTGGGCATCACCCTGGCCTCGCTGGGCCTGGGCTGGGTCGGCGAACCGGCTTTTGCCCGCATCCTCGAACCGGCCTTCGCCCTGCTCGGCGTCACCAACGAACAGCTGATCCACGGCGTGTCCTTCGTGATCGCGTTCGGCGTGATCTCCTTCCTGCACATCGTGGTGGGCGAACTGGCGCCGAAGTCGCTGGCGATCCGCACCCCGGAGGCGGTCGGCCTGTGGAGCGCGCTGCCGCTGTACGGCTTCTACTGGGCGATGTACCCGGCGATCTGGCTGCTGAACGCCAGCGCCAACATGGTGCTGCGCGTGGCCGGCCTGTCCGGCACCGGCGGCCACGAGACCCACTACTCGAACGAAGAACTGAAGATGATCCTGCGTACCAACACCAGCACCACCGGTGAGAAGGGCGAAAAGGAAAAGTTCACCCACGACGAGCGCCACATCCTGGCGCAGTCGCTGGAGTTCGGCGAACACACGGTCGTCGACCTGATGCGCCCGATCAACGAGGTCAGCGCCCTGTACGCCAGCCGTTCGCTCGAGCAGAACCTCGACACGATGCGCCGCAACCGCTTCTCGCGCTACCCCTACTTCGACGAAGAAGGCGAGGAAGTGCTAGGCGTGATCCACCTGAAGGACCTGTTCCTGGCCGAGCAGTCCGGCAAGGACGTCACCGTGCTGTCCGAATACCTGCGCCCGGTCGAGACCTTCTCGGCGCGCACCCCGGCGCTCGAACTGTTCCGCCGCTTCCGCAGCGGCGCCCCGCACTTCGCGCTGGTCGGCGAAAAGGGCAAGCGTCCGGTCGGCTTCATCACGCTCGACAACCTGCTGGGCGCGATCGTCGGCGAGATCCGCGACGAATTCCGCCTCAACGAGAACGACTGGATCCGCCAGGCCGACGGCACCCTGATCGGCAAGGCCAGCCTGCCGATCGTGTCGCTGGAACGCGTGCTCGGCATCGACATCGACAACGAAGCGATGGGCCTGGACGAAGTGGAATCGGTGGGCGGCCTGCTAATGGCCAAGCTGGGCGACATTCCCAAGCAGGGCCAGCGCATCGAATTCCCGCGCTTCGACGTGGTGGTCAAGAAGACCAACGGCCCGCGCATCCTGCTGGTCAAGGTCATTCCGCGCCTCGAACGGGGCGCGGACGAGGACGAGCTGGACTGATTTACTGCTTGGCCACGGCGCCCGGCGCCGCGTTCAGGTCGCGGATGAACTGGCCCATGATGTTGTCGACCGCGACCTTGGTCGACTGCTGCACCGCGTTCTTCATGCCGAAGGCGCCGGCCCAGAACATCTTCCCGCCCTGGGTGCTGCCGTCGGCCCGGTAGGACTTGCGGAACACCTCGCCCTGCGCATTACGCACGCCGATCTCCAGCTCCACATGCGCGCCATGGTCGGCGAAGGTGTAGTTCTGCAGGTTGAACACCAGCGTGTTGCCCTTGGCTGCCTGCTCGCTGCCCGCCTTGCTCATCGCACCCAGCGCATCGACCACGTCCGCCGATTGCATGGTGGCGTCCAGCACCTTCCCGAACTCGACCACCCACAGATTCGCCTGGCCGGCCATCGCCGAACGGAATTCGTAGCGGTGCGCCTGGGTGGCCGGGGTCAGGTAGTACTGTTCCGCGACCTTGGCATGGGGCAGATTGCTCGCGCCTTTGTTATTGCCGAGATACTGGGAATAGTCGTCGGTCACCGGACGGGTAACGGTGCAAGCAGTGGTGGTGGCCAGCAGGGCCGCCGCGATGAAGAGACGAGAAATCGACATGGTTTGTTCCTTTATAGGTGGGAACTTTCCATTATATAAATAAATTTATTATTGGCAACTAGTTAGTGTTCAAGTAATTCTGCTTCTGTCGCAGTTCATACCATGGAATGTGCAGCCTGTCGCAAGCCGGACACCCGGACGTCCGCTTGTGCCTACCCTAGCGTATCGCCATTGGCCACGCTACGGAGCTCGCACCATGCTCGAACTGCAGGACGTCACCAAAACCTTCGGCAAACAAGTGACCGCCGTCGCCGGCCTGTCCTTGCGCCTCGCCCCGGGCGTGGTCGGCCTGATCGGCCACAACGGCGCCGGCAAGACCACCCTGATGCAGATGATCGCCACGCTGACGAAACCGAGCAGCGGCCGCATCCTGCTGGACGGCGTCGACATCGTCGCGAAGCCCGAGACGATGCGGCGGCGCCTGGGCTACCTGCCGCAGGACTTCGGCGTCTACCGCAATGTCTCGGCGCTCGAATTCATGCAGTACTTCGCGGCGCTCAAGGGCGTGCGCGATCCTGCGCGCATCCGCCGCCTGCTGGAACTGGTCAACCTGCACGACCAGGCGCAGCGCCAGGCCAGCACCTTCTCGGGCGGCATGCTGCGCCGCCTCGGCATCGCCCAGGCCCTGCTCAACGACCCGGACGTGCTGGTGGTCGACGAACCCACTGCCGGTCTCGATCCGGAAGAGCGGCTGCGCTTTCGCAACCTGCTGGCGGAGCTGGGCTACAACAAGCTCGTCATCATCTCGACCCACATCGTGTCCGACGTCGAAAGCATCGCGGGCCAGCTGGCGATCATGCGCAGCGGCCGCCTTGTGGCCTGCGACACGCCGGACGCCATCCTCGGCCGCGCGCGCGGCCAGGTGTGGTCGGCGAATGTCGACCATGACGAATACGAGCGCCTGCGCGGCAGCACCCACGTGCTGCAGGCGCTGCGCCAGGACGGACGGATGGCGCTGCGCATCGCGCATCCGAGCCTGCCCTGCATGGGCGCCCAGCCTTCGGAACCGAGCCTGGAGGAGGCGCTGATGGCGCAGCGCTATGCCGTGAAGGAAGCGGCATGAAAGTACAGATCGACTGGCATGCGGTCCGAACCCTGGCGGTGCTGGAAGCGCGGCTGCGCCTGCGCCGGTTGTCGACGCTGGTGACGCTGCTGGCCGTGGTGGCGATCAGCTGGCTGGTGATCTCCGACCCGGCCGGCGGCCAGACCCTGATCGCGGCGGCCGGCGCCCGCGTGCGCTACACGAGTTCTGCGCTGGCGCTGGGCAGCGCCTCGCAAGCCACGCTGCTGTTCGCACTGGCCGGGTTTTACCTGCTGCGCGGACGCGTGGGCGAAGACCTGCGCAGCGGCCTTGGTGGTGTGATCGGCGCCAGCCGGGCAGGCAATGCCTTGTGCGTGCTGGGCCGCTGGTGCGGCGGCGTGCTCTACCTGTGCGCACTGGTCGGCGCCTTCATGGCCACCGTGCTGGTTTGCCACGCCGTGCGCGGCGAAGGCTGGATCGAACCGCTGGTCTACCTGCAGACCTATGTGCTGGTGCTGGGGCCAATGGTGCTGTTCACCGCCAGCTGCGCGATCCTGTTCGACAGCTGGGCGCCGCTGCTGGGCAAGCGCGGCGACCTGCTGTATTTCTTCCTCTGGGTTGGCCAGATGGCGATGCTGCCGGCGGTGACCGAGAGCCAGGGACCGCCCTTTCCCATTCCGGTCGATTTCACCGGCATGAGCGCCATCATCACGGTCCTCTCGGGCTACTTCGACATCCACCACATGATGGTCGGGATCGCCGATTTCGATCCGCACAAGGCCGTCCTGACGCTGCCTTCCTGGACCTGGCCCGCCGGTGTGGCCGCCGTGCGCTGCTTCAGCGCCCTGCTGGCCTGCCTGCCGCTGCTGCTGGCGGTGCGCCTGTTCCACCGCTATTCGCCGGACCGCGTGAAACCGGCGCGCAGCCGTGCGCGGCGTTCGCCGCTGGCGGTGATCGACGGCTGGCTGCGCCCGCTGTCGCGGCTGGCGCAGCCGCTGTTCCCGCTCGCCGCGCGCCTGCCCGGCATCGCCGGCCAGGCCCTGGCCGACGTCGCCCTGACGCTGGCGGCGGCGCCGTCCACGGTGGCGCTGCTGCTTGCAGCCCAGGTCCTGGCGCTGGCGCTCGACCGCCACCTGCTGGCGCCGCTGGCGCTGGGCTGCGTCGCCGTCTGGGGCGTGCTGGTCAGCGACCTGCCCACGCGTGACAAGGACGCCGGCTGTGGCGTCCTCGGCACGGCTCTCCCCGGCGGCAACGCCCGGCATTACTGGCGCCAGCTGGCGGCATCGCTGCTGCTCGGCCTGATGTTCACCGGCATGGCGATGCTGCGCCTGGCCGGCGCCGAACCGCTGCGCGCCGGCGCCCTGCTGGCCGGCGTGGCCGCCCTCGCCGCCCTGGCCAGCCTGCTGGGCCGCACCAGCGGCACCGGGCGTACCTTCCTGGTGCTGTTCCTGCTCGGGCTGTTCATCGGCGTCCAGGTCAACAATGTGGCGCTGGCCGACGTGGTCGGTTTCCACGGCACGGCCACCGGTGCGTCGGTGCTCACCTGGCTGGGCGTGGCACTGGCTGCCGCATGGAGCGGCCATGTGTGGAACCGCCACCGCAACCTCGTATGAAAGGAAACCATCGCATGCTGCACCGAATCACCGGCCTCGCCGCCGTATCCGCCCTGGCCGCCGCCCTGCTGTGCGCCGCCGCTGCGCAGGCCCAGGAATCCGCGACCATCTTCGACCCCAGCAAACTGAAAGGACCGGCGAAGGGCAAGCCGAACGAAGTGCTGGTGCTGGGCACGGCCCACCTGCGGTATCTGCCGGCCGCGTTTCAGCCGGCCAGCCTCGCACTGCTGCACGCGCGCCTGCTGGCCTGGAAGCCCCGCATCATCGCCATCGAAGCGCTGTCCGGCACCCAGTGCGCCTTCGTGCGCCAGTACCCGCAGCGCTACAAGGACACCATCGAGTCGTATTGCGGATGGGACCCGGCGCCGGCACGCGCCACCACCGGCCTCGACGTGCCGGCCGCGACGGCTGAAATCGAGCGCCTGCTGGCAAGCTGGCCCGCCAATCCGGCGCCATCGCAGCGCCGGCGTCTGGCTGCCGTGTTCCTGGCCGGCGGCGAGCCGGCATCGGCGCTGGTGCAGTGGCTGCGCCTGCCGGAAGCGGAGCGGCATGCTGGCGACGGCCTCGACGCCACCCTGGTCGCCACGCTCGAAGGCAAGCGCTTCGGGCGCGGCGCACGCAACGAGGACACGCTGATCGCCGCGCCGCTGGCAGCCGCGCTGGGCCTCGAACGCGTGGTCGGCATGGACGACCACACGGCGGACGCGCCCGACACCGACCCCAAGGCCTACGGCGAAGCGATCGGCAAGGCCTGGGACAATCCGGCCACGGCCATGCGCAGGAAGATGGAGGAGGAAGAGCATGCAGGGGTAGGCACGCCCGAAGGCATCATGAGGATGTACCGGGCCATGAACGACCGGTCTCAGGGTAAGCTCATCTACGACAGCGACTTCGGCGCCGCGCTCGAGGAACCCTCCCCGCAGCAGTTCGGCCGCGGCTACGTCGCCTACTGGGAAACCCGCAACCTGCGCATGGCCGCGAACATCCGCGAAGCCATCGGACTGCAGCCGGGCAGCCGCACGCTGGTGATCGTCGGCGCCTCGCATAAACCCTATCTGGAGGCCTACCTGAACCAGATGCACGACGTGCGCATCGCGGACACGTCGCAGGTGCTGCGCTAGGTCCGGCACCCGCGGCTCACCGTTCACCGCATCGCGTGCACGGGTCGGCGCAGGAAGATGGACCGCCGGCCCGGGCTTGCTTATGTTGGGGACTTTCCATCACAGGAGGTCCCATGCGCGCTTTCCTCTCTTCCGTGCTGATCGCCGCCTGCCTGGCCGGCCCGGCGCAGGCTGCCGACAATCCCCACGCGGCCGACGTCGCCGCCATCAACCAGGTCGTCGAACAGTTCAAGGCCGCCATCATCGCCCGCGACGGCAAGACGCTCGATGCCCTGTTCCTGAAGGACCATGACAGCTGGCTAGTGGTGGCGGCCGTCGACGACGCAAACTGGGCCGCCGTCAAGGCGCACAACCCGAAGGCGCGCAGGATCGTTGCCGACTCGCGCAAGCAATTCGTGGAATTCGTCCAGAACAGTCCCAAGCCGGTCGAAGACCGCTTCTATAACGTGCGCATCGATACCAATGGCGCGGTCGGCTCGGTGTACTTCGATTTCGATTTTCTCCAGGACGGCAAGGTCACCAACCGCGGCAGCGAGACCTGGCAGATGGTGCGCGGCGAAGACGGCTGGAAAATCGGTGCGATGCTGTACTCGATGGGCAAATGAGGCGGTAGAATTGCAAGATTGTCAGTATCCGGAAGCCGCGGCGTGAAAGTCGAAACTCCCCTGCTCGTCCCCGTGCTCGCGGCCCTGCCGGTGTGCGCCTGCATGGCCATCCTTGGGCTGCCGGCAGTCGGCCACGGTCATGCCACCGCCTTCCGTACGCTCTTCTTCGTCGCCTGCCTGGCGTGGCTGATGCCGCTGGCGCTGCTGCAGCGCGCAGGTTGGCGCCGCGATTGGCACTGGCTGCCGACGGTGCTGCTGCTGCTGGTCGCGACCTATGCGATGTCGGTCCTCAATGCCCTGCTCGGCCAGCGCCTGGCCATCGAACTCGGGCTGGAAAGCGGCTACCAGTGGCGCGATCTGTTCCGCGGCCTGGACAGCTGCTGGCTGGCCCTGACCTCTTTCTGCGCCATGCACGCCGTGGCCGTGTACTACCTGTCGCTGCAGCAGGCCAGCCTGCGCCTCGCGCAAGCGCAGGCCGCGGCGCGCGAGGCCGAACTGCGCGCGCTGCGCCTGCAGATCAATCCGCACTTTCTGTTCAATTCCCTGAACGCGATCTCGGCGCTGGTGGCAAGCCAATCCAACCGCGAAGCCAACCGCATGCTGGCCTGCGTGTCCGACTTCCTGCGCGCCACCCTCGAGCATGACGGCCGCCACGAACATACGCTGGCCGAGGAACTGGCGCTGCTCGACGCCTACCTCGACATCGAGAAGGCGCGCCTGGGCGAGCGCCTGCGCCTGACGATGAAGGCCGGTCCCGACCTGCTCGACAGCGCGGTGCCCTACCTGATGCTGCAGCCGCTGGTCGAGAACGCGATCCGCCACGGCATCGCGCCCCTGGCCGAACCGGGCCGGCTCGACATCCGCGTCGAACGTGCGGGGCTGCGCCTGCTGCTGGACGTGCGCAACGACGGCCGCCAGCCGCTGCAGGCGAGTACCGGCGGCATCGGCCTGGCCAACGTCGCGCAGCGCCTGCGCCACCTGTACGGCGATGCCCAGCAGGTCGACGCCGGCTGGGGCGAGGACGGCCGCTTCGACGTGCGCATCGCCCTGCCGCTGCGCCTCTTGGACGGCGTGTCATGAGCGGCATGCGCATCCGCGTAGCGATCGTCGACGACGAACCGCTGGCGCGGCTGGCGGTCAAGGTGCGCCTGGCGGCGCGCAGCGAGTTCGAACTGGTCGCGGACTACGGCGACGGCGACAGCGCCTTCGAGGGCATCGCCGCGCTGCGCCCGGACCTGGTGTTCATCGACGTCGAGATGCCGGGCCGCAGCGGCATCGAGGTGCTGGCCGGACTGCCGCGCGGGCAGCGTCCGATGGCGATCCTGCTGACCGCCTACGACAACTACGCGGTGCAGGCCTTCGAGCTGGCCGCCCTCGATTACCTGCTCAAGCCGGTCGACGACGAGCGCCTCGACGAAGCCCTCGACCGCGCGCTGCACGCCTTCCCCTACCGCCGCGAGGCGCACGCTGCGGCCTCGCCGGCGCAATGGCTGCGCAGCTTCGCGGTCCGCAGCGGCACGCGCACGGTGCTGGTCCCGGCCGGCGAGGTCGAACGCATCGAAGCCGACGGCGACTATGCCACCCTGCACGCCGGCGGCAAGACCTGGCTGGTGCGCGAACGCCTGCACATCCTGGCCACCCAGCTCGACCCGCGCGTGTTCCAGCGCGTGCACCGCTCGACCATCGTGCGGCTCGACCAGATCGCCGAGCTGCGCTCCCTCACCAACCGCGACGCCCTGCTGCGCCTGCGCGACGGCAGCCTGCTGCGCGCCAGCCGCACCTACATGCCGGCGCTCGCGGATGCACTCGATGTCCTCAACAAGAAAAGCGCCTGATGCACACTGCAATTCAACCGCCCAGGCTCAAGGGCCTGGACACCCTGCGCGCCCTCGCCATCGTTCTGGTGCTGCTGACCCACTACAACGGCTTCGTGGCCCAGGGCTCCATCTTCGGCTTCGTCGGCGACGTCGGCTGGGCCGGGGTCGACCTGTTCTTCGTCCTGAGCGGCTACCTGATCGGCAACCAGCTGCTGGCGCCGGCGGCGCGCGGTGAACCTTTATCGCTGAAGACCTTCTTCGCGCGCCGCCTGCTGCGCACCCTGCCCAACTACTACGTGGTGCTGGCGGTCTACCTGCTGCTGCCGCACAGCGTCATCTGGGGCAAGACCATGGCGCCGGCCTGGCGCTTCCTGACGTTCACCCAGAACTTCGGCCAGCAATACGGCGAGACCTTCACCCACTCCTGGTCGCTATGCATCGAGGAGCAGTTCTACCTGGTGCTGCCGTTGGCGGTGCTGGTGGGCACACGACGCTCGTCGCGCCTGCTGTGGTGTGCGCTGGTGGCAAGCATCGCTGCAGGCATCGCCACGCGCGGCTTCAACTTCATGCACGGCCAGGAAGCCTTCTCGGCGCCGGCCTACTATTCGACCTGGTGCCGCGCCGACGAGCTGCTGCCGGGCGTCGCCATCGCCATGCTGAAGAACTTCCACCCGGCGCTGTTCGGACGCATCCTTCAGCGCGGGAATGCCCTGCTGGTGGGCGGTCTGACGGTGTCGGGCGCGGTGCTGTACGGCGTGCGCTACGACGCGCCCAATCTCTTCCTGACCTCGACCTTCGGCTTCTTGCTGGTGGCCATCGGCTTTGCCCTGCTGACCCTGTCCGCGCTCAGCCCATCGTCGCTGTTGAATCGTGTGCGGGTGCCCGGCGCGGCCAGCCTGGCGCTGTGGTCGTATGCGGTCTACCTGGTGCACAAGCCGGTGTTCATGGCGCTGCATCCCGAGCTGGCACGCCGGGGCATCGATGCGGGCGCGCCGCTGACCATCGTTGCGGTGATGGCGGCCGGGGTGTTCGGCGGCTGGCTGCTGTACCGGCTGGTCGAGACGCCCTTCATGCGCCTGCGTGCGCGCTGGTTTCCGGCCGCAGCGCCGACAGCCTCTCAGCCTGCCGTCATGCAGGCTGCCGATTTCGTCGTCAACTCAGGAGAGCAGCATGCCAGGTAAAAAGACTGTGATCGCCAGCATCGTCATGGGCGCCCTGTCGTCGGTAAGCGCATGGGCGGCCGAGGGCGCCGCGTTCACCGCAGCCGACCGTGACGCCGTCGTGCAGACACTGGCGGTGAAATTAAAGGCGAATTACGTCATGCCGGCCGTGGGCGAGCGTCTCGGCGCCGCCATCGTGAAGAAGAATGCCGAAGGTGCTTATGCCGCGGCCACGACGGCGGATGCGTTCAGCGCCGCACTGACGAGGGATTTGCGTGTGCTCGGCAACGACGGCCATTTCAGCGCCAGGCACGACGACAATTTCCGCGAATCGACCGGCGACGAGGCCCGGCCCAGCCGTGCGGAGATCGAAGCATGGCGTGAGCAGGTGGCGCGCAGCGGCTTCGGCATCGACAAGGTCGAGCCGCTTCCCGGCAATGTCGGCTACATCAAGCTGACGCGTTTCGGACCGAGCCCGTTCGTCGGATCGGCCTATACGGCGGCCATGGCGCTGATGGATGGTACGGATGCCCTGATCCTCGACCTGCGCAGTAACAAGGGTGGGAGTTCCGAAAGCGTGGCTTATCTGATGAGCCATTTTTTCCCGCAGGGCGACATGCGCCACCTGAACGACATGGTCTTCCGCGGATCCAATTCGACGGAACAGACCTGGACAGTGGGCGCCGTCGGGCAGCGTTACGACAAGCCCGTGTACGTGCTGGTCTCACCCCGCACCTTCTCGGCCGCCGAGGAATGCGCCTACGATTTCCAGACGCAGAAACGCGGCACAGTGGTGGGCGAAACCACGGCCGGCGCCGCCAATCCCCCTCGTCCGTTCAGCGTCGGCCGCGGCATCGTCGCCGTGATCCCGGTGGGACAGTCGATCAATCCCATTACGAAGACAAGCTGGGAACATGTCGGCGTGAAGCCGGATATCGCCGTGTCCCCGGCGCTGGCCCAGCAGGCGGCGCATGCGGCAATCCTGCGCAGCCTGCTGGCATCGGCCAAGGACGAGCCGCAGCGCGCCAGCCTGCAAAGCATCCTGGCGATGGTCGAAAAAGGGGAAACGGAAGCGCCCGATTACTCGGTGAGGAAGAATTGAGCCGGCGCGCCTAGTCGCCCTTGGCCGCACCGGGAGACTGTTTGCGGCGGAGCATTTCCGCACGCATGCTTTCCAGATCCTGTTGAATATGCGATGCGATGGCGGAATTGCCGATCCCGAACGGCAGCCAATAGCCCATGGCCGCTTCACTGTCGTAGGTGACGACGGTTTGTCCATTCGACTCGTTCAAGGTTGTCGTGACATCGCCTTTCTTGACGCTGCCCGAAACGACGTGCGAGACGAGTCTGACATTCGGATAAAGCTCGACACGTCGCACATAGTCGAACGGGACCTTGAACCAGCCGAAGCGTACCTTGCCCACCTGCCGCACCAGCAGGCTGTCTTTTGCACGCTCGAGAATGCGGCTTTCGTCCAGGTCGGTCAGGAATTGCGTCATGTGGTCATAGTCCGTCATGACGGCATAGGCCTGCCGGGCGCTGACCGGCGCCGAAAACTGCGCATGGACGGTGACGATATCGCCGTGCCTGCTCACCTTGACCTGGATGTCCTGTTCGGATTGCGCGGCATGACTGCCAAGCGGCACGGCCAACAGGAAGCTGAGGAAGAAAGCGGGAATGGCAGGGCGGACTTCGAGAAAACGGGACATGGTTGCGCGCATGGCTGATGGATACGCGCTATTAGACCACGTCGAAGAAGCACTGCTGCGCAGAAGCCGGCAGCGCTTGTCCTCATGGCGGCATCGGCGCCTTATTGCGGATAGCGCGGCTTGAGACGATCGGCCTCGGCAACCGGGAACGGCGCACCCAGCACGGTGGCGCCGCCGCGCGTGCGGTTCTGGGCCTGGCACTGGTGCGTGCAGACCGTGGCCGGCGGCGCGACCTCGGTGGCGTCCTCGCCCATCACCTGCCCCATGCGCCCGCCGCTGGCTACCGCCCATTGCGACACGCCGCCGCAATGCAGGACCTTGCTGATGCCGCCGGTGCGCGTCACGATGTTGTTGGTGCATGCCGGCTCGGCGATGCGGTCGGCGAATTGCGGGCTGTCGCGGCCGACGAATTTGCGCGAATAGTCGTTGCCGAAATTGACGCGGGCGCCGACCTTGATGGTCGTGTCCTTGTACGCCACCGTATCGCCCTCGCGGTTGCGGAAATTCCGGTTATCGAAGTAGAACGCGCTTTCCGCCAGCTTGTGCGTGAACACGGTCTTGGTATCGTCGGCCCGTGCGACTTCCATCTGGAACACGCCGCCGTTGGCGCAGTCCTTGGCCTGGATCTTCATGGTGAGGCCCGGGCCGGTGCGGGTCAGCACGACGTCGGCGGAGCTGCTCAACTCGACGCTCACGTTGCCGGTCAGGGCCAGGCCGCGGTGGTCCGGCATTTTGCTTTCGAATACCGGGGTCGCCCTGCCGCCGGTGATGTCGAGCGCATTCGGCGCACCGGTCATCGTGTAGTTCAGGACGCCGAAGGTGGCGGCGTCGACGTCGAACTGCACATACCGTCCCTGCACCCGGAACACCGATCCGACACTGCCCGGCGCAACGCTCGCCGTTTGCGAGCCGCTTTTTCCGAGTACGGTGAAGCCGCCGCCCTCGCAGCCTGCGGAATCGGCTGCGAACGCCGATGGTGCCGAAAGAAGCAAGCCTACGCAGCAGGCCGTGATCCAGTTTTTCATTCTTATCTCCAGTCGTGGAAGGCGCCGGCCGCAAAAGGTGGCCAGTCCGTTATCGCCTGCCCGTTAATACCCTGGGCCGGCTCGACGGTTCAAACGCTGAAGAAAAAAGTTCTAGAAATCGATGCCGGCGCTGGCCGTCAGTGCAGGTGGCGATGCCGATGCCGTACCCAATCGGTAAGGGTGCCACTTGCCCTGCCAGCCGGCCTGCAGGCGCACGGCGTTGACCGTGGTGGCCAGCGAAATGCGCACGTCGCCGGCATCGCGCGCCTCGTCGCGGTACGCTCCGAACGGATGCAGCAGCCCCGCGTGAAGCGCCAGGCTTACACGCTCGCCGAGCGGGTAGGCCGTGCTCAGGTCGAGGTAGACAGCGCGACCTTCGCCGTAATAGGCGGGGGAATAGAACAGGCGCGCGCTGGAACGCCCGAACGTGAGGCCGGCATAGAACTCGCTGTAACTGAAGTCGGCGCCGCGCAAAAAGGTGCTGTGGCTGAAGCCCGCATCCCAGGTCAGCGTGGACGTGAGCCGCTGCGCGCGGCCGCCATACGCGACCAGCTGGTCCTGGCTCCTGCCATCCAGCCTTGCGGGAGAAGCGAAGCCGCCGGCGTACCAGCCGGCGTCGAGGTCGTGTTCGACCCGCAGCTGCAGGGCCGGATGCGGATCGAGGGCGACGCCGCGCGCCGTGTACGCCGACACCAGGGTCAGGTTGGCGCTGGTCTGGCAACGCGCCGTCCCGGCACTGCACAACAGCAGCAAGCCTGCTAACGTAAAACGGAAATGGTCTTGGCGGGGGTCGAGGTACATTGGCAAACGCAGGCATCAGCCGCCCGCTGGACAGCGGCGCATGCGTCTATGTTACCAGTTGCCGGCACGGCCGCGCCGCCGCCGAGCATGCGCCGGAGCGCCGGCGCGTCCGCGCGCGGCTGCAGCTGCGCCAGCAGCGCGCTCAGGCCGGCGACGTGGGCCGCCGCATACGACGAGCCGGACACCATGCCCCACCTGGTCCCCGGTACGCAGCTCGGAATATCGGTCCCCGGCGCATACAGCATGGTGTTTGCCGCCTGGCGCCCCTCGCCGCCGCGCGCGACCGCGATCACGCCCGGGTACGAAGCCGGAAACCCGCCGTCGGGGCGCTGCGGGTCGGCCGCGCCGACCACGATGACGCCGCGCGCCAGCGCCGCCTCGAGCAGGCTTTGCAACAGCCGGTCCGGCGGCCCGCCCAGGCTCAGGTTGATGATATGGGCGCCGTTTTCCAGCGCATAGTTGATCGCCTTCCCCAGCGTGAAGCTGTTGCAGCGGGCCGGCTGCCGGTTGGTCTCCCAGCAGGCGCGCAAAGCCATGATCCTGGCGCCGGGCGCCACGCCGGCGATACCGACGCCATTGCCGGTGCGGGCGGCGATGACGCCGGCGACCGCGGTGCCGTGCGCCTCGGCGGCATCCGGCACGTCGTCGACGAAGTTGCGGCGCAGGGCCAGCTGGCCGGCCAGGTCCGGATGGGCCGCGTCGACGCCGCTGTCGATCACCGCCACGCTCACGTTGCGGCCGGTGCTGACGCGGTGCAGTTCGGCCAGGTGCCAGTCGCTTGCCGCCGGCTGGATCGGATAGAGCGGATCGGCGCTGCCGAGGGCGCGATAGTCGGCGATCGGCTGGGCCCAGGCCACGCGCGCATCGTGCGCGAGCGCGTCCAGCACCTGCGCGAGCGGGGTGTCGTCCGTCTCCTCCATCAGGAAGCAGTCGATGCCGATGGCCGGCATCGACCAGTTGTCGCGCACCCGCAGGCGATGGGCGGCGGCCAGCTCCTGGGCCAGGCGGCGCCTTGCGACACGTCCGCCGTCGTCGGTGTAGCTGCCGCCATAGGCGCCGTCGGGGCGGTAGTGCTGGGGCGGCACCCGCAGCATGACAAGCACCTGGCGCTGCGTGGGGTCGGCGGCAGGCGTTTCCTCCGCCAGCGCGCCCAGCATCATGGCCAGGCCGACAATCAGGACCAGCAGACGTTTCATGGCCGGCTTTCTCCGCCCAGCGATTCCGCCAGCGTCACGGCCGGCTCGGCGCGCAGGCGGGCCAGGACCGCATCGGGCGCGTCCGCGGTGTCGAGCAGCCAGGCGCCGGTCGCCGTCGGTCCGCCGACCACGCGCGCGCCGCCGGCCAGCACGATCCGGCGCAGCTCGCGCTCGGGCGTATCGGGGCGGAAGCTCACGACCAGGCTGCTGCGTGCGCCCTCGCCGGCGCCCAGCAGGCGGTACGCGCCGCCCTGCGCATCCGGGCCGGCCGAAGGACGGGCCAGCATCGCGCCAAGGACCGCGATGACACACAATTGCAGGGCCACCGCCAAGCGCAGCCAGCTGCGGTCGTTGGCGGCCAGGCGCGCGCGCCAGCCCGGCAGGACCGGCGCCGAAACAGCTTCGTCCAGTTGCGGCAGCAGGCGCGCCAGTGCGGCTTCCGGATCGCCTATGGGGACATCGCCAGGACCGGCGGCGCGCAGCGTGTGCAGCAGGGCGAGCTCGGTGCGGCAATCGGCACAGGTTTGCAGGTGGGCCTGCACGCGCTCCAGTTCGGTGCCCGTCAGGCTGCCGTTCGCCAGCCAGGGCAGGAGTTCCTGGGCTTCTTCATGGGCGTGGTTGACGGCGTTCATGCGCGGCCTTCCAGCTGGTGTTCGAGCAGCACAGCCAGCCGCTTACGTGTATGGAACATGCGGGTCTTGATCGTATTCACGGGGCACTCCATGATTTCCGCAATCTCGGTATAGGTCATGTCATGATAAAAGGTGAGCTGGAACGCAACGCGTTGCGCCAGCGGCAATGCGGCAAGGGCGGCGTCGACGGCTTCCGCCAGGCGCTGCCTGTCCAGCTGCCATTCGGGGCGGTCGCTGTCCGGTCCTTCGCGTTCCTCGGGGCTCGCCTCGACCGGTTCATCCAGCGCCTGTAAAGCCTTGCAGGCGCGCCGGTAGGCAATCGCAAACACCCAGGTCGAGACCTTGCTGCTGCCGTCGAAGGTGGCGGCCTTGCGCCAGACCACCAGCAGCGTGTCGTTGACGATTTCCTCGATCAGCGCGCTGCTGCGCGTCATGCGCTGCAGGAAGCGCGTCAGGCGCGGGAAATAGGCGCGGTACAGGGCTTCGAAGGCGCGGCGGTCCCCAGCCGCGATGCGGCCGATCAGGCAGGCTTCGCCCTCGGCTGTTCTTGCCAGTATTGCAGCATCGTCGCTCGGTCTTTCCACACCTGTCCTCTATCCGTTTTCCGCGCATTTTCCCGTATATACCCTGCGGCGGCGAAATGGTTCAATCCTGTTTCACGATCGGATTTTTGGTATGCGTCCACCCGCTCATCAGCGAATACCCGACCGCCAGCAAGGTCGGCCCGATGAACAGCCCGACGAAGCCGAAGGCGATCACGCCGCCCAGTACGCCGAGTAAAGTCAACAGGAACGGCAGGCTGGAGCCGCGGCTGATCAGCATCGGCCGCACCACGTTGTCGACGCCGCTGATCGCGAAGAAGCCCCACACCAGCATGAAGATGCCCCAGCCGGTGCTGCCCTGGGCGAACAGCCAGATGGCGGCGCCGCCCCAGATCACGGGCGGGCCGACGGGGATGAGCGAGGACACGAACACCAGCACCGACAGCAGCAGCACCGCCGGCACCCCGGCGACGGCAAAGCCGATCGCGGCCACCAGGGCCTGGGCCAGCGCGGTGCCCAGCAGGCCGTACATGACGCCGCGCACGGTGTTGGCGACGGTGTCCATCACCGCCCCGGCTTCCTCGTTCATGATGCGCTTCACGGCGCCGTCGATGACGTTTTTCAGGGCTTCGCCGTCGCGGTAAAAGAAGAAGCTGACGAAGGCGGCCAGCGCCATCTGCACCACGCCGGTGCCGAGCACGATGCCGCCGGCGACCAGGTAATGCCGCGCCGGCTCGGCCATGCGCCGCGCCAGCTCCATCATGCGGTCGCGGCTGGCCAGCAGCTCGTCGAGGTAGGTTGCCAGCTGGTCGCCGAGCAGCGGAATCGAGCGGATCCAGGGCGGCGGATGCAGGTCGCCGGCGCCGAGTTTGCGCAGTTCCTCGAAGGCGGCGGCGGCATTGTCGGCGAGGTTGTACGCGACCAGCGCCAGCGGGATCACCACCAGCAGGGTCAGCGTGAGGGTCATGGTCAGCGCCGCCAGCGTGCGGCGGCCGCGCATGCGCAGTTTCAGGCGCTGGTAAAGCGGCCAGGACGAGATGACGACGGCGGCGGCGAACAGGATCGCGGCCAGGAAGGGCCGCAGCACATACAGGCAGCCGAGCGTGAGAAGAATGACGGCGGCGGCGCGGGCGGTGTTCCTGCCAGGCCGCTGGTCCATGGCCCTGGCTTAGTTCAGCAGCTGGCGGACATCGTGGACGATCGCATCGGCGCCGCCGCCGTGGCGGACGAACAGGCGCAGCCTGCCGTCGCGGTCGAACACATAGCTGCCGGCCATGTGGTCGATGGTGTAGCTGCCCGGGTCCTTGCCCGGCACCTTCGAGTAGAACACCTTGAAGTCCTTGGCGGTCTTCGCGGTCTGCTCCGGCGTGCCGTACAGGCCGACGAAGCGCTTGTCGAAGGCCGGCACGTAGCTGGCCAGCAGCGGCTGGGTATCGCGCTCGGGGTCGAGGGTGATGAACAGCACCTGCACCTGGTCGGCCTGCGGGCCCAGCTTCTGCATCACACCGGCCATCTCCGCCATCGTGGTCGGGCAGACGTCGGGGCACTGGGTGTAGCCGAAAAATACGATGACGACCTTGCCCTTGTAGTCGGCCAGGGTGCGCGGCTTGCCGGTATGGTCGGTGAGCGAAAAGCCCTTGGCGTAATCGAGGCCGGTGACGTCGGTGTTCTGGAAGCTGGCGGCCTGCTTGCCCGGCAGCTTGTCGCATCCGGAAAGGGACAATGCCAGCGTGGCGGCGACGAGCAGGGGCAGCAGTTTTCGCATATCAGAACTTGAAGTAGTGGTCGACCAGCAGCGCCGCGAACAGCAACGACAGGTAGACGATGGACCAGGCAAAGGCCTTACGCGCGATCTGGTCGCTGTAGCGCTTGTGGATCAGCCAGCCGTAGCGCAGGAACACGCCGTTCAGGACGACCGCGGCCGCCAGGTACAGCAGGCCGCTCATGCCGACCGCATACGGGAACAGGGTGCAGGCGGCCAGCGCGACCGAGTACAGCCAGACCTGCTGGCCGGTGTACTTCATGCCGTGGGTGACCGGCATCATCGGCAGGCCGGAGCGCACGTAGTCGTCGCGGCGGTACATGGCCAGCGCCCAGAAGTGCGGCGGGGTCCAGACGAAGATGATCAGTACCAGCAGCCAGGCTTCCATCGGCACGGTGTTGGCGACCGCGGCCCAGCCCAGCGCCGGCGGCATCGCGCCCGACAGGCCGCCGATCACGATGTTCTGCGGCGTGTTCGGCTTCAGCAGGATGGTGTAGATCAGCGCATAGCCGACGAAGGTGACGAAGGTCAGCCACATGGTCAGCGGGTTGACCATCGTGTACAGGACGCCCATGCCGGCGCCGCCGAGCACGGCGGAGAACAGCAGCGTCTGGGTGGTCGAGAGTTCGCCCATGGCGGTGGCGCGGCGCGCGGTGCGGGCCATGCGGGCGTCGACTTCGGCCTCGATCAGGCAGTTGACCGCGAAGGCGGCGCCGGCCAGCAGCCAGATGCCGAGCGTGGCCCAGAACAGCACGTGCCAGCCGGGGAAGCCGTCGGTGGCGAGGAACATGCCGATCACAGCGCAGAACACGGCCAGCTGGGTGACGCGCGGCTTGGTCAGCGCCCAGTACTGCGAGATGCGGCTGGGCGGTTTGTGGGTAGCAGTTTGGGTAATCATGAATGCCCCGCAGGCGCCGCTGCTGCGTGAGCGCGGGCTTGCGGCTTCGTTCCGAGTTGATACTGTACCTTGTAGTTTAGCATGGTCACCAGCAGGACAAGGAGGGCCGCTCCTGCGTTATGCAACACGGCAATGGCAAGCGGGAAACTGAAAAACACGGTCGCAATGCCCGTGAAAGCTTGCATGCATAATACTAGAGCCAGGTTGCGGGAGGTAGCACGCAGGCCCGGCAGGCGCCAGGCGCGCCAGGCTGCCAGCCCCAGTACCAGCACGACGACCGCCGCGAAGTTGCGGTGGATCCAGTGGATGGCCGTCAGCGCCGAGAACGGCAGGTAATGGCCGGCAGCCGTCTTGCCGAGTTCGCGCCACAAGGTGAAGCCATGTTCGAAGTCCATCTCTGGGACAATTTGTCCTTGGCAGAGTGGAAAGTCATTGCAGGCAAGCGTCGCATAATTGGTACTTACCCACCCGCCGAGGGCCAGCTGGACCAGCAATACGGCGCCGGCCAGCCAGGCCAGCGGGCGCAGGCTGCGCAGTTTTGCGGCGTCAAGCGGGGCCAGCGCCGGCGTCGGATGCAGCAGATGGTCTTCGCGTCCACCCAGCCAGGCGGCCAGCGCCAGCAGGGTCATGCCGAACAGCAGGTGCAGGGTCACGATCACCGGCTGCAATTTGAGGGTCACGGTCCAGGCGCCGAATGCGCCCTGCACGATCACCCAGAACAACAGCAGCGTCGGCAGCCAGGGAGATGCCGAGCGTCCTTTCGAACGGCGCCACTGCATCCACGACGCGATCATCAGCCCGATGATCAGGAAGCCGATGCCCATCGCCAGGAAGCGGTGGATCATCTCGATCCAGGCTTTCACTTTCGTCACCGGGCCGGTCGGCATCAGGGCCTCGGCCGCGGCGATGTGCGCGTGGGCCAGGAAGGGATTGGCTTCGCCGTAGCAGCCCGGCCAGTCCGGGCAGCCGAGCCCCGAATCCGTCAGGCGCGTGAAGCCGCCGAAGACGATCAGGTCGAAGGTGAAGAAGACGATGACCCAGGCCAGCTTGCGGTAGCGGTGGGTGCCGGTCGCCATCCAGACCATGGACAGCGGCACCGAGGCGGCCAGGATGCCGGTCAGGGCCAGCAGGATGAAATTCGATGCTTCCATTTTCTATGCGTTTCAGCCGACCGAAGAAGCCTTCAGCAGCTTGTTGATGTCCTTGTGTACCTTGCGCGGCTCCGGGTCCTTCGGGAAGCGCATCATGAGGTGGCCCAGCGGGTCGATCATGTAGATATGGTCGGACACGCTGGTGCCCGGATCGGCCGGCAGCCAGCTGGCGATTGCCTGCGCATCGGCGCGCAGCATGTGGGTGCCGTCGTATTCGCGGATGACCATGGTGTCGAGCGGCTCGCGGTCGGTGATCAGCCACACGCGTTCGATCCGCTCCATCTCCTTGCCCTGCATGGTGCGCAGCTGGCGCATCGCGAACAGCTGCTTGTGGCAGGCCTCGTCGCAGGCGCCGGGCGCCGCCATCAGCATGATCCACTTGCCCTTGAACTGCTCCAGCGCCGCCGGCTTGCCGTCCAGGGTGGTGGTCGCCATCGCCGGGATCGGGTGGGCGCGCTGGTCGATGAGGGTGCCGTAGTTGTTGCGCTTTTCCGGCTTGATCACGTAGTAGGTGAAGTACGAGGCGATCATCGGCGAGGCGCAGACCAGCAGCACCAGCCACAGCATCCAGCGGCCGCGCTTGCGTTGTTTTGGTTCAGGCTTGCTGGGGTTTGCTTCGTCCACGTCGGAATCCTGTTATCACAAAAAAGAGAAAGGCCATCGCGGCCAATGCGTACCACTGGACCGCATAGCCCTTGTGGCGGTCGATGTCCAGGCTGGGCGCCGGCCAGTTGCGTTGCAGGCCCTCGTCCGCCGCAGCCGGGCCGGTCTGCTCGAGCACGACCGGCAGCAGGTCCAGGCCGCTGGCGCGGGCCAGCTCGGCGGGCTCGAGGTTCTGCACGAGCGCTTTCGGCTGCACAGGCGCCGGCGTCCCCAGCTGCATCACGCGCGCCAGCTGGCGCACCGCCCGGCCCTCGATCCTCACCTGCCCGGCCGGCGTAGTGAAGGGCGGCAGGCGGTCGTGCTCGGCCGTATTCCTTGGCAGCCAGCCGCGCGCGACCAGGACGGCCTTGTTCGATCCCGCTATTTTAAACGGCATCAGCAGGATGAATCCGGTACGGCCATTCTGCGGCCGGTTGTCGAGGAACACCGGCCAGTTGGGGACGAATTCGCCGGTCACAATGACACGATGAAACTCGATAGCCGCCGGATCGATGGCGCCGCCGTCGAGGACGCGTGGCGCCGCGGCCATGCCCTGTTCGAGCCTGCCCTGCAGTGCGGTTTTCTCGGCCGCGCGGCGGGTCTGCCAGTTGCCGAGCGCGATCCCGAGCAGCACGAGAACGAGGGTGGCGATGAAGGGAATGGTCCTGAAACGGAAGCGAAGTCGCATACAATGATTGACACTATTCCATCTCAGGACACACCATGAAAATCGTCGTCGCCGTCGCTTTCGTGCTCATCATCGGCAGCCTGGCCTCCGCCCTGTTCTTCCTGATGCGCGACAAGGGCCGCAGCAACCGCACCGTGCAGGCGCTGGCGATGCGTGTGGGACTGTCGATCACGCTGTTCCTGCTGGTGCTGTTTTCGTACAAGATGGGGTGGATACAGCCGACGGGGATTCGCTAGCCCGGAGATACCGTTCCCGCCGCAGCGGGAACGGCAGGAAGAATTACAGCCAGTAGACGACGACGTACAGGCCCAGCCACACCACGTCCACGAAGTGCCAGTACCAGGCGGCGCCCTCGAAGCCGAAGTGGTGATCCGCCGTGAAGTGGCCCTTCAGCACCCGGTACAGCACCACCGACAGCATGATCGCGCCCATGGTCACGTGGAAGCCGTGGAAGCCGGTCAGCATGAAGAAGGTCGAACCGTAGATGCCCGAGGTGAGCTTCAGGTTCAGCTCGGTGTAGGCATGGTGATACTCGTAGGCCTGGAAGCCCATGAAGACGGCGCCCAGCAGGATGGTGCAGAACAGCCAGAACGCGGTCTTGCTGCGATGGCCGGCGCGCAGGGCGTGGTGGGCGATGGTCAGGGTCACGCCCGAAGTCAGCAGCAGCGCGGTGTTGATGGTCGGGATCGGGAACGGGCCCATGGTGTTGAAGGACTCGACGGTGCCGGCCGGGCCGATGTTGCCCCAGTGGCCGGCGAAATCCGGCCAGATCACCTTGTGGTCGAGGTCCGACAGCCACGGCATGGAAATGGCGCGGGCGTAGAACAGCGCGCCGAAGAAGGCGCCGAAGAACATCACTTCCGAGAAGATGAACCAACTCATCGACCAACGGTAGGAGCTGTCGATGCGGGCGCCGTACTGGCCCGATTCCGATTCGCCGATGGCGTCGCCGAACCAGAAGTAGAGCACCACCAGCATCGCCAGGATGCCGGCGACGCACACGCCCGGGCCCCAGGACGCGCCGTTGACCCAGCCGGCGGCGCCGGCCATCGTGACCAGCATCGAGAAACCGCCAGCCATCGGCCACCGCGAGGGGCCGGGGACGAAATAGTACGGCGCATTGTGTGGCGAACTCATTCTCATCTCCTCAAACGAACTTTTTGATTGATCGAATTTCTGACTCTATTTCGCTACCGCCATCCGCACCACGAAGAGCAGGATGCCGATGAAGATCGCCACCCCGATCAGCGCGCCCACGATCACGTGGATCGGGTTCAGGTTGGCGGCGTCGTGCTCGTAATCCTTGCGCTTGCGGACGCCGAAGAAGGACCAGAACACGGCCTTCATCGTCGCGCCGAAACTTGCCTTCCTTGGCTCATTCATTTTGTCGCCACCACCGTCCCACCGATCTCGAAGAAGGTGTACGACAGCGTGATGTTCTTCACTTCGCGCGGCAGCGCCGGATCGATGAAGAATACGACCGGCATCTGGCGCGCCTCGTTCGGCTTCAGCACCTGCTCCTTGAAGCAGAAGCACTCGACCTTCTTGAAATGCGGCGTCGCCGACTGCGGCGCGTAACTCGGGATGGCCTGGGCCTTCACGGTGCGTGCCTGGGTGTTGACGACCTCGTAGACCACGGTGGTCATCTCGCCCGGGTGCACCTCGACGCTGCGCTGGGTCGGACGGAAACGCCACGGTCCCTGCGCATTGCCGTCGAGTTCCACTGTGATCGTGCGCGCCAGGTCGACCTGGGTGTTGGCGGGCCGCTCGACCGTGCCGTCCTTCTGGGTCAGCACGTTAATGCCGAGCACTTCGCACACCTGGCGGTAGACCGGCACCAGCGCGTAGCCGAAACCGAACATCACGACCGCCACCACCACCAGCTTGGTGAAGGTCGTGCGGTTCAGCGCGAGGCGGCCGCTCGGTTCGGTACTGCGCCCGGTGCTCATCTCAGTTCAGCCAGAGCCGCTTGACGAACAGCAGCACGAAGAAGAACAGCGCGAGGCCGCCCACCAGCAGGGCCGTGCGCAGATTCTTCCTGCGCATCTCCTCGCCCCTGCCGGGCTTGTGGCCATGTTCAGCCATCATCATCTCACTTCACCAGCGGCGGGTTCTCGAAGGTGTGGAACGGCGCCGGGCTCGGCACGGTCCACTCCAGGCCTTCCGCGCCTTCCCAGGGCTTCGCTTCCGCCTGCTTGCCGCCGCGGATGGTCGGGATCACCACGAAGAACAGGAAGTACACCTGGGAGAGGCCGAAGCCGAAGGCGCCGATCGACACGATCTGGTTGAAGTCGGTGAACTGCACCGCGTAGTCCGCATAGCGGCGCGGCATGCCGGCCAGGCCCAGGAAGTGCATCGGGAAGAAGGTGATGTTGAAGGTGATCAGCGACAGCCAGAAGTGCGCCTTGCCGCGGCCTTCCGGATACATGTGGCCGGTCCACTTCGGGGCCCAGTAATAGAAGCCGGCGAACAGCGCGAACAGCGAGCCGGCCACCAGCACGTAGTGGAAGTGGGCCACCACGTAATAGGTGTCCTGTACCTGGATGTCGATCGGGGTCACGGCCAGGATCAGGCCGGTGAAGCCGCCCATCGTGAACACGAAGATGAAGCCGACCGCGAACAGCATCGGCGTCTCGAAGGTCATCGAGCCCTTCCACATCGTGGCGACCCAGTTGAACACCTTCACGCCGGTCGGCACAGCGATCAGCATGGTGGCGTACATGAAGAACAGCTGGCTGGTCACCGGCATGCCGGTGGTGAACATGTGGTGGGCCCAGACGATGAAGGACAGGATCGCGATCGACGCGGTCGCGTACACCATCGAGGCATAGCCGAACAGCGGCTTGCGGGCAAAGGCCGGGATGATCTGCGAGACGATGCCGAAGGCCGGCAGAATCATGATGTAGACCTCGGGGTGGCCGAAGAACCAGAAGATGTGCTGGTACATGACGGGGTCGCCGCCGCCTGCCGCGTTGAAGAAGGAGGTGCCGAAGTGGCGGTCGGTCAGGGTCATGGTGATCGCGCCCGCCAGCACCGGCATCACGGCGATCAGCAGGTAGGCGGTGATCAGCCAGGTCCAGCAGAACATCGGCATCTTCATCAGGGTCATGCCCGGCGCGCGCATGTTCAGGATGGTGACGATGATGTTGATCGAGCCCATGATCGACGAGGCGCCCATGATGTGCAGGGCGAAGATCGCCATGTCCATGCCCGGGCCCATCTGGGTCGACAGCGGTGCGTACAGGGTCCAGCCGGCGGCGGTGGCGCCGCCCGGCACGAAGAACGAGGTCGCCAGCAGGATTGCGGCCGGCGGCAGCAGCCAGAACGAGAAGTTGTTCATGCGCGCGAAGGCCATGTCGGAGGCGCCCACCTGCAGCGGGATCATCCAGTTCGCGAAGCCGACGAAGGCCGGCATGATCGCGCCGAACACCATCACGATGCCGTGCATGGTGGTCAGCTGGTTGAAGAACTCCGGACGGAAGAACTGCAGGCCGGGCTGGAACAGCTCGGTGCGGATCATCAGCGCCAGCACGCCGCCCGAGAGCAGCATGGTGAACGAGAACCACAGGTACAGGGTGCCGATGTCCTTGTGGTTGGTGGCGAACAGCCAGCGGCGCAGGCCGGTCGGGTGGTCGTGGGCGTGATCGTGCGCGTGGTCGCTCAGGTGATCGTGAGGGTGCGAATGATCGTGTGCGTGATCGATGGTGGAACTCATGTCAGTGTCTCCGATTCCAAACGCTTATTTGCCGCGGGCGGCCAGGACTTCCGACGGCTGCACGATGTTCTCGTCGGCCTTGTTGGTCCAGTTGTTACGGGTATAGGTGATCACGGACGCGATGTCGGAATCCGACAGCTGCTTCCATGCGGGCATCGCGCTCGGGTACTTGCCGCTGTGCTTACCGTTCAGCAGCACGCCGATCTGTTCGGCTTTCGGGCCCAGCACGACCGGGGAACCGACCAGCGCAGCGAAGGCGTTCGGCACGCCCTGGCCGCTGGCCTGGTGGCAGGCCACGCAGTTGGCGGCGTAGATCTTCTCGCCCTTGGTCTTCAGTTCGTCGATGGTCCAGACCTTGCTCGGATCGTCGGCCAGCGCCGCCATTTCCTTCTTCTTGGTGTTGACCCAGGTGGTGTAATCCTCGGCGGAGACGACCTTCACGACGATCGGCATGAAGGCGTGCTCCTTGCCGCACAGTTCGACGCAGTTGCCGCGGTAGGTGCCGATCTTCTCGGCCTTGAACCAGGTGTCGCGCACGAAGCCCGGGATCGCATCCTGCTTGACGGCGAAGGCCGGGATCGTCCACGAGTGGATGACGTCGTTGGCGGTCAGGACCAGGCGGACCTTCTTGTGGACCGGGACCACGACTTCGTTGTCGACTTCCAGCAGGTAGGTTTCGGTGCGCTTGGTGGTCGGCGCCACGCCCGGCTCGCCGACGGCGGTGCGCGGGGTCGACAGGTTGGACATGAAGGAAATGCCTTCGCCTTCGCCCTTCAGGTAGTCATAGCCCCATTTCCACTGCATGCCGGTGACCTTGATGGTCAGGTCCGGATTCGAGGTGTCCTTCATGGCGACGACCGCGTGGGTGGCGGGCAGCGCCATGCCGATCACGATCAGGAAGGGAACGACGGTCCAGGCGATCTCGACGGCGGTGGATTCGTGGAAGGTGGCCGGTTTGTGGCCGAGCGATTTGCGGTGCTTGAACACCGAATAGAACATGACGCCGAACACGCCGAGGAAGATGATCAGGCAGACGATCATCATCCAGTTGTGCAGGCTGTAGATATAGTCGCCGATTCCCGTGACGGACGGCTGCATGTTGAGCTGGTGTTCCGCCGGCCGCCCGATCACCTCGGGCTCGGCCCATGCCAGAGCCGGGATGCCGACTCCTGTCGCAAGGCCGAACATCGCCGCTTTTAATCGCTTTGCATAAGTCATGTTGTCCCCAACCACCCAAAAAAATTTGAATTTTCTTGCACGGTCGGCATTTCCATGAACGAACTGCCGCCGCTCCGAAATCCTTTACTGCAAACATCGACCATCAGGACTCCAAGGACCTCGATGAACGCCGGCTTGCTCGGGCCCCGGCACCGCGAAAACGGTTTGCCGAAGCCTTTGGTGTTGCTGCAACCAGTTCGACTTCACGCTGTTTTTGCTGATGTTTTTAGCGTGATGACTGCTTCAGTCGAAAAAAGTGTCTTTGATTATACTTAAATCGCTAATTTTTATTCAAGGAAAATTACCTGACCGGCATGGGTGTTGCATGATGCACTGCGGCAAAAACATGCCCTTCTATTCGGGGCGCGGCGGCTGCGGGCGTGGCTGGAAACGCACAATGGCTTCGCCCGAGGCTGTGACCTTGGGCGCCGGCCGGAAGGCGTGGCCGTAGATGACCTCGAAGGTCAGGCCCAGCTTGCCGTCCGGGCCGCGCTGGGCTTCCAGTGCATCCAGCATGCGCTGCCAGGCGGCGCGCCCGACCAGGCCGCGGCGACGCGTGGCCAGCGGATTGCCGCCGAAGGCACGGACGTCGGCCAGCAGCGCCTGCGGCGTATCATAGGTGACCGTGATCTGTTCCATGTCCATCACCGGCGTCGTGAAGCCCGCCTCCACCAGCTGGTCGCCGAAATCGTGCATGTCGACGAAGGGCAGCGTGTGCGGGGTTTCGTCCATGGCCGCGAAGGCGTTGCGCAGCTCGCGGAAGGTGTCCGGGCCGAAGTTCGAGAACATCAGCAGGCCGTCCACGCGCAACACGCGCCGCCATTCGGCGAACACGCGGTCGGGCTGCGGGTGCCAGTGCAATGCCAGGTTGGACCAGACGAGGTCGATGGAGTTCGGCCCCAGGGGCAGTTCCCCGAAGTCGGCGCAAAGCAGATCGATGCCGCTCTTGGCCGGCAGCAAACGGCTGAGGAAAGAGCGCGGCGCCTGGCTGCCGCCGGCGGCAAGCAGCATCGCCGGCACGGCATCCACGCCCAGCACCTGGGCGGCGGGATAGGTCTTCTGCAACTGGGCCAGGTCGGTACCGGTGCCGCAGCCGGCATCCAGCACCTGCTGCGGGGAATTCTTCACCAGCGCCAGGCGTTCGAACATGCGGCCGGCGATCTCGCGGCGCAGGAAATCGGACGGGGCAACCCGCGCCGGGTCGGCAAACAGCTGCTGGACGCGCACCGGATCGATCGGCGCACTCATTTTGGAGGGGGATTGGGGCGAAGCCATGATTAACTGCGGTCAAATGGGACAATGGCGGCAGTGTACATGATGGGGGCCGAACCGATCGGAAGCCCCCATGACTCACCAGATCCCCCGCTGGCCGCGCGCCCTTCTCCATCTGTTGTTACCCTCCAGCTGCGCCCTGTGCGGCGCCGGCTGCCCCGGGGTCGTCTGCACACCCTGCCGCGATCATTTTTGCTTGCCAGTCACAAATCGCTGCGCAAGGTGCGCGAATCCGCTACCCCAGATAACGTCGTCCCCGCGCAGGGGGAAACAGTCCACTGGACTGTTTCCCCCCAAGTTTGTCGAAAGCATCTGCCCCGGCTGCCAAGCCTACCCACCCTCCTACGAAGCCACGATCTGCGCCGCCGACTATGCCCCACCGCTCGACCATCTGGTGCTGCAGCTCAAGTTCAGCGCGCGCCTGCCGCTGGCGCCCTGGTTCGCCGAGATGCTGCGCGACGCCATGCTGGCCCGCCCCGGCCTGCCCCTGCCCGAGCTGCTGTGCCCGGTGCCGCTGGGCCCGGCCCGGCTGGTCGAGCGCGGCTACAACCAGGCGCTGGAGATCGCCAGGCCGCTGGGCCGGCTGCTGGGCGTCGCCGTGGCGCCTAGCCTGGCGCTGCGCCAGCTGGATACGCGCGCCCAGTCCGGCGTCTCGCCGCACGAGCGCGCCGAGAACATCCGCGGGGCGTTCGCCATCGCCGAGCCAAGTCTGATCGAAGGACGCCACGTCGGCCTGGTCGACGATGTCATGACCAGCGGCCATACGCTGGAAGAGCTGGCGGCCACGTTCAAGCGCTTCGGCGCGGCGCGCGTGAGCAATCTGGTGTTTGCCCGTACGCCGCCGCGTGAACGGTCAGGGACCGGGCTTGGGATTGTCGGGTAATGAAGGAAGCGCTCTTAAATACTCGTAAACAGCATACAGATCGCGGTTGGTCATCTTGCCCACCATAGGCCAGGGCATGACCTGCAGGATCTCGCCGGCTGGATCGTGCGGATTATGACCAGTACGCAAGGTCTGCACGAACTCGTCGCGGGTAAGCCCAGCGGGACGTCCGGCATTGTCCGGGGTCAGGTTGGGTGCCACGATACTTGGGCCGAACATGCGCCCGCCCGACATGTACTGCTCGGCGTTGACCCGCTCGGGTTGCTTCTGGAAAGGGTCGCCGCCGGGGGAGTAAGTAGGATGGGTATGGCAATCCGCGCACCCGCTCGTGTTGACGATGTAGCTGCCCAGCCACACCATGTTACGCTGCTTGCCGCGCAGGTTCAGGATGACGCCAGGCGGCACGATCTCCCTGCCGCGCTGGGCACGGCTGTCATTGTCGTCAAGCGTGACGCCGCTGCGCATGGCCTTGTCATTGACACCGGGATCGGCACCGGCGACTTGCGGCACTGCACCGGTTGCAGCCAGTGCAAGGGCCGTTCCCAGACAGCTTCGAGCAAAACGTGAACGGTTCATGTTTCCTCCATGTTGGTCAAGCACATCGTCGGTCGAAAAGCCATTCACCCAGTATAGAAAGCACGGTAGCGAGCGCCAGTGTATTTACACAATCTGGCACAACACGTCTGCGCTTGGGATGGTGCATCGGCCTCCCAATCTGCGTTATGCTCCCGCCTTGGCGCGGGAAACTGCCGCCATCCATTTGTCGAGGAGAAGAATTTGTTTCATGTAGTCCTGGTCGAACCAGAAATCCCGCCGAACACCGGCAACGTCATCCGCCTGTGCGCCAACACCGGCGCCCAGCTGCACCTGATCGAACCGCTGGGCTTCCCGCTGGACGACGCCAAGATGCGCCGCGCCGGCCTCGACTACCACGACTACGCCACCATGAAGGTGCACAAGAACTGGGATGCCTTCCTGCTTGAAGCGAAGCCGGACACCACGCGCATGTTCGCGATGACCACCCACGGCTCCTCGCCCTTCGGCGACGCGGCCTTCCGGCCCGGCGACGTGTTCGTGTTCGGCGCCGAGTCGCGCGGCCTCGATCCGGCGCTGCGCGAATCCTTCCCGCCGGCCCAGCGCATCCGCCTGCCGATGATGCCGGGGAACCGCAGCCTGAACCTGTCGAACACGGTGGCGGTGGTGGTCTACGAAGCCTGGCGCCAGAACGGCTACGCCGGCGGCGCGTAAGCACAGGCTGGGCTGGTACATTTACCAGCTATACCCTGGGCGGGTCGGTGGATAGGATGGTGTCTTTCTCATTCATCAACTATTCGCAATGCGCCGATTTCTCGCTTTTGTCCTGCTGAACGCCGCCGCTGCGGCCTACGCCGCGGACACTTTCGTTTTCTCCAACGAGCCGGGCCCCTGGCCGGTCGGCGTGCAGGTGAAGTCCCAGTACGACTACAGCCGCCTTTATCGCCCCGCCTTCGACCTGGTGACGGGCCAGCCCGAGACCCACGAGCGCGCGCGCCCGGTCCAGTCGATTACCTGGTACCCGGCGAAGAGCAAGGGCAAGCCGCTCACCTGGCGCGACTACATGGCGACCAAGCCGACCGAGGACGCGTTCTGGCTGCAGCCGGCCGAGGTGCAGCGCGCGCTCGACGTCAACGTGGCGGGCAATGCGTCCGGCATGCTGCCCGCCTCGGTGAAGCAGATGCTGGCGCAGCCGATGTGGGCCAGCCGCGACGCGCAGGCCGCCGCCGGCAAGTTCCCGGTCGTGATCTACGCCCCCAGCCATAGCGCCTCGGCCACCGAGAACGTCGACCTCTGCGAATACCTGGCCAGCCACGGCTATATCGTGCTCACCAGCCGTTCGCTGGGTCCGCGCACCAAATCCATGACCACCGACCTCGAGGGCCTGGAGGCGCAGGCCGGCGACATCGCCTTCCTGATCGGCCAGGCCCACGCCATGCCGCAGGCCGACATGTCGCGCATCGCCGTGGTCGGCTTCAGCTGGGGCGGCCTGGCCAACGTGCTGGCGGCGGCGAAGGACGACCGCATCCGCGCGCTGGTGAGCCTGGACGGTTCGGTGCGCTACTGGCCGCAGTTCGTCGACGGCGGCAAGGATGCGGCCCGCTACGCGACCCCGGGCCGCCTGGCGGTGCCGATGCTGTTCGTGGCCCGCGCGGACGTCTCCCAGGAAAATCTCGTAAAGGGAAAGAAGAAGCTCGACTACAGCCTGCTGAACGAGATGACCTACGCGGACACGACCATCGTGACGATGCGGCCGATGCGCCACGGGGATTTTGCGTCGGACTCCCTGCGCTTTTCGAACGATGAGGCCTTCGGCGAATACTCGCGCGACGAAGTCTCGCTGGCGCACAGCTGGGCCATGCGCTACGTCGAGCGCTTCCTCGACGCCTACCTGAAGAGCGATGCGAAGGCGATGGCCTTCCTCGACAACAAACCCGCAGCCAACAAGACGCCGGCACACATGCTGGCGGTCGAACGCCGCAAAGGCGGCGGCATACCACCGACGCCGGAAGCCTTCATCCGCAGCCTGCAGACCGGCGGCTACGAGCATGCGCAACAGGTCTACGACAAAATGCGTGCGGCCAGCCCGGCGTTCACCCTGGAGCCGAGCTGGCTGAACATGTTTGGTAACCAGCTGATGCAAAACGGCCGCGGCAGGGAAGCGGTATCCATCCTGCGCCTCGGTACCAGTCTGGAGCCCGGCTGGGGCGCGATCGCCGACAGCCTTGCCGAAGCCTACGAGACGGTCGGCGAGCGCCAGCTGGCGATCGACGAATACCGCCGCGCGCTGACGCTCGATCCGACGATAGGGCATTCGATCGAGCGTTTGAAGGCGCTGGGTGCGCCGGTCCAGTCAGAGCCGGTTGCGAAAGCGGCCGGCGGCTGAACCGTTTATCCGCCGAACTGGCGGATCCTGGCGACCAGCTTGGTGGTCGAGCGGTCGTGCGCGAAGTCGATCGCGACCGCCTTGCCGCCCTGGGCGATGACTTCCTTCCCTTCCGGGATCTCGGTCATGACGTAGTCGCCGCCCTTGGCGTAGATGTCGGGGCGGGCTTCCTGCACCACTTCGAGCGCGGTGTCCTCGTCGAATTCGACGACCAGGCTGACCGATTCCAGCGCGGCCAGCACGGCCATCCGGTCCGGCATGTTGTTGAGCGGGCGGTCGTCGCCCTTGCCCAGGCGTTTGACGGAAGCGTCGGTGTTGACGGCGACGACCAGCGAGGCGCCCAGTTCTCTAGCCTGGGCCAGGTAGGTGACATGGCCGCGGTGCAGGATGTCGAAGACGCCGTTGGTGAGGACGACCGGTTTCGGCAGTTGGGCGATGCGCTGCCGGAGTTCGGCGCGGGTGGTGAGCTTGGTTTCGAAATTAGGCATGCTCAATTATCGCCCGCTTCCGGTTCCTCTTCCAGCATCATCGACAGCTCGGCCTTCGAAGCGGCGCTGCCCTCGCCGCCTGGCGCGCGGCGTTCGCCCGACAGCTTGATCTGCAGGCGCAGGCCGTTGGCCGAGTCGGCGTTGCGGATCGCTTCGTCGTAGCCGATGTAGCCGGCGTTATACAGCTCGTACAGCGCCTGGTCGAAGGTGCACATGCCCAGTTCGCGCGACTTGTGCATGATCTCCTTGATGCCGTGGAAGTTCCCCTTCAGGATCATCTCGCTGATGGTCGGCGTGTTCAGCAGGATCTCGATGGCGGCCTTGCGGCCCTTGCCATCCTCGGTGCGGATCAGGCGCTGCGAGACGATCGCGCGCAGGTTGGCCGACAGGTCCATCAGCAGCTGCGGCCGTCGTTCTTCCGGGAAGAAGTTGATGATGCGGTCCATGGTCTGGTTGGCGTTGTTCGCGTGCAGCGTGCCCAGGCACAGGTGGCCGGTCTCGGCGAAGGCGATCGCGTGCTCCATCGTTTCGGTATCGCGGATCTCGCCGATCAGGATCACGTCCGGCGCCTGGCGCAGCGTGTTCTTCAGCGCGTTGTGCCAGGAGTGGGTGTCGACGCCGACTTCGCGGTGCGTCACCAGGCAGCTCTTGTTCTTGTGGACGTATTCGACCGGGTCTTCGACGGTGATGATGTGGCCGGCGGAATTGGCGTTGCGGTAGTCGATCATCGCCGCCAGCGTGGTCGACTTGCCGGAACCGGTGCCGCCGACGACCAGCACCAGGCCGCGCTTGGTCATCACGACGTCCTTCAGCACTTCGGGCAGGTCGAGCTTTTCGAAGGTCGGGATTTCGGAGGCGATGGTCCGCACGACCATGCCCACGCTCTGCTGCTGCACGAAGACGTTGACGCGGAAGCGGCACACGTTCGGCAGCGAGATCGCGAAGTTGCACTCCATTTCGGCCTCGAACTCGGCGCGCTGGCGCTCGTTCATCAGCGACAGGGCCAGCGCACGCGTCACCTCGCCGGTCAGGCGCTGGCTGCTCAGCGGTTTCATCGCGCCCTGGTGCTTCATGCTGGGCGGGAAATCTGCAGAGATGAAGAGGTCGGAGCCGCCCTGCTGCTGCATGACGGTCAGCAGCTTGTGCGTGTATGCCTGGGCTTCCGCGGGGCCGAAGGTGGAGGACATGGTGGCCTTTTTATTAACGCTGGGCAACATTACCCGGAGCGGCCCATTATATCGACAGGTTTATCGGTAAAATAGACCTCATCCACTCCCGATGCAGGACTGTTGTAATCCGGACGCCCATGACCCTGACCGAACTGAAATACATTGTCGCCGTGGCACGTGCCCGGCATTTCGGCCACGCCGCCGAGGCCTGCTTTGTTGCACAGCCGACCTTGTCTGTCGCCATCAAGAAGCTCGAGGACGAACTGGGCGTGACCTTGTTCGAACGCGGCGGTTCTGAAGTCTCGGTCACGCCGCTGGGCGCGCAGATCGTAGCCCAGGCCGAGCGCGTGCTGGAACAGACCGCCGCCATCAAGGAGCTGGCCAAGCAGAACAAGGACCCGCTGTCGGGCCCGCTGCGCCTGGGCGTGATCTACACGATCGGCCCTTATTTGCTGCCGCCGCTGGTGAAGAACCTGATCGACAAGGTGCCGCAAATGCCGCTGGTGCTGCAGGAGAATTTCACGGTCAAGCTGCTGGACCTGCTGCGCCAGGGCGAACTCGACGCCGCCATCATGGCCCTGCCGCTGCCGGAACACGGCATGGCGGTGCAGCCGCTCTACGACGAGCCCTTCGTCGTCGCGATGCCCCGCAACCACCCGTGGGCCACGCGCAAGGACATCTCCGCCGAAGACCTGAAAAGCGAGACCATGCTGCTGCTGGGCGCCGGCCACTGCTTCCGCGACCAGGTGCTCGAAGTCTGCCCGGAGATGGCGCGCTTCTCGTCCTCGCCGAGCGCCGGCAACGGCATGCAGCGCACCTTCGAGGGCTCGTCGCTGGAGACGATCCGCCACATGGTCGCCAGCGGCATCGGCCTGACCGTGCTGCCGCGCGCCTCGGTGCCGGACATGAAGGACCCGAACGGCATGCTGACCTTCGTGCCCTTCCAGGAACCGGCGCCCTCGCGCCGCGTGGTGATCGTCTGGCGCAAGAGTTTCACGCGCCGCGCGGCGATCGACGCCGTGGTCAATGCCGTGGCCGAGTGCCGGCTGCCGGGCGTCGAGATGGTCACGCTTCAGGCCGCAGCTTGAAACGCGGCGGCTGCGCGGCCGGCGCCGACAGCGTGGCGGTGGCCGGCTCCTGGTGAAAGCCGGGCAGCCGGCAGATGCCCGGCGCCGCCGGCCGCCGCGCCGCGATATTTTCCAGCAGCTCCGCGCTGCGCCGCGGCGGCTCGATGCCGAGCGTGCAGCGCACCGGTTCCCAGGTCGCGCCGACCTGCCTAAATTCCATCGTTTGCACGGTGTAGCCGTGCCCGCCCTGCTCGACCGCCACCACGGCCGTGTCGCCGTTCACGGCGCCGAGCGCGAAGCGGCGCTGCGGCAAGCCGCCGCCCAGCACGTCGCTGGCGTTGAAGTTGCCGCCGCGGTCGGCAATCCCGCCTTCTTCACCCAGTCCCACGCCGAGCAAGGCCTGCACGCCGGCCGGCAGCTCGCGCAGCGATTGCGCCTCCGTCCAGTTGACCTCGATCCGGTCCGCCCTGGCCTCGCCCGACCTGGCGCCCGCGTCGGCCAGCGCACAACAGCCGAGCCCGATACCGGCCGCCACCACGATACTTGCGAATTGCATCCGTCTCTCCTTCTCGTTTTGAGCCACGAAAGCCGCGATCGTAGCCCGGCCGGGTTCGTCATACTTTGTGCATAGTCGATCGTGCGCCATGAACAGGCTAAAATCCTGACCTTGCAAATTTTCAATTCAGAGTCCTCGATGAACAAGCTGGCGCTCTACTTCCGCCTGATCCGCGCCGACAAGCCGATCGGCATCCTGCTGCTGCTGTGGCCCACGCTGTGGGCCTTGTGGATGGCATCGAACGGCCATCCCGATCCGGCGATCGTCACCATCTTCGTGCTCGGCACCGCGCTGATGCGCTCGGCCGGCTGCGCGATCAACGATTACGCCGACCAGGACTTCGACCGCCACGTCAAGCGCACCGTCGACCGCCCGCTGACCAGCGGCCGCATCAAGGGCTGGGAAGCGGTGACGATCGCGGCGGTGCTGGCGATCGTCTCTTTCCTGCTGATCCTGCCGCTGAACGCGCTGACCAAGCAGCTGTCGGTGGTGGCGCTGGTCGTGGCCGGCAGTTACCCCTACTTCAAGCGCTTCTTCGCCATCCCGCAGGCCTACCTCGGCATCGCCTTCGGCTTCGGCATTCCGATGGCCTTCGCCGCCGTGCAGAACCAGGTGCCGGCCGTGGCCTGGTGGCTGCTGGTGGCGAACATCTTCTGGGCCGTGGCCTACGACACCGCCTACGCGATGGTCGACCGCGACGACGACATCAAGCTGGGCATGCGCACCTCGGCGATCACCTTCGGGCGCTTCGACGTTACGGCGATCATGCTGTGCTACGCGGCGGCGCTGGGCATCGACCTGGTGTGCGGCTGGTCGCTCGGCCTGCGCTGGTGGTTCGTCGGCGGCGTGGTCGTCGCGGCCGGGATGGCGCTGTACCACTACACCCTGATCCGCGAGCGCGACCGCATGAAGTGCTTTGCTGCGTTCCGTCATAACAACTGGCTGGGCGCCGCACTGTTCGCAGGTGTCGCGCTAGACTATGCATTCGGTTAATATTGTCTGTAATACATAAACCCACATCGAAGAGGTTCTCCCATGATGGAAAAAATCCCGACCCAGACCGGCGCCCGTGACCAGCTGCTGTCCGACCTGAAGACCGTGATCCAGGACGCCGAAGCCTGGCTGCGCCACAGCGGCCACCTGACCGGCGAGGAATTCAAGGCCGCCAAGGCCAAGTTCGAGCGCACCATCGTCAAGGCCAAGGACGACATCGTCCGCCTCGAAGAAGCCGTGGTCGAGAAGACCAAGGTGGCCGCCAAGGTGACCGACGAGTACGTCCAGGAGAACCCGTGGAAGTCGGTCGGCATCGGCGCCGCTGTCGGTGTCGTGATCGGCATGCTGATTGCCCGCCGCTGATGGCATTGTTCGCGGCGGCAGGCCGGGTTGCATCGACGCTGGTGGCCATGATCGGCACGCGGCTGGAACTGGCCGCCGTCGAATTCCAGGAAGACGCGCGCCGCCTGCTCGGCTACCTCGCGTGGTCGCTGCTGGCGGTGTTCCTGGCCGCAGCGAGCATCATGCTGGTGGCGCTGTTCGTCATCCTGCTGTTCTGGGATTCCTATCGCCTGCAGGCGGTGGCCGGCATGGCCGTGCTGCTGGCGGCCGGCGCCGGCGTCATCGTGATGTCCGTGCGTTCGAAACTGAACGCGCAGTCGCCGCTGTTCGCGGACACACTGGCCGAGCTGCGCAAGGACATCGACTATGTGCGTCATGCGGCTGCCGGAGCGATCGATGAATAAGCCGACCCTCGCCGCGCGCCGTGCGGAACTCGTCGAACGCTGCGCCGAGCAGCGCACCGGCCTGGCCTATGAACTGCGCTCGCTGCGGCCTGCCGCCATGCTCGATCATCCAGTGGCGGGCTATGTGGTCGGCCACAAGAAGCTGGTGTTCGGCGCGCTCGGTGCGACTTTGGGAATGGCGCTGCTGCGCCGGAAGTCCCTGATGGCGCTGGCCGGGTCGGCGCTGTCGGTCTGGCGCATGGCGCAGGGCGGGCTGGCGATGCTGGCGCAGTTCCGGCGCTGAACCGTGGCCGTGCATCTTCCTGCGCGGCGTGAGTTCATCCTGGGCGGCTTCGTTGCCCTTGTCGCCATCGCCCATGCGCTGGATCTCTCCTTCGCGGCGCCCTTCTTCAACTTCCTGATCGTGCTGTTTGCCTTGTGTGGCGGCGGTGCGCTGGTGCTGGCGCTGTTCGGCCTTGGTCCGCGCTGGGTGGGCGTTCCGCTCGGTCTGCTCGGCGTCTGCGGCTTGCTGATGGCCTGCCTGTGGATCGTCGTGACGGCTGTTTTCGATGGGAACTCGCCGGCCGATGCGGAACTCGGCGATGGATTGCTATGCCGGCAAACCGCGTATGGTTTCGTCACGAGCGATTCGGGAGTGGACCTGGCGATCTACCGTCGTTTCCTTCTCGTCGACCGCAAGCTGTACGGCGAACGCCGCTCCGCTATCTATCCAAATGGCACGCCTGCGATACCGGCCGGTCTGCAATCTGCGGTCACGCGCTGCGGCACGCTGCTTTACCTAAAACACTGAAGTCTACACTTTACTTTAGCGCGCACCGGTGCAATACTGAAGTCTCAACTTCAGTATGGAGATCGCCATGACTGCGCCAAGCGTTCAGCAAGACACGTTCACGATCGAACGTTTTTATCCGCAACAGCCCGGCACCGTATTCGCCGCTTTCGCCGACCCGGCCCGCAAGCGCCGCTGGTATGCGGAAGGCGAAACCCATGACGTCGACGAGTTCCAGATGCGGTTCGAAGTCGGGGGCCAGGAAAACCTGTCCTCGCGCCTGAACGCGAACACGCCGTTTGCCGGCGTGGCCCTGGACCGGCGCGGCAGTTTTCTCGACATCGTGCCCGACACCCGTATCGTCACCGCGGCCACGATGGCCATCGGCGGCCGGCGCATCTCGGCCTCGCTCGAGACCGTCGAATTCGTGCCGGTCGATGGCGGCACCCGCCTCGTCTTCACGCACCAGGCCGTGTTCTTCGAAGGCGCCGACGGCCCGCAGATGCGCAGGCAGGGCTGGGAACTGCTGCTCGACCGGATGACGGCGGAACTGGCGCCATGAGCACCGCGCTCGCGCCCAGCGACGCCGACCGCATCTTCATCGCGATGGGCGACGCCACCCGGCGCACGATCTTCCGGCTGCTGTCGCAGGGGCCGCAGTCGGTCAGCGCGCTGGCCAGGGCATTGGACATCACGCTGACCGCGGTCGCCCAGCACCTAGACGTCCTGCAGTCCTGCCGCCTGGTACAGACCCGCAAGACAGGCCGCGTGCGCCAGTGCGCCATCGATCCGCAGGGCCTGGTGGTGCTGGACGAATGGATCGCGATGAACAAGCGCCTGTGGGATGCGCGCCTCGACCGGCTCGGTGCGATGCTGGACGAGCCGGGGCAGAGCTAGCTCCTGCGTCAGTGGACGGCCTGGCCGTTCAGCGTGTAGCTGATGCGCGCCTCGTCGGACCAGCCCCTGTCGCCCAGTGCCGGCTGCTGTTTGTCGGTCGACGCCAGCACCAGGCGGCGACTGCCGTCCTCGATGGTCACGGTGTCGTAGCCCTTCGGCGCCTCGATCTTCGTGGCTTCCAGCTTGTCGCAGACGTTGAAGCCGAACAGGCTCGCGGTCGCCAGCGCCGCGCGGAACTTCAGCCCTTCGGACTTTGCCATTTCCATTTGCGCCGCGCAGGCCAGGCGCAGGTCGCCCATGCGCTGGACGCCGTCCGGCAGGCCGGGCGAACGCACCTGCACCAGCGGATGATTGAATTCGCCCTTGGGGAAGTTGCGGTTGACGACCACCATCGAATCGCTGTCCTCGGCCAGCGTCCCGCGTTTCAGCGCGAAAGTGGTGTTCGATGCCATCGGCAGCGGCACCCGGTGGTCCGCGCCGACCAGCTCGACCTGGTTGCCGGCCTGCGCCGCATCGACTTTCGGCAGGCGGAAGGTCAAGGCGGCGCCTGGCGCCTTTTCCGGTGCGCGCTTCTCGAACACGTCACGGGCTTTTTCCAGCAGGCGCAGGCGCCAGGCCATGGGACTGGCTTCATCCGAATCGGTCTTGTGGCCGACGTTGATGCCGTCGTTGGCGTGGACGCTGCCGGCGACGGCCAGCAGGATGAAGAAGGAACGGAGGCGCATGCGGATACCCTGGTTGAATGGATGCTGAACATTAGCATGTCAACATCCCGGCCAGGCATGGCCGTGCGACGAACGGTCGAATTCCCGGGTTAGGCGGCGTCCTTGTCCACTCATTGACCCAATTCGTCGCCCAGCTCGCGCCCGCGCGCCGCCGCCGCCTTCATCGCCTCGACGATGGCCTGCTTCACGCCGGCCTGCTCCATGCTGGTGATGGCCGCGTAGGTCGTGCCGCCCTTCGAGGTCACGCGCTGGCGCAGCACCTCGACCGGCTCCTCGGACTGCGCCGCCAGCTGGGCCGCGCCCGTAAAGGTGGCAATCGCCAGCTCCCTGCCCTGCTCCGCGCTCAAGCCCATCTCGACGGCCGCCTGCTGCATCGCCTCGAGGAAGAAGAACACATAGGCCGGGCCGCTGCCCGACACCGCCGTCACCGGATCGATCATGTCTTCCGATTCCAGCCACACGGTCTTGCCAACCGCACGCAGGATGCTGTCCGCCGCGTCCTTCTGCGCCGCGCTGACGCCGGCCATCGCCACCATCCCGGTGATGCCCTGGCCGATCAATGCGGGGGTATTCGGCATGGTGCGGACGATGGCGCCATAGCCGCCCAGCCAGCGCGACAGGTCGTTGGCGCGAATGCCGGCCGCGATCGACAGCACCAGCGGCCGTGCCTCGAGCTGCGACTGCAGGCGCAGGGCGACGTCGCGCATCTGCTGCGGCTTCACGGCCAGCACGATCACGTCGCTGGCCGCGACCGTGGCGCCGATCTCGGGTGCGGTGCTCACGCCGTACTGCGCATGCAGCTTTTCGAGCGCTTCCGGGTTCGGGTCGATCACGTGGATGTCCGCGCCTTGCGCGACCTTGCCGGCCAGGCCGGCGATGAGGGCGGTGGCCATGTTACCGCCGCCGATGAAGCTGATTTTCATAATGGTCTCTACTCGTAGTGGCGCGCGCCGAAGATGGCGCTGCCGACGCGGACAATAGTCGCACCCTCCAGCACCGCCGCGCGCATGTCGCTCGACATGCCCATCGACAGCGTGTCGAGGTGGATGCCGGCCTTGACGATGTCCTGGGCCAGCGCGCGCAGGCGCGCGAACGGGACGCGCTGCATTTCCGGGTCATCCTGCGGTTCCGGAATCGCCATCAGGCCGCGCAGGCGCAGGTTCGGCAGCGCGGCCACCGCCTGCGCCAGTGCCGGCAGTTCGTCGGGCGTGACGCCGCTCTTGCTGGCTTCGCCGCTGATGTTCACTTGCAGGCAGATGTTCAGCGGGCCCAGCTCCGGCGGGCGCTGCTCGGACAGGCGCTGGGCGATTTTCAGGCGCTCGACCGTGTGCACCCAGTCGAAATGGGTCGCGATCGGCCGCGTCTTGTTGGACTGGATCGGGCCAATGAAATGCCACTCCAGGCGCGACTCCGGTAGCGCTTTTGCGACAGCCGCGATCTTGTCGACGCCTTCCTGCAGGTAGTTCTCACCGAACGCGCGCTGGCCGGCCGCCACCGCTTCCAGCACCGCCTCAGCAGGGAAAGTCTTCGATACGGCCAGCAGCTGGACCGTCGAACGAGGCCTGCCGGCAGCCTGGCAGGCCACCTGGATTGTCGCTTCGACAGCTTGCAAGTTCCCGGCGATTGTGGACATAATGGTTTTCTACAGGAAATATTTTTCGGTTACAGGCACAGCCCCAGCCGCCGTTTGCAGCACAAGGATTATATCTAAATGGACATCTCGGAACTCCTCGCTTTCTCGGTCAAGAACAAGGCCTCGGACCTGCACCTCTCGGCCGGCCTGCCGCCGATGATCCGCGTGCACGGCGACGTCCGCCGCATCAACCTGCCGGCGATGGAGCACAAGGACGTCCACTCCATGATCTATGACATCATGAACGACGGCCAGCGCAAGCAGTACGAAGAGATGCTGGAGTGCGACTTCTCGTTCGCGATTCCGGGCCTGGCGCGGTTCCGCGTCAACGCCTTCAACCAGGAACGCGGCGCTTCCGCCGTCATGCGGACCATTCCGTCGAAGATCCTGTCGCTGGAAGAACTGAACGCGCCGAAGATCTTCGCCGATCTGGCGATGAAGCCGCGCGGCCTGGTGCTGGTGACCGGCCCGACCGGCTCCGGCAAGTCGACCACGCTGGCCGCGATGATCAACCACCTGAACGAGAACGAGTACGGGCACATCCTCACCATCGAAGACCCGATCGAGTTCGTCCACGATTCCAAGAAGTGCCTGATCAACCAGCGCGAAGTCGGCCCGCACACGCTGTCCTTCAACAACGCGCTGCGTTCGGCGCTGCGCGAAGACCCGGATGCGATCCTGGTCGGCGAGCTGCGCGACCTCGAGACCATCCGCCTGGCGCTGTCGGCCGCCGAAACCGGCCACCTGGTGTTCGGCACCCTGCACACCTCGTCGGCGGCCAAGACCATCGACCGTATCGTCGACGTCTTCCCGGCCGAGGAAAAGGAGATGGTGCGCGCGATGCTGTCGGAATCGCTGCAGGCCGTGATCTCGCAGACCCTGCTGAAGACCAAGGACGGCTCGGGCCGCGTGGCCGCGCACGAGATCATGATCGGCACCCCGGCGATCCGCAACTTGATCCGCGAAGCGAAGATCGCGCAGATGTACTCGGCGATTCAGACCGGCTCCAGCGTCGGCATGCAGACCCTGGACCAGAACCTGACCGACCTGGTGCGCCGCAACGTGATCTCGAGCGCCGCTGCCCGTTTCGCGGCCAAGATCCCCGAGAATTTCCCCGGTTAAGGAATAGCGATGGAACGCGACCAGGCCTCCAAGTTCATGTTCGACCTGCTGCGCCTGATGGTCAGCAAGGGCGGCTCCGACCTGTTTATTACCGCCGGCTTCCCGCCCGCGATCAAGATCGACGGCAAGATGACGCCGGTCTCGAACCAGGCGCTGCAAGGCGGGCACACGGCCGACCTGGCGCGCGCCATCATGAACGACAAGCAGGCTGCCGGGTTCGAGCTGTCGAAAGAAGCGAACTTCGCGATCAGCCCCGGCGACCTGGGCCGCTTCCGCGTGTCCGCCTTCATGCAGATGGGCTGCGTGGGCATGGTGCTGCGCGTGATCACGACCACCATCCCGCGTTTCGAGGATCTCGAACTGCCGGACGTGCTGAAGGACGTGGTCATGACCAAGCGCGGCCTGGTGATCATGGTCGGCGCCACCGGCTCCGGCAAATCGACGACGCTGGCCGCGATGGTGGGCTACCGCAACGAGAACAGCTACGGCCACATCATCACCATCGAAGACCCGGTCGAATTCGTGCACCCGCACCGCAACTGCGTGATCACGCAACGCGAAGTCGGCGTCGATACCGACAGCTTCGAGGCCGCGCTGAAGAACTCGCTGCGCCAGGCGCCGGACGTAATCCAGATCGGCGAGATCCGCGATCGCGAGACCATGGAGCACGCGATCGCCTTTGCCGAAACCGGCCACCTGTGCCTGGCCACCCTGCACGCCAACAGCGCCAACCAGGCCCTGGACCGCATCATCAACTTCTTCCCGGAAGAGCGCCGGCAGCAGCTGCTGATGGACCTGTCGCTGAACCTGAAGGGCCTGATTTCGCAGCGACTGATCCCGCGAAAAGAGACCAAGGGCCGCGTGGTAGCGATCGAAATCCTGCTGAACTCGCCGCTGATCTCCGACCTGATCTTCAAGGGCGAAGTCCACGAGATCAAGGAGATCATGAAGAAGTCGAGGGAGCTGGGCATGCAGACCTTCGACCAGGCCCTGTTCGATCTCTACGAACTCGACAAGATTTCGTACGAAGACGCGCTGCGCAATGCCGACTCGGTGAACGACCTGCGCCTGAACATCAAGCTCAACAGCAAGCACGCGAAGAACCGCGATCTGACCGCCGGCACCGAGCATCTGGGCATCGTCTAAAGCTGCCCGCAGTGCGCGCACGATTGAGAAATATATAAAGTCCGCTGGCGCGGCACCCTAATGTCATACACGTAGACCGAACAATCACCCGAGGAGGCCGTGATGTGGAGTCAAGTGTATAACCCGCTGGGTAGCGCCGTCCTGTCGACCCTGGCGGCAGCCGTTCCGGTTGCCGTCATGCTGGTCGCGCTCGCTTTCTTTCACATCAAGGCACACATCGCCGCCCTGCTCGGCCTCGCCGCCGCGCTGCTGGTGGCGATCTTCGCGTACGCAATGCCGGCGCCGACCGCGCTGGCAGCCGCCCTGTACGGCGCCGCCAACGGCCTGCTGCCGATCGGCTGGATCATCCCGAACGTGATCTTCCTGTACCAGCTGACCGAGCGTAAGGGCTACTTCAAGGTCCTGCAGGAATCGATCACCGGCATTACCACCGACCGCCGCCTGCAACTGCTGCTGGTGGCCTTCTGCTTCGGCGCCTTCTTCGAGGGCGCCGGCGGCTTCGGTACGCCGGTGGCGGTCACCGGCGCCATGCTGATCGGCCTCGGCTTTGCGCCGCTGGCGGCTTCCGGCCTCTCGCTGATCGCGAACACGGCGCCGGTGGCGTATGGCGCCCTCGGCTCGCCGCTGATCGCATTGGCCGGCGTTACCGGCCTCGACCTGTTGCAGCTGTCGGGCATGGTCGGCCGGCAGCTGCCCTTCTTCTCGGTGCTGGTGCCCTTCTGGCTGATCTGGGCCTTCTGTGGGTTTGCCGGCATGGCCGCGATCTGGCCGGCGATCCTGGTCGCGGGGGTCGCCTTCGCCGTTCCGCAATTTTTGATCTCGAACTTCCACGGTCCGTGGCTGGTGGACGTGGGCGGCTCGCTGATCTCGATGCTGTGCCTGACGCTCTTCCTCAGGGTCTGGAAGCCGGCTTCGATCTGGACCGATACGGTGGGCAAGCTCAAGACGGATACGGGCACAGGCGCCTCGGCAGGTGACGCTACTGGCGCCTATGCCGGCGCCGGCGATGGCGGTGCCGGCGGTGCTTATGCCGGCGCTAATGCAGTGGGCGGCGCCTATGCCGGCGGGGCCGATGCCTACACCGGCGGCGGCGGTGGTACGTATGCAGATGCGAACGCCAACGTGAATATCGGCGGCGGCACACCGGGTCCTGCATCGCCGGTCCACAATCACCCGCGCTCGGCCGTACTGAAAGCCTGGCTGCCCTGGCTCATCCTGTCGGTGCTGGTCTTCTTGTGGGGCATTCCCGAGTGGAAGAAGATGCTCGACGGCCTCTCCGTCTTCAAGTACGACTGGCCGGCCCTGCACAAGGTGGTGCAGAAGATGCCGCCGGTCGCCGCAAAGCCGACCGCCGAGGCCGCCGTCTACACGCTCAACTGGCTGTCCGCTACCGGCTCCGGCATCCTGGTCGCCGCCGTCATCTCCGGCCTGGTCATGGGCTACAAGGTCCGCGAACTGTTCGCCGTGTACTGGGCCACGCTCAAGATCATGCGCTTCTCGCTGCTGACGATCGCCGCGATGCTGGCGCTGGGCTATACCACCCGCTATTCCGGCCTCGACTCGACGCTCGGCCTGGCCTTCGCGAATACCGGCGTGCTCTACCCCTTCTTCGGCACCCTGCTCGGCTGGCTCGGTGTGGCACTGACAGGCTCGGACACGGCCTCCAACGTGCTGTTCGGCGGCTTGCAAAAGACCTCGGCCACCCAACTCGGCCTGGATCCGGTGCTGATGGCGGCGGCAAATTCTTCGGGCGGCGTGATGGGCAAGATGATCGATGCGCAGTCCATCGTGGTCGCCTCCACCGCCACCAAGTGGTACGGCCACGAAGGCGAGATCCTGCGCTACGTGTTCTTCCATTCGATCGCGCTGGCCTGCCTGGTCGGCATCCTGGTCACGCTGCAGGCCTACGTGTATCCATTCACGGCACTGGTCAGGTGAGCGCGCCGGCTACAGGGCCTGCCAGCGCTGCACCAGGCCCACCAGATGCACCAGGCCATACACGAGGCAGATGAGCGAGCTCCAGACCGCGAAAGGCGTGATCCTGCCACCCTTCGCCAGCACCAGCGGCGTGTACGCAAAGGCGCGCAGCAGGTAGACAGCGGTGATGGCGACCAGCGCCGCCTTCAGGAGCGGCAGCGTGCCGATGATGCCGGCGCCGGCCAGCGCATACGCCGACCAGGCGCCGAGCACGGCAGCAATGCAGGCCGTAACGAGCGCGGGATGCCACCTGCCCTGTTCCGCGGCCCGCGCCATGCGTTCGCCCGCACCGAAGAAGCGGTACCAGGCCGGGCCGCCGGCGATGATACCGAGGTGCAGCATCGCCGCAATCGCACTGAGTACGGCCCCGGCTGCGAGCGGCATGTTCACGGCAGCATGCATCGTCTTCCTTTCGTTTACACTGTTGCATGTACATTAACGCACTACGCGGGAGACTGTCATGAACGTATACGACTTCCAGGCCACGTCCCTGGACGGCAAGCCGGTCGACCTCGCCCAATACCGCGGCAAGGTCCTCCTCATCGTCAACACCGCCAGCAAATGCGGCTTCACCCCGCAGTACCAGGGCCTGGAAACCGTGTACCGCGAACTGCGCGGCCGCGGCCCGGGCTTCGAGGTGCTGGGTTTCCCTTGCAACCAGTTCGGCGCGCAGGAGCCGGGCACGGAAGACGAAATCGGCGCCTTCTGCGAAAAGAACTACGGCGTCAGCTTCCCGATGTTCGCCAAGGTCGACGTCAACGGCGATGCGGCGCATCCGCTGTGGAAGTACCTGAAGGGCGAAGCGCCGGGCGTGCTGGGCACCGAGGGCATCAAGTGGAACTTCACCAAGTTCCTGATCGGGCGCGACGGCCAGGTCGCCAAGCGCTATGCGCCGACTACCAAGCCGGAGGAGATTGCGGACGATATCGAGAGGTTGCTGGGGCAGTAAACCGCTGCTCTACTCCCCGCGGCGCTTCGACAGGGCCGCGTGGGGCGCCAACACGAACATGCAGCTGGTCAGTTGGTCCCGCTCGGGCGCCCTGGGCTGGCTCATCAGCGTGCACAAGCGCTCCAGCAAGCCGTTCACTTCCGCCAGTTCGGCTTTGCTCAACCAGGCCTTGTTCCGGGCCGCCCACAACTGCCGCGATGCGCCTTCGGTCACCACGCCAAGCATCGCTAACGCATCACTGAAATCCTTTTCCGCGACCTGCAGCAGGCCGTGCGCGAATTTGCGCAATGCCGCGGCATGCGCTTCGCTATCCGTGCGGTACGCCAGGCGCAGGGGCGCTGACGCATCGCCGGCAAGCCGGTAACGGCGCTCTTCTTCGCCCTTCCCGCCTGTCTCCACAACCAGACCGGACCGGCACAAGACCTTGAGGTGGTAGTACAAGCCGTCGGCATGCCGTCCCAGCTGCAAAGCCAGGTCTGCCGCCGTCGCTTCGCCGCCGAGCGAAGCCAGCGTATCGACGATTTCCTGGCGTACGGGCGAGGCCAGCACAGTGATCAGTTCAGGGTCGTCGATGGCACGGTAATCGATGGTCGATGGTCGCATGGCGCTATCTTTTGTTGAAAAACATATATAGTATTTCAACAAATTACTGCACACAAGCGCCTGCCATGACAACCAGACCGCCTGCCACGCCCCTCGTCGCTGCTTTGCTGCTATTCGCGGCCTGCCTATGCCTGGCGCCTGCCGCGGCCCAGCCCCAGATCAGCGGCCAGCAGTTCAGGGATGACATCGCATTCATCCGGCAAACCATCGCACGCACGCATCCGAATCCCGGTTTCTCGGCCGATCCCGAAACCATAGACGGTGCACTGGATGCCATTGGCCAGGCCGCGCCTGCGTCCATGACCCGCGACCAGGCCTGGCAGCAGCTGGCAGCGCTCAACTCCCTTTTCGGGGACGCCCACCTGTTCATCGGCTACTCGGACTGGCGCACGGAAGCCAGGGCTCACCTGGCATCGGGCGGCACCCTGTTTCCCTACGAGGTCGATATTTCCCCGGACGGCCGGCTGTTCATTCGCACCCGACTGGACGGCGGCACGACACCGATGAAGGGCGCGCGCATCCTCGCCATCGACGGCATCGATGCTGCCCAGGCGGTGTCAGCGCTGTCCGCCCGCACCCACGGCGACACCGCCCTGTTCCGCCACCATCTGCTGGCCCAGCGCTGGTGGCTGTATCACTGGAAGATGTACGGCGCGCGCACGCACTACCGCCTGGCGCTGGAACGCGGGAAAAAACGCTGGACGGAAGACGTCCCGGCCGGCGCCGGGCTTCCGGCTTTGCTGCGCGATGAAAGCGCATTCGAGCGCCAGTTCGGCTTCAGGAGCGAACCCGGCTGCGCAGCGGTGCTGACCGTCGGCTCCTTCGACCACGCTTTCAAGGAGCGCTTCCTGACTCTGACACAGGCGGCGTTCACGCGCTTGCGCGAGGATGGCGCCTCGACGCTGTACATCGACATCAGTGCCAACGGCGGCGGCGACGACGACTTGTGGCTGGACGGTTTGATGCCTTACCTGGCGACGCAAGCCTACCGCACCGGCTCGACTTACGTGAAAAAAGTCATCGAGCCCAATACGGCGCGCGGCGAAACGGCCGGCCAGGTCGTCGAGGGCGCCATCGACACCTGGCATCCGGCGCAGCTGGACAATCCCTTGCTATTCAAGGGCAAGGTAGTGGTGGTCCTCGGGCCCTCGACCTATTCGTCGGCAGTGCTGTTCGCGAACGTCATGCACGATTTCGGCTTCGCGACACTGACAGGAAGCGGCAATGCCGCCCGGCGCACGCAATCCGGCGGCATCCGGCGTTTCGTCCTGCCGCACAGCGGGCTGGCGCTGTGGGTACCGCGCTTCGTGCTGGCGCCACCGGCGGGAGAAAGGCCGGACGCACTGCTTGCCCCGGATATGCCGCTTGAGAGGCTGCCGGTGCCGGCTTGCGGGAAGGTCGAGAAGTTGCTCGGGCAGTGATACTCATGCACCGATAATCACATACGCGGCACCGAGCTCGGTTTGCAAGGCTTCGCATAGTTTTTGCTGCTCGGCGCGAAACGCTTCCTCTGCTGTTCGCGACGGAAATCCCGATCGTACTGGATCATCCTGATTGAGAGTTTCGTCGAATGCAGCAGCCCACGCGTCCAGTCGCGATACCAGTGCAGGCGAGATCGGAAGAGACGCAGGCTCAACATTTCCGATCTCCCCTGGGCTTGCTTCCCAAATCGGAAAGCACTCGTAATCGGCCATGAGTTTTAGAGTACGCATCGTTTGCTCATTTTCCAAGAAATGGGCCTGCCTTCGACTCCAGCAGCTTGACCAGCTCGGGCTGCATGTAAGTGTAATCGTCCGGTATATCCAGGCAAATCACTCGTTTTCCGTTCAGGTGGCGCCTGAATTTGGCGGCCAGTTGCGTCCGATGCTTCTTCTCCATCACGAAGATGATGGTCGCCCACGCGATCTGCTCGGGCGACAATGGCACGTCCGCATCCGCGCCCAGGCCGGCGGAATCCGTTTCGACGCCGGGCCAGGTCGAGAACACCTGCTCGGCGGTCGGGCTGCGAAGACGGTTCTGGGTGCAGATGAAGAGTGCGCGTTTCATGGTGTGCGATCTGCTGTTCAGCTTTTTTCGAACCAGGCCATGATGGCGTCGTATTCGGCTCGCTGGTCCTTGCGCTTTTCTTCCACCGGCTTGCTGTCCAGGACCAGGCTGTGGCCGGCCTCCGGGATGCGCCGGAAGCGCACGTCCCGGCCTTGCGCGCGCAGTTGCGCGTACAACACTTCGGTGGACAGGATCGGCACGCTCGTGTCCTGCATGCCGCTGCCCAGGTAGACGCGGGCGCGCGTCGGCGCCAGTTGATCCGCCGACGACTGGGCAAAGAAGCTGCTCCACCGTAGATACGGGTGGCCCATGAAGAATTTGCTGGTGCTGGCCGGGTCGGCGCGGATCGCGTTGAAGCTGTCGTCGAGTTCCTGCAGGCGTTTGCGCTTTTCTTCATCGCTGCCACTGCTGCGATAAATGGCGGCGGCGAAATCGAAGAGCTGGGTGGTTCCACTGCCGCCGAGCAGCGCGACATCCTGGATCTCGGAGATGTCGTGCGCCAGGCTCGCCGCCATCTGCGCGCCTTCGGACACGCCGATCACCAGCACATGCCGTGCGTCGACTTCGGGACGCGACAGTGCATGGCGTACTGCCCGCTTCAGCGTGGCCAGCCAGGATTCGTAGGAAAAGTGCTGATTGAATTCGCCTGCGCAGCCGATGGCCGAGCCCCAGGGTCCCTGCTGCGGCGCATCCGACTGATATGGCTTGTCGACCGCCATGACCGCGTAGCGGCCCTGGTTCGCCAGGTACATCCATGCGGGAATCGTCGAGTCGAGTGCCGGCGTGCCCAGGCCCTTGAAGTTCGGGACGCAGCCCGATCCCTGGATCAGCAGGACCAGCGGGGCTTTCTGCGCCGGCTTCGACAGGTAATATCGGGTCGGGCCAACGCCGGCGCCGTCGCCCAGCGTCACGCGCGTCAGCGTCAAGGTCTTCGCCTCGAAGCGTTCTTCGTGCGCGTCCGGGCCGGCCGCCCGGGCGCTGCACGAGAGCGCGGCCGCCAGCAGGAGGCCGGAAGCATATCGAACCCTCACTGCGGCACGAACCGGATCGCCTGCCCGCCGCCCGGCGCCAGCTTCAGCTGCAACACATCCTTCGCCGTCACCGTACGCATCTCGGTGACCAGATCGAAGCGGTGCTCGTTGCGGTAATCCGCCGCATCGCCGTCGCGGTAGATCTCGGCCACGTACTGCTTGCCGGCGTCGAGGAAGGACAAGGACAGCGGCAGCGTGCGCGCCTGCCCGTCGGTCACTGCGCCGACGTACCAGTTCTCGGACTTGCGGTCCTTGCGCGCGATGCTGACGTACTCGCCCACGGCGCCGTTCACCACGCGGGTGTCGGCCCAGTCGGTCGGCACGTCGCGGATGAACTTGAAGGCGGCCGGGTACTTGGCGTAGTTCTCCGGCAGGTCGGCCGCCATTACGATCGGCGAGTAGATGACGACGAAGTTGGCGAGCTGCTTGGCCTGGGTCGAATTGAACACCTTGCCGTCCGCACCCACCAGGCTGACGATGCCCGGCGTGTAATCCATCGGGCCGCTCAGCATGCGCGTGAAGACCAGTTTGGCCTCGTGGTCGACCGGGTTCACCGGATTGCCCCAGGCGTTGTACTCGACGCCGCGCGCACCTTCGCGCGAGACCCAGTTCGGATACGTGCGGCGCAGGCCGGTGTCCTTGACCGGCTCGTGGGTATCGACGGCGATCTTGTAGCGCGCGGCCTCGGTGACGGCTTTCACGAAATGGCGCACGCCTTCCTGCGAATCGTAGTGGCCATAGTGCACCTTGCCGTCCGCGCCCTTGAACTGCATGCTGCCGGCTTCGTGCACGTAGCCGGACTTGACGCTGTCCACGCCGAGCTTCGCGTACAGCTTGTAGGCGGCCGTCATCTGCTTTTCGTAGGCCGGCAGGTTGGCGCCGGTCTCGTGGTGCCCGATCAGGCGCACGTTCTTTTCTTTCGCGTAGGCGGCCAGCACCGGCAGATCGAAGTCCGGATAAGGCTTGGTGAAGCTGAAGTCGGCGCCGCCGTGGCCCCAGTCGCTTTCCCAGCCCTGGTTCCAGCCTTCGACCAGCACGCCGCGGAAGCCGTTCTGGGCGGCGAAGTCGATGTACTTCTTGACGTTCTCCGTGTTGGCGCCGTGCTTCGGGCCCGCGTTCCAGCTGGTGTGCTGCAGGTGCATGCTCCACCAGACGCCGACGAACTTCGACGGGTGCACCCAGCTTACGTCGCCCAGTTTATTTGGCTCGTTCAGGTTCAGTTCGAGGTCGGACATGTAGAGTCCCGCCGCATCGTCGGCGATGCGCAGCGTGCGCCATGGCGTCGTGAAAGCGCCATGCTTGACCACGGCCGGCCCCGTCGACGATGGCGCCAGCTGCGCACGCAGTTTCTGGCCTTCGACCTTGCGCACCCACATCGAGGCGTAATCGACCAGCGCCGCCTCGTGCAGGGCGACGTGGGTGCCATCCTCCAGCCGGAGGGTCAGCGGCGTATTGGCGGTGCCGATTTCCTTCAGCGGCGCCTTCTGGACCATCTCCTCCAGGCCCGGCAGCTCGCCGGCCGGGATCCACCAGGCGGTGGCCGGCTGGGCGACCGCGAACTCGGTCAGCTCGTCGAGGATCGCCGTGTCACGCAGCTGCGGCTGGGCCGGGAATTCGTAGCGGAAGCCGACGCCGTCGTCGTAGATGCGGAAGACGACCGTCATCGCGCGGCCTGCACGGTTTTTCTGTTCGAGGTCGACGCGCAACTCCCGATAGTGGTTGCGCACGTAGCGGCGTTCGCCCCAGGGCTGCTCCCAGGTGTCGTCATGCTCGCTGACCTTCTGCGCCTTCACGCTGAAGCCGCCGTCCAGCTTGGGCGCGTTGACGAGGTTGAAGCCGAGGCGCGACAGGCCGATGATCTCCTTGCCGCGGCGCTTGACGTCGTAACCCAGCTTGCCCATGCCGTCGATCTGGACCTCGACGCTCAGCACGTCCCCTGGCGATGCGGCACTGGCCACCACGGCCTGGGCCCATGCGGCCTCGCTGGCGAGACCAACAACGGTAACCATCGCCGCAGCAAACAAACGGAAATTCGGCTTGAAACGGGAACGAACGCGCATCGCTGACACCTCCATGATAGAGATGTAATTTTACTACAGCTGAGTTCGGAATTAGCCGACGTTCAGGCCCATGGCCCGCACTAATTCGGCCGCCTGGCGTGTTGAAATCGTCGCCCCGGCAAACTGCTTGGCGTTCGACAGTTTGAGTCCGCCTACATCGGCCTCGCGCAAGTCGGCCTGCTCGAAGCGGGTGTCCTTGGTGTGCGCGTCGCGCAGGCTGCCGCCTTCGAACACGGCTTCGCGGAAGTCGCAGCCCGACAGGTCGGCATCCGCGAAATCCAGGCCGATGAGTTTGGCCTTCCTGAACGACATGCGGCGCAGGTCGGCGCCGACCAGCAGGCAGTCTTCGAAGGACAGGCCGAGCTGGGACACTTCTTCGAAGCTGGCGCCGGTCAGCTTGCAGCCGCGGAAGCTGCAGGACGCCAGCTTGGCGCGGCGCCAGCCGGCGTTGTTCAGGTCGCAGGCTTCGAAGCGGGCGTCGACCAGGTCGGCGGCTTCGAAGTCCGCATGGCCGCCGCGGCAGCGCCGCCAGCGCGTGCGCGCCAGATTCGCCGCGTAGAACGAAGCCTCGGCGACAAAACAATTGGCAAAGCTGCAGTCCTGCAGGTTCAGGCGCGACAGGTCGGCCTGCTGGAAATCGCATTCCTCGAAGGCCAGCAGCGCCTGTTCGGCGAGCAGTGCTTCGATGCGGGCGCGGCTGATGGTTTCGCCGCTGATGGTGATCAAAGGTTTTGGCATGCCAGAGAGCATACCCGAACCGCGCGTCGCAGGAATACGCCAGCCTTCCGGAGTTTCAGGCAAGTCCAGGCATGGCCCCGATCCTAAAATTTCTCCTGTTCCGCCACAGCTCGTGGCGCATTCAAGGAGAAATCAAATGAGTCAGGTATGGTTCATCACCGGCGCCAGCCGTGGAATCGGCGCCCACATCGCCCGCGCGGCGCTGCAGGCTGGACACCGGGTCGTGGCGACCGGCCGCAAGCTGGCGCCGCTGCGTAAAGCATTTACCGACGTCCCGTCCGAGAACCTGGCGTTGGTCGAACTGGACGTGAGCAGTGAAGCGCAAGCCCGACAGGCCGTGCAGGCTGCCGTCGAACGCTTCGGCCGCATCGACGTGCTCGTGAATAATGCGGGCTACGGACAGTTGGGCTATTTCGAGGAGATCAGCGCCGGCGCCATCGAACAGCAGTTCGCCACCAATGTGTTCGGCGTGATGCACGTGATGCGCGCAGCGCTGCCGGTGATGCGGCGCCAGCGCGCGGGCCATGTCTTCAACCTGTCGTCGATCGGCGGCGCGCTGGGTTTCGAAGGCTCGTCCATCTATTGCGCCAGCAAATTCGCGGTCGAAGGCTTGTCCGCATCGGTGGCGCTGGAAGTCGCGCAATTCGGCATCAAGGTCACCGTGGTCGAGCCGGGCTTCTTCCGCACCGATTTTCTGGATGCGAACTCGATCCGCTACGGCGATGGTGCGCTCGACGGCTACGCCAGTGCCAGTGCGGCCAGGGATACCTACGAAGCCTACAACCGCCGCCAGGCCGGCGATCCGGCCAAGCTGGGCGCCGCCCTGGTAGAGATCGCCGCGATGGCCGAGCCGCCCAAGCAGTTCCTGGCCGGCAGCGATGCCGTCGGCTACATCAGCGAGGCCCTGCAGGGACGCCTGGACGAGATCCGGGCCTTTGCCGCGCTGTCGCGCTCGACCGACGGCAAATTTTGAGCCACGGCCAGGATCGGGCAAGATCGCAGAGGAACAGGTATGCTCGCTGCCATGAACATCCACCCTGCCAATGAAGCGCTGGGCACCGCGCGCCTCGCCAGCCTGCTGGCCGCCCACGCGCCCGGCGACGGCAGCTTCGCGCTGCCGGTGCCGGGCCTGTACGCGATCCGCATGTCGCGGCCCAACGCCGAACTGGTGCACGACATGCAAAAGCCTTCTGTGTGCATCGTCGCCCAGGGCGCCAAGACGGTGTTGCTGGGCAGCGAAGCCTACGACTACGACCCCTCGCGCATGCTGATCTTCTCGATCGAACTGCCGGTATCGGCCCAGGTCACTCGAGCCAGCCCCGCCAGCCCCTACCTGTGCTTCCGACTCGACATCGACCCGCAGCAGGTAGCTGCCTTGCTGATGAAGGTGTATCCGAACGGCGCGCCGCCGGTGCGGGAGGGGCGCGCAATCTATCTCGCCCAGGCCAGCGAAGCCATCGCCGACGCCGCCGCGCGGCTGCTTGCCCTCGCCGACGACCCCACCGACGCCAGCCTGCTGGCGCCCCTGGTGGTAGAGGAGATCCTTGTACGCCTGTTGCGCAGCCCGATCGGCGGCAGGCTGGCGCAGATCGGCCAGGTGGAGTCCAGCGTGCAGCGTATCGCCCGCGCGGTGTCGTGGATGCGCGATCACTTCGCCCAGCCGATGCGCGTGGAAGACCTGGCCGGCCTGGCGAACATGAGCCCTTCGACCCTGCACCAACACTTCAAGTCGTTGACCGCAATGAGCCCTTTGCAGTTCCAGAAGGTGTTGCGATTGCAGGAAGCACGGCGCCTGATGGCCACCGGACTGGGGGCAAGCACCGCCGGCAACCGCGTCGGCTATATCAGCGCCTCGCAGTTCAGCCGGGAATATGCGCGCTTGTTCGGCAAGGCACCTACCCGGGATATCGTCATCCGCAAAGGCTCGGCACAGTAGCGAGCTCAGCGCGTCTCGACCCGCGCCGAAGAATGAATCGTGCAGCCGCGGTGCACGTTTTCCAGAAAGCGGATCGCCTCGCCCAGGCGCGCCGTGGCCGGCAGCATGCGGCCCATCGACTCGTCTTCGTTCAGCTGGTCGATGCCGTAGGCGATGGCCCGCGATACGTCGCGCGCCTCGCGCCCGTCGCTGTTGTAGAGCGCATCGTAGACGCCGATTTCTTCCCACAGCGAGACATAGCCGGGGCCGATCGAGTCCTGGAACGCGACCGACGGCGCCGCGTCCTCGTCCTGCGAGATCAAGCGAAACACGAAACTCATGGGCACCTCCGCCATTCAAAAAAACATGGGGGGCGATGCTATCACGGCGTGCGTTTTGGCGTCGGACGCGGCGCGGCCCCGGACGGCGCTCCAGCAGGGGCATCGTCGGCGATCATCGCCACCGATCCCAGCGCCTGCAGCTCGGCCTTCGGCGAGGCCGAGGTGGTCAGCATGAATTCCATCTTGCGGCGCGCGCCCGGCGGCGCCCAGGTCGTGGACACGGTACGCATCCTGATCTTGTCCAGGCTGAGTTCCTCGCGCACCGGGCCGCGCTTGGCCACCATCGGCTTGGGCGCATCGGAGGTGATGTCGAGGAAGCCCTTTTCGACCGCGGCAGCGTTGGTGCGGTGCGCGTGCAACAGGCACAGATTCTTCCCGGCCGGCAGGGCCAGCACGAAGTTGCCCATCTTGCCCTTGTATGGCACCGGCCAGGCATCGCCTGCCATCCCGGACAGGAACAGCTTGGCGTGCTCGGGCTGCAGCTTCGGCACCTTGTCGCGCAGGAGGCGTGCGCGGAAGTCGGCGAGGTCGCCGAAGTGGCGCACACAGATTTCGACGTAGAGGTTCAGGAAGCCATCGACGCTCTCGTCGGCGCCGGCAGGCTTCTGTGCCTGCTTCTGCGCCGGCTTGTGCTGCGGCTTATCCGCAGCGGCGGCAGAGAGGCTGCATGCGGCCAGCAAACCGATCAGCAGGCCCCTCATCCGGCGGCCGTCCCGGCCAGGGCGCGGTCGACCAGTTCGATCCAGTGCGTGACAGACGTCTTCGTTCCCGACTGCAGATGGCTGATGCAGCCGATGTTGGCCGACACGATTTCCTTCGCGCCAGTCGCTTCCAGATTGGCCAGCTTGCGGTCGCGCAGTTCGTGCGCGATTTCCGGGTGCAGCACCGAGTAGGTGCCGGCCGAGCCGCAGCACAAATGGCTCTCCGCAGGCAGCACCACATCGACACCGGCGGCGCGCAGCACGCCCTCGACCTTGCCGCGGATCTGCTGGCCGTGCTGCAGCGTGCATGGCGGGTGGAAGGCGATGCGTTCCTTGATGCGGCCAGCCATGCGCGCCCCGATCTCGCCCTCGAAGGCCTGCATGATTTCGGACAGGTCCTTCGTCAGCGCGCTGATCCGCTCGGCCTTGGCCGCGTACTGCGGGTCGCCTGCCAGGAAATGGCCGTATTCCTTGACGGTGACGCCGCAGCCGGAGGCCGTCATCACGATGGCTTCGATCTGACCGCTCTCGACGTAGGGCCACCAGGCGTCGATGTTGCGGCGCATATCGTCGCGGCCGGCGTCCTGGTCGTTCATGTGGAAGCGCACCGCGCCGCAGCAGCCGGCCTTCGGCGCTTCGAGCAGCTGCACGCCCAGCGAGTCCAGCACGCGCGCGGTGGCGGCGTTGATGTCGGGCGCCATGGCCGGCTGCACGCAACCGGCCAGCGCCAGCATCTTGCGCGCGTGCTCGCGCCGCGGCCAGGGGCCGGCGTGGCGCGCCGGTTGCAGCTTGTCGCGCAGCTCGTAGGGCAACAGCGGACGCGCCAGCTGCCCCACCTTGAACGCCGGCTTGAACAGCTGGCCACGCGGCAGGAATTCCTTCAGCATGGTGCGCTTGGCGCGGTCCTTGAAGGGACGCGGCACGCGCGCCTCGACCACCTTGCGGCCGATGTCGACCAGGCGGCCGTACTTCACGCCGGATGGGCAAGTGGTCTCGCAGTTGAGGCAGGTGAGGCAGCGGTCCAGGTGCAGCTGGGTCTTGCGGGTCGGCTCGACGCCTTCCAGCACCTGCTTGATCAGGTAGATGCGGCCGCGCGGGCTATCGAGCTCGTCGCCGAGCACCTGGTAGGTCGGGCAGGTCGCGGTGCAGAAGCCGCAGTGGACGCAGGCGCGCAGGATGGCATCGACTTCTTCGCCTTCGCGCGTGCCCCTGATGAAATCGGCAAGATTGGTTTGCATCTCAGTTTACTTTGCTCAGTACATCCGGCCGGGATTGAAAATGTTCGACGGATCGAATCCGGCTTTCAGGCGTTCGTGGATTTTTGCCAGCGCCGGCGCCAGCGGCTGGAATACGCCGGCGTTCTTGTCGCCGCCGCGGAACAGGGTCGCGTGGCCGCCGCAGCCGGCAAGCGCTGCGCGGATGCGCTGGGCCGTGGCGGCATCGCCGTCCGCGCGCAGCCAGCGCTGCGCGCCGCCCCATTCGATCAGTTGCGGGCCTAGGTCGAGGGCGCCGGCCGTCGAGGGCACGGACAGGCGCCACAGTGGCGCGTCACCGGCGAAGAAGGCATGACGCTGCTCGCGCAGATCGGCCCAGAACCCGGCGCAGTCCGGCAGCTGTTCGCCACCATGCCTGGTACCCAGGTCGCGCAGCGCGGCATCGACCGCCGCCTGCGCACCCGACAGGCGCAGCGCCAGCACGCCGTCATGCCAGCAGCTGCCCGACAGCGGCAGCGGCTGGCCGCTCCATTCGTTCAGCTTGCGGATGGCGTCGACCTCGTTTATCGTGAAACGCAGCGTGGCCTGGCGGTAGGCCAGCGGCAGCACCTTCACCGACACCTCCAACAGTAGTCCCAAGGTGCCGAGCGAGCCGGCCAGCAGGCGCGAGACGTCGTAGCCGGCGACGTTCTTCATCACCTGGCCGCCGAAGGTCAGGACCTCGCCCTTCCCGTCCAGCAGCTTCGCGCCCAGCACGAAGTCGCGCAGCGCGCCGCTGTTGGCGCGGCGCGGGCCGGACAGGCCGGCGGCGATGGTGCCGCCGATGGTGGCGGACTCACCGAAATGCGGCGGCTCGAACGCCAGCATCTGCTTGCGCTCGGCCAGCGCGGCTTCGATCTCGGCCAGCGGCGTGCCGCAGCGCGCCGTGATCACCAGTTCGGTCGGCTCGTAATCGACGATGCCGGCGTAGGCGCGGGTATCGAGGATCTCGCCTTCGAGGCGCTGGCCATACCAGTCCTTGGTGCCGCCGCCGCGGAGGCGCAATGTGCGCTTGTCCGCTGCCGCGCCGCGCACCCGGTCCTGGAATTGTTCGAGAATCTGCTGCATGTTCGTCTGGTCTTTCAAAAGCGCGGCAGGTCCGCGAAGGGCAGCGCGCCGCCGCTCACGCGCATCCTGCCCATTTCGGCGCAGCGCTGGAGGGTCGGCACCGCCTTGTTCGGGTTCAGCAGCATGCCGGGGTCGAAGGCGCGCTTGACGGTGAAGAAGGCTTCCAGCTCCTTCGATCCGAACTGCACGCACATCGAATCGATCTTCTCGACGCCGACGCCATGCTCGCCGGTGATGGTGCCGCCGACTTCGACGCACAGCGCCAGGATGGCGGCGCCAAATTCTTCGGCGCGCTCCAGTTCACCCGGCTTGTTGGCGTCGAACATGATCAGCGGGTGCATGTTGCCGTCGCCGGCATGGAACACGTTCGCGCAGCGCAGGCCGTAGGTCGTTTCCATCTCTTCGATCCGTTGCAGCACGCGGGCCAGGTGCTTGCGCGGGATGGTGCCGTCCATGCAGTAGTAGTCGGGCGAGATGCGGCCGCAGGCCGGGAAGGCGTTTTTGCGGCCGGACCAGAAGCGCAGGCGCTCGGCTTCGTTCTGCGACACCGCGATGGCGCTGGCGCCCGCCTGCTGCAGCACTTCCGTCATGCGTTCAATTTCCTCGGCCACCTCCAGGGCGGTGCCGTCCGCCTCGCACAGCAGGATCGCGGCGGCGTCGAGGTCGTAGCCGGCCTTCACGAAAGGCTCGACCATGCGCGAGGAAGTGCGGTCCATCATCTCCAGGCCGGCCGGGATGATGCCGGCCGCGATCACGCTGGCGACCGCATTGCCGCCCGTGACCACGTCGTCGAAGGAGGCCATGATCACCTGCGCGAGCGCCGGCTTCGGCACCAGCTTGACGGTGACTTCGGTGACGATGCCGAGCATGCCTTCCGAGCCGATGAAGACGGCCAGCAGGTCCAGGCCGGGCGCGTCCAGCGCTTCGCTGCCGAGTTCGACGACGTCGCCCTCGATCGTGCAGACGCGCGCCCGCACCACGTTGTGCACCGTCAGGCCGTATTTGAGGCAGTGCACGCCGCCCGAGTTCTCGGCGACGTTGCCGCCGATCGTGCAGGCGATCTGCGAAGACGGGTCCGGTGCGTAATACAGGCCGAAGGGCGCGGCCGCTTCCGAGATCGCCAGGTTGCGCACGCCCGGCTGGACCACGGCAGTGCGCGCGTAGGGCTCGACCTTCAGGATGCGGTTCAGGCGCGCCGTGGAAATGACCACGCCGTCCGCCAGCGGCTGGGCCCCGCCCGACAGGCCGGTACCGGCGCCGCGCGGCACGATCGGCACCTTGAGGTCGCGGCACACCTTCAGGATGGCCAGCACCTGTTCCTCGTTGTCGGGCAGCGTGACGATCATCGGCAGCTGGCGGTAAGCGGCCAGGCCATCGCATTCATAGGGGCGCGTGTCTTCGGGATCGTGCAGGACGCAGCGATCGGGGAGGACGGCGCGCAGGGCTGAGGCCACCTGGCGGCGGCGCTCGGGGTCGACGGGGATCGCGGGAATCATAAGTCGATTGTAAGCACTATTGCACTTTTTTGGCGTATGCTCCGGCTATCTTTTTTTATAGGCAGGGCATAAGCATGGGCAATCGACTCTCGAAAATCGCAACCCGCACCGGCGACGACGGCAGCACCGGGCTCGGCGACGGCAGCCGCACCGGCAAGGACAGCGCCCGCATCGCCGCCCTGGGCGACGTCGACGAGCTCAATTCCTTTGTCGGCCTGCTGCTGTGCGAAGACATGCCGGCCGAGCTGCGCGAAGAACTGGTGTCGATCCAGCACGACCTGTTCGACCTCGGCGGCGAGCTGTGCATTCCCGGCTACCAGATGATCAAGGACGAGCACGTGGCGCGCCTCGATGGCCTGCTCGAAAAATACAACGCCGACCTGCCGGTCCTGAAGGAATTCATCCTGCCGGCCGGTTCGCGCGCAGCCTCTACCGCCCACGTGTGCCGCACCGTGTGCCGGCGCGCCGAGCGCAGCATCGTCGCGCTGTCGAAAGAGGACACGATCAATGCCCAGCCGCGTCAATACGTGAACCGCCTGTCGGACCTGATGTTCGTGCTGGCGCGCGTGCTGAACCGCCATGCCGGCGGCAGCGACGTGCTGTGGCAACACGAGCGTAAGCGCGGCTGAGAATGGGCGTGGCGTTGCAGGAAGGCCTGCAGAATTTCGATGTCCGGTTTTATCGGGGCGGTGCGAACTGGCCCTACAACCCCTTCCACTTCCAGGGCGAGGGCCGGCTGGCGCTCGAGCCGGATTTCCTGGTGCTGCACGGCAGCTGTCACCGTTCGTTCCGCTTTCCGAAGCGGGAACAGCAGCGCCTGCGCATGGCGGATATCGTCAATGTACGCACCTCGGGCGAGGACGTGATCTTCGACGTGGCCGGCGTGGACGGCAAGCAGGAAGTCGGCTTTTCCACGGGCGCTCGCAAAAACGCCGAGACGATCGCGGCGCTGCTGCCGGCACGCTGCACGCCGGATTTCGACCCCAAGCCCCATCTGGAACGCGAGGTCTTCAACGACCGCATCGATTACTGGAGCCCGTCGACGCCGGTCATCAACACGCTGCTGGCAGCGAACGTCGCGATCTTCGTGCTGATGTGGCTGGAGCGTCAGGGCTTCGGCGCAGGCTGGTTCAAGCCGCTCCCCGGCTGGAGCTCGGCGGCGGCGCTGCAGGGTCACCTGCTGCTATGGAAGCAGGGCCTGCTGAACGTGGTGGCGGCGCCGAAGTGGCAGCTGCCGCTGGCCTCCTTCACCGGGTGGGGGCCGGAGCTCTTCCCTTCCCTGCTGCAGGCGCAGCTGGTCAAATGGGGATCGAACGTGCCGCGCATGACGCTGGGCGCCGGCGAATGGTGGCGCCTGTGGACCTCGGCCTTCCTGCATGGGAACCTGCTGCACCTGGCGATGAACATGTTCGCGCTGTGGCAGGCGGGCCAGCTGGTCGAGCGGATCTTCGGCAGCCTGCGCTTTACCGGCCTGTATCTGCTGGCCGCGCTCGGCGGCAGCCTGGGCAGCCTGCTGTGGGGGCTGGTGTCGCACCATCCGGTGAACAGCGTCGGCGCCTCGGGCGCGATCTTCGGCATCATCGGCGGCCTGTTCGCCTTCATCGGCCGCGAACACAGCGGCGTGCCGCCGACCGTGGTGCGCGACCTGCGCAGTTCGGTCGCGCCCTTCCTGCTGTTTAATATCGGCGCCGGTTTCCTGTATCCGCACACCGACAACGCGGCCCACATCGGCGGCCTGGTCGGCGGCTGGCTGGCCGGCCACCTGCTGGCGCGCTCGCTGCACGTGCCGGGCCAGCGCCCGGTTTGATTCAGCAGACCAGCTGTTTGCGCTGGCGCTTGGATTCGTACATGCTCTGGTCGGCCAGGTGCAGCAGTTCGGCGGCATTCGCGGCGTCGCGCGGGCACATCGCCGAACCGATGCTGGCGGTCACGCGCAGGCGCTGCCCCTGGTAGTCCACCGGCTCGGCGATCGCCGCGCGCAGGGTGGCGCTCATGCGGCGCACGACCAGCTCGCCGTTGGCATCGAGCAGCGGCACCGCCACCACGAATTCATCGCCGCCCAGGCGCGCCGCCAGGTCCGACCCGCGCACCGCGTTGCGGATGCGTTCCGCGATCACGGTCAGCATGTAATCGCCGGCCGCGTGGCCGTAACGGTCGTTGACCGGCTTGAAGCCGTCCAGATCCAGGAACAGCACCGCCACCGCGGCCGCACCCTGGCGCGCCGCCAGCATGTCGTCGAGCCGGCGCAGGAAGCGCACGCGGTTCGGCAGCCCTGTCAGATCGTCGTGTTCGGACCGGTGCTCGCTCTGGCGCTTGGCTTCTTCTTCGAGCTTGAGGTCGTGCGCCAGCGCGTTCTTCAGCAGGAAGGCCTGGCGCGAAAAGCGTTCGCGCATGGTCATCGACACCAGCCCGACCATATTCGCGCTGACCAGGAAAAAGCTGTTCTGCGCCAGCAGCGCCCAGTGGTGGCCGTCCGCCATCCCTTGCACAAACAGAGCGACCAGCACATAACCGCCGACCACCACCACGCCGGCCATGCCCGCATGCAACGGACGCAGGTAGGTCCAGGTGTACTGGGCCATCGCCACCAGGATCAGGCCGGCGTAATAAGTGCTCCAGGCCAGGTTGTCCGGATCGGCGATGATGATCAGGGCTTCGATGCCCGCTGCCCAGCTGAAGGCCACCACGCAGATCCACGGCGTGTAATGGCGCAGGAAGAGGCGCGGCCGCCAGCGGATGGCGGTCATCAGCATGGCGGTTTCCAGCACCACCATGATACGCACCACCCATGCTTCGGCCGCATGGCCCGGCATGGTGCCTTCGTCGAAGAGTGCGGAGCTCAGGTAGAGCAGCACGCACAGCAGGGACGCGATATAAGCCATGCGGATCTTCTCGCCGGCCAGGTCGGCCTGGTAGGCGGCTTCGAGCGGCGGCGGGAAGCGGCCGGCCATGGCGGAGGTCAGGAATCGGATCACGGGAAGAAAGCACGGTCCGCGGAAAGGGAATCCGCCAGCGTAAACCATATCGAACTGACAAGCCATCTTGCCATGCTTGAATGTGTCGGAAAAGAAACATTTACGTGTGACGTATAGGGCGGCTTTCGCGTATGCTCGGGTTCTCTTTTCCGATACGCGCATCATGACGGACGACTTCATCGGCATCTACGACAACGCGCTGAGCGGCGAGCAGTGCGCCCATATCCTCCAGCGCTTCGAGGCTAGCGACAAGGTCGTGCGCGGACGCACCGGCAACGGCGTCGACGTGGCGAAGAAGGACAGCTGGGATCTCACCATTACCCAGTACAAGGAATGGCAGGACGTGGCCGGCCTGATGGCGGGCGTGGTGCGGCGCCACCTCGCGCAGTACGTCGACCGCTACCGCGCATTGGTGCTGGGCGCGCTGGCGCCGATGGTCGCGCATCCCGAGACCGGCCAGCCGGTCGCGCTGTCGCTGGCGAACTTCGACGAATGCGGCCGTCCGCACATCGACGCGCTGGTGCAGGCGATGTACCGCTGCGGCCCGATCAACCTGCAGAAATACCTGCAAGGCAGCGGCGGCTACCACCACTGGCATTCCGAGATCTACCCGCAGAACGCCAGCTGCGAGACCCTGCACCGCGTGCTGCTGTTTCAGTTCTACCTGAACGACGTGGCGGACGGCGGCGAGACCGAATTCCTGTACCAGGGCCGCAAGGTCGAAGCGCGACAAGGCCGGCTGATCATCGCGCCGGCCGGCTTCACGCATACCCACAAGGGCCACGTGGCGCACAGCGGCGACAAGTACGTGGCGACCTCGTGGATCCTGTACCGCCGCGCCGAAGAATTGTTCGGGCAGCGGACAAGCTGATTACCTGGCCTCGGGCACCAGAGACTTCAGGATGGGCCGCACGAAGTCATCAGCCTTGAAGTCATACAGCAGGAAGTCGCTCGAGAACTGCCAGTAGGCCCAGGCGAAGCCGTTCTTCTCGGCCGTACGCGCGGCGGTCGATGTCCACAAGACGCGGTCTTCCATCGCCGCCTTGTCGTAGGCGCCGAACTCGCCCAGCAGTACCGGCCGCCCGCTCGCTTCGCTCCACGCTTTTACCGCTGCAAAATCCTTCTCGATCTGCGCGATCTCGGCCGGCGTGCCGAAGCGGATACCCTTCGACGAGCGGATCGGCTCATCGGCCCAGGACGCGCCCTGGTGGGTGAACGTGAACGGATCGTAGTAGTGGAAAGTCGCGATGATGTGTTTGTCTGCGGCTGGCAGCTGCAGGTCCTTCAGCGTCTCGCGGCTGTTCCAGCGTACGCCGCCGATGATCACGTTACGCGCCGGATTGGTCTTGCGCACGATGGCCAGCAGTGCCGGGAAGGTGGCGTTCCATGTCGCCGCGTCGAACTGGCTGTGCGGCTCGTTCAGCAGTTCGAAGACCACCGAGTTCGGCGCGTTCCGGTAGCGCGCCGACAGCTGGGTCCAGACGGCTTCCAGCTTCGGACGGCAGGCGGCGACATCCTTCGAACACTCGTCGAAATCGTGCTCGTCGACGATGACGTTCAGGCCGTGCTTCGTGGCCGTGGCCACCACCCAGTCCAGGCGGTTCAGCCATTGGGGATCGAGGCGGTTGCGGCCGTCGAGATAGGCGAAGCTGAACAGCACCACGCGCACGGTGGAAAAGCCGGCCGCCTTGATCTTCGCGAAGTGTGTTTCCTTGTAGTTGCCCTTGCCCTGATTGCGCCAGAACGCATCGTAGCCGAGGACGTTCACGCCGCGCCCCAGCTGGCGGACCTGGTCGTGCGCCGATAGCTCCACGAACTGCGAGGTCGACGGCGGCGGATTCGGCGCCGGATCGTCGGCCATGGCCGCGCCCATCGAGGCGGCAAACAGGGCGATGCCGGCAAGGGCAGTCTGTAGGATCTTCATTGGGTGTCGCCTTTCAGGTAGCCGTGCATGCCGAGCCAGCATGCGAAATCGTCGAACCAGCCGGTGCTGGTGGTGGTCTTTTTGTACATGCCGAAGCCGTGGCCGCCCTGCTCGTAGAGGTGGAATTCCACCGGGCGCTTCGCGGCGCGCCAGCTGTCGATCAGGCCGAATCCGCTGTTGCCGAACAGCGGGTCGTCGGCGGCCAGCGCGACGAACAGCGGCGGCGCATCAAGCGGCACCTTGAGCGGCGCGAGCGGGCCGTAGATGTTGGCGATGAAGGCCGGCTTCGCGTCCTGGCCCTGCAGCGCGGTCGCCATGGTCAGCATCGCGCCGGCAGAGAAGCCGGCCATGCCGATACGATCCGGATCGACCTTCCACGCTTTCGCGCGCGCGCGGACCAGCGCGAACGCGGCGCGCGCGTCGGCGATCTGCGGCGCCAGCCCGGCGGAGAGATTCGGCGGCGGACCCGGACGCGCGAATTCGGCCAGGTCGCGCGGCGTCTGCTGCAGGCGGTACTTCAGCACGAAGGCCGCCACGCCCCTGTCGGCCAGCGCCTTGGCGACGTCCCAGCCTTCGTTGTTCATCGACAGCGTACGAAAACCGCCGCCGGGTGCGACGATCACCGCGGCGCCGCTCGCCCTGGCCGGATCCGGCAGGAAGGGCGTCAGCGTGGCCACTGTCACGTTGCGCGCGAACAGGCTGCCGTACTGGCTGTGCCAGGATTCCTGCACGGTGGCGCCGGGCAGCGCACCGGTGCCGAGCACGATGGCGTCCGGCTGCGCCGGGATCGCGATCGGCGTCATCCTGTCGTCCTGCGCCTGCACTATTACCGGCATGGCGAGGTACCAGGCCAATGCCATGGCGCCTGCCTTCATGCGTGTCCCTGTTCTCATGCGGTCTCCTCGCGATTGTTTATGGTTGCGCTAACAGACCAGTAATATACGCGATGATGCGCGCCGCGAGACAACATGAATGTCATACGCTCACATTCGCGCAAAAAGAAAAACGCCACCCCCGCATGGCCGGGATGGCGTTCGTCATATCGACAGCAGGACAGCTCAGGCCGGCTTCGGCTCCACTTCCTTCAATGCCTGCAAGGCCATCGCGTAAATCCCTTCATAAGACTTGGCGGCGGCGATGAAGCGGCCGTTGTGGCAGAAGCCCGCATCCGCCACGCCGGTCACGGCAGCCAGGTCGGCATCGCGCAGACCGGCCCAGGATGCCGGCAGATCGGCGCGCGCTTCGAAGGTGTCCGCGGTGGCCGGCACCGTGTGCAGCATGTAGCGCTGCTCGCCCAGGTTGTGGCTGATGACGAACAGGACCTTCGGCATCTCCTTGCGCACCACCGAGCTCCAGGGCAGCGCGCTGTTGCGCAGGTACAGCAGGCGTCCGCCTTCCAGCACTTCGGCGCCGCGCACCTGCTCCAGCGCCAGCATGGCGCCGACGCGGTACTTGACGGCGTTGGCCATCACGTCGGTCAGGAAGTCCATCGCGCGGTGGAACTGCTGCAGGCGGTAGACGTCGGCGGCTTCGCCGTAGCCCAGCCTCTCCTCGTCCATCCAGTTCAGGTTGTAGCCGGAGATCACCGCCGACATGCCGTAGCCGCCGGGCGCGTTCTTGGCTGCGCCGACGTCCGACAGGTCGAGGTACTGCACGATGTCGGCGTCGATGGCGTAGGCGATCTGCTGGGCGGTGTCCTCGCTCAGCTGCTGGCCGGTGTGCTGCAGGGCCAGCGCGGCCACGCAGCGGCCGCCGTATTCGCGCCATACCAGGCCGGCGCTGGCATACGGCACGCCGCTCTGGCGCGCGCCGCTGAAGCCCTTCTGGTGGTGGTCGAAGCGGCCCGTGGCCGGGTCCCAGATGCCGCCGACGTCGATCACGACGTCGCCGCGGTCGATGATGGCCTGGTCGCGCGTACGCACGAGTTCGGCCTCGGGATGCAGGACCTTGATGACGGCGACGGCCCATGCGTCATCCGCATGGAATTTGCCGCCGTGGGTGACGATCAGCATAAGGTCTTAGGTTCAGGTGTTGTTCACGACCAGGCGCGGCTCGTTGATGCCGAAGCGCTCGCGGATCGATTTGGCGATGCCGTGCGCGTCCAGGCCGACGGAGGCCAGCAGCACGCCCGGGTCGCCCTGGTCGATGAACTTGTCCGGCAGACCCAGGATCAAGAGCGGCTTGACGATGCCCTCCGCGGCCAGCGCCTCGGCCACGGCCGAACCGGCGCCGCCCATGGTGCAGCCCTCTTCCACCGTGACCAGGTAGTCGTGGTCCTTGGCCAGGCGCTTGACCAGCTCGACGTCGAGCGGCTTCACGAAGCGCATGTCGGCCACGCTTGCGTTCAGGCCCTCGGCCGCCTTCAGGCTCGGCGCCACCATCGAGCCGAAGGCCAGGATGGCGACACCCTTGCCTTCGCGCTTCACCAGGCCCTTGCCGATTTCGAGCGATGTCAGCTCCTGCTGCAGGGCCGCGCCGACGCCGGCGCCACGCGGATAGCGCACCGCCGCCGGACCCGGGTAGTGGTAGGCGGTGGTCAGCATCTGCCGGCATTCGTTCTCGTCGGACGGCGCCATCACCACCATGTTCGGGATGCAGCGCAGGTAGGCCAGGTCGTAGTTGCCGGCGTGGGTCGCACCGTCGGCGCCGACCAGGCCGGCGCGGTCCAGGGCGAAGGTCACGTCCAGGTTCTGCAGCGCCACGTCGTGGATCAGCTGGTCGTAGCCGCGCTGCAGGAAGGTCGAGTAGATCGCCAGCACCGGCTTCACGCCTTCGGTCGCCATGCCGGCGGCGAACGTGACCGAGTGCTGCTCGGCGATGCCGACGTCGAAGTAGCGCTCCGGGTACTGCTGGTGGAAGCGGACCATGCCCGAACCTTCGCGCATCGCCGGCGTGATGCCGATCAGGCGCTTATCCTGCGCCGCCATGTCGCACAGCCAGTTGCCGAATACTTCGGTGTAGGTGATCTTGGACGGCGCGCTGGCCGGCTTGATGCCTTCGCTCGGATTGAACTTGCCGGTGCCGTGGTACAGGATCGGCTCGGCCTCGGCCAGCTTGTAGCCCTGCCCCTTCTTGGTCACCACGTGCAGGAATTGCGGGCCCTTCAGCTTGCGGATGTTTTCCAGCGTCGGGATCAGCGAATCGAGGTCGTGGCCGTCGATCGGGCCGATGTAATTGAAGCCGAATTCCTCGAACATCGTGGCCGGGACCACCATGCCCTTCGCGTGCTCTTCGAGCTTCTTGGCCAGTTCCAGCATCGGCGCCGGCAGCACGCTCTTGCCGACGTTCTTGGCGGCGGCATAGAACTGGCCGCTCATCAAACGCGCCAGGTAGCGGTTCAGCGCGCCCACCGGCGGCGAGATCGACATGTCGTTGTCGTTCAAGACCACCAGCAGGTCGACGTCGTCCTCGACGCCGGCGTTGTTCAAAGCTTCGAAGGCCATACCGGCCGTCATCGAGCCGTCGCCGATCACGGCGATCGCCTTGCGCTTCTCGCCCTTGATCTTGGCCGCCTGCGCCATGCCCAGCGCCGCCGAGATCGAGGTCGACGAGTGGGCGGTGCCGAAGGTGTCGTAATCGCTTTCGTCGCGCTTCGGGAAGCCGGACAGGCCGTTGTGCTGGCGCAGCGTCGGCATGCGGTCGCGGCGGCCAGTCAGGATCTTGTGCGAATAGGTCTGGTGGCCCACGTCCCAGACGATGCGGTCTTCCGGCGTGTTGAACACGTAGTGCAGCGCGATCGTCAGCTCGACGGTGCCGAGGTTGGACGACAGGTGGCCGCCGGTCTTGGATACCGAATCCAGCAGGAACTGCCGCAGTTCGGTGGCCAGCGGGGTCAGCTGGTTGCGCGGCAGCTTGCGCAGGTCCGCCGGGTCGTTGATGGTCTCTAGCAGTTTCATTTAGGCCTTCCGCTGCACGATCAGGTCCGCGAGTTCGCGCAGCCTCAGTGCTTGTTCTCCGAACGGCGCAAGCGCCGCGTGCGCCTGTTGGCGCAGTTGTTCGGCCAGTGCCTTCGACGGCGCCAGCCCCAGAATCGATACGTATGTCGGTTTGTTGGCCGCGGCGTCCTTGCCCGCGGTCTTGCCGAGGGTCGCGGAATCCGCGGTCGCGTCCAGCACGTCGTCGACCACCTGGAAGGCCAGGCCAATCGCGCGCGCATAGTCTTTCAATGCTTCCAGCTCCTGCAACGAGAGCTCGCGGCCGGCCAGGGCGCCCAGCAGCACGGACACGCGCAGCATGGCGCCGGTCTTCAGCTGGTGCATGCGCTCGAGTTCTTCGAGCGTCAGGCTCAGGCCGACGCTATCCAGGTCGATCGCCTGGCCGCCGCACATGCCCCTGGTGCCGGCCGCTTCGGCCAGCAGGCGCAGCATCTGTACCAGGCGCGCCGGGGCGACCTCTTCACTGCCCGCCAGTACTTCGAAAGCTTGGGCCTGTAGCGCATCGCCGACCAGCAGCGCGGTCGCTTCGTCATAGGCCACGTGCACGGTCGGTTTGCCGCGGCGTAGCGCATCGTCGTCCATGCAGGGCATGTCGTCGTGCACCAGCGAGTACACGTGGATCATCTCGACCGCGCAGGCGGCGCGCGCCACGGCGTCATCAAGAGCGCCAAACAGCTCGCCGGCGGCATAGGCCAGCAGCGGACGCACGCGCTTGCCGCCGCCCAGCGTGGTGTAGCGCATCGCTTCGTGCAGCTTGGCCGGCACGGCGGCGGCGTCGGGCAGGAGGCGGCCGAGGGCATCCTCGGTACGCGCCTGCACGCCTTCCATCCAGCGCCGGAAATCCGGCTGCGCACTCATGGTCGAGCTCATTCAGCGTCCTCGTCGCCGGTGCTGAAGGGCTTGAGCATCTCGCCTTCCAGGACCTTGACCTGCGACTCGACCTTCTCGAGCTGGGCCGCGCAATAGCGCACCAGTTCGGAGCCGCGCGCATAGGCGGCCACCGACGCTTCCAGCGGCAATTGGCCGCCTTCCATTTGCGTGACCAGCTGGGCCAGTTCGGCCATCGCCTGTTCGAAGGACTCGGGAGCGGCCGGTGCTACGGCGCTCTCCGCGTTTGTTTTATTGGGCATAATGACTTTGATCGGTTCAGAGGTCGCATTGTAAACAATCCTACCTCTGCATGACGCCGCGACGCTGTCGGCATCTTGTAAGCAAAGAGACACATTTTATCGCAAAGCGCCCGGCGACTCATGAAAACGATGCCTTGCAGGCAATTTTTAAGCACCCGTGCACCACAACCGCGTGCGGGACCGAGCCCGGATGAGCCTTTACAGGCTATAATCTCCGGTTCTGTCTCCGAAATACCGTATTCCGTTTAGGCCACTTCGAATAAGCTTCGAGGTGCTCTTCAGCACTCCCGGAAATGCTGGTTCTCGGATTCTTTCTCTTCTTTGGCTGAAATCTGTAAAGGGGGGTTGGGATGTCCGATCTGGCTACCCACGCCAAGCTGGCGCGTTCGTGCGCGCAGCTTCCGGTAAATGTCTACTTCGATCAAGCGCTGTTGCAGCGCGAAATGCAGCACCTGTTCTTGAAGGGCCCCCGCTACGTCGGGCATGAACTGATGGTGCCCGAACAGGGCGATTTTGCGACCCTGAAATCGGAGAACGAGGGCCGCATGCTGGTGCGCAACGCGCAGGGCATCGAACTCCTGTCCAACGTCTGCCGTCATCGCCAGGCGCTGATGTTCAATGGCCGCGGCAATGCGAAGAACATCGTCTGCCCCCTGCACCGCTGGACCTACGACCTGAAGGGCGAACTGATCGGCGCGCCGCATTTTGCCGACACCCCTTGCCTGAACCTCTCGAAGACGCCGCTGCAGAACTGGAACGGCCTGCTGTTCGAGCAGAACGGCTATAACGTCATGGACAAGCTCAAGCAGCTGTCGGTGACCAAGGACCTCGATTTTTCGGGCTACATGTTCGACCACGTCGAAGTGCACGAGTGCGACTACAACTGGAAGACCTTCATCGAGGTCTACCTGGAAGACTACCACGTCGAGCCCTTCCACCCGGGCCTGGGCAACTTCGTCAGCTGCGACGACCTGCGCTGGGAATTCGGCACCGACTACAGCGTCCAGACCGTGGGCGTGCACCGCGGCCTGCAGAAGTCGGGCTCGCCGGCCTATAAAAAGTGGCAGGAACAGGTCCTGAAGTTCAACAACGGCCAGGCCCCGAAATACGGTGCGATCTGGCTGACCCTGTATCCGAACATCATGGTCGAGTGGTACCCGAACGTGCTGGTGGTGTCGACGCTGTGGCCGATGGGGCCGCAGAAGACCCGCAACGTGGTCGAGTTCTACTACCCGGAAGAGTTCGTGCTGTTCGAACGCGAATTCGTCGATGCCGAGCGCGCGGCCTACATGGAAACCTGCGTCGAGGACGACGAGATCGCGCTGCGCATGGATGCCGGCCGCAAGATCCTGCTCGACCGCGGCGTCAGCGAAGTCGGCCCCTACCAGTCGCCGATGGAAGACGGCATGCAGCACTTCCATGAGTGGTACCGCAGCAGGCTCGACAACTTGGATACACTCGCACCAGGAATATGAACACCTCGAAAAACCGTAGCGAGCGGCAGCAATGCCGTTCGAGACGCGCAGCTGTACGAACAGTACAGCGAGCATCGCAGGACGGCAGTGCAACGCGCAGTAGGTTTTGCGAGGTGTTCATCTGATGCCTTCTCTATGGATGCTGTTCGCCAGCTTCGCGTTTGCCGCCATGAGCGCGGGCGTGAAGCTGGTCTCCCCGTTCTACTCCACTTCCGAAATCGTGATGTACAGGGGCCTGGTCGGCACCCTGCTCCTGTTCCTCACGATCCGCCTGCAGGGCGGCACCCTCAAGACCCTCTTCCCCCGCGAGCACCTGACGCGCAGCCTGGTCGGCGTGACCTCGCTGTGGATGTGGTTCTTCGCGATCGGCAAACTGCCGCTGGCCACCGCCGTCACCCTCAACTACATGGCGCCGATCTGGCTGGCCACCTGGATGTTCTTCATCGGCTGGTGGCATGCGAAGGGCCAGACCGAATGGCCGCTGGTGCTGGCGATCGGCATGAGCTTCGTCGGCGTGACCCTGGTGCTGCGCCCGGCGGTCGAGACCAACCAGTGGCTGGGCGGATTCGTCGGCGTGCTGTCCTCGATCATTTCGGCGATGGCCTATATGCAAGTGCGTAACCTGGGCCAGAAGGGCGAGCCCGAATACCGCGTGGTCTTCTATTTTTCGCTGACCACCACCCTGGCCGGCTTCTTCGGCACGCTGTTCGAAAACGGCGTCGCGGCGCCCTTCCACGCGCACAGCTGGCACAGCGGCCTGCTGCTGCTGGCGATCGGCATCCCCGCCCTGCTGGCGCAGATGGCGATGACGCGCGCCTACCGCCTCGGCAAGGTGCTGGTGGTGGCCAACCTGCAGTACACCGGCATCATCTTCTCCAGCCTGTGGGGCATGCTGCTGTGGCACGACGTGTTCGACTGGCACGTGTGGCTGGGGATGGGCGTGATCCTGGTCTCCGGCATCGCCGCAACGTTCTACAATACGAAGCGCACGGCGCGCGGCGCCGTCGTCAAGGATACCGATCCCATTGCCAGCGAATTGTAAGGAGACCCGCTTCATGAGCACGCCCAAGTACACGACCCTGATCGAAGCCGCCGCCCTGGCCACCCACGTCGATGACGCCAATTACGTGATCGTCGACTGCCGCCACGACCTGGTGAACCTGGCTGCCGGGCGCGACGCCTATGCGGCCGGCCACTTGCCGAATGCGCTGTTCGCCGATATGGAGCACGAACTCTCGGGCGCAAAACGCGATACGAACGGCGCCTTCCGTGGACGCCATCCGCTGCCGGAGAAGGACGCCTTCATCGAACTGCTGCGCAGCTGGGGCGTGAACGAGGGCACGCAGGTCGTGGCCTACGACGCCCACGGCGGCATGTTCGCGGCGCGTTTGTGGTGGATGCTGCGCTGGATCGGCCACGAAGCGGTGGCGGTGCTGGATGGCGGCGTGCCGGCATGGCAGGCGGCCGGATTGCCGCTGTCGCTTGATGCCCCTGCCCCGCGCCCGCGCGGCACGATCGCGGCGCGCGATCCGCTGGTCACGACGGTGGATGTGAACGCGGTGCTGAAGAACGTGGAACATGGCGGCCGCCAGGTCGTCGACGCGCGCGCGCCGGACCGCTTCCGCGGCGAGAACGAGACCATCGACCCGGTCGGCGGCCATATCCCGGGCGCGAAGAACCGCTTCTTCAAGGACAACCTGCAGGCAGACGGCCGCTTCAAGGCGCCGGATCAGTTGAAATCGGAACTGGGAATGGTGGTGGGCGATCCGCAGAAGACCATCATGCAATGCGGCTCGGGCGTCACGGCCTGCCACAACCTGCTGGCGCTGGAAGTGGCCGGCCTGCCCGGCGCGGCCCTGTATCCGGGATCGTGGAGCGAGTGGAGCGCCGATGTGGCGCGGCCGGTTGCGACCGGAGCTTAGTGGCTCATATCGTAGGGCGCTGGCAGGAAGTCTGCCAGCGTAAATACGACCACCGACAACAGCAGAATACCCAGCACATAGCCGAACCGCGACGGCTTTTCACGCAGTGCCACAACCACTTGATTGACCAGCCTTGCCATTGCTTCCCCCATAGGTAACGACTCAGCATAGGCCGGTTCGAATTCCCATGTCAATATCAAGGCGCAATAAACCTCGGCGTCTTCAGTGGCCGTGTGTCAGGAACAGCACGATCACCACACCCAATCCGATCAACAGCACCTGCGGGATCGACTCGCGCACGGTGGCGCGGCGCTGCATCTGCGGCATCAGGTCGCTGACGGCAATGTAGATGAAGCCCGAGGATGCAAACACCAGCACGTAAGGAATCAGGCCGCTGGCTTTATCGAGCGTGTAGTAGCCGAGCACGGCGCCGATCACCGACAACAGGCTGCACAGCAGGTTGAAGACATAGGCGCGAAGGCGCGAGAAACCGGCGTTCAGCAGCACGATGAAGTCGCCGATCTCCTGCGGGATTTCATGGGCGATGATGGCGACGCCGGTCACGATGCCCAGCTGCGGATTGGCGAGGAAGGCGGCGGCGATCAGTATGCCGTCCGTGAAGTTGTGCATGCCGTCGCCGATCAGGATCATCCACCCCGCCTTGCCGGCCTGCTGCGCGTCGTGGCCATGATGATGGTGATGGCCGTCGTGCTCGTGGTGGTGCGAATGGCGCAGCAGCGCCACCTTCTCCAGCAGGAAAAAGGCCAGCAGGCCGCCCAGCAGGGTCCCGAACAGGCCGCGCGGGTCGACACCCGATTCGAACGCCTCCGGCAGTGCATGCAGCAGCGAAGTCGCGAGCATGATGCCGACCGACAGGCTGACCATGCGCTCGACGACCTTCGACAGCAAGGTGAAGGAAAACACTGCGGCAGCCGTGATGCTGACGACGCCCGCCAGACCGGTGGCGAGCAAAATGGAGATGAGTACGGGGTCGATCGTGAAGCCTCTTGTTCTTCTTGGTGCGCACTCATATGACGCGCAAGCCGGGCATTTTACCGTGCCCGGCCGCGGCACGTGCGAATCAGCTGACGATCAGCTAACGCCGTGCGACTTGAACCAGGCCAGCGCGCGGGTCCAGCCGTCCTTCGCATCCTTCTCGTTGTAGCTGGGACGGTAGTCGGCGTGGAAGGCGTGGCCGGCATCCGGATAGACCACGAACTCGGACTTGCTCGAGCCCTTGGCCAGGGCCGCCTTCATCTTCTCGACGGTGTCGAGCGGGATGCCGGTGTCCTTGGCGCCGTACAGGCCGAGCACCGGCACGGTGAGCGTGGGCGCGATGTCGACCGGGTGCTTGGGCGTGTTCGCGGTGGCGTCGCCCTGCAGGCGGCCGTACCAGGCCACGCCGGCTTTCACCTTCGGGTTGTGGCTCGAGTACATCCAGGTGATGCGGCCGCCCCAGCAGAAGCCGGTGATGCCGAGTTTATCGACGTTGCCGCCGTTTTTCGCGGCCCAGGCCACGCAGGCATCGAGGTCGCCCATCACCTGCGCGTCCGGGGTCTTGGAAATGATGTCCTTCATCAGGGTGGCGATGTCCGAAATCTTGCTCGGGTCGCCCTGGCGCACGAACAGCTCGGGCGCCAGCGCCAGGTAGCCCTGCTTCGCGAAGCGGCGGGCGACGTCGGCGATGTGTTCGTGCACGCCGAAGATCTCGGAGATCACCAGGATCACCGGCAGATTGGATTTACCCTCGGGCTGGGCGCGGTAGACCGGCATGGTCTGGCCGTTCACGCTCAGGTTGACGGTGCCGGCGGTGAGGCCGGTCGTATCGGTCTTGATCACGGATTGCGCCGCGACCGGCAGCGTGGCGGCGGCAAAGCCAGTGCCCAGCGCCACTTTCAGGAACTCGCGGCGGTCGACGCCTTCGGCAAACGGGGAATCGGCTACCAGGCTGTCGCCGTCTTGTACGAGGTCTTTCATCGGGGTTCCTCCGGTCGGGTTAGCAAAGGATGGCTATCTTAACAGCGACCGGAGGAAGGCGCTTCGTACCGCACAGTCAGCTTTCCGAGCCGGAAACGCATGCGATGTTGACAGGAAGTAAAGATGATTTTTTGCTATTAATTACAGTGGCAAAACGTCTCGAATGGTGACGCATTTCTCAAAGAGGTGATTCATGAAGCTTGTCAGCATGAGGGCCAAGACCGGCCTTACCGCCCTGGCCCTGGCCTTCACCGGCGCCGTGGCAACTCCCGCCTTCGCCCAGACCGGGGCCTCCGCCACGGTCAATTTCTCGCACTAGGAACTGGTCGATCTCGACCTGAGCGATGGGGTGACGCCATGGCTGCACTTTACGGTCGTCGACAGCGTATGGTCGTACGCAAGCATCTCGCCGGGAACCTCGGCGGCCGATTTTCCTGTTGCCCAGTCGAGCAGTTGGTCGGGACGCCTGGTCGAGCTCCACGCCGACGGCTACAGTGCATGGGCCCAGGCGAGGCCGGACGAGATCTCATCTTTTGCCGCCGGCGGCCCAAATCTCTTCGCGTCGACCGCACTCACGTCCCTCGGCTTTCTGATGTCGCCGAATACCAGCGTGACCTTCTTTTTCCACACCGATCTCGACATGGCTGCAGGAGACGCCGGCCTGGCCGCCGCTGCAGCGAAGGTCACCTTTGGCAACGAGACCTATGCGGCGACCGAGATCGATGCCAGGGGTGGTGAACATTTCAACGGCTATCTGAGCGCTTCCCGCGATGTCTACGGGGCCGATGCCGTACAGGGCAAGCTCTCGGTGGCCACCTATACCGAATCCTACACAGCGGCCGCGCCGGTGCCCGAACCGGCGGCACCGGCCATGCTGCTGGGCGGGCTTGGACTGCTTGCCGCCCTTGGCCGGCGGCGAGCCCGCTGAATCCGTGGCGGCGCGCTCACTCAGTGCGCCGTCTCCCAGTTCGGGCCGACACCGGTTTCGGCCACCAGCGGCACCTTCAGCGTCGCCACGCCCGCCATCAGCTCCGGCAGCTTCTGCTTCACCAGTTCCAGCTCGGCTTCCGGCACGTCCAGCACCAGTTCGTCGTGCACCTGCATGATCATGCGGGTGCCGAGCTTTTCCTGCTCGATCCAGTCCTGCACCGCGATCATGGCGAGCTTGATCAGGTCCGCCGCCGTGCCCTGCATCGGCGCATTGATCGCCGCGCGTTCGGCGCCGGCGCGGCGCGGGCCGTTCGGCGAATTGATCTCCGGGAGCCACAGGCGGCGGCCGAACACGGTCTCGACGTAGCCGCGTGCTTTCGCCTGCAGGCGCGTCTCGTCCATGTACTGCTTGACGCCGGCGAAGCGCTGGAAGTAGCGCTCGATGTAGTTGCTGGCGGCGTTGCGCTCGATGCCCAGGTTCTGCGCCAGGCCGAACGCGCTCATGCCGTAGATCAGGCCGAAGTTGATGACCTTCGCATAGCGGCGCTGCTCGCTCTCGACCTCTTCCGGCGCGACGCCGAAGATCTCGGCGGCGGTGGCGCGGTGGATGTCCTCGCCCTGGGCAAAGGCGCGCAGCATCGCTTCGTCGCCCGAGATGTGGGCCATGATGCGCAGCTCGATCTGCGAGTAGTCGGCCGACACCAGCACGCTGCCCGGGTTGGCGATGAAGGCTTCGCGGATGCGGCGGCCTTCGGCGTTACGCACCGGGATGTTCTGCAGGTTCGGATCGTTCGAAGCCAGGCGGCCGGTGATCGCCACCGCCTGCGCGTAATTCGTGTGCACGCGGCCGGTGTTCGGGTTCACCATCTTCGGCAGCTTGTCGGTATAGGTCGACTTCAGCTTCGACAGGCCGCGGTGTTCGAGCAGGATCTTCGGCAGCGGGTAGTCCTCGGCCAGCTTCTGCAGCACTTCCTCGTCGGTCGACGGGGCGCCGGTGGCGGTCTTCTTGATCACCGGGAGCTGGAGTTTACCGAAGAAGATCTCGCCGATCTGCTTGGGCGAGCCGAGATTGAACGGGCCGCCGGCCAGCTCGTAGGCCTGCTGTTCGAGTTCGGCGATGCGCAGCGCCAGTTCGTTCGACTGCGCGGCCAGCTTCTCGGCGTCGATCAGCACCCCGTTGCGCTCGATCTTCTGCAGCACCACGGAGGTAGGCAGCTCGATCTTGCGGTAGATGAAGTTCAGGCCCTCGTCGCTTTCGACGTGGCCAATCATGGTCTGGTGCAGGCGCAGCGTGATGTCCGAATCCTCGGCGGCGTATTCGGTCGCACGTCCCAGCTCGACCTGGTCGAAGCAGATCTGGCTGGCGCCCTTGCCGCACACGTCGACGAAAGGAATCGTGGTGTAGCCCAGGTGGCGCATGGCCATGGTGTCCATGTCGTGCGGCTTGTGCGATTCGAACACGTAGGACTGCAGCAGCGTGTCGTGGACGATGCCGCGCAGTTTGACGCCGTGGTTTTCGAAGATGTGGCTGTCGTACTTCAGGTTCTGGCCCAGCTTTGGCTTGTCCGGATTTTCCAGCCAGGGCTGCATGCGGGCCAGGACTTCCTCGCGGTTCAGCTGCTCGGGCACGCCGGCATAGCGGTGCGCCAGCGGGATGTAGGCGCCCTTGCCTGCTTCGACCGACAGCGAGATGCCGACCATTTGCGCCGTCATCGGATCGAGCGAGGTGGTTTCGGTATCGACCGAGGTCAGTTCCGCCTTGTCGATCGCTTCCAGCCAGCGCTCCAGCTGTTCCATCGTGGTGACGGTCTCGTACTCGCCCTTGATGACTGCCATGCCGGGCAGCGTGCCGTTCGCGTCCGCGGCGCCTTCCGGCGAATTGAACAGGGGCGCCTGGGCCGGCTGGGTGCCCGGCGTGACGAAGCGTCCCGGATTGCCGCTGTTCGGCCCCAGTTCGCGCAGCATGGTTTTAAAACCGTAGCGCTGGAAGAAGTCGCGCATCGCGTCCTTGTCTTCCGGACGGCCAACCAGCGATTCCTCGATCGACACCAGGTGATTGGTCAGGTCGCAGTCGGTCTTCACGGTGATCAGCTCGCGGCCTTTCGGCAGCCACTCCAGCGCGGCTTGCAGGTTCGCGCCGACCGCGCCGCCGATGGTGTGGGCGTTCTCGATCACGCCGTCCAGCGAGCCGTGCAGGGTCAGCCACTTCACGGCGGTCTTCGGGCCGCACTTGCTCACGCCGGGGACGTTGTCGACGGTGTCGCCGATCAGGGTCAGGTAGTCGATGATGCGGTTGGGCGGCACGCCGAACTTGGCGACCACGCCGGCTTCGTCGAGCTTTTCGTTGCTCATCGTATTGATCAGCATGACCTTGTCGTTGACCAGCTGGGCCAGGTCCTTGTCGCCGGTCGAGACCACGGTGTTCATGCCGCGCGCGGTGGCCTGGGACGCCAGGGTGCCGATCACGTCGTCGGCCTCGACGCCTTCGACCATCAAGATCGGCCAGCCCATGTGGCGCACGACTTCGTGGATCGGCTCGATCTGCTTGCCCAGGTCTTCCGGCATCGAGGCGCGCGTGGCCTTGTATTCGGGGTAGAGGTCGTCGCGGAAGGTCTTGCCCTTGGCGTCGAACACGCAGGCGATGTAGGCGGCCGGGAAGTCGGCGCGCAGGCGGCGCAGCATGTTGACCATGCCGTGCATCGCCCCGGTCGGGTGGCCGTCGGGGCTGCGCAGGTCGGGCAGCGCGTGGAAGGCGCGGTACAGGTAGCTGGAGCCGTCAACGAGAAGCAGGGTATTGTCCATGTGGGGTCTTGATGAGCAAAAAGGGACCGCGGCAGGCACGGCAAACGTGCGCCATTATCGCAGAATCGGGAATGTCTTCTATATGAGGCCGGTTCGCACTTTTCACATGCTTTTTACTGGCGGGCAGCGCTGTTTGTTACAATGAACTAAACGACAAAGGTGACCATCATGCCACGCATCCCTTCCCGCCTGCCCCTCCTTGCTGTGCTTCTGGCCGTGCAGGCCGGATTTGCGTCGGCCCAGCAGTCGACTCCGCAGTCGACCCAAACACCGCCGCCGCCAAGGCTCGAGCGCGTGGAACCGGGCAGCGACACGCCCGCCACCAACATCCCTTCGCGCACCCGCACCCAGATCAAGGAAACGCGCGACGGCGGCCAGGTGACCGAGGTCGAAGTCAACAGCAGCGGCAGCCATTACTACATGAAGCCGAACACGCCGCCGGGCAATGCCGTACCAGGCAGCGCCAGCGGCAACTCGATCCGCGCGCCGCAGTGGAAAGTGGGCGAATTCGACCTGTCGGGCAAGCGCAAGGCCGCGGCCGACACCAATGCCCCGGCCGCCGCGGACGTACCGCCGCCGCCGCCGCTGCCGCCCGGCACCCCCGACAAGAAATAAGACCGAACAAGACCGGCCGCCCGATCCAGGCGCGGCCGCAACAGCTACCAGAACATTCCTGAACGATGGCAGTTTTCACCTCGGTCACACTGGACGATCTGAGCCAGTGGATCAAGCAGTTTCCTCTCGGTAAAGCGCTGGCGCTCAAAGGCATTGCCAGCGGCATCGAAAACAGCAACTTTTTCCTCACCACCGAGCGCGGCGAATTCGTCCTGACGATTTTCGAGAACCTCGATTTCGAGCAGCTGCCCTTCTATGTCCAGCTGATGCGCCACCTGGCCGAGCGCGACGTGCCGGTGCCGGCGCCGGTGCCGACTCATGACGGCGACCTGGTGGTGGCGCTGCACGGCAAGCCGGCGATCATCGTCAGCAAGCTCGAGGGTGCCTCGCAGATGGAACCGCAGCCCGTGCATTGCGCCGAAGTCGGCACGATGCTGGCCAGGATGCACTTGGCGGGCCGCGATTTTCCGCTGCACCAGCCGAACTTGCGCGGCCTGGACTGGTGGGTCGAGACCGTCCCCAAGGTCCTGCCTTTTCTCGATGCGGACAAGGCCGCGCTGCTGGCATCGGAACTCGCCTTCCAGCGCGACTTTGCCGCCGGCCCGGTCTACGCCCAGCTGGCCCAGGGTCCGGTGCACGCCGACCTGTTCCGCAATAACGTGATGTTCGTCGGCGAGCGCCTGAGCGGCTGCTTCGACTTCTATTTTGCCGGCTGGGACAGCTGGCTGTTCGACATCGCCGTCACCGTCAACGACTGGTGCATTGATCTCGACAGCGGCCGCCTCGACCCCGACCGCGTGCTCGCGCTGACCCGCGCCTACCACGCGGCACGGCCGTTCACCGAGGCGGAAAGCAAGGCCTGGCAGCCGATGCTGCGCGCCGCGGCGCTGCGCTTCTGGCTGTCGCGCCTGTACGATTTCTACCGTCCGCGCGAAGCCGAAATGCTGACGCCGCACGATCCGACCCACTTCGAACGTGTGCTGCGCGAGCGCATCGCCGTTCCCGCGCCTGGTATCACAGCATGAACAATCTGCCCGCCCGCACCGGCTGGGATTGGCTGAAGCAGGGCACCAGCCTGTTCCGCAAGCAGCCGGCCGCCCTCACCACCATCCTGTTCGCCAGCATCGTGTGCAGCATCGGCCTGTCGATCCTGCCCATCATCGGCACCGTACTGAGTCCCCTGCTGATTCCTTCGTTCTCGATGGCCTTCATGCAGGCCTGCCTGATGATCGAAAACGGCGACCGCGTCACGCCCGGCGTGCTGCTGACGGGCTTCCGGCGGCCGGCGCTGGGTGCGCTGTGCAAGGTCGGCACGATCTACCTGGTCGTCGGCCTGCTCGAGATGCTGGTCGTGGTGATGATGCTGGGGCCGGAATTCTTCGAGAAGGTCGCCGAACGGCAGGCCAACCCGAATGATGCCGCCGCCATGCTGTCGACGGAAATCGGCGTCTTCATGCTGATCGCGCTGATCAACCTGGTGATGCTGGTGACGCTTTATTATGCAGCGCCGCTGACCTACTGGAAGCACATGAAGACCGGCAAGGCCGTGTTCTACAGCTTCTTCGCGGTGGTGCGCTCGGCGCGCGTGTTCCTGGTGCTGCTGCTGGCCTGGTTTGCCGCCTTCTTCGTGCTGGCTTCGCTCATGAGCATCGTGTTCGGACCGGGCACGTTGGGCCGCATCCTGCTGACCTGGCTGGTGTTCCTGTTCATGCTGCTGCTGCAGTGCTCGATGTATGCGGGTTACCGGACCATTTTCGGCAAGCCGTCCGAGAAGGACGCGCAGCCGGCGTAAGTAAGTGCGTGGGGCCATTGAGGCTGGGGGCCTCAATGGCGAGCCCACGTCGCCTTATCTTGCTACTTTCTCCAGCTTGGCCACCGACAGGTCAAGCATCTTCATCCCCGCCCCGCCGAAGTTGATCAGCGCGCGCGGGCTACCTGCGCCACCCTCGATGTTGACGATCACGCCTTCGCCGAAGCGCGCGTGCGACACCTGCTCGCCGATGCGCCAGCCGATGCCCTTGTCGCTATTCGACTTCTGCGTGATCTGCTTGGCGATCTGGTTGTCGCTGCCGCCTTCGCGGAAGTTGGCGTCGTCCCAGGCGGTGGTCGATTTGCGGCCGGCAAACCAGTTGGTCTGCACGCGCGGCGACAGCCACTTCAGCGCCTCTTCCGGCAGTTCGTCGAAGAAGCGCGACTTCATGTTGAAGCGGGTCTGGCCGTGCAGCATGCGCTGCTGGGTAAAGCTCATGTACAGGCGCCGGCGCGCACGCGTGATCGCCACGTACATCAGGCGCCGCTCCTCGTCCACGCCGTCCAGCTCGCGCGAGCTGCTCTCGTGCGGGAACAGGCCCTCTTCGAGGCCGGTGATGAACACGGCGTCGAATTCCAGGCCCTTGGCCGAGTGCACCGTCATCAGCTGCATCGCGTCCTGCCCGGCCTGGGCCTGGGCGTCGCCGGCTTCCAGCGAGGCGTGTGCCAGGAAGGCCGACAGCGGCGACATCACGGTCGCCAGCGGCGCGTCGGCGTCCAGCAGTTCGATGCCGTCGGCGCTCACGATGGCCTGGCCGCTGCTGGCCTGGGCCTGCGGGCCGAGGTGGGCCGGCGCGTGCGTGCCGAAGCCCTCTTCCTGCACGAAGTGGGTGGCGGCGCTGACCATCTGCTCCAAGTTCTCGATGCGCTCGGCGCCTTCTTTTTCCTTCTCGTAGTAGGCCAGCAGCGTACTGCGCTCGATGACCACCTTCACCATCTCCGGCAGCGGCAGTTGCTGGGTCTCGAAGCGCGCGCTCTCGATCAGCTTGACGAAATTGGCCAGCGCGCTGCCGGCCTTACCGGTCATGTGCGGCACCGCCGCGTACAGCGACACGCCATAGCTGTCGGCCGCCATTTGCAGCTGTTCGATCGAACGCGCGCCGATGCCGCGGGTCGGGAAGTTCACCACGCGCATGAAGGCCGAATCGTTGTGCGGATTGTCCATCAGCTGCAGATAGGCGATCGCGTGCTTGACCTCGGCGCGCTGGAAGTAGCGCAGGCCGCCGTACACGGTGTACGGAATGCCGGCCGCGAACAGCGCGTGCTCGATCACGCGGCTCTGCGCGTTCGAGCGGTACAGGATCGCGATCTCGCTGCGCGGCATGCCCTCGGCCATCAGGCTCTTGGCTTCCTCGATGATCCACTGCGCCTCTTCCAGGTCGGAGGAGGCTTCGTAGATGCGGACCGGCTCGCCCTGCCCCGCATCCGTGCGCAGATTCTTGCCCAGGCGCTGCTTGTTGTTGGCAATCAGGAAGTTAGCGGTATCGAGGATGTGGCCGTGCGAGCGGTAGTTCTGCTCCAGCTTGATCAGGTTCCTGACCTCGAAATCGCGCTCGAAAGCCTGCATGTTGCCGACGTTGGCGCCGCGGAAGGCGTAGATGCTCTGGTCGTCGTCGCCGACCGCGAAGATCGCGCCGCCGGCCGGCTCGTTGTGCCCGGCCAGCAGTTTCAGCAGGTTGTACTGCAGGTCGTTCGTGTCCTGGAACTCGTCGACCAGGATGTGGCGGAAGCGCATCTGGTAATGCTGACGCAGCGGGTGGTTACGCTGCAGCAGTTCGTAGGCGCGCAGCAGCAGCTCGGCGAAGTCGACCACGCCCTCGCGCTGGCATTGCTGGTCGTAGGCATCGTAGAGCTCGACCATGCGCTTCTGCACGTGGTCGTAGGCATCGCAATCGGCGGCGCGGCGGCCGTTGTCCTTGGCGTTGTTGATGAAGTACATCAGGTCTTTGGCCGGGTACTTCTCGTCATCGACATTCAGCGCCTTCAGCATGCGCTTGATCATCGACAGCTGGTCCTGCGAATCCAGGATCTGGAAGGTCTGCGGCAGCGCGGCGTCGCGATGGTGGGTACGCAGCAGGCGGTTGCACAGGCCGTGGAAGGTGCCGATCCACATGCCGCGCGTGTTGATCGGCAGCATCGACGACAGACGCGTCAGCATTTCCTTCGCCGCCTTGTTGGTAAACGTCACCGCCATGAGGCCGGCCGGCGAGATCTGGCTGGTCTGGATCAGCCAGGCGATCCGGGTGGTCAGCACGCGGGTCTTGCCCGACCCGGCGCCGGCCAGAATCAGGGCGCTCTGGGCTGGCAAGGTGACGGCGGCGAGCTGTTCGGGATTCAGATTGTCGAGGAGATTCATGCGGGCATTATAAACGGCGCGATGGACCAAAGGCGGGGTTCAAGCGCGAATTTACTGGTTATATATACAGTATCACAACAGTTGCCTAGAGGCTCGAGAGCGCCATGCAAACCGTACTTATCGTAAGTTAAACACAGATGTGTTCTCAAGGCGGTCCGATCGTCCCAGCGGCAACGCTGCAGGGCACGGGCCGGATTTTCTGCATCGTAAGCAAACTCACCCTGTATTAAGGAGGCAATAATGCTGAATCGAGTCGTTACTGTGGCCGCACTTGCGGTTGGCGGCATGATGCTGTCGAAAAAGATGAAGAATCGCGCTTCGGGCATGGATTCGTCGGTCGTCGAAACCATCGAGATCAATGTGCCGGTCCGCACTGCTTACAACCAGTGGACCCAGTTCGAAGACTTCCCGCAGTTCATGGCCAGCGTGAAAGAAATCCGCCAGCTCGACGACAAGCACCTGCACTGGAAGGCCAATGTGGCCGGCGAAGACAAAGAGTGGGACGTCGAGATCACCGAGCAGATCCCGGACAAGCGCATCGCCTGGCAAAGCACCACGGGCGTGCCGAACGGCGGCGTGGCGACCTTCCACAAGATCTCCGACAACGTCTGCCGTGTGGCCGTCCAGATGGACTACCAGCCGGAAGGCGCACTCGAGCAGATCGGCGATGCCTTCGGCGCCGTGCGCATGGAACTGCGCGGGAACCTGCAGAAGTTCAAGGAAATGCTGGAATCGCGCGGCAAGGAAAGCGGCGGCTGGCGCGGCAGCATCGCGCAGCACTGATCCTTATCTGCTTGTGCAAAGCGCCGCCCCCGGGCGGCGTTTTTTTATCCAGTTTTTCCGCGCCTAAACGGATCGGGGCCCCTACCCTGCCGGGAGTAGCATGGCATTCCTTTTCAGGAGGAACCATCATGGACAATGCCGACGATCCGATCGCGGCCCTGGTGCGCGACCACGACACGGTGCGCAAACTGGCCGACAAATACCTCAACAGCAGCGACATGGAAGTCAAGAAACAGGCGGCCACCCAGCTGCTGCAAGCCATCCACACCCACTCGCGGCTGGAAGAATCGATCTTCTATCCGAACGTGCGCTGCCTGGACGACAACCTGGTGCGCCACTTCGAGCAGGACCACTTGAAAGTCGACGACCTGCTGGCCACGCTGCAGGGCATGGGCCCGGACGAACCGCGCGCCGAGCCGATGATGCGCGACATGCTCAACGCGGTGCTGAGCCATATCGACGAGGAAGAACAGCAGCTGTTCCCGCGGCTGCGGCAATCGAACGTCGACATGTCCGACATCGGGCTGCAGATGCAGTCTTTCGAGGCCAACCTGGTGCATATGCAGGCGCAGGCCAGCGACCAGGGTTCGCGGCGGCGATAGCTACGCTAGAGCTACCGTCGTTCCCGCGAAGGCGGGAACCCAAGTTGGACGCGTTACGTTAGCGCATGCTAACTTGGGTCCCCGCCTGCGCGGGGACGACGATGTGGTTTACCAAACCCGGCAACGCTTCTCCTTCACCATCGGCTGCCCCGCCTTGCACTGGAAAGCCTGCTGGAACTGCGGCATGTTCACCACCAGGCCGTTCACGCGGTAGCGGCCCGGCGAGTGCGGGTCGGTCAGCGCTTTCACGCGCAGGTTTTCCGGGCGGTCGTTTTCGCAGGCCCATTGCGCGTTACCGACAAAGAATCGCTGCTCGGGCGTCAAGCCATCGCGCAAAGGCTGGGCCTGCTGCGGCATGCTCGCCATCTCTTCCTTCCACGCCATCCAGCCCAGGATCAGGCCGCCCAGGTCGGCGATGTCCTCGCCCAGCGTCAGCTTGCTGTTGATCTTGATGTCGTCCACCACCGTGTACTGCGCGTACTGGTCGACGATGCAGGCGGCGCGCTCTTCGTATTCCTTGGCGTCCTTCTTGGTCCACCAGTCCTTGAGGTTACCCTTGGCGTCGAACTGGCGGCCTTCGTCGTCGAAGGCGTGGGTCAGTTCGTGGCCGATGGTGCCGCCGGTGTTGCCGTAGTTCGGCGCGTCGTCCATCTTCGGGTCGAACAGCGGCGGCTGCAGTACGCCGGCCGGGAAGTTGATGTCGTTCATCTGCGGATTGAAATAGGCGTTCACCGTCGGCGGCGTCATGCCCCACTCGCCGCGGTCGAGCGGCTTGCCGATCTTGGCCAGGTCGCGGCGCGTCTCGAAGGTGTTGCCGCGCTGGACGTTGCCGGCAAAGTCGCCCGGCTTCACCTCATACGAGCTGTAGTCGCGCCACTTGTCCGGATAGCCGATCTTGTTGACGATCGCGGCCAGTTTTTCCTGGGCGCGCTTCTTTGTCTCCGGGCTCATCCAGTCGAGCGACTCGATGTCTTTCTTCATCGCATCCTCGACCTGGCGGGTCATGTGCAGCGACTTTTCCTTCAGCGCCGGCGAGAACGCGCGGCTGACGAATTCCTGGCCCAATGCTTCGCCGAGCTGGCGGTCGACCAGCGCCACGCAGCGCTTCCAGCGCGGCTGCTGTTGCTGCACGCCGCGCAGGGTCTTGCTGAAGAAGTCGAAGTGTTCCTGGTCGAAGTTCGATGCCAGCGCCGGCGACATGTTGCGCGCGACGTGCCAGCGCAGGTAGGTGCGGGTCGCTTCGATGTCCGACGTTTTCCACATCTTCGCCAGCGCCTTGAAGAAGGCCGGTTCGGTGACGTTGAAGGTGGTCTGCTTGGCCTCGCCGATCTCACTCAGGTAGGCATTCCAGTTGAAGCCCGGGGTCAGCGCCTGCAGGCCCTTGGCGTCGACCTTGTGGAACAGTTTATAGGGATCGCGCTTGTCGACGCGCGACAGCGAGGCTTTGGCCAGTTCGGTTTCCATCGCCATCACGCGCTCGGCCTGGCGCTGCGCCTGTTCCGGGGAATCGCCGAGCAGCTTGAAGGTGTTGGCGATGTGGGCGACGTACTTGGCGCGCACGTCCTTCGATTTGTCGTCGGTCTTGAGGTAGGAATCGCGGTCCGGCAGGCCCAGGCCGCCGGCGGTGGCGAAGGCGATCACGCGGGTCGAATCGCCGAAGTCCTGGCTCGAGCCGAAGCCGAAGAACAGGCCCGGATCGGCCAGTTCCAGGTGCAGGCGGGCCAGCACGCGCGGCAGGTCCTTGTTCGAGCGCAGGCTTGCGATCTGGTCGAAGAAAGGTTTCAGGGGCGCGGCGCCGCGGGTTTCGATCGTGCGCTCGTCCATGCAGGCGCCGAAGTAATCGCCGATCTTCTGCTGGCTGGCGTTGCGGCCGTCCTGGCGCTTGGACAGATCTTCGAGGATGCCCCACAGGAAGCGCTGGTTGTCCTGGGCCAGCTTGCCGTACACCGACCAGCGTGCCTGATCGGCCGGAATCGGGTTGTTCTTCATCCAGCCGCCGCAGGCGTACTGGTAGAAATCGACGCAAGGGTCGGCGCTGCGGTCCATGGCGCTCGGGTCCAGGCCCGGCGTGTACGGAAACTCGGTGGCCGGGCGCTCGGCCTTGGCGGTAGGCGCGGCTGAGGCAGGTGCGGCTGCCGGGGCAGTCTGGGCATGCGCCAGCGCAGCGGCGCCGGCAAGGGACAAGAGGACAGCTAAGCGGGCTGGGCGCATAAGTCGAGCTTTATAAAAGATTAACCCGCTTATGCTGCCACACGGATGCCTGCCCGGCAATCCTTACGTCCCCCAGCCGCCCCGTTCAGCCCTGCCCCGGCGCCTGCTGTGCCAGGCCGCGTGCCATCGCATCGCGGATCAGCCCGCGCATGGTCTTGTCGGCGGTCTTGCTCTCGCGGTCCATCTGCTTGCCGAGCACGTCCATCTTCTTGCCCAGCTCGTCCATCGGCTTGCCGGCCTCGTTCATGCGCTTGCCGACTTCGTCCATGCTGGCCTGGGCGCGGCGCTGGCCTTCGCTCTCGTGAGCGGCGCGCATCTGCTCGCCCAGTTCGTTCATCTGCCGGCCCAGCTTGTTCATCTGGTCGTTGAGGCGATCGCGTTCGGCGTCGTTCCTGGCCTTGCCGAGCTGCTGACCCAGGCCCGACATCTGCTGGCCCAGCGCGTTCATCTTGCGCTCGATCTCGCGCACCCGCGGCTGGTCGGGCTGCAGGTTGGCGGCCTCCTGCTCCATCTGCTTGCCCAGCGATTCCATGACCTTGCCGTGCTTGTCCATCTCCTTGCCGTAGGCGTCCATCTGCTTACCCAGTTCATTGACCGGGGCCCAGGCCGCGTGCGCTTTGGCGAGGGTAGCCGGATCCTGCACGATCCAGGACTTGCCGCCGTCGCGGAACCACAGGAATTCGCCCTTGATGCTGCGCTTGAGGCGCTTGATGGACGACCAGTCGGCGCTGTTGCCGGTCATGTTGAAGCCTTCGTCGCCCTCGCCGACCAGCGCGTAGGCATCGCCGCGTTCTTCGCGCAGCGTGATGCTCACCGGGGACTTGGTCTGTGCCGCGGTCGGCGCTGCGGGGCTGGCTGCGGTGCCGGCGTGGGCGTGGATCGCGGCCGTCAGGGCCAGCCCGAGCGCCGGCAGCGCCAGCTTCCAGTTGAGAGGTTCTTTTTGTGGGCGAACCAGGCGTTTGATGCGAGACATGAGCTTTCCTCCTCCATGTGCCCCAAGGGCGAGTTGCTGGGATGAGAGCTGGAACAAATCCAGCTCGGATAATGCAAGCGCGAGACGCCGCGGTTCGCCCAGCGCGCTTGCAGCCAAATCGTCGGCGATCAGTTCCCGCTCGACCCGGATGCGGTGCGACAGCCACCACACCGCCGGGTGATAGAACAGCAGGATCTCGATCGCGCTCTGTACCAGATTCATCAGATAATCGTGGCGCCGCACATGCGCCAGTTCGTGCGCCAGCAGGGCCTCCAGCAGCTGCGGCGCCATGCCGGTCGCCAGCGAGGCCGGCACCAGCACCAGCGGACGCCAGCAGCCGGCCGTGACCGGGCTGGCGAGATCGTCCACCAGTCCCAGCACTACCTTGCGGCCCAGCCCCAAGCGCGCCGCCAGCCGGTCCAGCACGGCCTGCCAGGCCGGGTCCAAGCGGTACGCTCCGGGGCGGCTGCGACGGCGCACCCAGGCCAGGCCCAGCAGCAGGCGCAGGGCCATCAGCGCGGCGCCCGCCGACCAGCACAGGATCACCAGCGGCAGCCGCGGCGCCAGCAGTTCGCGCCAGCCCGCCAGGCTCCACAGCGCCGGCATGGCCGCGCCCTCGCCGGACGCCTGCGCGGCCGTGGACGGCAGCGCCTGCAGCAGCGTGGCCTTCAGCACGAATCCGGCCTCGCTGCCGCCCTGCCCCATCACGCGCACCAGCACACCGGCCACCGGCAGCGCCGCGCACGACAGCAGCGCGATACAGGCGACCAGGTAGCGCCACTGCGGCGATGCCCTGCCCATCAGTCCCAGCAGCACGGCGGCGATACAGCCGGCCAGCGCGCCCTGCCAGACAAAGTCGAGCAGCGCCCAGGCCAGGCCGGACATCCAGGCTGCAGTGTTCATGCGTTTTCCTTTCGACGAATGCAGGTTAAGCCAGCTAGAAAATTTTGTCTAGAACTTTTTTTCTAGTTTTGAGCGAACGAGCGATGAAGGCAGGATAGGGGCAGACGGGGGAATGGGCCAGCTTTGTGCGACAGACTGCACGTTCGGCGGCGTGGAATGAAAAACGCCGGCGTTGTGCCGGCGAACTTGGGCCCCCGCCAAGGTCGGGGGCGACGTTTCATATTTTGCCTCAGTAGACCACGACGGAGCGGATCGACTCGCCCTTCTTCATCAGCTCGAAGCCTTCATTGATCTGGTCCAGGCGCAGGTGGTGCGTGATCAGGTCGTCGATGTTGATCTTGTTTTCCATGTACCAGTCGACGATCTTCGGCACGTCGGTGCGGCCGCGTGCGCCACCAAAGGCTGAGCCTTTCCACTCGCGGCCGGTGACCAGCTGGAACGGACGGGTCGAGATTTCCGCGCCGGCTTCGGCCACGCCGATGATGATCGACTGGCCCCAGCCCTTATGGCAGCACTCCAGCGCCTGGCGCATGGTGGTCGTGTTGCCAATGCACTCGAAGGAGTAATCGGCGCCGCCGTCGGTCAGCTGGACGATGGCGTCGACCACGTTCTCGACGTTCTTCGGATTGACGAAGTGGGTCATGCCGAACTTGCGGGCCATCTCTTCGCGGCCCGGATTGATGTCCACGCCGATGATCTTGTCGGCCCCGACCATCTTGGCCGCCTGGATGACGTTCAGGCCGATGCCGCCCAGGCCGAACACGACCACGTTGGCGCCCGCCTCCACCTTCGCCGTGAAGATCACCGCGCCGATGCCGGTGGTTACGCCGCAGCCGATGTAGCAGACCTTGTCGAAGGGTGCGTCGGAGCGGATCTTGGCCAGCGCGATTTCCGGCACCACGATGTAGTTCGAGAAGGTCGAAGTACCCATGTAGTGGAAGATCGGCTTGCCGTCGAGCGAGAAGCGCGAAGTCGCATCCGGCATCAGGCCGCGGCCCTGCGTCGAGCGGATGGCTTGGCACAGGTTGGTCTTCTGCGACAGGCAGAATTTGCACTGGCGGCACTCGGGGGTGTACAGCGGGATGACGTGATCGTCCTTGCGCAAGGAGGTCACGCCGGGGCCGACGTCGACCACCACGCCCGCGCCTTCATGGCCGAGGATGGCCGGGAACAGGCCTTCGGGGTCGGCGCCCGACAGCGTGTACCAGTCGGTGTGGCAGATGCCGGTGGCCTTGACCTCGACCAGCACCTCGCCCGCCTTCGGGCCTTCGAGTTCGACTTCCTCGATGGTCAGCGGCTTACCCGCCTGCCATGCAATCGCTGCCTTGGTTTTCATCTGAATCTTCCTCTGCTTGATAAACGGTTTGCCATGATACCAAGCAGAAGCGGAACACGTATTACTTGCCCCGCAGGCGCGCCACAAACGCCCCATGCAGGCTGCCCAGCAGCTCCTCGGCGGCGACGATCTGCTCGGCCACTTCATTGATCTTGCGGCGATTGGAACGGGCGTGGTCGCGCAGCACTTCGAAGGCGGTATTGCGGTCGGTCTGGTAGCGCGCCATCAGCACGCCGACGGCCAGGCTGGTTTCGCGCCCGGCGGCCAGGGCCGCGTTCAGGTTGACTTCGGTGCGGCGCAGCTGGCGGATCTCGTCGGCGCGCGCCAGGCCGGCTTCGAAAGCCGGCAGCAGGCGGCTCGCATCGACCGGCTTGACCACGAAGCCGACCGCGCCGTGGCTGGCGGCCTGGCGCGCGGTTTCGGCATCGTCCACCGAGGACAGGAACATGAAAGGCACCGCCGTATGTTCCTTCAGGCGCTGCGCCAGTTCGAGGCCGGACATGCCGGGCATGGTGATGTCGAGCAGGGCCAGTGCAATGTCGGCTTCACGCTCCTGCACGCGCTGCATGGCCTCGGGCGCCGAACCGGCGCCAATTGTGTCATAGCCGGCATGCTGCAGCACCGTGGAAATGAAATCGAGCAGGAGAGGATCGTCGTCGACCAGCAGGATCAGACGTCGTGAGGATGCAGGCGCGCTCATTGTTACCTGTTCTTACAAGGGGGAGAAATACCGCTGGTCGAATTTGATGAAAACTTCACATTTCCAACTTTCGCGGGCCAAAAATATAGCATGTACATTTGTGACAAAACTAGATTTTCATCAATTGAATCATAGGCGCGGATCATCACGCAACATTTGGCGCGCACGATTGAAAATCCGTTGCGTATGTATAAGTTCCATCCATAGACTGGATTCGCTGTTTTGCAGTTCAGTTGGAGGTTGGTAAGCACGCGGACCACGATGTCCGCGGCAATAAACGAGCACTTAACGGAGAAAGCACTGATGAAACAGAAACACACTCGCGCAGCAAAGAAGTTCGTTCCCGCCCTCGGCCTCTGCGCCGCGGCACTGGCAATCGCCTTCGCAGGTAATGCATCGGCCGCCGCGCCGGACACGACCCGCGTGATCGTCTCCTTCAAACCGGGCGCCAAAGCGGCCGTGAAGTCGCTGGTGGCGGCAGCCAAGGGTTCGGTCAAGCACGAAATCTTCAACTCGAATGCCATGGCCATCGAAGTGCCGACCGTGGCGCTGAAGGGCCTCGAGAACAACCCGAACGTGGAATTCATCGAAGAAGACGTGATCCGCAAGCCGTTCGCGCTGACCACGCCTTCGACCGGCACCCCCTACACCCTGGGCCAGCAAGTCCCGTACGGCATCAAGCTGGTGCAGGCCGACCAGCTGCCGGACACCAACGTCGCCAACCGCAAGATCTGCATCATCGACTCGGGCGTCGACTTCAGCCATGAAGACCTGAAGGACAACGGCGCCAACGTCACCGGCGAATACGATTCGGGCACCGGCTGGTGGTACACCGACGAAACCCACCACGGCACCCACGTGTTCGGCACCATCGCCGGCGTGAATAACGGCAGCGGCGTGGTCGGCGTGAACCCGAACAAGCAGCTCAAGCTGCACATCGTGAAGGTGTTCGGCAAGGATGGCGCCTGGACCTATTCGTCGACCCTGGCCTCGGCCGCCAACAAGTGCGGCGCGGCAGGCGCGAACGTGATCACCATGTCGCTGGGCGGCGGCGCCAAGAGCATCACCGAACAGCGCGCCTTCGACAGCCTGGTGTCCAAGGGCGTGCTGGTCATCGCTGCCGCCGGCAACGACGGCAACGCCACTACCTCCTACCCGGCCGGCTACTCCAGCGTGATGTCGGTGGCAGCCGTCGACGAGAACAAGACCGTCGCCAGCTTCTCGCAGTACAACAGCGACGTCGAGATCTCGGGTCCGGGCGTCTCGGTACTGTCGACCGTGCCGATGGGCACCGGCCAGGATCCGGTCCTGAGCGTCGGCTCGAGCACCTACGCGCCGACCGCCATGGAAGGCTCGCCGGTCAAGACCGCGACCGCACCGCTGGCCGACTTCGGCATCGGCGACACCGTCAACACCGCCGTCTCCGGCAAGGTCTGCCTGATCCAGCGCGGCACCGTCGACTTCGCGACCAAGGTCACCAACTGCCAGAACAGCGGCGGCGTGGGCGCGGTCGTGTACAACAACGTCGCCGGTCCTGTGGCGGGCACCCTGGGCACCACCGTGACCACGATCCCGTCGGTCGGCGCCTCCGACACCGAAGGCGCCGCAATGAAGGCCCAGCTGGGCCAGAGCGCGACCGTCGGCATCAAGGCGTCGAACTACGCCTACTTCGACGGCACCTCGATGGCAACCCCGCACGTGTCGGCCGTCGCCGCGCTGGTGTGGAGCTACTTCCCGGCCTGCACGGGCGCACAGATCCGCACCTCGCTGAACAACAGCGCGCTGGACCTGGGCACCGCCGGCCGCGACACCAAGTACGGCTACGGCCTGGTGCAGGCCAAGGCTGCCTACGACCGCATCAAGTCGCTGGGCTGCGGCAAGTAAAAACGTGGGCGGAGACCGCCCACCCTACCAAGGGCGCTTCGGCGCCCTTTTTTCGTTAGAATCGGCGGCTTATGGACACGAAAATCATCGACTCCTGGCACAGGAACACGGCGCCATGGGTAGACGCAGTGCGCAAGGACGAGATCGAAAGCCGTACGCTGGTCACCAACCAGGCCATCGTCGATGCCGTACGCAGCCTCTCCCCCGCCACCGGCCTGGACATCGGCTGCGGCGAAGGCTGGCTGGTGCGCGCATTGAGCGGCGTCGCGATGACGGGAGTGGACGTGGTGCCCGGACTGGTTGACGCGGCGCGCCAGGCCGGCGGCGGCGACTTCCGTGTCATGTCGTATGAAGAGATCGCGCACGGACGGCTGCGTCTGGCGGTAGATGTGGCGGTCTGTAATTTCTCGCTGATCGGCGAGGACGCCGTGGCCGGCCTCTTCCGCGCCGCGCCGACCTATCTCAAACCGGGCGGCTTTCTCGTCGTCCAGACCATGCATCCGGTCGTGGCCTGCGGCGACGCCCCCTACCTGGATGGCTGGCGCGAAGGCAGCTGGGCCGGTTTCAATGCCGGCTTCACCGATCCGCCTCCATGGTATTTCCGCACCCTGGGCAGCTGGGTCAAGCTGTTCACCGAACACGGCCTGCACCTGCGCGAACTACGGGAACCGGTGCATCCGAACACCGGCAAGCCGGCGTCCCTGATTCTGATGGGTTCGCTGAGCGTCCCGAAATAGGCTTAGTCGTTTGCCGCTTTCACCTGTATATTAGAGAAAGGCATCCTTTCAAACCGTATCATTGTCGGTTTCTCCACAGCCTTCGTTCGCAACAGCGAACTATTCCTGCGTGAATCTCCTTCGGTCATATCCCTGATCGCGCTGCAGTCCCGGCAACCGCCTTGACTTCACTGGCATTCACACTAGGCGGGCATGCTTACCAAAACCACCGTACGACTATCCGACTTCATCCTCGAAAACATGGAGTCGATCCTGCAGGCATGGGAAGATTTCGCCCGCACCATCGAGCCGCCGGCGCTGACGATGGACGACACCGAATTGCGCGACCACGCCAAGCTGATGCTGACCGATATCGCGGTCGACCTCAAGACGCCGCAAACCATGCTGGAGCAAGCCGAGAAATCGAAAGGCCACGCCCCGCGCGGCGCCAACGATACCGCGGCCGAAACCCATGCCGAAGCGCGCCTGCTGTCCGGTTACAACGTCGAGCAGCTCGTGTCGGAATACCGCGCGCTGCGCTCGAGCGTACTGCACCAGTGGACCTCGCAGGCAGCCGTCGGGCAGATCACCGACATGGAAGACGTCACGCGTTTCAATGAAGCCATCGACCAGGCACTGGCTGAGTCCATCGCCCGCTACGCCTACCTGGTCAAGCAATCGGAGAACATGTTCCTGGCCATCCTCGGCCATGACCTGCGCAATCCGCTCGGCACCGTCATCACCGGCGCCACCTTCATCATGCGCGCGACCGAAATTCCCAGCAAATACGTACTGGCGGCCACCCGCATCTTCAACAGCGGTCAGCGGATGAACAAGCTGATCGCCGACCTGATCGACTTTACCCGCACCCACCTCGGATCCGGGATTCCAATCAAGCCCAAGAAGATGAACCTGACCGAGGTGTGCATGAACGTCGTCGAGGAACTGCGCACTTCGCATCCGGAACGCATCATCGATTTCGACGGCACCGGCCGGGAAGACGTGTTCGGCGACGACGACCGGCTCGCGCAGGTGCTCTCCAACCTGATCGGCAATGCCCTGCAGTATGGCACGCCCAACCAGCCCATCGTGGCGCGCATATCATCCACGGAACAAGAGGTGAGCATAGCTGTGAACAACAAGGGGCCGGTCATTCCCGCAAAAAAATTCGGCAGCGTTTTCGATCCCCTGGTGCGCCTTGCGGTAAGCACGAACCCGGAAGATGTGCGCGAAACCAGCCTCGGGATCGGCATGTTCATTGCACGCGAAATCATCACCACGCACAACGGCAGCATCGCGGTGGCCTCCAACGAGACCGATGGCACGACCTTCAAAATCGCCGTGCCCCGCCGCCTGCCCCCGCGCTCGCGCGCCGACGATCCGCGATGACCCGGCCGGCCCAGCCTCGCGGCGAAGCGCCGGATCCGACTGCGCGCCGGCGCATCCTGCTCATCGACGACAATGACGACGCCCGTATCATGATGGGCCTGCTGCTCGAGCTGAAAGGCCACGCCGTCGCCATGGCCGATGGCGGCATCGCAGGCCTCGCATGCGCCCGTCAGTTTCGGCCGGAATGCATCTTTCTCGACCTCGGCATGCCCGGCATGGACGGTTACGATACCGTCATCGCCCTGCGCCGCATCGCCGGACTGGAACAGGTGCCGGTGGTAGCGCTCAGCGGCTGGAACGACAAGACGACGCTGGCGCGCGTGCGCAGCGCCGGCTTCGACCATCACCTGACCAAGCCGGCAGACATCGAAGAGATCGACCGTATCCTGTGCGGCGATCTTGCGTTTCGGGCAAAGCCGCCGTTGCAGCAGGCATCCCGTCATCTATAATGGTCGTTTCCGCAAATTAAACGCCACTACAGCCATATCATGGAATTAGCCAAGTCTTTCGAGCCAGCCGACATCGAACAATTCTGGCGTACCGAATGGGAGCAGCGCGGTTACTTCGCCGCCACCATGGACGCCGACAAGCCTTCGTTCAGCATCCAGTTGCCGCCGCCGAACGTGACGGGCACCCTGCACATGGGTCACGCCTTCAACCAGACCGTCATGGACGGCCTGACCCGCTACTACCGCATGCGTGGCTTTAACACCGCATGGATCCCGGGCACCGACCACGCCGGCATCGCGACCCAGATCGTGGTCGAGCGCCAGCTGGACGCCCAGAAGATCTCGCGCCACGACCTCGGCCGCGAAGCCTTCGTCGAGAAGGTCTGGGAGTGGAAGGAAAAGTCGGGCAGCACCATCACCGGCCAGATGCGCCGCCTGGGCGCCTCCGCCGACTGGAACCGCGAATACTTCACGATGGACGAACCGCGCTCGAAAACCGTGGCCGAAGTCTTCGTGCGCCTGTACGAACAGGGCCTGATCTACCGCGGCAAGCGCCTGGTCAACTGGGACCCGGTGCTGGGCACCGCCGTCTCCGACCTCGAAGTGGTGTCGGAAGAAGAAGACGGCTCGATGTGGTACATCCAGTACCCCCTTAGTGACGGCAGCGGCCATCTGACGGTCGCCACCACCCGCCCGGAAACCATGCTGGGCGACGTCGCCGTCGCGGTCGATCCGACAGACGAACGCTATACCCACCTGCACGGCAAGATGATCAAGCTGCCGCTGGTCGGCCGCGAGATCCCCGTCATCGCCGACGAGTACGTGGACAAGGCCTTCGGTACCGGCTGCGTGAAGATCACCCCGGCGCACGACTTCAACGACTACGCGGTCGGCCAGCGCCACAAGCTGGACATGCCGAGCATCATGACGCTCGACGCGAAGATCGCCGACGAGGCGCCGGAAGCCTACCGCGGCCTGGACCGCTTCGAAGCGCGCAAGAAGATTGTCGCCGACCTCGAAGCGCAGGGCCTGCTGGAACAGGTCAAGCCGCACAAGCTGATGGTCCCGCGCGGCGACCGCACCGGCGTCATCATCGAGCCGATGCTGACCGACCAGTGGTTCGTCGCCATGAGCAAGCCGGCGCCGGAAGGCACCTTCAATCCGGGCAAGTCGATCACCGAAGTGGCGCTCGAAAAGGTCGCCAGCGGCGAGATCCAGTTCGTGCCCGAAAACTGGACCACCACCTACAACCAGTGGCTGGGCAACATCCAGGACTGGTGCATCTCGCGCCAGCTGTGGTGGGGCCACCGCATTCCGGCCTGGTACGGCCCGAACGGCGAAGTCGTGGTCGCCCGCAGCGACGAGGAAGCGCAGCAGAAGGCATCGGCGCAAGGCATCACCGGTGAACTGCGCCGCGACGACGACGTGCTCGATACCTGGTTCTCCTCGGCCCTGGTGCCCTTCTCGACCATGGGCTGGCCGGAACAAACGAAGGAGATGGACCTGTTCCTGCCCTCGTCGGTGCTGGTGACCGGCTTCGACATCATCTTCTTCTGGGTTGCGCGCATGGTCATGATGACCGCGCACTTCACCAACAAGGTGCCGTTCAAGACCGTCTACGTGCATGGCCTGGTGCGCGATTCGTCCGGCCAGAAGATGTCCAAGTCGAAGGGCAATACCCTGGACCCGATCGACCTGATCGACGGCATCGACGTCGAGTCGCTGGTTGCCAAGCGCACCACCGGCCTGATGAACCCGAAGGCCGCCGAGAAGATCGCGAAAGCCACGCGCAAGGAATTCCCGGAAGGGATCGCCGCCTACGGCACCGATGCGGTGCGCTTCACGATGGCCAGCTACGCCTCGCTGGGCCGCAACATCAACTTCGACCTCGGCCGCGCCGAAGGCTACCGCAACTTCTGCAACAAGCTGTGGAACGCCACCCGCTTCGTGCTGATGAACACCGAAGGCAAGGACTGCGGCAAGCCGAACGCTGAAGACCTGTCGCAGGCCGACCGCTGGATCATCTCGCAGATGAACCGCGTCGAACTGGACGTGGCCAAGGGCTTCGCCGACTACCGCTTCGACAACATCGCCTCCAGCATCTACAGCTTCGTCTGGGACGAGTACTGCGACTGGTACCTGGAACTGGCCAAGGTCCAGGTCCAGCAGGGCACCGAAGCGCAGCAGCGCGCCACCCGCCACACCCTGCTGCGCGTGCTGGAAGTGATCCTGCGCCTGGCGCACCCGATCATCCCGTTCGTGACCGAGCAGCTGTGGCACGCGGTCGCGCCGCTGGCCGGCAAAACCGGCGACACCATCATGCTGCAGCCCTACCCGATCGCCGACGAATCGCTGATCGACGCCGGCGCCGAAGCCTGGATGGACCAGTTCAAGAAAGTGACCGACGCCACCCGCAACCTGCGCGGCGAGATGAAGCTGTCGCCATCGGTGCGCGTGCCGCTGATCGTCGAGCCGGGTTCGGAAGCCGACCGCGCCGCTGCGCAAAGCTTCGCGCCCTACGTCCAGCTGCTCGGCAAGCTGTCGGAAGTGCAGATCGTCGACGCCCTGCCGGATTCGCCGGCCGCGGTGGCGATCGTCGGCACGACCAAGCTGATGCTGAAGGTCGAGATCGACGTCGCCGCCGAGCGCGAGCGCCTGTCGAAGGAGATCGCGCGCCTGCAGGGCGAAATCGCCAAGGCCAACGGCAAGCTGTCCAGCGAGAGCTTCGTCGCCCGCGCGCCGGCCGCCGTGGTGGCGCAGGAGCGCGAGCGTGTCGAGAACTTCAGCGCCACGCTGGCCAAGATGCAGGAGCAGCTGGGCAAGTTGCCGGCGGCTTGATCGCTGACCGGCCTATGTAAAAGCCGCGCCAGGGTTTTGCCCGGCGCGGCTTTTTCGTACCTGAAGTACTGCAACCGGTGTAATACTTAAGACTCTTCGTCCAGCTTAATGGCATGTACCAGTTCAGCCAGTTTGGGACCAAGATATTTTCTGCGATGTCCGCACATCCAGCAGCTGCAGGGATGGGGCGTATTCAATACCATGCCCGCTTCGCGAGGAAGCGCGCGGAGATCACGCCCTTGATAGAAACGGCGTGCTTTTTTCAGCCTGGCGGCGTGGTGGCGCCGAAGGGCGCGTGACATGTCTTTCATGAGTTACTCCGGTTCCCCCGGCGACACCATTGCCACCGGGGCTGCTTATGGAGTAACTCGTCCAGCGATACAGCTTCATCTGCATTCCTTTTGCAATTTTCGGCAATTCTACGTCAAAGCCAGCCGGCATTCCTCGCCATCCGGTACGCCTCGATCCGGTTCCCCGCATTCAGCTTGCTGATCGCCTCCGACAGGTAGTTGCGCACCGTTCCTTCCGACAGGTGCACCAGCTTGGCGATCTCGCCGCTGGTCTTGCCTTCGCCGGCCAGACGCAGCACCTGGCGTTCGCGGTCGGACAGCGGATCCTGACCCGCGCTCCAGCTTTCCAGCGCCAGCTCGGGCGCGATCGCCCTGCCGCCGCCATGCACCACGCGGATCGCCGCCGCCAGGTTCTCGGCCGGCGCGTCTTTCAGCAGGTAGCCGCGCACCCCGGCCTCCATCGCGCGCCGCAGGTAGCCGCTGCGCGCGAAGGTCGTCACGATCACGACTTTGCTCGGCAGACCCAGCTCCTGCAGATGCGCCGCCAGTTCGAGGCCGGTCATCTGCGGCATCTCGACGTCGGTGAGCACGATGTCGGGCCGCAGCTCGCGGCACAGCGCCAGCGCGTCCTTGCCGTTGCCGGCCGTGCCGACCACGTCGAGGTCGTCCTCGAGCTTCAGCAATGCGGCCAGCGCGCCCAGCAACAACGCCTGGTCTTCGGCGATCACGATCCTGATCATGCGATTTCCTTCGTTTCCATCATCGGCAGGCGCAACTCCAGGCGCACGCCATTCTTCACACTGACTACGAGCCGGCCGCCAACGGACGACGCACGTTCACGCATGCCCGTCAGGCCGTTGCCGACACGGACTTCGTCGCCGGCGCGCAGACGGTCGCCATTATCAAGCACGCGCAGCACCGCGCCGCCTTCTTCCAGCGCCAGGCTGATCGTGCAGCGCGTCGCGCCGGCATGGCGTACCACGTTCGTCACCGCTTCGCGCAGCGCCAGCGCCAGCACGTGTTCGAGCGCGGGCGCCAGCGCAAACTGCTCGACCTCTTCGCGCAGCGCGACGCCGGCCGCCGCCAGGCTGGCGCGGGCGCTGGCCAGGGCGCCCGGCAGGCCGCTGTCGCGGTAGCCGGTCACCGCGGTCCTCACCTCGGCCAGGGCGCGGCGCGCGCTGGCTTCGATATCGGCGATCTCGCGCTTGCATGCATCGATGTCGCGGCCAGCCAGCTTGCCGGCCAGCTCCGCCTTCAGCGCGATCAGCGATAGCGAGTGGCCCAGCAGATCGTGCAGGTCGCGCGAGATCCGTTCGCGCTCGGCAATGCGGGCAATGTGCTCGACTTCTTCCTGCTTGCGGTGCAGCGCGCGGCGCGAAGCGCGCAGGCCGCCTTCCATGATCGATCCGACGCCGACCGAGGTGCCGATCATCCACGGCGCCAGCAGGAATACGGTAGGCATCGGCGACAGCAGGTAGCCGGCCGCCGTCGCCAGGCCCAGCACCACGGCCAGCATGCGGTAGCCGTTCGGGCCCGGCGCCAGCCGTCCGCACACCCCGGCAGCGAACACGAACATGGTGCCGGCGCCCGTGTTCCAGGGCGCCCATACGATGCCGATCAGGCAGGTCAGCAGGATGCAGACGACGGCGCGGACGCCGCTGACCCAGAAGCTGTACAGATAGAGCGGCAGGAACAGGATCACGGTGGCGACGACCGCCAGCAATTCGGCCCCGCTGGGCGGTTTGAAGAAGTACTGCCACAGCATGAAGGTCAGCGAACTGGCCCACAGGAAGGGCATCTTGCCCAGTTCAGGCGGGACCCAGGGCCCCGCCAGCACGCGCTTGAATCGTTCCATCGCTCTTTGTGTTTATCGTTATCGGGATCAGCGGTCGGCCAGGCGAACGTCGGCGATCTCGAAGCGGTAGTCGCCGGGTTTCGGACCCGCGTTAAATCCTATCATGGTCACCGCCGACGGATCGACCCCGGCAAAGGCGCTGAAGGGGATCGTCACTTCCTTCCACTCGGCGGCGGTCTCGAAGGGCACGCTGCGCGGGATCGTCATGCCGCTCGACGCCATCGTCAGCATGACCGGGTGGCCGTCGCCACGCACGCGGAAGCGCAGCACCTTGGCCGCGCTCAGGTCGGCGCCGAGCATCGGCTGCGCGCCCGGCATGAAGGCTGCGCCGGCCCACGGATAGGCGAAGCCGGGTTTGACCTGGGCCTCGATCACGATCGCGGCGCCGCCCTCCTGTGCGGCCTGCGCGTTCATGTTGACCGTGGAGACACCGCCGGCAAACTTGTCGGTGGACGGGAACCAGCCGGTGCCGAAGGGGCTGGCCAGCTTGCCCTCCTTCAGCAGCGAGATCCTGCCGTCCGCCGGCAGCGCCAGCGGCTGCGTACCCTTGGCCGCGTTCTCCTGCGCCACGTGCTTGCGCTGGGCCTCGCGCACCGCCGCCGTGCTCTCGCCATCCTTCCAGACCTCGACGATGCGGCGGGTGGCGCCGATGTCCTGCAGTGGGTTACCCTCGACCAGCACGAGGTCGGCTTTATAGCCCTTGGCGATCTGCCCGCGCTGGCCGAGCTTGAATGCCTTGGCCGGTGCGCTGGTGGCGGCAACCAGGGCTTCGCGCGGCGTGAGGCCGGCGTCGACCAGCGCCGCCAGTTCGTGGTGCAGGCTGGCGCCGTACTGGGTGCCGGCGTTGCCCGCATCGGTGCCGGCCAGGAGCGGCACGCCGGCGCGCCGCATGGCTGCCGTGACCATCTTCGGCGCCGCCAGGATGGCCGGGCGCGGCGTCGGGCCGTAGCCGGTCTGCAGCGCGCCGCGTTCTTCGCGGTCGAGCAGGCCGGCCACCTGCGGATCCTCGAGCAGGTCGCGCGGCTTGACCCCGGCGATGCTTTCCAGGACCGAGAAGGTCGGCACCACGAAGGCGCCCTTGGCCTGCGCCAGCTTCGCCAGGCTGTCCGCCTCTTCCTGCGACATCTGCGCGGCGACGAACAAATGGGCCAGGCCGTCGGCGCCGGCTTCCAGCGCGGCACGCGCATTCTCGAGGTTGCTGATGTGGACCACGGCCAGCTTGCCGCGCTTGTGGGCGGCGTCGATCACGGCCTTCACGGTGGCGCGGTCGAGGCTCTTGAAGTGGTGGTCGCCGAAGCCGTCTTCCATCACGACCTTGATGAAGTGCGAGCCTTCGGCGATGCGGGCATCCACGAAGGCTTGCGCGTCGCCGCCGTTGTCCAGGGTCGGGATCTGGATCGGGTATTCGGTGCCGTGGCCGCCGGGCGCGGTGACCAGGGTGCCGGCCGAGAACACGTCGGCCTCGCCGCCGTTGCGGCCTTCGTTCATCTGCTTGCGGATGCGCTGCATGACCTCGACGCCGGTGAACATGTCGACCTGGGTCGTCACGCCGAACACCAGCGGCAGCTCGAAGTGCTGCCAGGTGTGGACGTGGGCGTCGATCAGGCCCGGCAGCAGGGTGCGGCCTTTGCCGTCGACGATGCGGGCGCCGGCAGGCGCCTTGCCGCGGTAGTCGCCGTCGGCGATCACGCCGTCGCGCACCAGCACGGAACGGTGTTCGTGCGCGCTCTTGCCGTCGAAGACGCGCACGTCCTGCACCAGCGTCGTGCCGGCGAAGGCAGTGGAAGCGCAGGCCAGGCCGGCGGCCAGCAGCAGCGAAGTCAGGATGGTCGGTTTCATGGTGTTCCCCTTGTCGTTGTCGGTTGTGGTTATCGGTGATCGATGAAGCCAGTATCCGGAAAGCGCGCCCGCCGCGGCAGAAGCGGTCGCCATCAATTTTGGGTGACAAATGTCATGTGTAAGAATTCGTCTCCATGCTTTACCGAACGGTCGTACTGTTTGCTAAACTCCAGATGCCTATAACAAATCCTGGAGACCCCATGCGCACCCTCATCAACGCTACCCTGATTGCCGCCGTCCTCGCCGCCCCGCTCGCGTGGGCGCAGGAGGGCTCGCCGGTCGGCCTGTGGAAGACCATCGACGACAGCTCCGGCAAGCCGAGCGCGCTGATCCGCATCACCGAGAACCATGGCGAATTGACCGGCAAGATCGAGAAACTGTTCCGCTCGCCGGACGAAGACCAGAACCCGAAGTGCCAGCTGTGCACCGATGCACGCAAGGACCAGCCGATCATCGGCATGACCATCGTCTCGGGCCTCAAAAAGACCGGCGACGAATACACCGGCGGCGAGATCCTCGATCCGAAGAACGGCAAGGTCTACAAGAGCAAGCTGATGGTGCGCGAAGGCGGCAAGAAGGTCGAAGTGCGCGGCTTCGTCGGGATGCCGATGTTCGGCCGCTCGCAGGTCTGGCTGCGCCAGGAATAAGGCCGGGCGAACCCGGCGCGGGTTAGTCCACGTCTGCGCTACACTGCCTCGAAGCACATGAGGAGCGACGATGGACGAGCCGGCATCGAGTCAGGTTGCGCGCTACCTGGCGGCCGATGCGCCGCCGGTCCCGCTGCCCTATCTCACCTATCTGTTCGAGCATGTCGCCGACGTCATCTTCTTCCTGGAGGTGCTGGACGGCGACCGCTACCGCTTTTCCGCCGTCAACCAGCGCTTTACCGACACCACCGGACTGCCGGTGGCCGCGGTGGTCGGCAAGGAAGTCGACGAGATCATCCCGCCCCCCTCGCTGGACCTGGTGAAGTCGAAGTACCGGGAGGCCATCGCCACCGGCAAGGTCGTGCGCTGGCAGGAAGTCACGCCCTACCCGACCGGCACCAAGACCGGCGACGTCACCGTGTCGCCGGTGATCGACGCGGACGGCGGCTGCCGCCTGCTGATGGGCGTCGTGCACGACGTCACCGAGCTTGTCCGCAACCGGCACCAGCTCGAGCTGGGCTCGCTGGTGTTCGAGAACAGCCACCAGGCGATCGCCGTGCTCGATGCGGACGGCCGCGTCGAAGCGGTGAACCCGGCCTTTACCCAGATGCGCGGCTTCACGCTGGAAGACATCGCCGGCAAGGCGACGCAGGTCTACGACGCCGGGCTGGACCGGGCCGACTTCGACGCCGGGCTGTGGGCCACGCTGCGCGCCACCGGACAATGGCAGGGCGAGCTATGGAGCCGGCACAAGGACGGTCACGTGCTCGCCGAGTACCGGACCGTGACTGCGGCTCACGGCCCGGACGGCCAGGTACGCAACTACATCGAGATCGGCACCGACATCAGCGACACCAAGCGCGCCGAAGAGCTCGCCTGGCGCCAGGGCAATTACGACGTGCTGACCGGCCTGCCGAACCGCCAGATGTTCATGGAGCGCGTGGCCCGAGCGATCGACGACGCCAGGCGCGACAGCGGCAGCTTCACCCTGCTGGTCATCGACCTCGACCGCTTCAAGGACGTCAACGAAACGCTGGGCCACTCGTCCGGCGACGAGATCCTGAAGGACGCCGCCGAGCGCCTGCTCGACTGCACGCGCGACGGCGACATCGTGGCGCGCCTGGGCGGCGACGAGTTCACGGTGCTGCTGGCATCGGCGGGCGTAGAGCGCAAGGCCTTCAGCGTCGACCGGACTGCGCAGGCCATCATCCAGGCCATGGCCAGGCCCTTCGTCGTCGGCGACGAAACCCTGCACCTGTCGGCCAGCATCGGGATCACGCATTACCCGCAGGACGCGACCGACATGGAAAGCCTGGTCAAGCACGCCGACCAGGCCATGTACGTCGCCAAGCACCAGGGCCGCAACCGCTATGCCTATTTCTCGCACGTGATGCAGGAAAGGGCGCAGTCGCGCAGGCGGCTGATCAAGGACCTGCGCGGCGCGATCGACGAACGCCGGCTCGAAGTCCATTACCAGCCCATCGTCGATCTCGCGACCGGCGCGCTGAAGAAGGCCGAGTCGCTGGTGCGCTGGACGCATCCGCAGCGCGGCATGATCGGTCCGGCGGAGTTCATTCCGCTGTGCGAAGAGACCGGCATGATCGTGGAACTGGGCGAACAGATCTTCGAGACGGTGGTGCAGGACGTCGTGGCGTGGCACCGCGAACACGGCGTGTTCCTGCAGGCTGGGATCAACGTCTCGCCGGTCCAGCTGCTGTCCGGGCGCGAGGCCTGCGAACGCTGCTTCCAGCTGGCCAGGCGCGCCGCGCTGCCGGAGCACGCCCTGGTCATCGAAGTCACCGAGGGCATGCTGCTCGATAACAATCCCTTCGTCATCCAGCAGCTGCGCCAGGTGGCCGAGAACGGCATGGACCTGGCGCTCGACGACTTCGGCACCGGTTACTCGTCGCTGTCCTACCTGAAGAAATTCAGCTTCCAGTTTCTCAAGATCGACCGCTCCTTCGTGATGCACCTCGAAGCCGATACGACCGATTACGCGCTGTGCGAAACCATCGTCACGATGGCGCACAAGCTCGGCATGCAGGTCATCGCCGAGGGCATCGAGACGCCCGGGCAGCTCGAACTGCTCAAGCAGGCCGGCTGCGACTATGGCCAGGGTTACCTGTTTTCGAAGGCCGTCCCGCGCGAGACGATCGCGCGCTGGCTCGCCAGCCAGGCCCTGCCCTGGATGCAGGCGGGTTTTGCCGGGCAGGCCTTCAAACGTGCGCCTCAGAAATTATCGTAATGATAATCTCGGCTCACAACATCATCCAACGATCGTATGAACCCTGTGAACCGACTACCCGCTGTCCGGCCGGCCTTGCGCACCGAAGAGGTTGCGTCATGATTTTCCTGCGTCTGCTTGCCCTGCTTGCCGGCGGTCTCGTGCTCATCCTGCCGCCGATGGTGGCGGCGGGGAACAGTCATCCTGGCCTGCCGGCCTGGGTCGCCGTCGGCGGCCTCGCCGGGCTGGCGCTGGTGGCGCTGAGTTTCCTGTATGTCGCCGCGCTCGGCGGCCGCATGCGCCGCTCGAAGCACACGCGCATGCTCGGTGGCCTGCTGCTGATGATTCCTATCGCCAGCGGCATCACCGTGCTGGCCACGCGCACCGATCCGGCCCTGCTGTGGAGCAGCGGCCTGCTGGTGACGTTCACGATGCTGCTGTTTATTACTTTCGTCTACCCGGCTTCAAGCGACCGCCGCCAGCGCCCGATGCGCCGCCGCGAGCGCAATGAACCGGCGCTGGTGCTGGTCCAGCGGCATCCTTCGGTGGAAAGGCGCGGGTCGCGCTTCTAATCAGGCTTACGTGCTGGGCCGGTGCTTGCGCGCCAGGTAGCGGTCCAGCGCGTTGCCGAACTGCTGGCGGTCTGCTTGGCTGAAGGCGCTGGGGCCGCCGGTGTCGACGCCGCCGCTGCGCAACTCTTCCATGAACGCCCGCATCGTCAGCTGCTGGGCGATATTGTCCTTGGTGTAGAACTCGCCGCGCGGATTCAGCGCATCCCCACCCTTTTCCAGCACGCGCGCCGCCAGCGGAATGTCGCCGGTGATCACCAGATCGCCCGGTGCGAGCCGCTCGACGATTTCGGTATCCGCCACGTCCGGGCCGCTCGGCACCTGGATCGCACGGATGAAGCGGCTGCCCGGCACGCGGATCAGCTGGTTCGCGATCAGGGTCACCTGCAGCTGCAGGCGCTCGGCCACGCGGAACAGGATGTCCTTGATCACGCCCGGACAGGCATCGGCATCGATCCAGATTTCCATCAGGCGAGCGGCAGGTTGTCCCACAGGTCGCCGGTCGGGCTGATGCGGGGTGCGGCGACGCCGAAGTGTTTGTAGGCCAGCGGCGTGGCAATGCGGCCGCGCGGGGTGCGCTGCAGATAGCCTTGCTGGATCAGGTAGGGTTCCAGCACGTCCTCGATGGTGTCGGCGGCCTCGCCGATCGCCGCCGCCAGGTTGCCGATGCCGACCGGGCCGCCGGCGAACTTGAACAGCACCGCTTCCAGCAGCTTGCGGTCCATGACGTCGAAGCCGACGGTGTCGACGTCGAGCATCTTCAGCGCGCGGTCGGCCATGTCCTTGGTGATCTCGCCGTTGCCCTTCACTTCCGCATAGTCGCGCACGCGGCGCAGCAGGCGGTTGGCGATACGCGGCGTGCCGCGCGCCCGCTTGGCGACTTCGCGCGCACCCTCTTCGTTGATCGGCGCTTCGAGCAGCGCGGCGCTGCGGGTGACGATCTTGGTGAGTTCGTCGACGTTGTAGAACTCCAGGCGCGCGACGATGCCGAAGCGGTCGCGCAGCGGATTGGTCAGCATGCCGGCGCGGGTGGTGGCGCCGACCAGCGTGAAGGGCTGCAGGTCGAGCTTCACGGAACGCGCCGCCGGGCCCTCGCCGATCATGATGTCGATCTGGTAGTCCTCGAGCGCCGGGTACAGGATCTCCTCGACCACCGGCGACAGGCGGTGGATCTCGTCGATGAACAGGACGTCGTTGGCTTCCAGGTTGGTCAGCAGCGCCGCCAGATCGCCCGGACGCTCCAGCACCGGGCCGGAGGTCTGGCGCAGGTTCACGCCCATCTCGCGCGCGATGATGTGCGCCAACGTGGTTTTACCCAGGCCCGGCGGCCCGAACAGCAGGGTGTGGTCCAGCGCTTCGCGGCGCTTGCGCGCGGCCGAGATGAAGATCTCGAGCTGGTCGCGGATCTTCGACTGGCCGACGTATTCGTCGAGGTGCTTGGGCCGCAGCGCGCGCTCGATCGCCTCCTCGTTCGGCGAGGCCGGCGCGGAATCGATGATGCGCTGCTCGGTGAAGTTGTCGGTCTGGATGCTCATGTGTATACCGGTTACGTCGTTCCCGCGCAGGCGGGAACCCAAGTTTGCGTGCGTTTCGGTAGCTCAAGCAGAACTTGGATTCCCGCCTTCGCGGGAATGACGGGTTATGCTTTCGACAGCGATTTCAACGCCAGCTTGATGCCCTCGGACACGCCGGTACCCGCCGGCATGTTCTTGATCGCCGCCAGCGCTTCCTTGTCAGAATACCCCAAGGCCAGCAGCGCATTGAGCACGTCTGCCTGGGCGTCGTCCTGCACGGCGCCGCCGCCGACCACGCCGATGTCGGCGCCCAGCTTGCCCTTCAGCTCCAGCAGCAGGCGCTCGGCGGTCTTCTTGCCGATACCGGGCACCTTGACCAGGCGGCCGGCCTCCTGCAGGGTCACGGCCTGCGACAGCTCGGCCACCGACATCCCGGACAGAATCGACAGCGCGGTGCGCGCGCCGACGCCGGTGATCTTGATCAGCTGGCGGAACACGGCGCGCTCGCTGGCGGAACCGAAGCCGAACAGCAGGTGCGCGTCTTCCCGCACCACGTAGTGCGTGAACAGGACCACCTTTTCGCCGGTGTGCGGCAGGTTGTAGAAGGTGCCCATCGGCACGTCGACCTCATAGCCGACGCCCTGGCAATCCACGAGGACCTGCGGGGGATTCTTTTCCAGCAATACGCCGGACAGACGACCGATCATCGATGACCTTTCAAATTGTTATCAGGATGAGACCAGGCGGCCGCGCCGCATGTGCAGGGCCGGTTTGGCCGGCGACAGCGCGCCGATCAGCGCCAGCGTGTCCATGCCGTGGGCGTGGCAGATGGCGACGCCGAGCGCGTCGGCGGCATCGCTGCCGGGCAGGCCGGGAAGCTTCAACAGGCGCGCCACCATCTCCTGGACCTGGGCCTTGACGGCCTTGCCGCTGCCGACCACGGCCTGCTTGACCTCGGCCGGGGTGTATTCGCCGACGTCGAGGTCGGCGCCGACCAGGGCCGCGATGGCGGCGCCGCGCGCAGCACCGAGCAGCAGGGTCGACTGCGGATTCACGTTGACGAAGACGCGTTCGATGGCCGCGCAGGACGGTTTGTAGGTAGCGACGACTTCGCTCACGCCGGACAGGATGATCTTGAGGCGCGGCGGCAGGGCGCCTTCCGTGCCGGTCTTGATGGTCCCGGAGGCGATATAGCGCAGCCGGTGACCGTGTTTTTCAATGACCCCGAACCCCGTCGTGCGCAGGCCCGGGTCGATGCCGAGAATAATCATTATCGAATGTTATACCGGCTGGCGTGTTCCGTGGGAAAAATACTGTGCAAAAACACAGGTCATTGGCAAAGCTGCCACGGTGCCCGTGGGCTCGGGGAGCCCACCCTACGATCAACGTACGCCGTAGGGTGGGCGGCCTCCGCCCACGCGTAACACCCGATCAGTGACGGAAGTGGCGCGTACCAGTATAGAGCATCACCACGCCGCGCTCGTCCGCCGCGTCGATCACTTCCTGGTCGCGCATCGAGCCGCCCGGGTGGATCACGCAGGTCGCGCCGGCATCGACCACCACGTCCAGGCCGTCACGGAATGGGAAGAAGGCATCCGATGCCACCGCCGAACCGACCAGCGACAGGCCGGCGTTATGCGCCTTGATCGAAGCGATGCGGGCCGAGTCGATGCGGCTCATCTGGCCGGCGCCCACGCCCAGGGTCATGCCGCCGGCGCAGAACACGATCGCGTTCGACTTGACGAATTTGGCCACGCGCCAGGCGAACATCAGGTCTGCCATCTGCTGCGGGGTCGGCTGCATCTTGCTGACCACGCGCAGGTCGTCCAGGCCGACGTTTTTCGCGTCCGGCGACTGCACCAGCAGGCCGCCGCCGACGCGCTTGACGTCGAAGTTATTCTGGCCGTCGCCGAGTTCGATCTCGAGCAGGCGCACGTTCTGCTTGGCCGCCATGATCTGGCGCGCCTCGGCGGTGAACGCCGGGGCGATCACCACTTCGACGAACAGTTTCGCAATCGCTTCCGCGGCACGGCCGTCGACCGGCACGTTGAAGGCAATGATGCCGCCGAAGGCCGAAGTCGGATCGGTCTTCAGCGCGCGCTGGTAGGCGTCCAGCGCATCTGCGCCGATCGCCACGCCGCAGGGATTCGCGTGCTTGATGATCACGCAGCCGGCCGGCTGCTCGAAGCCACCCATGGTCTTGACGCATTCCCAGGCCGCGTCGGCATCAGCAATGTTGTTGTACGACAGCTCCTTGCCCTGCAGCTGGCGGTAATTGGCCAGGCTGCCGGCGGCCGGGGCCAGGTCGCGGTAGAAGGCGGCGCTCTGGTGCGGGTTCTCGCCGTAGCGCATGTCCTGGACCTTTTCGAAGTGCAGGTTCAGGGTTTGCGGATAGGCGGCGCGGGTCGCGTGCTGCTTGTCTTCGCCCAGGCTGGTCAGGTAATTGGTGATCGCGCTGTCGTATTGCGCGGTGTGCGCGAACACTTTCTTGGCCAGGCGGAATTTGGTGTCATACGACACGTCGCCGGCTTGTGCGGTCGTGCCTTTCATTTCCGCCAGCACGACACCGTAGTCGGCCGGGTCGACGATCACGACCACATCGCGGTGGTTCTTGGCCGCCGAGCGCAGCATGGTCGGGCCGCCGATGTCGATGTTCTCGATCGCATCTTCCAACGAGCACTGTTCCTTGGCGACGGTCGCCTGGAAGGGATACAGGTTCACCACCACCATGTCGATTTGCGGGATGCCGTGCTCTTCCAGCTTGGCGATATGCTCGGGAAAATCGCGACGCGCCAGGATGCCGCCGTGCACTTTCGGGTGCAGGGTCTTGACGCGGCCATCGAGCATTTCCGGGAAACCGGTGTAATCGGCGACTTCGGTGACGGGCACGCCATTGTCTTGCAGCAGCTTGGCAGTGCCGCCGGTCGACAGGATGTTCACGCCGAGCGCGGACAGCGCGCGTGCGAAATCCAGCACGCCGGTTTTATCGGAAACGGAGATGAGAGCTTGTTTGATCATGGAGAGAGGCCTGTTGATGAAAATCGGTGCGGGCAAAGTATTCACTACGCCGGACAAGGCCGGCGCACGCTCGCACGCCGGCCCTCTCGCCGGCGCTTACAGCAGCCCGTGTTCCTGCAGTTTCTTGCGCAAAGTGTTGCGATTGATGCCCAGCATCTGCGCGGCATGCGATTGGTTGCCTTCGGCGCGCGTCATCACCACTTGCAGGATCGGCTTTTCGACGGTCAGCAGCATCATGTCGTAGATATTCGACGGTTTTTGCTCGCCCAGGTCGTTGAAATAATCTTCGAGGCTTTTCTGAACGACTTCCTGGATACTTTCTTTGCTCATGTCTGCTACTTACCTTGGTTGATGTGCCGCTTCTGGCAGCCCTGTCTCCGATTACTTCTTATTGTTCTGCTATGTTTTTATGCTGCAATCGCGACATCATCCGAATGTGCGGGCCGGTATTGTAACCGCTCGCCATACCGCTGTTGCGATTTGAAAAATTCATCCACGGCCGCCAGTTGCTCGGCGGTCGACTCCAGCAGGTTCATGCGCTGGCGGAATTCCTCGCCGCCGGCCAGGTCCTGCACATACCAGCCGATGTGCTTGCGCGCGGTGCGCACGCCCAGGTATTCGCCGTAGAAGGCGTAGTGGGCTGGCAGGTGCTCGTTCATCAGTTCGCGCACCTCTTCCACCAACGGCGCCGGCAGGTATTCGCCGGTGCGCAGGTAGTGATCGATCTCGCGGCAGATCCAGGGACGGCCCTGGGCCGCGCGGCCGATCATGACCGCGTCCGCGCCCGTGTGGTCGAGCACGAACTTGGCCTTTTCCGGGGTCGTGATGTCGCCGTTGGCCACCACCGGGATCGCGACCGCTGCCTTGACCGCGGCGATGGTGTCGTATTCGGCATCGCCCTTGTAGCCGTCTGCGCGGGTGCGGCCGTGCAGGGTAAGCATCGCGATGCCGGCCTGCTCGGCCATGCGCGCGATGGTCAGTGCGTTCTTGTTCTGGCGATCCCAGCCGGTACGGAACTTCAGCGTGACCGGCACGTCCACGGCCCGTACCACGGCTTCGAGGATGCGCTGGACCAGGTCTTCGTGCTGCAGCAGGGCCGAACCGCACCAGTTGTTGCAGACCTTCTTGACCGGGCAGCCCATGTTGATGTCGATGATCTGGGCGCCGCGGTCGACGTTGAACTTGGCGCACTCGGCCAGCTCTTCCGGCACGGCGCCGGCGATCTGCACCGCCTTCGGCTCCATCTCGCCGGCGTGGTCGGTGCGGCGCGCACTCTTTTCGCTGGCCCACAGGCGCGGATTCGAGGCGGCCATTTCCGACACCGCATAGCCGGCGCCGAGCTTCTTGCACAGCTGCCGGAATGGGCGGTCGGTCACCCCGGCCATGGGAGCGACGAAGACGTTATTGCGCAGCGCATAAGGACCAATTTGCACGGGAGAAAAACCAGAAGAAAAATCGGGAACTCGCTATTTTACCCGAAGCGCTGCTCAATTTATCAGCACACTTTTTTAGTGTTGCAGATCTGACATAACCTACTGTCAGCTTTCACGGCTTCTGGACTGCTCAGCTCAGCTCATCCAGCATTGCCGGCTGCAGATGGGCAACCTCACCCCAGCTGTCGAGCGCCAGCCTGCCCTCTTCCAGGTGGAAGCGGTTGATGCTGGCGTTGAAAACCTTGAAGTCGCGCGGCGTTTCCAACGGCAGGCCGAGCGCCATCCGGTAGGCGCATTCGAGCACGCCGCCGTGGGCGACCATGGCGATGTTGCGGCCGGGGTAAGCCTGCGCCAGGCCGAGGATTGCACCAGTAGCGCGTTCGTAAAACTGGCGGAAGCTTTCGCCGCAATTTTTGCCACTTGGCAAAATCGCATCGACGTCGCGCGCCTGCCAGGCTGCGAACTCGGCCGGGAAGTGCTGTTCGATCTCGCTGTACAGCAGACCCTCGAAGCCGCCGTAGCAGCGCTCGCGCAGGCCGGGTTCGACGTGCAAGGTCATGCCGCGCAGCGTGGCGACGGCCTGGGCGGTCTGGCGAGCGCGCTGCAGATCGCTGGAAACGATCAGGTCTAGAGGTTCGGCGGCGAGTGCGCCGGCGAGCAAGCGGGCCTGGCGTTCGCCCTCCGCGTTGAGGGAAATGTCGAGATGGCCTTGCAGGCGGCGTTCAGCGTTCCATGCGGTTTCCCCATGGCGAATCAGGATGATCTTCAAATCTTTACTTTTACTTATCGATGATGGTGGCGGCGATGGCCGGGTTCAGCGAATACACGCCGAAGATGCGGGCTTCGTCCAGGATGTGGCCCATGATGGCGAGACTCGCCTCCTTGCCCGTGAAGCGCCCTTCGAGCGGCAGGCGCGGAATGTCGAGGGCGTACAGCGTGAAAACGTAGGTATGCAGGCGCTCGTCGTTCCAGGGCGGACAGGGGCCGTCGTAGCCGTAGTATTCGCCGGCCATGTCGGGGTCGTTGGCAAACCAGCCGGTGTAGTCGTTGACGCCGTGGCGCAGCTGATGCTCGGTGCCGTTCTTGATCGTGAACGGCACCAGCGGCCCGCTCTTGCCGCCGGGCGTCACCATGTCCGAGAACATGCCTTCGCCGAAGGCATCCAGCACCACGGGGATGTCGACCAGCGACCAGTGATAGAAATCGGTGCGCGGCAGCGCGTCCGACACAGTCCTGCCTTCCCGGTTGACGTCGGAGCCGTCGGTCGGCACGTCGATGTCGTGGCAGAGCAGCACCAGCGACTCGGCGCCGGCCGGCACCTCGTCCCAGGCGATGTGGGGGCTGCGGTTGCTCGACAGCCTGATGTGGCTGCCGGGCTCGATCTCGGCAAACGCGCAGCGGGGCGGAATCGGGCCGCCCTCGACAAAGGAATCGCTCCAGATCTTCATCGCCGTGCCCTCCATTGGCTTTCACTTACATTGACCAGCGTAAGGCGCCGCAGTTTCAGCTTGAAACCTTGGGTGGATCAATACGAAGCCAGAAAGTGACTGGACCGTCATTCGTCAGCGAAACCTGCATGTCCGCGCCGAACCGGCCGGTCTCGACCTTACCGTGACGCTCGCGCGCCTGGCGCACGACATGCTCGAACAGGCGGCGGCCAATCTCCGGCGCGGCCGCCGGCGAGAACGAAGGCCGCGTGCCGGAGCGCGTATCGGCCGCCAGCGTGAACTGCGGCACCAGCAGCAGGCCGCCGGCCACGTCCGTGATGCTGCGGTTCATCTTGCCGGCCTCGTCCGAAAAGACGCGGTAGCCGAGCAGCTTGGTCAGCAGCGCATCCGCCTCGCGCTCGGTGTCGCCCTTTTCGGCGCAGACCAGCACCATCAGGCCGCGCCCGATGGCGCCGACGGTCTCGCCGTCGACCGCGACGCTGGCCTGGGCGACCCGCTGGAGCAGGCCGATCATGCGCCGGCAGCCAGGGTCACGCGGGCGAACTTGCGCTTGCCGACCTGCAGCACGAAGGTGCCGGCCTCGACCTGCAGCGCCTTGTCGGAAACGACCGTGCCGTCGATGCGTACGCCGCCCTGGTCGATCATGCGCATGGCTTCCGAGCTCGAGGCGCACAGGCCGGTCTGGCGCAGCAGCTGAGGCAGGCCCAGCGGGGCGCCGGTCAGGCTGACTTCCGGGACGTCGTCCGGGATGCCGCCCTTGGAGCGGTTGACGAAGTCGGCCAGCGCGTCCTCGGCCGCCTGCTGCGAGTGGAAGCGCGCCACGATCTCCTGGGCCAGCGCGACCTTGGCATCGCGCGGGTTCTTGCCGCCCTCGACCTCGGCGCGCAGTGCGGCCAGGTCCTGCAGCGAGCGGAAGGACAGCAGTTCGTAATACTTCCACATCATCACGTCGGAGATGCTCATCAGCTTGCCGAACATGGTGTTGGCCGGCTCGGTGATGCCGATGTAGTTGTTCTTGGACTTCGACATCTTCTCGACGCCGTCCAGGCCTTCGAGCAGCGGCATGGTCAGGATGCACTGCGGCTCCTGGCCGTAATCTTTCTGTAGCTCACGACCAACAAGCAGGTTGAATTTCTGGTCTGTTCCACCTAGCTCAAGGTCTGCGTGCAAAGCGACCGAATCATAGCCTTGCATGAGCGGATAAAGGAACTCGTGGACCGAAATCGGAGTCCCACTCTTGTAGCGCTTGGTGAAGTCGTCGCGCTCCATCATGCGCGCCACCGTGTAGCGCGAGGCCAGCTGGATCATGCCGCGCGCGCCCAGCGGGTCGCACCACTCGGAGTTGTAGCGGATTTCGGTGCGCGATGCGTCGAGTACGAGCGAGGCCTGCTTGAAATAAGTCTGGGCATTTGCCTCGATCTGCTCGCGGGTCAGCGGCGGACGGGTCACGTTGCGGCCCGACGGGTCGCCGATCATCGAGGTGAAATCGCCGATCAGGAAAATCACCTGGTGGCCCAGGTCCTGCAGCTGGCGCAGCTTGTTCAGCACCACGGTGTGGCCCAGGTGCAGGTCGGGTGCGGTCGGATCCAGACCGAGCTTGATGCGCAGCGGCTTGCCGCTCTGTTCGGAGCGTGCCAGTTTCTGTGCAAACTCGCTCTCGATCAGCAGTTCGTCGACACCGCGCTTGGTGATTGCAAGGGCTTCCTGGACGGCCTCGCTCAAGGGAAGAGCCGCGGCCCCGGCGGAAGTTGCAGTTTTGGCATTACCAGAAAGCTCAGCAGAAGTCATAAAAATCTTGTAGGAATATGGCTAAAACGGTTGTAGGACGCCGTATTTTGATATAATTCGCGATCCCGTCAATCTTGCCGCATGAAAAGTTTCAACGACAATAAGTAAGAAAACAAAAAATAAAAAGCGTCGTCTTGGGACAGTGAAGCGGTAAATTTTAACTGATTGCATGAACCCATTACAGAAAATCACCGGTAAGCGCTGGTTCGGTCTCCTCGAGACGAGCCGTAAAACCCGCATCGTTGCGGGGGGCGCCGCTGCCCTGGCACTGTGTGCCTTCGGTGCAACCGCAGTTGCCCCGATCGCCCCGGACGCTGCCGACATGCCTGTCAAGTCCATCGCACAAGACCTGCAACTGCCGAACCTGGCTGACCAGATCGCGGCCTTGCAGCAAGACCAGCAACAATTCATCAAGGAAGAACGCATCCGCCCGGGCGACTCGCTCGGCTCCGTGTTCACCCGCCTCGGCATCGATGACCAGCAGGCAGCTGCCTTCGTCCGCAGCGACAAGCTGGCGCGCAGCATCCTGACCCTGAAAACCGGCAAGCGCATCCAGGCTGAAACCGACGAGAACGGCCTGATGCTGTCTCTGCGCGCCACCATCCCGGTCAGCAAGGACGAGTTCAATACCGTCACCGTGACGCGCAAAGGCGACAAATTCGTCGTCGCCAAGGCGCCGGCAGAGCTCGAGCGCCGCGTCGAAATGCGTTCGCGCGACATCACTTCCTCGCTGTATGCAGCCACCGACGCCAGCGTCGACGGCGGCCAGATCCCGGATTCGGTGGTCAACCAGATCATCGAGATGTTCTCGACCAGCATCGACTTCCGCGGCGACCTGAAGCGCGGCGACCGTTTCAATGTTGTGTACGAAACCTTCTGGCAGGATGGCGAAATGGTCCGCACCGGCCGCGTGCTGGCCGGCGAATTCGTCAACCGCGGCGTGGCGTACCAGTCGGTCTGGTACGAAGACCCGCAAACCCACCAGGGCGGCTACTACAGCCTGGACGGCAAGTCGCTGAAGAAAGCCTTCCTGAAGTCGCCGGTGGCCTTCACCCGCATCTCCTCGGGCTTCTCGATGCGCGTGCACCCGGTGTTCAACGTCTGGAAAGCCCACAAGGGCATCGACATGGCTGCCCCGCTGGGCACCCCGATCCGCGCCGCAGGCGACGGCACCGTCGACTTCGCCGGCGTGTCGAATGGCTACGGCAACATGGTCGTGCTCAAGCACTGGTCCAACTACAGCACCGCCTACGGCCACATGAGCCGCTTCGCCAGCGGCATGCGCAAGGGCCAGAAAGTCCACCAGGGCGACATCATCGGCTACGTGGGCGCCACCGGCTGGGCGACCGGCCCGCACCTGCACTACGAATTCCGTGTCGGCGGCAACGCGATCGACCCGATGGCGCAGAAAAACCTGCAGGCGCAACCGCTGACCTCGGGCGAACTGGGCCGCTTCCGCACCGCTGCCACCGAAATGTCGCACCGCTTCTCGCTGCTGAACCCGGCCGGCAACGCCATGGCTGCCCGTTAAGATCCAGCCGAATTGCAGATAGAATGAGACGCCTTGCACTGCAGAGTGCAAGGCGTTTTTTTATATCCATGGGGTCAGAGCCCGGTGTTCACGGGTGGGCTCTGACCTCATCTGACTATAACGATCATGCCCGCTTCCAACCTCTACATTGGCCTGATGTCCGGCACCAGCCTGGACGGCGTCGACGGCGTGCTCGCCGATTTCTCCGGCCGCGGCATCCGCACCTTGCAGGCCGCCTTCACGCCCTTCCCCGCCGAACTGCGCGCCGAACTGATGGCCCTGCAGGCCGCCAGCGAGAACGAGCTGGAGCGCGAGGCGCTGGCCGCCAACGCACTGGCGCGCTGCTATGCGGATTGCGTGCAGCAGCTGCTGGCGCAGGCGCCCGGCCCGGTGCGCGCCGTCGCCGTGCACGGCCAGACCATCCGCCACCGTCCGGAACTGGGTTTTACGCGCCAGACCAATAACCCGGCCCTGCTGGCCGAGCTGACGGGCGTCGACGTGATCGCCGACTTCCGCAGCCGCGACATCGCCGCCGGCGGCCAGGGCGCGCCGCTGGTGCCAGCCTTCCACGAGGCGCGCTTCGGCAAGCCGAAGACGGTGCGGGTGGTGGTCAACATCGGCGGCATCGGCAATATCAGCGTGCTGCATGGCGATGGCCGCGTGAGCGGTTTCGACACCGGTCCGGGCAATGTACTGATGGATTTGTGGGTTGCGCGCCACACCGGCAAGGCCTACGACGAGGATGGCGCCTTCGCCGCATCCGGCAAAGTCGACCAGCAGCTGCTGGACATCCTGCTCGACGAGCCCTACTTCCGCCAGCCGCCGCCCAAGAGCACGGGGCGCGACTTGTTCCATGCGGAATGGCTCGACAGGAAACTGGCGCAGCGCCCGGATGCCGCCAGCCTGGCGCCGGCCGACGTGCAGGCGACCCTGACGCGCCTCACGGCGGTGTCGATCGCGCAGGCGATCCAGAATGCGACCGCCGGCCAGGCGGCGCAGGCGGTGTACGTGTGCGGCGGCGGCGCCTACAACGGCGCGCTGCTGCGCGATATCGAAGCGGCGCTCGGCGGGGACATTTCGGTGAAATCGACCGAAGAACTGGGCGTGGCCCCGAACCGCGTGGAGGCGCTGGCCTTCGCCTGGCTCGGCTACCAGTTCACGCGGCGCCGGCCTGGGAATCTGCCGGCGGTGACGGGGGCGGCAGGACTGCGCGTGCTGGGGGCGCTGTATCCGGCCTGAGGCTGCCCTGAAAGAATCATGCAGATCACATACAATGCTCTCCCCCTTTATGATTAACGAGAGCAAAGTGGAATTACTCAATAAACTGCAATGGCGCTACGCCACCAAGGCAATGGATCCGGCCCTGCCGGTCGCACAGGACAAGATCGACCGCATCATCGAGGCGGCCCGCCTGGCGCCGACCTCGTCCGGCCTGCAGCCCTACGAAATCCTGGTCGTCAAGAATCCGGCGCTGCGCGCGCAGATCCAGGAAGTGGCGTGGAACCAGGCCCAGGTCACGGAGGCTTCGCACCTGCTGGTCTTCGCCGCCTGGGACGACTACACGCCGGAACGCATCAATCACATGTTCGACCTGACCAATGAAGTGCGCGGTTTCCGCAACGAGGGTTGGGAAGCGTATCGTCAGCAGCTGCTGTCGACCTATCCGGGCCGCGGCGAGCAGGTGAACTTCGAGCACGCAGCGCGCCAGGCCTATATCGGCTTCGGCGCGGCCGTCATCGCGGCCGCATTCGAGGGCGTCGACGCGACCCCGATGGAAGGCTTCGACCCGGCCGCCGTCGACGGCATCCTGAAGCTGCGCGAGCGCCACCTGCGCAGCGTGGTGATGCTGCCGCTGGGCTACCGCAAGGCCGAGGGAGACTGGCTGGTCAACCTGCCGAAGGTGCGCCGCCCGCTGGAGCAGTTCGTCACCGAAGTGAACTAAATTCTTTCGCGCTCGGCAATAAAAAAAGCCGCCCGGCAATGCCGAGGCGGCTTTTTTGATGCCTGAAACAGACGATTACGCCGAGAACGACGAACCGCAGCCGCAGGTCGAGGTGGCGTTCGGGTTCTTGATGACGAACTGGGCGCCTTCGAGGTCGTCCTTGTAGTCGATTTCTGCGCCGACCAGGTACTGGTAGCTCATCGAGTCGATCAGCAGGGTGACGCCGTTCTTTTCCATCGCGGTGTCATCATCGTTCATGATCTCGTCGAAGGTGAAACCGTACTGGAAGCCCGAGCAGCCGCCGCCCTGCACGAACACGCGCAGTTTCAGGTCGGGATTGCCCTCTTCCTCGATCAGCTGGGCGACCTTCTGCGCGGCGCTGTCGGTAAAGTTGATGGGAGACGGCATTGCTTCCGGCTCTTGCGAGCGGTGCAATTCGGCGATTGCGGTCATGGATAAACTCCTGATTGAATTCGGATTTCGTCCATTATAGACGGTTGGCGGCAGTCATGCTGACGCCCCTTCCGCCGTTACGCCTAAATGAAACACCGGCTCGGCGGCCGGGATCGGCGCCGCCTCGTGGGTCAGCTTGCCGGTCACCAGGGCGCCGCCGTGCATTTCCAGAAGGCGGTAATGGACATCCCCATGTATGCGGCCTTTCGGCTGTAATTCAAGCAGTTCCGTCGACCGGACCGTGCCGGCAATGTAGCCGTTGACGACCAGGTTGGCGCAGCGCACCTCGCCCTCGATGCGGGCATGCTCGGAGACGATCAGGACGCTGTCGGCATCGCCGCCGGCAATCACGTTGCCGTGCACCTCGCCGTCGATGCGCAGGCCGCCGGTGAATACCAGGTCACCTTCGATGCGGGCGGAAATGCCGATCAGGCTATCGATTTCGCTTTTTGCATTACGACCGAACATGGTAGTCCCCTCGCAGAAGAACAAGCTGCCAAGCGCGGCAGTGCAACGGTCAATTTACCGTGCTCAACACCCGCTGCCTTGATCTGCATCTTGTGAGCAATCCTTGCGAGGGGAAGGCAACCCGGCCCAGGTCGCCGTGCGAACTATTTACGGCAGCAGCGCCACCTGTTGCAGGCCCATGTTTTCCGGCACGCCGAACATCAGGTTCATGCACTGCACGGCCTGGCCGGCGGCGCCCTTCACTAGATTGTCCTGCACCACCAGGATCACCACGGTATCGCCGCCGTCCGGACGGTGCACGGCGATGCGCAGCATGTTCGAGCCGCGGGTCGAGCGGGTTTCCGGGTGCGAGCCGAAAGGCATCACGTCGACGAAGGGCTCGTCGCGGTAGGCATCTTCGAACAGCGCCTGCAGGGCGGCATTGTCGATGTCGCGGGTCAGGCGCGCGTACAGGGTCGAGTGCATGCCGCGGATCATCGGCACCAGGTGCGGCGTGAAGATCAGGCCGACTTTCTGCTCGGTATAGCGCTGCAGCTGGGCCGAGGTTTCCGGGGTGTGGCGGTGGCCGGCCACGCCGTAGGCCTTGAAGTTGTCGCTCGCTTCCGAGAACAGCGTGCCGATCTCGGCTTTGCGGCCGGCGCCGGACACGCCCGACTTGCTGTCGGCGATCAGGTTGCCGGCATCGATCAGGCCGGCCTTGAGCAGCGGGTAGAAGCCCAGCTGCATGGTGGTCGGGTAGCAGCCCGGGTTGGCGATCAGGCGCGCCTTTTTGATGTCTTCGCGGTTCAGCTCCGGCAGGCCGTACACGGCTTCCTCGATCAGTTCCGGCGCGGTGTGCTCCATCTTGTACCACTTTTCGAAGGCGGCGCGGTCCTTCAGGCGGAAGTCGGCGGCCAGGTCGATGACCTTGACGCCGGCGGCCAGCAGGGCCGGGGCCTGGGCCATGGCGACGCCGTGCGGGGTGGCGAAGAACACCACGTCGCACTGGCTCAGGTCGGCCTTGTCCGGGCTCGAGAAGGCCAGATCGACGTGGCCGCGCAGCGACGGGAACATGTCTGCCACCGGCAGGCCGTCTTCCTTGCGCGAGGTGATGGCGGTCAGCTGCACCTCGGGATGGGCCGACAGCAGGCGCAGCAGCTCCACGCCCGTGTAACCGGTACCGCCAACGATGCCAACTTTGATCATGTTCTTTCCTTCGTAAATAAATGCGTGCGGGCTGTCATTTTAACAGCCTGCCGCGCCCGGCGTGGCAAGGCGGGCGCGCCGCCGGGCACGGCGGTGATAGCATCCGCTGCACCGCACCATCCAACGAGGAATCGATGAAGCCGATTGCAGAACAGGTAGTGGTCATCACGGGCGCGTCCAGCGGTATCGGCCGGGCGAGCGCCCTCGCCTTCGGCCGGCGCGGCGCACGCGTGGTGCTGGCGGCGCGCAACCTCGAGGCGCTGAACGCCGTCGCCCAGGAGATCGAAGCGGGCGGCGGCCAGGCGCATGTGCTCGTGACCGACGTCGCCGAGTGGGACCAGGTCCGGCGCCTGGCCGACGAGGCGCTCGAACGCTACGGCCGCATCGACACCTGGCTCAACGATGCAGGCATCAACGAACACGCCTCGGTCGAGGACATGACGGTCGAGGAAATCGGCCGCATCATCCAGGTCAATCTGATGGGCCAGGTGCACGGCATGAAAGCGGCGCTCGGCCCCATGCGGCGCCAGCGCAGCGGGACCATCATCAACATGGGCTCGGCGGCGTCGAGCCGGGCGGTGCCGCTGCACGCGGCCTATGTGGCGTCCAAGCACGCGATCGCCGGCTTCACGGACAGCCTGCGGATGGAGCTCATGCACGAGAACATGCCGATCAATATCACACTGATCCAGCCCGGCTTCATCGACACGCCACTGTTCCTGAACGCGCGCTCGAAACTCGGCGGGCAATCGCGGCCGATTCCGCCGATCTATGCGCCGGAGGTGGTGGCCGACGCCATCCTGTTTGCGGCCGAGCACTGGCGCCGCAACATCGTCGTCGGCGCCCAGGCGGCTGCCGGCATCTTCCTGAACAAGCTCAGCCCCTCGCTGGTCGACCGACTGATGGTGGCGCGCGGCGCGGCGTTCCGGCTGCAAAAGGAAAGCCAGCCCGACGACGGCGTCGACAACCTGTTCGAGCCCAGCCGCGGCGCCGGCGCGGTGCACGGACACTGGGGCAAGGAAGCGCTCCAGTCCAGCTGGTACACCCGGCACCTGGAATACTATCCGCACCGCAAGGGCATGCTGTGGGCGGCGCTGGGGATTGGACTGGTGGCGCTGGCGCGGAGACGGCGCGGCTGAGCGCACGGGCTTGGCGGCTGCGCTGTGCCTTGCGCCAGCCGGGCGACAATCGCGACACCCTTCTCTACAGTTGGATTGCACGTCTTGTGTATATGCCAACGGAGAAAACAATGTCGTCCGCCAAATGGATTGCCGCCCTGGCCCTGGGCTTGCTGCCCTTGTCCGTGCTTGCCGAACCGCTGGCCGTGTATACCAGCACGAGTGGCCAGGTCACGGCGCTTCACAACAGCTTCGCTGAATTTGGGCTCGGGATGCAGCCAGGTATGCCCATCACCGTGGATTTCGATGGCGAGTACAACACCTCGTTTGCTACGGTGGAGTCCGGTACATTTACGACCAGGCCCGACGCATTCTTTTACGCCTTCGGCGTGACGATCGGCGGCACTCGTCTCGACTTCGGGCCGCCTCCCGCCTACGATCCACTATTGCTGAACCAGATCCAGTTGCAGAACAATGTTCCCGGCGCGGCCGGCACTCTGGTCGACGTGTTCGAATTGAGCGCCCGCGCCCACACGCAGTACGCGAACGTGACGTACACCATGACAGCGCATCTGGAATTTGCGCCTGGCACCTTTAGCGATCTCGACGCCTGGTCGATCCTGGCCGTCGAAGACGCCCAGCTGCTGGGCGGAACGATTGCCTTGCAGCGGCTTTCCGAAGCTTATAATGGGACATTTACCAACAGCAGCCTGGCCGCCGATGTGACCGCCTTCGACGTGCACTTTGAGGGACCGGGCGCGGAAGTGCCTCCGGTACCGGAACCCGGCCAGTATGCGATGTTGCTGGCGGGCCTGGCTGGCCCGGCCGTGTGGCGGCGCCGGCCCGGATGCAAACCAGGGCCGCGTTTCTGAGGCCGTGAAAACAAAAAAGCCGCCGGCTTTGCAGCGGGCGGCTTTTTTTCGACAGCAGCGCAGAGGCGCTGCAGTATCGATTAACGCTTCGAGAATTGCTTTGCGCGACGTGCTTTGCGCAGACCAACTTTCTTACGCTCGACTTCACGGGCGTCACGGGTGACGAAACCGGCACGTGCCAGGTCGCCCTTCAGGCCTGCGTCGTAGTCGATCAGTGCACGGGTGATGCCGTGGCGCACTGCACCTGCCTGGCCGGACTCGCCGCCACCATGCACGTTGACTTTGATGTCGAAACGCTCGACGTTGCCGGTCAGTTCCAGCGGCTGACGGATGACCATCAGGCCGGTTTCGCGCGAGAAGTACTCGGCGGCCGGTTTGCCGTTCACGATGATCTGGCCGGTGCCTGCCTTGATGAAGACGCGGGCGACTGCACTCTTGCGACGGCCGGTGCCGTAGTTGTAGTTACCGATCATGTCAGTTCCTTAGAATTCGAGTGCTTGCGGTTGCTGGGCGGCGTGCGGGTGGGTGGCTTCCGCGTAGACCTTCAGCTTCTTGATCATTGCATAGCCCAGCGGGCCCTTCGGCAGCATGCCTTTGACGGCCTTTTCCAGGGCACGGCCCGGGAAGCGCTGTTGCATTTTCAGGAAGTTGGTTTCGTAGATACCGCCCGGGTAGCCCGAGTGACGGTAGTAGGTCTTCTGGGTGGCCTTGGTGCCGGTCACGCGCAGCTTGCCTGCATTGACGACGACGATAAAGTCACCGGTGTCGACGTGCGGAGTAAATTCTGGCTTGTGTTTGCCGCGCAGTCGGCGTGCCACTTCGCTGGCAACACGTCCGAGGACTTTGTCCGTCGCGTCAATCACGTACCAATCGCGCTGGACTTCATGGCCCTTAGCGGAAAAAGTTTTCATGTTGACTTCCTATATATAGGTGTAAATGCTCAAATGGTGGTTCCGCAAAAACTACTGCGGACTCGGCCTTGTTGTCTTTTCCTGAGCAAATGGAAAGCCCACGATCATAGCTGATCTCAGCCTCGCCAGTCAAGTCAGCCTTGGCGCATATCCCACAGCCATCGATAGAGGCAGCGCAAGCCGTTTCATGCGCACACGCCTAGACTCAGAAATTAATGCATATTTGCAACTTTTTGATTGACCGGAAAAAGAATAGCAATTTACTATGGTCAGCATCGAAGAGGAGACGCCGTGAAAATCCGTACCATCCTGCCTGCCCTGTTCGCCCTGCTGTCTTCCAGCACCGTGCCCGCCTTGCCGGCAGCCGCTGCGCCGGCCGGCACGGCATCGGCGGCCCGCAGCTGCCATCTGCCGGGCGCCGAGGAAGCCCTGCGCTGCCTGTCCGTTGCCGTTCCGCTCGACTACGCCAAACCGGATGCCGGCAGCCTGAAGCTGCACGTGACCCTGGCCCCGGCCTTCCGTGAATCGGCGCGTCCCGACCCGCTGTTCGTGCTGGCGGGCGGTCCCGGCCAGGCCGGCAGCGACGTCCTGCCGCTGCTGTCGGCCGCCTTCAAGCGCGTGCGCGCCACCCGCGACATCGTCTTCATCGACCAGCGCGGCACCGGCCTGTCGGGCAAGCTCGATTGCGACTCGCCGCCCAACGAAGAGATGATGAGCGACGCCGAACTCGAGACCGAACTGCGGCGCTGCATCGGCGCCAAGCGCATCCCCTTCGCCGCCTACACCACGGCCGCCGCCGCGCGCGACATCGAACAGGTACGCAAGGCGCTCGGCTACGGCAAGATCAACGTCTGGGGCGGTTCCTACGGCACCCGCCTCGGCCAGGCCTATGCGCGCGCCTTCCCCGACAGCGTGCGCAGCCTGGTGCTGGACGGCGTTGCCGCGCCCGACCAGGTGATTCCGGCCGGCGGCCGCGACGGCCAGGCCGCGCTCGACAAGCTGTTCGCCCAGTGCGAATCCGATGCCGCCTGCCATAAAGCCTATCCGAACCTGCGCGCCGAATTCGATGCCCTGGCGGCGCGTGCCCAGGCCGGCCAGAAGCTGTCCATCGTCGACCCGCGCACGGCGCAGCCGGTGAGCTTCACGATGACCGGCCCGCGCTTCCTCGGCACCGTCCACAACATCCTGTATTCGCCGGCCGATGCGCGGCGCCTGCCCTTCCTGCTTCACAGCGCTTACCAGGACCGCTGGGAACCCTTCATCGCGCGCCATAACATCGCCGGCGACTTCGCCAGCGACGCCTCCACCGCGTCCCTGCTGTACCTGGCCGTGGTCTGTGCCGAAGACGTGCCGCGCCTCACTCCGGCGCTGATGAAGGACGACGCCTCGCAGCTCATGCGCCCGCTGGCCGACCGCATCCCGGCCTTGTGCAAGACCCTCAACGTGCCGGCCGTGCCCTACGCCGAGGCGACCGCGATCCAGGCCCCGGCGCTGCTGCTGTCCGGCGCGCTCGATCCGGTCACGCCGCCGCGCCGCGCCGAGGCCGCCGCCCGCGCCATGCCCAAGGCCCAGCACTTCGTGGTGCCGAATGCCGGCCACGGCGTCTCGCAACTGGGCTGCGCGCCGCGCCTGCTGCGCGATTTCCTCGACCGCCCCGGCAGCCCGCTTGACGCCAAGTGCCTGTCCGAGATCCCGGCCCCGACCTTCCAGCTCGGCAGCGCCGGGCCGCAACCCTGAATCGAGTACGCCATGATAGAAGTCCAGGAAGTACGCAAACAGTTCGGCGCCGTGCAGGCGCTCGGCGGCGTCAGCTTTTCCGCGCGCGACGGCCAGATCACTGCCCTGCTCGGCCCCAACGGCGCCGGCAAGACCACCCTGCTGCGCACCCTCGTCGGCCTGCTCAAGCGCGACCACGGCAGCATCGCGATCGACGGCGTCGACCCCGAAAAGGATCCGCTGGCGGTCCGCCGCAACATCGGCTTCCTGACCGACCAGTTCGGGCTCTACGAGCGTCTCAGCACGCGCGAATACCTGAGCTATTTCGGTGAACTGAACGGCATGGACGGCGCATCGCTGCGCAAGCGCATCGACGAGGTCGCGGGACTGCTGCAGATGGAAGACATCCTCGAGCGCCGCGCCAAGGGTTTCTCGCAGGGCCAGCGCATCAAGGTCGCGCTGGCGCGCACGCTGCTGCACCGCCCGCGCCATCTGCTGCTGGACGAACCGAGCCGGGGCCTGGACGTGATGAGCACGCGCGCCCTGCGCCACGCCCTGCTGGCGCTGCGCGCCGAGGGCTGTTGCGTGATCATGGCCACCCACGTGATGCAGGAAGTGACCCACCTGTGCGACGACGTGATCGTCATCGCCAAGGGCCATACCGTGGCCCAGGGTTCGCCCGACGAGCTGTGCCGGCGCACCGGCATCGCCAACCTGGAAGACGCCTTCGTCAGCCTGGTCGGCACCGAGGAAGGAATCGCCGCATGAAGCCCAAGTTTTTAGTCGTCTTCCTGAAAGAGCTGCGCGAGACGCTGCGCGAAAAGCGCACCCTCGGCCTGCTGGCCCTGTTCACGCTGATGTACCCGGTGATGCTCGGCTATCTGCTGAACCAGGAGATCAAGCGCGCCACCAAGCCGGAGCGCGACGGCGTCGAGATCGCCGTGATCGGCGCGAGCAAGGCGCCGACCCTGATCTCGCAGTTCAGGCAGCGCAACATCACCGTCAAGGACCCGGGGCCGCTCGACGAAGCCGGCATCACCAAACTGCTGCAGGCCCGCACCTACCCGGCGGTGCTGCGCCTGTCCGACAAATTCACCGACAACTACGCGGCGATGCGCCCGGCGCGCATCGAGCTGTGGTACGACTCGGCGGACGAAAACGGCAAGCGCCGCCGCGACATCGAAGAGGTGCTGGAAAACTACGGCGCCAACGTCGCCAGCGCGCGTCTGCTGGCGCACGGGGTCTCGCCGGCGACGCTGGCGCCGATCCAGGTGCAGCGCTTCGACACCGGCACCAACGCCTCGCGCTCGGCGCTCCTGATCGGCAGCATCCTCGGGGTACTGTTCCTGCCGGTCTTCATCTGCGGCATGTCGACCGCGGTCGACAGCACCGCCGGCGAGCGCGAACGCCGTTCGATGGAAGTGCTGATGGCGCAGCCGATCCGCGCCTGGGAACTGGTGATCGGCAAGTGGCTGACCTCGGCCTTCCTGGCAGTCACCGGCCTGCTCCTCGAGCTGACGCTGGCGCACGCGATCCTGTCCTGGCTGCCGTTGGAGGAGATCGGCATGTCCTGGAGCCTGAACTGGGCCGACCTGGCACTGGTCTGCCTCGCCAGCCTCCCGCTGTGCCTGTTGGCCGCCGGCCTGCAGGTGGCGCTGGCAATGAACGCCCGCTCCTTCAAGGAAGCGCAGAGCGTGCTGAGTTTCGTGATGCTGGTGCCCCTGATTCCGGGCGTGGTGGTGTCGATGATGGAACTGAAGACGGCGACCTGGATGTACATGGTGCCGATGCTGTCGAACCAGACCCTGCTGCGCGAAATGGCCAAGGGCGGCGAGGTCGGCGGCCTGCCCTTCGTGCTGACCTTCGCCTGCTCGGCGCTGGGCGCGCTGCTGGCGGTCGGCTTTGCCAGCTGGCGCATGAAGAGCGAACGCTACGTGCTGTCCGTGTAAGCTTTAGAATGGACGCCTTTACGTAACGTACGCAACGGAGAACTCGATGGAAGTCAAAGTCAGCTGGAACGGCCCGTCCGGGATGAGCTTCCGGGCCGAAACCGGCTCGGGCCACATGGTCAGCATGGATGGCGCACCCGAAGGCGGCGGCCACAACCTGGCGCCGCGTCCGATGGAGATGGTGTTACTGGGTACCGGCGGCTGCACCGCCTATGACGTGGTGCTGATCCTGAAGCGCGGCCGCGAAGACGTGCGCGGCTGCGACGTTACCCTGAAGGCGGACCGCGCCGACACCGACCCGAAGATCTTCACCAAGATCCACTTCCACTTCATCGTCAGCGGCCGCAACCTGAAGCCGGCGGCGGTGGAGCGGGCCGTCAACCTGTCGCACGACAAGTACTGCTCGGCCTCGATCATGCTGGCCAAGACGGCCGAGATCACGCACTCGTTCGAAATCGTCGAAGCTTAAATGTAGTAAGCGGTGGTGGTCATCACCTTGGCCATCGCCCGCATCGCCATGCGCACCGGCAGCGGCATCTCGGCCGCCCCCATCGCCTGCGCCTTCGAACCGTGCTCGATCTCGTCGACGCGCATCTGCTCGACGATCGCGCGCGACTTGCCGTCCTGCGGCGGCAACTTGTCGAGGTGGTCGTTCAGGTGGGCTTCCACCTGGCGCTCGGTCTCGACCACGAAGCCCAGGCTTTGCGGGTCGCCCATGCGCGCGGCCACGGTGCCCAGCGCGTAGGCGCCGGCATACCACAGCGGATTCAGGAGGCTGGGCTGGGAGCCCAGTTCGGCCAGGCGCTCGGCAGTCCAGGCCAGGTGGTCTTCCTCTTCGCGGCCGGCCTGCACGAACTGGGTGCGCATCGCCGGACTGCTGGCGTGGCGCGCCTGCGAGTCGTACAGCGCCTGGGCGCAGACTTCGCCGACGTGGTTCACGCGCATCAGGCCGGCGCTGTGGCGCGCTTCCTGGTCGTTCAGTTCGCAGTCACGGGCCAGTGCGCCGGGGTTCGGACGCGAGGCCTTGGCGACGCCGCCGACCACGCGCAGGGCGCGGTCGAAGCCGGCGATCAGGTTGTCGAGGGGGTTGATGGCACGGGTCAGATTATCCATGACCTTATTATAAGCCTTAGCCGCCCTTGGCTTTCTGTGCCTGCAGCCAGTCGTGCACCGGCCCCGCCACTTCCAGCTTCGAGATGTTCTTCGCCACGCCCAGGTTCAGCTCCAGCAGGAAGGGGATCGAGTCCACCGGCACCTCGGGGCAACTCTCGCCGAAGACCGCCATGAAGCGCGCCGACTGCAGCGTCGCCAGCACCTTCTCGCCGCTCAGGAACTGCAGGATGCTGGTGATGGTGTGGCCGCCGCCGATGCTCTGGTAGATGAAGCGGTTGTATTCGCGGTCGACCTTAGCGAAGTCGATGGCCTCCTTGGTCATCAGGCCGGCAAGGTAATACAGCCCGGTGGTGACGCGAAACCAGTCGGTCGCTTCGTCGCGGGTGCGGCCCTGGCGGGTGACGGCCAGGATCTTGTCCTTGTTGATCGTATCCATGAAGCCATTTTGCCCCATCGCGGCGGGGAAAGGAAGTTGTCAAACTGGACAGGAATTTTTCACTGCCGTATGCTGGGGCGCTGTTTTCGCTGCTTCCTGCCTGGTCCCGCGATTCTGCACTCTGGGCCGGTGAAACTGCCGTGTGTCGCATGGGGTCTCCCTGCGGCGCTCCTTTTTAATACAATGCAATTATCGCCAAAATACGCAGATTCTCACCATGGAACTAGAAATCCGCAACTTGTCCAAGACCTACGCCAATGGCGTGGTGGCGCTGGACGGGGTCACGCTGCGCATTCCGCCCGGGATGTTCGGCCTGCTCGGGCCGAACGGCGCCGGCAAATCGACCCTGATGCGGATCCTGGCCACGCTGCAGGAATGCGATGCGGGCTCGGTGTTCCTGGACGATATCGACGTCCTCGACGAAAAGGATGAAGTGCGCCGCCTGCTCGGCTACCTGCCGCAGGATTTCGGCGTCTACCCGAAAGTGAGTGCTTATGAGCTGCTGGATCATTTCGCGCAGCTGAAAGGCCTGGCGAACCGGGCGCGCCGGCGCGAAGTCGTCGACGGCCTGCTGCAGCAGACCAACCTGTTCGAGGTGCGCGACCAGCGCCTCGGCACCTTCTCGGGCGGCATGAAGCAGCGCTTCGGCATCGCCCAGGCCCTGCTCGGCGATCCGCAGCTGATCATCGTCGACGAGCCGACCGCCGGTCTCGACCCGCAGGAACGCGTGCGCTTCCATAACCTGCTGTCCGACATCGGCCAGGACAAGACCGTGATCCTGTCGACCCACATCGTGTCCGACGTCGCCGACCTGTGCGCCAACATGGCCATCATCAACAAGGGCCACGTGCTGCTGTGCGGCGAGCCGGCAAAGCTCATCGAAGGCATCGAGGGCAAGATCTGGGCGCGCTTCGTCAGCAAGCCGGAACTGCTGGCCTTCCAGAAGCGCCACACCGTCATCTCGACCCGCCTGCTGAGCGGACGCCCGATGATCCACGTGTACGCCGAGCGCTACCCGGGCGACGATTTCGAGCCGGTCCACCCGACCCTCGACGACGTCTATTTCGCCACCATCGCCGGCCGTCACAACGCGTCCGCGGGGAACTGCTGATTACATGCGCGCGCTCTACGCCATCGCGCTGTTCGAAGCACGGCAACGCCTGAAGCTCCTGTCGACCTGGATCTACTTCTTCTCCTTCCTGGCCCTGGCCATGCTGTGGGTAGCGGCCGCCGGCGGCGCCTTCAAGGACCTCACGATTTCCTTCGGCGGCCGGGTGCTGGTCAACGGTCCGCGCCAGGTGGCGCTATCCTCCGCGCTGCTGGGCTGCTTCGGCATCGTGGTGGCCGCCGCGATGATGGGCCGCTCGGTGCAGCAGGACTTCGAAAACGAGACCCATCACTTCTTCTTCAGCGCGCCGATCCCGAAGTACGCCTACGTGTTCGGGCGCTTCCTGGGCGCGCTGGCGACCATGGCCGTGGTGTATTCGTCCATCGTGCTGGGCAGCCTGCTGGGAGCCCTGCTGCCGGCGGTCGACCCGACCCGCGTCGGCGCCTTCAAGGCGCTGGCCTACCTGCAGCCCTACTTCCTGACCCTGCTGCCCAACCTGTTCATCTTCGGCGCCATCTTCTTCGTGCTGGCGGCGCTCACGCGGCGCATGCTGCCGGTGTACGTGGCCGGCGTGGTGATGATGATCGGCTACCTGGTCGCGCCCTCGCTGGCGCGCGACCTCGATTACAAGACGCTGGCGGCGCTGATCGATCCCTTCGGCACCACCGCCCTGATCCGCCTGACGGAATACTGGACCATCGCCGAGCGCAATGCGCGCCTGGTTCCCTTCGAAGGCGTGTACCTGGCGAACCGCCTGATCTGGGGCGCCTTCTCGCTGGTCGTGCTGCTGCTCGGTTACTGGCGCTTCAGCTTCGTCTCCAGCCCCATCGCCCGGCGCGCGCCCGCACGCGGCGAAGGCGAGACCGCAGCAAGCACCAGCCAGCCGGCCCTGGACACGCGCGAAGCGCCGGACTTCGTGGCGCGCCGTCTCAGTTCGCTGCTCCTGAAGTCGGCCTGGCTCGACCTGCGCGAATCGGTCAAGAACATCTATTTTGCCGTGATCGCGCTGGCCGGCGTGCTGGTGCTGCTGGTCAGCTCGCTCGACCTGGGCGCCATCTTCGGTACCAGGACTTATCCGGTCACTTACATGGTGCTGGAACTGATCCGCGACGTGTTCGCGCTGTTCCTGCTGATCGTCACCACCTTCTATGCCGGCGAAATGGTCTGGCGCGAGCGCGAAGCGCGCATGTCGCTGATGCTGGACGCGCTGCCGGTGCCGAGCTGGCTGCCGCTGGCGGCCAAGACCCTGGCCCTGGTCGGCCTGCAGGCCGTGCTGCTGCTGGTAGCAATGGTGTGCGGGATGCTGATCCAGCTGTTTCGCGGCTATGTGGCGCTGGAGCCCGGCCTCTACCTGTTCACGCTGTTCGGCGTGCTGCTGCCGAAGTACGTCTTGACCGCGGCGCTGGCGATTGCGGTGCAGGCCATCCTCAACCACAAATACCTCGGCTACTTCGTGCTGGTGCTGTACTACGTGGCCAGCATCACCCTGAGCACGCTCGGCCTGGACCACCCGATGCTGCTGTACGGCGCCCTGCCCGACGTGACCTATTCGGCGATGAACGGCTTCGGCCACTACCTGCCGCTGCAGCGCGCGCTGCTGGTGTACTGGGGCGGCGCGGCGCTGGTGCTGCTGGCGCTGGCCCTGGTGCTGTGGCCGCGCGGCGCGGCCGACAGCTTGAAGGACCGCCTGCGGCTGGCGCGCCAGCGCCTGAGCCCTGGCGTGCTGGGCGCCTTCGGCCTGGGCACGCTGCTGTTCCTGGGGTCCGGCGCCCTGCTCTGGTACAACCTGGAATACGTCGGCGCCTACCAGTCCGCATGGACCAAGGACCGCCTGCGCGCCGAATACGAACTGCGCTACCGCCGCTACATCAACGTGGCGCAGCCGCGCATCAGCGACGTCGACCTGCAGGTCGACATCATGCCCGCCACGCGCACCCTCAAGGTCAAGGGCGCCTACCAGCTGGAGAACCGCAGCGGCGCGCCGATTCAGGAACTGTTCCTGAGCCAGCGCCCCGGCCCCACCTTGCGTCCGCGTTTCTCGCAGCCCGTGCGTCTCCTGGCGGCCGACGCCGAGCGCGGCTTCTACCGCTACGCGCTGGTGACGCCGATGGCGGCGGGCAGCCGCATCGCCCTCGAATTCGAACTCGAAGACGCGCCCGGCGGCGTGCTGGGCCTGGGCCGCGACACCGCGGTGGTGGCCAATGGCACCTTCTTCAGCAACGACATCCTGCCCCACATCGGCTACCGGCACAGCATCGAGCTGCAGGACGACCGCGACCGCAAGCGCCACGGCCTGGCGCCGAAGGAGCGCATGGCGGCCGGCGAGGATGCCGGCGCACGCGCCAATAACTACCTCGGCAGCGACGCCGACTGGATCCGCTTCGACGCCGTCGTCAGCACGAGCCTGGACCAGATCGCGGTGGCGCCGGGCACCCTGGACAGCGAGTGGATGGCCAAGGGCCGCCACTACTTCCACTACCGGATGGACAAGCCGATCCTGAACTTCACCACCTTCCAGTCGGCACGCTACGAGGTACGGCACGACCGCTGGCAGGACGTCACCATCGACGTCTATTACCAGCCGGGCCACGACTTCAATGTCGACCGCATGGTGCGTGGCGCCAAGGCCGCGCTGGAATACGGCTCGAAGCAGTTCGGGCCCTACCAGCACCGCGAGCTGCGCATCGCCGAGTTCCCGCGCTATGCGTCGTACGCGCAGGCGGCGCCGGGCGTGATCGCGTTTTCCGAGAGCGCCGGCTTCATCGCCAAGGTCGATCCGGAATCGCGCAAGGATATCGACTACCCGTACTACATCACCGCGCACGAGGTCGGGCACCAGTGGTGGGCGCACCAGCTGATCGGCGCCGACAGCCGCGGCGCCACCGTGCTGTCCGAAAGCCTGGCCGAGTACACGGCGCTGATGACGATGAAGCGCAGCTTCGGCTCCAGCAAAATGCGGCGCTTCCTGCGCTACGACCTCGAGGCTTACCTGATGGGCCGCGCGGTCGAGACCCGCAAGGAACTGCCGCTGGCCCAGAACGAGGACCAGCCCTACATCCACTACCGCAAGGGCAGCCTGGCGATGTACCTGCTGCAGGACCTGGTGGGCGAAGATGCCGTGAACGGCGCGCTGCGCCAGCTGCTGCAGGAAAACGCCTTCCGCGGACCGCCCTACCCGACCGTCACCACCCTGGTCGAGAAGCTGCGCGCGATCACCCCGCCCGACAAGGCCTACCTGATCGACGACCTGTTCGAGTCCATTGTCCTGTACGAGAACCGCGCCGACAGCGCCGGCGCGCATCGCCGCGCGGACGGCAAATACGAGGTGACGATCCGCGCCACGGCCGGCAAGGTGCGCGCCGGCGAACTGGGCGAAGAGCGCGAGGTGCCGCTGAAGGACTGGATCGAATTCGGCGTCGACGACGAGAACGGCAACCCGCTGGCGCGCGAGCGCCGCCTCGTCGAGCGCCGTGCGCAGACCGTCACGCTGACGGTCGACGGTCGCCCGGCGCGCGCCGGAATCGACCCGGACAACAAGCTGATCGACAGGAAACCAACGGATAATATGGTACCCATCGACATGCATTAAAGTTCACGTTATTATTTGGTCACAATTTCCTGTTAGGAGCACCAAGATGTCCACCGTCGCCGAACTCGCTGCCGAGATCCAGCAATTGCCTGCTGCCGACAAGCATCTGCTGATGCAGCTGCTGCTGACCGACAGCGACGAAGCGGAACCCGATGCCGAAGAAGCCTACCGCGCCGAAATCGTGCGCCGCGTGAAGGCGATCCGCAATGGCGAGGCGGCGATCCGCGCTTTGCAGGATTGGCAGGAATAATCCTGCCGATGCCGCCGTGTGCGGCGGATGTAAAAAAACCGCGAATCGCTTCGCGGTTTTTTTTTACGCCCGGCGGGTCAGAAGGTCTCCCACTCATCCCCGGCCGCCACCGGCTCTACCCGGGCCCTGGCACTCGGCGCGGGACGCGCTGCACGCATCGGCGCCACTGCACGCGAGGCGCTGACTTGGCGGGCAGGCGGCAAGGCAGCCGCCGTACGGCCTTCGTCACCGGTACGGAAAGTCCCCACCAGTCCGGCCAGGCCGGCCGCCTGGTCCTGCATCGCCTCGGCGGCCGCTGCCGCCTGCTCGACCAGCGCCGCATTCTGCTGGGTCACCTGGTCCATCTGCGTGATCGCCTGGTTCACCTGTTCGATGCCGGCGCGCTGCTCGTCGCTGGCGGCGGCGATCTCGCTGATGATGTCGGACACGCGCTTGACGCTGCCGACCACGTCTTCCATCGTCCGGCCGGCCTGGTCGACCAGGCGCGAGCCGGTTTCGACCTTCTCGACCGAGTCGCCGATCAGGTCCTTGATCTCCTTGGCTGCGGCCGCCGAGCGCTGGGCCAGGTTGCGCACCTCGCCGGCGACGACCGCGAAACCGCGGCCCTGCTCGCCCGCACGCGCTGCCTCGACGGCGGCGTTGAGCGCCAGGATGTTGGTCTGGAAGGCGATGCCGTCGATGACGCCGATGATGTCGGCGATCTTCTTCGACGAAGCGTCGATCGAGGCCATGGTGTCGACCACCTGGGCCACGACCTCGCCGCCGCGCACGGCGTTTTCCGAGGCGGTCGCCGCCAGCTGGTTGGCCTGGCGCGCGTTGTCGGCGTTCTGCTTCACGGTCGAGGTCAGCTCTTCCATCGAGGATGCCGTCTCCTCCAGCGAGCTTGCCTGCTGCTCGGTGCGCGAGGACAGATCCTGGTTGCCGGCATTGATTTCGGTGGAGGCGGTGGCGATGGTGTCGGTGCCGGCGCGCACGCGGGTCACGATGTCCAGCAGCGACACGTTCATGTCCTTGAGGGCCGCCATCAGCTGGCCGGTCTCGTCCTTCGAGCGCACTTCGACCTTGGCCGTCAGGTCGCCCTCGGCGACGCGCTTGGCGACACGCACGGCATAGCCCAGCGGCGACGTGATGTTACGGGCCAGCCAGATCGCGACCGCCACGCCCAGCACCACCGCCAGGATGCCGCCGCCGATCAGGGTGCGCGACATCGTCAGCGCCAGCGCGTCGGCCATCTTGCTGCGCTCGCCCATCAGGCCGGATTCCTCGGCCTTGATGTCGGCGACCAGCTTGCGCATCGCGTCCATGCCCTGCTTGCCCTTGCCTTCCTGCTCCGCGGCCACGACGGCGGCGATGTCGGCATCCTGCGCACCGCGGCGCAGCTTGATGGTCGGGTCGATCGCGCTGTCGAGCCACTTCTGCTGTTCGGCGGCCAGGCGCTGCAGACGGTCCTGCTGGTGCGGGTTGTCCGCGGTCAGCTTGCGGGCCGCGTCGAGGTGCTGGCGGAAGGCTTCCTTGCCGCCGTTGTAGGGTTCGAGCGAGGCATCCTTGCCGGTCAGCGCGAAGCCGCGTTCGCCGGTCTCGGTGTCCACCAGGGCAGCTAGGGCGGCGTCCACTTCGCCCAGCACCTGGTAGGTGTGGACGTTCATGTCGTTGGCACTGCGCAGGCGCGCGAAGTTGAAGTAGGAAAGGCTCACCAGCCAGATCAGGACGAGGACGACGGCGCCGAAGCCGAGATACAGGCGGGTCGCAATCTTGAGGTCGGAAAGTCTCATTTCAGTATCGGGGATTTGAGTGATTTGCTGGAGAGGCGCACGGATGGCTTCGGTGAACCGGGTTGCAGTACGGAAATATACAGGAATCCGTTTCAGATTTTTAGACCTTTGCGTGGTTTCGTTAAATTTTTGCGACGTTCATGAACTGTGGGTAAGGACAAAAAAAAACCGCGGAACAAGTCCGCGGTTTTCGTCAGGCTGGAAGCTGAAGACGTAGTTTATTTTGCCGTACTGGCTGCACGCTTGGCCGCCGGCTTCTTCGCCGCGACGGTCTTGGTTGCGCTCTTGGCAGCGGTCTTCGTGGCGGTCTTCGTCGCCGTCTTGGCCGCCGTCTTGGCCGGCGCTTTACGAGCCGTGGTCTTGCTGGCGACCGCGACGTCGCCGCCCTCGCCTTCATCGGCAGCCGCAGCACCCGCCTTCGGCTTCGCGCCCGGCTTGGCCTTGCGCTCCTCGAACTCGAAGCTGATCTTGCCGTCCTTGCCGCGCACCAGGAAAGCCTTGAAGGCGCGGCGCGTGCGCTGCGACACGAAGCCAGGCAGCAGGTCGGTCTTGCCGTCGTTCAGCAGCTTGGCCATCTGCTCGGGCAGGATTTCCTGCTGCAGGATGATGCGGCTGCTGCGGAAGTCGCAGGTCTTGGGCTTGGCCACGCTCTTTTCGCACACATAGGCCAGGGGCATCTCGTAGACGCCGCCGAAACACTTCGGGCAGGGGCCGAGCGCGGTCTGGCCGGTGAAGTCGACGCCTTCGCCATCCTCGCCCTCGTCCTTGTCCTGGCCGAAGTCGAATTCCAGCTTGTAGTTGTGGATGTCCTCGTCGCGCACGATGCGCAGGACCGCCGCGAACGGACGTCCCATCTTCGAGCGGAAGCCTTGCAGCGGGCCGATGGTGCGGTTCAGCAGCAGTTCCTCGACTTCCTCGATCTCGAACTGGCGGCCGCCCGGCACCTTGCTCATCGAGAAATCGCACTTGGTGCAGGCGAAGCGGCGGTAGTTTTCCTTGACCACGCCGGCGCAGTTCGGGCACGGCGTCTTGAGGGTCGCGTACTCGCCCGGGATCGTGTCGTTGTCGTATTCCTTGGCGCGCTTGACGATGATCTGGGTCATCTGGGCGATCTCGCGCATGAATTCCTCGCGCGTGATGTTGCCCTTTTCCATCTGCGACAGCTTGTATTCCCACTCGCCGGTCAGTTCCGGCGCCGTCAGTTCGTTCACGCCCAGGCCGCGCAGCAGCGTCATCAGCTGGAACGCCTTGGCGGTCGGGATCATCTCGCGGCCTTCGCGCAGCAGGTATTTCTCGGTCAGCAGACCCTCGATGATGGCGGCGCGGGTTGCCGGCGTACCCAGGCCCTTGCCGGCCATGGCGTCGCGCAGCTCGTCGGAGTCGACCAGCTTGCCGGCGCCTTCCATGGCCGACAGCAGCGTCGCTTCGTTGTAGCGTGCAGGCGGTTTCGTGACCAGGCCGTTCGGCGTGACTTTATCCGCCAGCACCTTCTCGCCCTTGGCGACCGGGACCAGGCTGGCGCCGTCCTTGTCGTCGCCGGTGGTGTCTTTGCCGTACACGGCCAGCCAGCCGGGGTTGGTCATGACCTTGCCTTCGGTCTTGAACTGGTGGCCAGAGACTTCGGTGAAGCGGGTCGTGACCAGGAACTCGGCGGCCGGGAAGAACACGGCCATGAAACGGCGCGTGACCAGGTCGTACAGTTTCTGTTCCGGCTCGGACAGGTTCTTCGGGACCACGCCGGTCGGGATGATCGCGAAGTGGTCCGAGATCTTGCTGTTGTCGAAGATGCGCTTGTTCGGCTTGACCCAGCCCTTGTCCAGGATCTGCTTGGCGAACTGGTGGTAGTTCGAGTTCCCCTTCAGCACTTCCAGGGTCTGTTTGACCGTGCCGATATAGTCTTCCGGCAGCGCGCGCGAATCGGTACGCGGGTAGGTCAGCACCTTGTGCTTTTCGTACAGCGCCTGGGCCAGGCCCAGCGTGTTCTTGGCCGAGAAGCCGAAGCGGCCGTTGGCTTCGCGCTGCAGCGAGGTCAGGTCGAACAGGGCCGGCGCCATCGAGGTGGTCGGCTTCGATTCCTCGGTGACGATACCCTGCTTGCCGTGGCAGGCAACGACGATGGATTCGGCCGCGGCCTTGCTCCACAGGCGTTCCGGACGCTTTTCCGGATCGTTCTCGTCCTTCTTGAATTTCGTGTCCAGCCAGCGGCCTTCGTAGACGCCGGCGGCGCAGACGAACTCGGCGCGCACTTCCCAGTAGTCGCGCGGCACGAACTTGCGGATCTTTTCTTCGCGCTCGACCACGATCGACAGGGTCGGCGTCTGCACGCGGCCGACGGTGGTCAGGAAGAAGCCGCCCTCCTTCGAGTTGAAGGCGGTCATGGCACGGGTGCCGTTGATGCCGATCAGCCAGTCGGCTTCCGAGCGGCAGCGCGCGGCGTCGGCCAGCGGCATCATCTCTTCGTCGGTGCGCAGGTGGGCGAAGCCGTCGCGGATCGCGTTCGGCGTCATCGACTGCAGCCACAGGCGCTTGACCGACTGCTTGGCCTTGGCGTTCTGGGCGATCAGGCGGAAGATCAGTTCACCTTCGCGCCCCGCGTCGCATGCGTTGATCAGGGTGGTGACGTCCTTGCGCTTGATCAGCTTGTTCAGCACCTTGAGGCGCGATTCGGTCTTGGCGATCGGGTTCAGCGCGAAGTACGGCGGGATCATCGGCAGGTGGGTGAAGCTCCACTTGCCGCGCTTGACGTCGTACTCCTCGGGCACCGCGATCTCGAGCAGGTGGCCTACCGCGGACGACAGGACGTATTCGTCGGATTCGAAATACTCATCGTGCTTGGTAAAGCCGCCGAGCGCCTTGGCGATATCGTTCGCCACGGAGGGCTTCTCGGCAATGATGAGGGCTTTGGTCATATGGTTTCTCTGTGTGTTCGATAGTCGCGGCTCGCGCATCATACATGACGGCGGCCAGACGGCTCAGGATCGCTTCCTTGCGATCTCCCGTCCGTTGGTAGCTTATTGGTAACAATTGGCGCAGTGCGGCAAATGATAAGCGGGTTGCGGCGCACTCCGCAAGTGGACTGTGCCTCGCGTATCCCGCTTGAGCGCAGAGGCAAAATACGCTGCATCTTGCTTTGCTGCAAGAAAAAACGGAGCCGCAGCTCCGTTTTAGTCATGACATTTGTAAAATCTCAATGCTTAATGCAAGAGGCGCGGTTCCGCATCCTCGTCATCATCTTCGGCGCCGAACAAGTCGTCGAACATCAGCGCGTCCGGCTCCTTGCCCTGGCTCCACAGCAGCATCAGGATGATGATTTTCAGCTTGCCCAGCGTGACCGGCGATTCGTCCAGCGCCAGCGCGCGTTCGATGACGATCTCGCGCTGCGAGGCGGTAAGCAGACCAGCCAGTTCGAGGAACTGGATGAAACCGACGGCGGAGGTGCCAAGGGTATCGAGCTCCTGCGAAACATAGAAACGGGTGCCGCTGGATTCAAGGGCGGGATTGGTGGTACCCGCCATTTCGGTGAGGCCATTCAACCAGTCCAGCGCTTCGGTAATCTCGATATCGTCGAAACCGACAGCGGACAGCTTGCGTGCAAGCGCTTCCGGCTCGGGGCAGGCATCGGGACGGTAGTACGTCTCGTAAAGGTAGACTAGGATGTCGAACATGGTGACGCTACTGTAGCAGCTAAGTTCGCCCCGGCACAAGTGCGTCACAAGGTCAGCTGCCCTCCAGAAACATCATCGTTGTTTATCGGCCTTATTCACTTCTCTACTCGTTTCACCACTCTTTGCACCCTGCCACCAGGCCGCCGTTCCAGCAGGCCGGCGAGCTCGAGCGCAAGCAATTGGCTGCTCAATAATGCCGGGCTCATGGCGAGCGATGCAAGCAGGATATCGGGCTCGACCGGATCGTGGCCGAGGGCTGCCAGCAGGCCTTCGGCGCCGGCCGGGACGGCATTGTCCAGACGCGGTGCCGGCGCGGCCGTGCTTGCCCCGCGCACCAGCGGCGACCATGCCATCGCCTCCAGCACGTCGGCTGCGGTGTCGACCAGCTTGGCCCCTTCGCGGATCAGGATGTGGCAGCCCTTGGCCAACGACGCGTGGATGGAACCGGGAATCGCGAACACTTCCCTACCCTGCTCGGCGGCCTGGCGCGCGGTGATCAGCGAGCCGGACTGGGCGGCGGCCTCGACCACCAGCACGCCGGCTGCCAGCCCGCTGATGATCCGGTTACGCTTCGGAAAATTGCCGGACAGCGGAGGCGTACCGACCGGGTATTCGCTGACGATGCAGCCATCAAGAGCGATGCGCTCGCTCAGCATGCGGTTGCGCGCCGGATAGATGAGATCCGGGCCGGTGCCGATCACGGCGACGGTCGAACCCTGTGCCTTCAATGCGCCCTCGTGGGCGGCCGCATCGATGCCCAGCGCCAGGCCGGAAACGATGCACAGGCCGGCGCCGGACAGCGCTTCGGCAAACCCCATCGCATTCGCCTTGCCCTGGACGCTGGCATTGCGGCTGCCGACCATCGCCAGCATGGGCGAGGCCAGCAATTCCACGCGTCCTTTTATATAGAGCAGCAGCGGCGGATCGGGGATATTCGCCAGCAGCTCCGGATAGCCGGACTCGCCCAGCGCCAGCACATGGTGGCCGGGCTGTTCGCGCCAGCGCAGCGTGGCCTCGAGGATGCGTTCGGTCTCGGCGGACGCCGGCGCACAAAGCGCACGCACCTGGGCAGCGTGGATGTGGGCGCCGAGTTCGTCGCGCCCGGCGGCAAGAATGGCATCGATGCTGCCGAAGGCATCCAGCAGCTTGCGCACGGTGCGCGGACCGATGCCGCCGGCACGCTCCAGGCGCAGCCGGGCCGCCAGTCTTGCATCGCTCAAAAACGCAGCGGCCGCTGGAGTGTCTGCAGCGGCCGCTTGTGGGTGGAAGTCCGTGTCCTGCACGGTGGGCTTACTCCGGTGATTTCGCCACGTCGCCGACCTGCACCGGCAACGTCACTTGCATGACCAGTCCATACGAGACACGGCCGAACACCCGGAAAATGAACAGTTCGCCATACTGCTCGTCCGGCATCCTTATCGTCTTCTTGCCGATCCCCAGGAAGCCTTTGGGGCCGCCCGGATCATGGATCTTCTTCCCGAGATGATAGAGCTGCAGGACGGAGCCGACATCGAGTCCGTCAAATGCGCCACGGTTGACAGTCACGACCTGGTTCTGCGCCGCGTAATTCGATTCGCTGGCGATGGCCATGACGCGGGCTGTGACCGGCGCTATTGGCGCATGCGGTGCGTAATTGCGCACCGGCATGGGCGGCGTCGGCAGCAAGCGGTCGCCGACGCCCATTTCCTGCACCGAGCGCGTGACGACGAAGGTATGTACGTCGACGCCCGGCCCGGCTTCCTTGACCAACTTGGCGGCGCCGACATAGGCCGACTCGTGGGCAATCACCTTGCCGGTGTCGGGATCGACCAGCTTCTTGCCCGGCCGGAAGACCTGGAAATTGGTGGCGCCGTTCAGTGGGCCGCGCACGTAGAAGCGGTCGCCTTCGGCCAGGTAGACCTGGGTTTCCGGCGTGGCGGCAATGCGCGGTGCAGCCTCCAGTTCGCGCGGCTCGACCACCAGCGGCTGGGTCAGGAAGGGCTCGATCACGCTCGAGGGGATCGCCGAGATCGCTTCCCCCTCCAGCTCCGCGGTGCGGATCTGCGGCGACAGCCTGGTCACCGGCGGCAGGCCGGCGTCCGCATCCGTGCTGCCCGGCTTGGTCAGCGTCAGGCGGCCATGCGCGCGGTCGAAGTAGATGATTTGACCGGGATAAATCCAGTGCGGGTTGCGGATCTCGTCACGGTTCATGCCCCAGACTTGCGGCCAGCACCAGGGATGCTCGAGAAACTTGCCGGAAATATCCCACAGGGTATCGCGCTTGACCACGACGTGCTGGTCGGGCGCATTGGGGCGGAAACTGCAGTTGGGGTCGGCGGAAGCCGGTGCGGCCTGGGCCGGGATGGCGAGGACGGCAGCGGCCAGGGCCACGATGCCAGTGCGGGCCGTGAGCGATCGGGCAGCGCCTGTGCTAAAATTTTTCATCAAAGAGTCCGTAAAGTGCGGCTACGAGCGTACACGGCAAACAATCCCTGACCGCACGCCGGATCAAAGGTTGCTGTACTGAAGGGTTGCCGAACTGAATCAAATTCTGCCCACAAATCCATGAACTAGCAAGACAAGCGCGTCCTGCTGCAGGCGTAGCGTGTTGCTTTTGTGTCTGCATGGAAACACTTTGCCGACGCCTCATCCACAGAATAATCAAAGTAAACAGAGAACCATGGCCTTACTGAACATCCTCCGCTATCCCGACCCGCGCCTGCACAAAGTGGCCACACCGGTCACGGAATTCGACGCGCGCCTGCACAAACTGGTCGAGGACATGGCCGAGACCATGTACGACGCCCCCGGCGTGGGCCTGGCAGCGACCCAGGTCGACGTGCACGAACAGGTGATCGTGATCGACACCACCGAAACCCATGACGGCCTGATCGTCTTCATCAATCCGGAAATTACCTGGTCCAGCCCGGAGAAACAGGTCTACGACGAAGGCTGCCTGTCGGTGCCCGGCATCTACGACGGCGTCGAGCGTCCCGCGCGCGTCAAGGTCAAGGCGGTCGACCAGCACAACAAGCCCTTCGAGATGGAATGCGACGGCCTGCTGGCAGTCTGCATCCAGCACGAGATGGACCACCTGATGGGCAAGGTCTTCGTCGAATACCTGTCGCCGCTCAAGCGCAACCGCATCAAGACCAAGCTCATGAAAGAAGAGCGCGCCCAGCAGAACAGCGGGCCACGCGCGGCCGGCCGTCGTTGATGGCGGCGCGCATGAAGGTCGTCTTTGCCGGCACGCCGGAGTTTGCCGCTGTCGCGCTGCGTTCGCTGATCGATGCCGGCTTCGAGATTCCGCTGGTGCTGACCCAGCCGGACCGTCCGGCCGGGCGCGGCATGCAGTTGCAAGCCTCCGCCGTAAAGCAGGTCGCGTTGGCGCACGGCATCGAAGTGCTGCAGCCGCTCTCTTTACGTATGGATGCCAAGGATCCGCAGCGTGCCGAGGAAGCCAAAGCGGCCCATGAACGCCTGCTGGCGACCGATTACGACGTGATGGTAGTGGCGGCCTACGGCCTGATCCTGCCGCGCTCGACCCTGGACATCAAGCCCTGCATCAATATCCACGGCTCGCTGCTGCCGCGCTGGCGCGGCGCCGCGCCGATCCACCGCGCGATCGAGTCCGGCGATACGGAGACCGGCGTCACCATCATGGAGATGGAAGAGGGTCTCGACACCGGTCCGATGCTGCTGATGGAACGCCTGCCCATCCTCGACACGGACACCACCGGCAGCCTGCACGACAAGCTGGCCGAGATGGGCGGCCGCATGATCGTCGATGCCTTGAACAAGATGGCGGCGGGCGGGCTCGCAGCCGAGCCGCAGCCGGAACAAGGCGTGACCTACGCCGCCAAGATCAGCAAGGAAGAGGCGAAGCTGGATTTGAGCCGCCCTGCCCTCGAGCTGGCGCGCAAGGTACGGGCTTTCAATCCCTTCCCGGGGGCGCATGCGCAGGCGGGCAATGTCACGGTGAAGTTCTGGAATGCCGAGGCTGTGATTGGTGCGGGCCAGCCCGGCCAGATCGTATCCAGCGATGCGCAGGGCATCGTGGTGGCTTGCGGGGAAGGCGCGCTGCGCCTGACGGAACTGCAGAAACCGGGCGGCAAGCGTCTGGCAGCCGGGGAATTCCTGAAGGGATTTCCTCTCGACGGACTGTCGTTCGAGTAAATCGCCGAAGCAAAAACGAAGGGGGCTCGATAGCCCCCTTTTTTTCGCCTGATACTTATCGCTCGGTGCTGATCGCTTAGTGCTGCTCTACCTGAGCACGCACGCGATTGACTTCCATGTACTCGCGCAGAACCTGGTTGATGCGGGTCTGGTAGCCCGGACCTGCCGACTTGAACCACTCCAGCATGTCGACGTCCAGACGGATCGTCACGATCTGCTTCACGCCGCTCACGGCGTTCTTGTTCACAGTGCTTTCTTCAGTGCGGGTTGCCGGCTGGTCCCACTCAGGCACGTATTCTTTGTTCATTACAATTCTTCCCATTGAGGCGGCGGACGACGGGTCCGCACATTCCGTTCGATTTGGATTAGGGCCGCGCCAGCGGCGGCTCCATGGAATTAATTGTCGTCTCTGTATGTATCCGGGAAATTGCTATTTAGCCTCGTTTTGTATCGCACTGTAACAATGTGGCATTTGATACATTGCGTTACAAACGTCTTTACAAGTCATGCCTTTTTGTCAGCGTTCTGCGCTCTTCTTGACCGGCATGGCGACTGCCGCTTGACAGCGGAACAAACTCTGCTAGTAAAGGTATAATCGCAGACCCGCCTCAAAAAATCCGCTCTGGAAAAACCACGATGACCACCGCTGCCCACGCCTATTCCCCCGCCGACGCCCAGCTGCGCGAGATTCTCGCGCGGCGCATCATGATCCTCGATGGCGCGATGGGCACGATCATCCAGCAGTACAAGCTCGACGAAGCCGCCTACCGCGGCGAGCGCTTCGCCAGCTTTGCCGCCCCCGAAGGCAGTGGAGCACGTGAACTCTTCGTCAAGGGAAACAACGAGCTGCTGAACCTGACGCAGCCGCAGATCATCCAGGAGATCCACGAGCGCTACCTCGCAGCCGGCGCCGACCTGATCGAAACGAACACCTTCGGCGCCACCAGCATCGCCCAGGACGACTACCACATGGCGGCGCTGGTCTACGAGATGAACGTGGAGGCCGCCAAACTGGCGCGCGCCGCCTGCGCCAAGTACTCGACGCCGGACAAGCCGCGCTTCGCCGCCGGCGCCCTCGGCCCGACCCCGAAGACCGCGTCGATCTCGCCGGATGTGAACGACCCGGCGGCGCGCAACGTCACCTTCGACCAGCTGGTCGCTTCTTATTACGAGCAGCTGCGCGGCCTGGTCGACGGCGGCGTCGACGTGCTGCTGGTCGAGACCATCTTCGACACCCTGAACTGCAAGGCCGCGCTGTTCGCCATCGACCAGTACTTCGACGAGCACCCGGAAACCCCGCGCCTGCCGCTGATGATTTCCGGGACCGTCACCGACGCTTCGGGCCGCATCCTGTCGGGCCAGACCGTGCCCGCCTTCTGGAACTCGGTGCGCCATGCAAAGCCGATCACCATCGGCCTGAACTGCGCGCTGGGCGCGGCCCTGATGCGCCCGTACGCGCAGGAGCTGTCGCAGATCGCCGATACCTTCGTCTGCATCTACCCGAACGCCGGCCTGCCCAACCCGATGAGCGACACCGGCTTCGACGAACTGCCGGCCGACACCTCGGCGCTGCTGAAGGAGTTTGCGGAAGCCGGTTTCATCAACGTGGCGGGCGGCTGCTGCGGCACCACGCCGGAACACATCAAGGCTATCGCTGACGCCATGACCAAAGCCACGCCGCGCGCCGTGCCGGAGGTGCCGGTCGCGCTGCGCCTGTCGGGCCTGGAACCCTTCACGATCGACGATGCCTCGCTGTTCGTGAACGTCGGCGAGCGCACCAACGTGACCGGCTCCAAAGCCTTCGCGCGCATGATCCTGAACGAGCAGTTCGACGAGGCCCTGTCCGTCGCGCGCCAGCAGGTCGAGAACGGCGCCCAGGTCATCGACATCAACATGGACGAGGCGATGCTGGATTCGCAGGCGGCCATGACGCGCTTCCTGAACCTGATCGCGTCCGAACCGGACATCTCGCGCGTGCCGATCATGATCGATTCCTCGAAATGGAGCGTGATCGAGGCCGGCCTGAAGTGCGTGCAGGGCAAGGCCATCGTCAACTCGATCTCGATGAAAGAAGGCGAAGCGGAGTTCATCCGCCAGGCCAAGCTGTGCCGCCGCTACGGCGCCGCGGTGATCGTCATGGCCTTCGACGAAAAGGGCCAGGCCGATACCTTCGAGCGCAAGACCGAGATCTGCAAGCGCGCCTACGACGTGCTGACCGAGCAGGTCGGCTTCCCGCCGGAAGACATCATCTTCGACCCGAACATCTTCGCGATCGCCACCGGCATCGAAGAGCACGACAACTACGCGGTCGACTTCATCAACGCCACGCGCTGGATCCGCGAGAACCTGCCGCACGCGAAGGTGTCGGGCGGCGTCTCGAACGTGTCCTTCTCCTTCCGCGGCAACGATCCGGCGCGCGAAGCCATCCACACCGTGTTCCTGTACCACGCGATCAAGGCCGGCATGACCATGGGTATCGTCAACGCCGGCATGATCGGCGTGTACGACGACCTGTCGCCGGAGCTGCGCGAGCGCGTCGAGGACGTGGTGCTGAACCGCCGCAAGGACGCCACCGAGCGCATGATCGAATTCGCCGGCACCCTGAAAGCCGGCGGCAACAGGCAGGAAGCCAACCTGGAATGGCGCGAAGCCCCGGTCGGCAAGCGCCTGGCGCACGCGCTGGTGCACGGCATCACGCAGTGGATCGTCGAGGACACCGAGGAAGCGCGCGCGCAAATCGCCGACGAAGGCGGCCGCCCGATCCAGGTGATCGAAGGCCCGCTGATGGACGGCATGAACGTCGTCGGCGACCTCTTCGGCCAGGGCAAGATGTTCCTGCCGCAGGTGGTCAAATCGGCGCGCGTGATGAAACAGGCCGTGGCCCACCTGATCCCCTTCATCGAAGAAGAGAAGGCGGAAGAAGAGCGCCGCACCGGCATCGTGGCGAAACCGAAGGGCAAGATGGTGATCGCCACCGTGAAGGGCGACGTGCACGACATCGGCAAGAACATCGTCTCGGTGGTCCTGCAGTGTAATAACTTCGAGATCGTGAACATGGGCGTGATGGTGCCCGCCGCCGAAATCCTGGCCAAGGCCAAGGAAGAGAACGCGGACATCATCGGCCTGTCGGGCCTGATCACGCCTTCGCTGGAAGAGATGGCCTATGTGGCGCGCGAGATGCAGCGCGACCCTTACTTCCGCGAGCGCCAGACCCCGCTGCTGATCGGCGGCGCCACCACCAGCCGCGCCCACACCGCTGTCAAGATCGCGCCGCATTACGACGGCCCGGTGGTGTATGTGCCGGATGCCTCGCGTTCGGTGTCGGTCGGCCAGGCGCTGGTCACCGCGGACAGCCGCGACGCCTACGTGGCCGAGCTGGCCGAGGACTACGAACGCATCCGCGAGCAGCACGCCAACAAGAAGGCGCTGCCGATGGTGAGCCTGGAGCAGGCGCGCGCCAACAAGGCGAAACTCGATTACGCGCCGCTCAAGCCCAAGTTCATCGGCCGCCGCGTCTTCAAGAACGTCGACCTGGCCACGCTGGCGCGCTACATCGACTGGGGCCCCTTCTTCCAGACCTGGGACCTGGCCGGCCCCTACCCTGCCATCCTGACCGATGAAATCGTCGGCGAAGCGGCAAGCAAGGTGTTCGAGGAAGGCCAGGCGATGCTGAAGAAGATCGTCGACGGACGCTGGCTGACGGCCAACGGCGCGGTCGCGCTGCTGCCGGCCAATACCGTCAACGACGACGACATCGAAGTCTATACGGACGAGTCGAGGAGCAGCGTCGCCTTCACCTGGTATGGCCTGCGCCAGCAGGGCGTCAAGCCGGTGGTCGACGGCGTGCAGCGCCCGAACCAGTGCCTGTCCGATTTCATCGCGCCGAAATCCTCGGGCGTGGCGGATTACATCGGCATGTTCGCGGTGACGGCCGGCCTGGGCGCCGAGAAGATCGAGAAGCGCTTCGAGGCCGCGGGCGACGATTATTCGTCGATCATGGTGAAGGCCCTGGCCGACCGCCTGGCCGAAGCCTTTGCCGAGTACATGCATGAGCGCGTGCGCACCGACCTGTGGGGCTACGAGCCCCTGGAGGACCTGAGCAAGGAGCAGCTGATCAAGGAAGCCTATGTCGGCATCCGCCCGGCGCCGGGCTACCCGGCCTGCCCGGAACACACGGTGAAGGCCGAGCTGTTCAAGACCCTGCAGGCCGAAGAGATCGGGATGGAGTTAACGGAGTCGTTCGCGATGTACCCGGGCGCGGCGGTGTCGGGCTTCTACTTCTCGCATCCGGAATCGAAGTATTTCGTGGTCGGAAAGATCGGCCAGGACCAGCTGGACGACATGGCGGCGCGCCGTGGGGCCAGCAAAGAGGATCTGGAGCGCTGGCTGGCGCCGAACTTGTAAGCGTTACCGTCATCCCCGTGAAAACGGGGATCCATGCTGAGTGGCTTCGATCACCTCAGTATGGATTCCCGCTTTCGCGGGAATGACATGGTAGCTATGCCCGCTTGAACTTCCACAAGGCGAGCAAGCCGAACAGCAAGGCAAACCCCAGCTGCACACCCATCGCCGGCGCCGCCGCCATCGCATCCATGCCGCGCCAGGTGACGGCGTCCAGCCCGTCGATCGCCCAGCGCGTCGGCACCGCCATGGTCAGCGTCTGCATCCATTGCGGGAACAGGAAGGACGGCAGCCAGGCGCCGCCCAGCATCACCATCACCAGCACCGCGAACATGGCGATCTTGCGCGCCGCTTCCGGGGTCTTGCCGAAGGCGGCGATGACCAGGCCCAGGCTGGCGGTCAGCACGCCGAAGCACAGCGCCATGCCGATGAAGCCCGGCAGGCTGGCGATGTGCACGCCGAAGCCGAACACCGCCACCGCAAACACGATGCACAGCAGCGCAAAAGCGATGATGGCGCCCGAGGCCGCGCGCGCCAGCAGCACCTGGGTCAGGCTCACCGGGGCGGCCAGCAGGCGGCTCCAGACGCCGCTGCGGCGCGCCAGCAGGATGCCGATGCCCATATCGATGCCCATGAAGAGGATGAACTGCACGCCCATGCCCGCAAAAGCATGCGCATAGGCGTTGTAGCCCTGCTCGGCAACGCCGCTGGAGAGCTGCTTGTCGGCCGTCGTGAAGGGCATGCTCAGGCCCTTCGAGGGCCCCGCAGCGGCGCCGTCCTTGGCCGGCAGCGTCTGGTACTTCTGCACGCTGGCGAGCATGTCGCGCAGGGCGCGGCTGTCGGGGTCGGTCCTGGCCTGCTCGTCGAGCTGGTGCAGGCTGCGCTCGGTCATCTCCTGCCCCATCTTCCCGCCGAACATCTCCGCGCTCACCACCGACATCACCTGCTGGGTCAGCATGCCTTTCACCATCGCCAGCACGGCCGGCTGCGACGGGTCGTACAGGAGTGAAATGGAAGGCTTCTCGCCGCTGCCGAACAGCGCCGCGCCGGCCGCTTCGCCGAAGCCCACCGGCAGCACGATCGCGACTTTCTGGTCGCCCTTGCGCACGGCTTTGTCCGCATCCGCCATTGCCAGCGGCGTGACGTGCAGGTTCGGGTCCGCCTTGAGGCCGGCTGCGATCTTGTTGCCGATCTCGCTGGTGTCCTGCTGGACCAGGGCGACGTCGATGGCGCTGGTCTTGGCCGAGCCGCCGAACAGGGAGCCGAAGAAGGCGGCGATCACGATCGGCAGCGCGAGGCTGATGACAAGAGCGCGGCGATCCGACAGGAACAGGATGAGATCCTTGCGGATCAGGGCTAAGAAAGCAGTCATGTTCGGGTCAGTCGCGCAGCGTGCGTCCGGTCAGATTCAGGAAGATGTCTTCCAGGCTGGTGCGTGCGGTGGCGAAGTGCAGCGGCCGGCAGCCGGCCTGCTGCAGCCAGCCCATCACCGGTAAAGCATCTGCCGCCTGCGCCAGGCCGATGTCGAGGGCGCCACCGTCGGCGTTCAGGGAGGTGACGCCGCGCTGGCTGCGCAGGCCGTCCAGCAGCGAAGCATGCGCCGGCTCGGCCAGCTCCACGCGCAGCGCGGCCTGGGCCGCCAGGCGGCTGTGCAGCGACGCCGGGCTTTCGTCGGCCAGCACCTTGCCGTGGTCGATGATGACGATGTGGTCGGCCAGGCGCTCCACCTCTTCCATGTAGTGGCTGGTGTAGATCAGGGCCTTGCCTTGCGCCTGCAGGGCTTCCAGGGTGTCGAAGATGGCATTGCGGCTTTGCGGATCGACGCCGACGGTGGGCTCGTCCAGGATCAGGAGCTGCGGGTCGTGCATCAGCGCCGCGGCGATGTTCAAGCGCCGCTTCATCCCGCCCGAAAAGGTCGCGGGCTTGTCGCGCGCGCGGTCCGCCAGGTTGACCTGGCCCAGCACCTTGTCGATGCGCTCGGCCAGCAGCTTGCCGCGCAGGCCGTACAGCGCGCCGAACAGCCTCAGGTTTTCCAGCGCGGATAAATCTTCGTACAGCGCCAGGTCCTGCGGCACCACGCCGATCTTGCGCTTGACCGCCGCCGCGCCTGGCGCGACGCGTTCGCCGCCGAGCACGATGTCGCCGCCATCCGGCGCAAGCAAACCGCACAGCATGCCGACGATGGTCGACTTGCCGGCGCCGTTCGGTCCCAGCAGGCCGAGGGTCTGGCCGGCCAGCACGCGGAAGGAGACGCCGTCGACCGCCCGCCGCGCCCCATAGTTCTTGACCAGGTTGGTGACGCTCAGCAGGACAGTCGGCATGTTCAACCTTTCGCTAGATCGCGTAACGCACCACGGAATCGGACCACTGGAAAGCGGCCATCTCGAGTTCGATCATGTCGTCGCCTGAAATCGCCAGGCCGCGCAGCGAAGGCAGCACGTCGTCCTGGCTGTCCGGCGCCTCGATGCATTCGGCCAGCTTGAGCAGTTCGCCGAAGAAGCCGGTGCGGCGCAGCAGCGCGTTGGCGATGTCGTCGCTGACCGGGATCTGTTCGACGATGTCGGCCATCGGGATGCCGAACAGGACATCCATCAGCGACATGATGCCGACCGTGAAAGCGATCTCGGACAGGTAGCGCTGGCCGGGGCGCAGGCGCTGGGCCAGCAGTTCCATCAGGCGGCCGCGGGTCGTGGCCAGCATCAGCAGCGGGGTCTGGTTGTGGCCGCGCGTGCCCGGTTCGGCGTACAGCATGATCTGCAGCCAGCGCTGCAGCTGGCGCCGGCCCAGCACGATCAGGGCCTGGGACACCGAATCGATGCGCTGGCGCGCGCCGACGGCCGGCGTGTTCACCAGCCGCAGCAAGTTCATGGCGACCGTCACGTCGCGCTTCACGGCGCGTTCGATGTCGGCATTGTCGACGTCCGACGTCACCAGCTTCATCAGCTCCAGCACCGCGGTCTGCGAGGGCGACAGTTTGCGGCCGCCCAGCACCGAAGGGCGGGCGAAATAATAGCCCTGGAAGTAGTCGACGCCGAGGTCGAGGCAGGCCTGGTATTCATCGCGGGTCTCGACCTTGTCGGCCACCACGGTTTTACCCATGCCGTGCAGGCGCGCCACCAGGGCGGCCAGCGCCGGCTGCGAGGTATTGCGCAGGTCGAGCTTGACGAAGCGGGCCAGCGGCAGCAGTTTCTGCAGACGCGCCGTGTCGCCGGCACTGCCGCTGCCGATACCGTCGAGGGCGAACTGGAAGCCGTGGCCGGCCAGTTCGGCCATGCGCGCCAGCACGGCCTCATCCGGCATCACCGAGGCGGCGAGTTCGAGCACGGTGCGCTCGCGCGGCAGGAAGGCGTAGATGTCGCTGCCCAGGACGTCGGCGTCGACGTTCAGGAAGCAGTAGGCGTCGCCGATCGCGCGCGCCAGGCCGAGCTGGGCGGCGTGGGCGATGACGGCGGCGGTGGCATTCAGGCCGGGTGCGGCTGCGCCGGCAGGCGTGGCCTGTCCGATGTTGGCCTGGCCGACCGGCGTGCTGCGGAACAGCAGCTCGTAGCCGAACAGCGCCTGGTTACGGTCCAGCACGGGCTGGCGGCCCAGGTAGAAATCACGCACCCGCAGGGGATGGTCGGCATGATCCTGGCTTGGGGTATCGGTCATCTCGGACTCGTCGGCAGCTTGTACACCAACCTACTTTACCGCATTCCTTGCCCTTGGTGGCTTTTAGGCATTAATTTCCAGGAAAAAACGTGCCAAACCGATCACATCTGTCGCTATTCGGGCTGCGGCAGGCCGTCGACGAAGACCTTCAGTTCGCCCGGCGCGAAGTCAAGCCAGGTTTCGTTGGTCGTAAGCGGCGTGGTAACGATGATGGCGACGCGGTCGTCCGGTGTCGTGACCTGCGAGAAGTCGACCGACAGGTCTTCGTCGGCAAGGCTGGCCTTGTCGAAGGGGTGTTTGCGGACCACGTAGCACAGCTTGGTCGAGCAGTGGGCGAACATCGCCGTGCCGTCGGACAGCATCATGTTGAAGGTGCCGTGGCGGGCGATCACGTGCACCAGGTCGCGGATCGCCGCACGCAGGGCCGGCATGGCGGGCGGGGCATCGCCGAAGCGTTCGCGCAGCTGCTGCAGCAGGAAGCAGAAGGCGCGTTCGCTGTCGGTGTTGCCGACCGGGCGGAACGGGCCGTCGAGGATGGGATTGAAGTCCTTGAGGTCGCCGTTGTGGGCGAATACCCAGTAACGGCCCCACAGCTCGCGCACGAAGGGATGACAGTTTTCCAGCGCCACCTGGCCTTGCGTGGCCTTGCGGATATGGGCGATGACGTTGAGGGACTTGATCGGGTACTGCTTGATCAGCTCGGCAATCGGCGACGCGATGGCGGCCTGATGATCGACGAAGTGACGAACCCCGGCGCCCTCGAAAAAGGCGATGCCCCAGCCGTCGTGGTGGGTATCGGTGCGGCCGCCGCGGTGGGCGAAGCCGGTAAAGCTGAAGACAATGTCAGTCGGGACATTGCAATTCATGGCGAGTAATTGACACATGCGACAAGCTTAACATGTGCAGACTACAGGCTGCCGGGCCGGTCTTGAACAGGAAGACGGGCCCGGGGCGATGCAGGTTTCAATGCAGGACGACCGGCTGGCTCATGAGGGTATCGTAGGAACCCAGGAACTCGTCGATCTCTTCCATGGTCGGTTCGCTTGCAATCAGGTTGTTCACGTCGCGACGGAACGATTGCGCCAGTTTGCCGCCGATGAAAGCTTCGCGACGGCCGGATTTGTCGACGATCTCGTAGCCGCCGAAGCGCAGGGCTTCGAGGTTGTGATCGACGCCGAATTCGACGACGCTGTACTGCTCGCTGTTATAGATCATGTTCATGATGACTCCTTCACTCGATCAGATTGGCGAAGCTTGGTGCCCGGCGGCGGGCAGCCAATGATGACTTGCGGTCCACTTCAATGCAGAGGTGGGGCTGTCACAACTGATTTCAAGTATCCGGAAATGCCTGAGGTCCTGTAGGCGCTATCCTATGAGGATGTCGTGAGATCAGGTGTCAGCCAAAGCAGCTGATCGTATGGCTCGGCCTGCAGCCACGATCGCAACTGATCAAGGTGCTCGCTGCGGGCGACGCCGATGAAGAGACGGTGGGGTCGTTGGCGCAGCATGCGATTCAATGTTACACGCAAAACCAGATTGCCGGCGCAGCACAGGCAGCCGGGAGCAATGCGCGCGCACAGGACATGCGCAGGTAGGGTGTCCAGAGGGGAATGGCCGGGCGCGAGGCCTTCGAGAACGATGGCCTGCAAGGGCATCGAGCGGTCTTTCGCATCGTCGCGATGCAGATCCGGTAATTGCAGCTGCGCGAAGATCGCTTCCTCACGTACGACTGCCGAAGTCCCCGTGACCAAGGTCGTGGTCACGGGGCCGGATGACATCATTGCGCGGCGTTCTTCTTGCCCAGCTTGCCGGGCTCGACGCCGAGCTGCTTGAGCTTGCGGTACAGGTGGGTACGTTCGAGGCCGGTCTTTTCGGCCACGCGGGTCATGGAACCGCCTTCGCGGCCCAGGTGGTGCTCGAAATACATGCGCTCGAAGGCGTCGCGCGCCTCGCGCAGCGGCAGGTCGAAGGACAGCGTGTAGCCATGCGCATGCGCTTCGCCGTTGCTGATCGGGCGGGCGATGCCGATCGCGCCGTTCTGCGGCGGCTGGGCCGCGTACATCGGCGCGCTGGGCACGCTCGGCTCCGGCACCGGCGCACTGGCGATTGCCGGGCGCGGCGCGATGGCCGGGGCGCGCGCCACTTCCTGGGCGCGGGTCAGGCCCTGCTGCACGGCTTTCAGCAGCTTCTGCAGGGCGATCGGCTTTTCGAGGAAGTTCAAGGCGCCAATCCGCGTCGCCTCGACCGCGGTATCGATCGTCGCGTGCCCCGACATCATGATGACCGGCATGGTGAGCAGGCCATCGCGCTGCCACTCCTTCAGCAGCGTGACGCCGTCGGTATCCGGCATCCAGATGTCGAGCAGGACCAGGTCCGGCGCGCCCTGCTGGCGTGCGGTTCTGGCCTGCTGGGCATTCTCGGCCAGCTGCACCACGTGACCCTCGTCGCCGAGGATCTCCGAGAGCAGCTCGCGAATTCCCATTTCATCGTCAACTACGAGTATGTTCGCCATCTTGTCTTGCCTTCCTGTCTGACCCTGTCTGACCTTGTCTCGACCTTCACAGCCCAGATTCTATGCGCGAATCACCCTTCCGCCAAATTCGCGGCCAAGTTCGCCTCAGGTGCTAACTTTAACAGCAAAATCGATACCGAAGCGCCAGATCCGTCCGCGCGGTTGGCAACGTCGATCCGGCCGCCGTGTTCGTCGACGATCTTCTTCACCATCGGCAGGCCAAGACCGGTACCGCGGGCTTTCGAAGTGACGTAGGGTTCGAAGGCGCGCGACAGGATTTTGGGGGCGAAGCCGGGGCCGTTGTCGACGATCGCCAGGCGTACCGCGGTGCCGGCGGCGCCGTCCGCGCCTTCGTAGTGGATGGTCTCGGTGAGCACGTCGATGCGCGGCGCACCGCCATCCGGCGGCGGGGCGTCGGCCAGCGCATCCTGGGCGTTCTGCAGCAGGTTGTGGATCACCTGGCGCAGCTGGGTGGCGTCGCCCATCACGCGCGGCAGCTTCGGCGCCAATGCGACGTGGATGACGTCCGAGCCGTCGCCGGACAGGTAGAGGTTCAGGATCTGCGAGATCAGGTCGTTCAGGTCGAGCGGATGCAGCACCGCCGGCGGCGCCTTGGCGTAGTCGCGGAAGTCGTCGACCATGCGTTTCATGGCGTCGACCTGCATGACGATGGTGTCGGTGCCCTTCTTCAGCAAGGCGGCGCTCTGCGGATCGAGGTGGTCGGCCAGCTTCATCTGCATGCGCTCGGCCGACAGCTGGATCGGCGTCAGCGGGTTCTTGATCTCGTGCGCCAGGCGCCGCGCCACCTCGCCCCAGGCCACCGAGCGCTGGGCCGAGATCACGTCGGAGATGTCGTCGAACACCACGATGAAGCCGCTGCCCGCCCCCACCGGCAGGCGCGAGCCGCGCGCCAGCAGGGTCAGGTCGTGGTCGTCGCTGGTGCCCGGGCGGCGCGGCACTTCGATCTGCTGCTGCCAGTGGGTGCGCATATCGCCGTGGCGGCGGCCGCGGCGCGCCGCCGAGTGCGCGCTCTGGGCCGCGCTCTGCGCCGAGAACGCGCGCGTGACGGCGCTGGCGAAGGCTTCCAGGCCCTCGATCGCATCCAGCGGGCGGCCCGCCAGCGCATGCGCATCGACTTGCAGGATGCGGTGCACGGCGTCGTTCGAGTTCACCACCACGCCGTCGGCGTCCATCACGACCACGCCCGCCGACATGTTCCCCAGTACCGATTCGAGGTGGGCCTTGGCGCTTTCCAGCGCGGCGCGGTTGCGCTCGACGGCGGAGCGGGCTTCGAACAGCTGGCCGGTCATGGCGTTGAAGGATTGGGTCAGCGTCCCGAGTTCGTCCTTGGTCTCGACGATCGGGCGCGGCGACAGGTCGCCCTCGGCCACCGCGCGCGTGCCTTCGGCCAGCACCAGCAGCGGCTGCGCCAGGTTGCCGGCGATGAGGAAGGCGCTGCCGATGGCGGAAAAGATCGCCAGCAGCAGGGTCAGCGTGAGGGTGCCGATGTACATCTTGCGCAGGCCGGTGCGCGAGAAGGCGCGGCTCTGGTAAGTGCTGTAGGCGTCCTGCAGCACCTGGGCATTCGAGGCCACGTTGACCGGCACCGACTGCATCAGTTGCAGGTAGCGCGGCGATGTGCCCGGCGGCTCCGGCACCGCCACCACCGAGCGCAGGCGCAGGCCGGTGGCCATGTCCAGGCCGCTGGGCGCGCCGTTGCCCTGGAAGTCGCGGAATTCGCGCTCGGCGCTGCCTTCGGACTGCGCATAGCCGCCCGGCAGCGCGGCGCGCTGGAGCATCTGCGCGGTCGGCAGATCCGGCGTCAGATCGACCTGCGGATCTTCGGAGGCCGAGGCCAGCACGTGGCCGTCGGCGGACAGCAGCAGCGCACTCTGCATGCCGGTCTCGCCGCTGACCACGCGGGTCAGGATCGCGCGCGCGCTGGCGGGGTCCTGGCCGGCCAGTGTGGCGGCGGCGGTATTCGCGGTCCCGACCAGCTGCGACTTCGATTCGTCCAGCGCCGCCTGCCCCAGGTTCAGGCCGGAGGCCAGTGCGGCCTCGATCTTGACGTCGAACCAGGAATCGATCGAGTGCGAGACGAAGCGCACCGACACCATGAAGATCACCAGGCCGGGCAGGATGCCGATGCCGGCAAACAGCAGCATCAGGCGCGTCATCAGGCGCGAGCCGAACTTGCCGGCCTTGTAGCGCGCGTACAGGCGCGTCAGGGCCACGATCACGAGGATCAGCAGCGCGCCGGCGACGGCGGTGTTCAGCCCCAGCAGCCAGGAGTAGTTACGGGTGAGGAAGCCCGAGTTGTCGGAAGCGGAAGCGAGCAGGAACAGCAGGATCGAACCGATCGCGCTGCCGATCACGAGTGCGTAGCGCAGGACCTGGGTCACGGCTTACTCCGCCCGGTAAGTGAAGGTCTTCTTGTGCGAAGCCAGGCGCAGATCGGAATTGTTGAAGGCGTCCACCTGGAGCGGCTTCTGCAGGTAATCGCGGTCCATGAACATGCGTAGCGTGACGTTGTAGGTTTCGCCGGGTTTCAGCTCGCCTTTCGAGGCGATCAGCCAGCGGTTCGGACGCCGGATCAGGAACAGCGCCTCTTCGAGTGTCGGATAACTTTGCTGGATGCTGCCGACCACCAGCACGGTGTACTGGCGCGTCAGCAGATCATAATGCAGGCGCACGGTGCGGCGCTTGGACACGGCCTTGTCGTCGTACCACCACCAGCGTGGCCGCGTCAGTTCGATCTCGGTGGTGAAGAACAGCGGCACGCCGTGCATCACCGCCTGCTCGAGGCCGGGCGTCAGGTCGAAGGAATAGGTGGCGTTCAGGCGGTAGCCGTCATCGGAGGCTTCGATGCCGGCACGGGTGATCTCGATCCCCTCGGCCGCCTGCGCGGTGGCGCAGGCGAAGACCAGCAGCAGCTGGCAAACGAGCAGGCGGAAGAATCGAGCAGTCACTAAAGCCAGGCCTTAAAAAAGCGTGTTATCGGGAAGTCTCACGCCCCGGCCTTCTGGAACAGAGCATAGAACAGACCATCATGATCCTGCCCGGCACCGCTCGTTGGTAGAAGCTGGCCCGGCGCATCGAGACGGATTGCGCCATTGCGCGCCGCGAAGGCGGCGGCCTGCGCTTCCGATTCCTGCGGCCAGAGCGAACATGTCACGAACAGCAATTTACCATCGGCCCGCAGCATCTGCCAAAGGTTGTCGAGTATTTTGGTGGAAAGTGTTGCAAGTTGGTGGGTATCGCTCTTGCGACGCAACCAACGGATATCCGGGTGGCGGCGGACGATGCCCGAAGCCGTGCACGGCACGTCGGCCAGGATGCGGTCGTACTGCACGCCGTCCCACCAGTCCGCGCTCTCGGCAGCCCCGGTTTTCACAGTCGCCTGCAGGCCCAGGCGCTGCAGGTTCTGGTCGACCCGCGCCAGGCGGCGGCCGTCGACGTCGAGCGCGGTCAGGGCCACATCGGCGGTCTCGAGGATGTGGCCGCTCTTGCCGCCCGGGGCCGCGCAGGCGTCCAGCACGCGCATGCCGTCATGCAGGTCGAGCAGCGGCGCGGCCAGCTGGGCGCCGGCATCCTGCACCGACACCAAGCCCTGCTCGAAGCCGGGAATCTGGGCGACGTTCATGGCCTGGGCCAGGCGCAGCGCGGAGGGGCCGACACGGGTGGCGTCGATGCCGCTTGCCGCCAGGGTCTGCAGGTAGTCGTCGACGCCGGTCTTGCGCAGGTTGACGCGCAGGGTCAGCGGCGGCTGGCGGTTGCCGGCCAGGAGAATGTCCTGCCACTGCTGCGGATAGGCGGTCTGCACCGCATCGATCCACCACTGCGGGTAGTTCCAGCGCGCCGGCGGCTTGCCCATCACGATGGCGCGCAGGCTGTCGCGCTCGCGCAGGAAACGGCGCAGCACCGCGTTTACCATCGCCTTGGCATGCGCGAAGTCCGGATGCGCGCCCGCCGCGCCGACGGCCTGGTCGACCACGGTGAAGGCCTCATACGGTGCCTGGCTGCCCTCGGGCGGATCGAGCAGCGCCAGCGCCGCGCACAGCAGGCTCGCCAGCATCGCCGGTTCCGGCGCCTTGCTCGTCATCAGGGCCAGCAGGGCTTCGCTGCGGCCCAGTTGGCGCATCGTGCGGTAGGCGATGTCCTGCATCGCTCCCCTCGCCTGCGGCGTGGCCTCATACGTGTGGAACACCTCGCCGAGCGCCTGCGGCAGCGCGGTGCCGGTGCGGACGCGGGCCAGGCTGCTGGCGGCGCCGAGCAGCGCGAACGCCAGCGAGTCGGCCTTCAGCGCCGGCCGGAAATCCAGCTGGGCCGGCACCTTGAGTTCGTGGCTCTGGCGCAGGCGCGGGGCTTCGTCGACGGCTGACGGGGCCTTGGCTTGCGGGATGGCCGCTTGTGCCTGCGCCGGGGATCGGGCTGGCGCCGGGGCCGGGCCTTTCTGCGGCGCCGGGCCGCGCGGCTGGCCGCTGCGTGGGGCGGCGCCCTTGCCCGGGCCTCCCTTGGCCTGGGGCCGTGCAGAGCCGGCGGAAGTGGCCTTGGCCTTGGGTTTCAGGGTGAGCGTCGGGCGCTTTTCAGTCATGGCGAATCGGACAATGCATAAAGACGCACATTGTAGCGGGTAAGCGTTGCGCAGGCTTAAACGAAGCTTTGGGGCAACAGCCAGAACGTATTCCGCGTTGCGTCAAACCAGTATAATGAAGGGTCCCCCCAGATTATTTCATTTTCGACCACAGCCCATGCTCGCCCAACAAAAACAAGAAATCGTTGCCCTGTTCCAGGCCGCCCTGGCCCCTATTGTCGCCGGCAGCGATTTGCCCCCAGAATCGATCAAAAGCGTCGCTCTTGAGCGCCCGCGCGACCCGACCCACGGCGACATCGCCTGCAACATCGCGATGCAGCTGGCCAAGCCGCTCAAGATGAATCCGCGCGACCTGGCCACCCGCCTGGTCGCCGCCCTGCAGGCCGATCCGAAGGCCCAGGGCCTGATCGCCTCGGCCGAGATCGCGGGACCGGGTTTCATCAACCTGCGTGTGGCGGACGCCGCCAAGCAGTCGGTGGTGCGTACCGTCCTGCAGCAGGGCGATGCCTTCGGCCGCGGCGACGGCGGCGCCGGCCACCACGTGATCATCGAATTCGTTTCGGCCAATCCGACCGGCCCGCTGCACGTCGGCCACGGCCGCCAGGCTGCGCTGGGCGACTCGATGTCCGCGCTGTTCGAATCCCAGGGCCACAAGGTCACCCGCGAGTTCTATTACAACGACGCCGGCGTGCAGATCGCCACCCTGGCCAACTCGGTGCAGGCGCGCGCCCGCGGCTTCAAACCCGGCGACGCCGAATGGCCGGAGTCGGCCTACAACGGCGACTACATCCAGGACATCGCCGACGACTTCCTGGCGAAGAAAACCGTCGCCGCCAGCGACGGCCAGCCGGCCACCGCCTCGGGTGACGTCGACGACATCGAATCGATCCGCCGCTTCGCCGTCACCTACCTGCGCAACGAGCAGGACCAGGACCTGCAGTCCTTCGGCGTCAAGTTCGACAACTACTACCTCGAATCCTCGCTGTACAGCGACGGCAAGGTCGAAGCCGCCGTGCAGGCGCTGGTCGACGCCGGCGTCACCTACGAGCAGGACGGCGCCCTGTGGCTGAAGACCACCGATTACGGCGACGACAAGGACCGCGTGATGCGCAAGTCCGACGGCACTTACACCTACTTCGTGCCGGACGTGGCCTACCACATCCAGAAGTTCAAGCGCGGCTTCGACCAGGCCATCAACGTCCAGGGCAGCGACCACCACGGCACCATCGCGCGCGTGCGCGCCGGCCTGCAGGCCGTGAACATCGGCATCCCGCAGGGCTATCCCGACTATGTGCTGCACAAGATGGTCACCGTGATGAAGAACGGCGAAGAGGTCAAGATCTCCAAGCGCGCCGGCTCCTACGTGACCGTGCGCGACCTGATCGAATGGTCGGGCAACGGCGACGTCACCCGCGGCCGCGACGCCGTGCGCTTCTTCCTCATCTCGCGCAAGGCCGACACCGAATTCGTGTTCGACGTCGACGTCGCCCTGGCCACCAACGACGAGAACCCGGTGTATTACGTGCAGTACGCCCACGCACGCATCTGCTCGGCGCTGGCCAACTGGGGCGGCGACGTCGCCAGCCTTGCCAATGCCGACCTCTCGCCGCTGACCCAGCCGCACGAAGCGAGCCTGCTGGCCAAGCTGGCCGCCTACCCGGAGATGCTGCAGCGCGCCCAGCAGGAACTCGGTCCGCACCAGGTCGCGTTCTACCTGCGCGAACTGGCCGGCGAGCTGCACAGCTACTACTTCGCGCACAAGTGGCTGCTCGACGACGACGAAGCGCTGAAGCTGGCGCGCCTGGCCCTGGCCGTGGCTGTCCGCCAGGTGCTGCGCAACGGCCTGGCGCTGATCGGCGTCTCGGCACCGGAAAAGATGTAATCAACACTTACCCCAGCAAGCAATGACCGCCTTCCGTTCCAGCACCAACCGCGCTTGTGCCCGCCAGCGCGGCAGCACGCTCACCGGCCTGATCATCGGCCTGATCGTCGGCCTCGGCATCGCCGTCGCCGTGGCCCTGACGATTACCAAGGGCGCTTCGCCGTTCACGGAGAAGACCGCCAAGTCCGGCCGTCCGGCCGACCCGGCCCCGGGCCAGGCCATGGATCCGAACAAGCCGATGTACACCAGCCGCGAGCCGGTGCGCGAGGCGAACAAGGAAGTGACCGAGAAGGCGGCCGCGCGCAGCGCCAGGCCGGCCGAAGCGCCGGCAGCGGCGCCGGCTGCGCCTGTTGCACCGGCGGCGCCTGCGGCCCCGGCTGCCTCGGCGGATCCGCTGGGCCAGGCAATCGCCAGCATCGAAGCCCGCCAGCCAAGCGCTGCGGCGCGCGACAGCCGTCCGGCGGCCGCCTCCGCATCTGCGGCGCCGGCTACCGCGGTGGCTGCGGCGTCCGCCGCTGCTGCTGCGGCGGGTGCGACTGCGGGCGAGTACGTGTACTTCCTGCAGGCCGGCGCCTTCCGCAACATGCCGGATGCCGAAGCGACCCGCGCCAAGCTGGCCCTGCTCGGCTTCGAAGCAGCGATCAGCGACAGCACCCGCGACAGCGGCGTGCTGCACCACGTGCGCCTCGGCCCGTACAACCAGGTCGAGTCGATGAACAAGGCGCGCGCCAAGCTGCTCGACAACGGCGTCGACGTCGCCATCGTGCGCAAGCAGCGCTGAGCCCTTCGATGACGAGCCGCCGCCTGTTCTGCAGCGCCCTGCTCGGCCTGGCCGCAGCAGCGGCGGCATCCCTGCCCGCCGCTGCTGCCGAACCGAAGGACGGGGCCGAGTACCTGACCCTGCCCTCGCCCCAGCCGACCGACACGGGCCGCAAAGTCGAAGTCATCGAGTTCTTCGCGTATTACTGCCCGCACTGCCACGCCTTCGATCCGGCCCTGAAAGCCTGGGTCAAACAGCAGGGGGACAACATCGTCTTCAAGCGCGTGCACGTTTCGCGCGACGCCAATGTCGCACCGCAGCAGCGCCTGTTCTTCACGCTGGAGGCCATGGGCCTGCTCGAGCAATATCACGACCGGGTCTTCGCCGCCATGCACCTTGATCGCCTGCGCCTGAACAGCGACGAGCAGGTGTTCGACTGGATCGCGAAGAACGGCATCGACCGCGCGAAATTCGTCGACACCTATCGCTCCTTCGGCATCCAGCAGCGCCTGCGCCGCGCGGATGCGATGATGGACGCCTACCGCATCGACCGCTGGCCGGTGGTCGCGATCGGCGGCCGTTTCCTGACCTCGCCTTCGCATGCAGGCGAAGCCGCTGCCAAAGCTGGCGAAACACTCAGCGAAGTCCAGCAGATCCAGGCGGCGCTGCAGGTGATGGACTACCTGGTGGCCAAGGCCAGGCAATGAGCGCCGCGCCGCTGCGCGTGTTCATCACCGGCGCCTCCAGCGGCATTGGCGCCGCATTGGCGCGCGAGTATGCCGCCCGCGGCGCGGTGCTCGGCCTGCTGGGCCGCCGCCGCACAGCGCTCGAGGCGCTGGTCGCCTCCCTCCCCGATCCCGAACGCCACCGCGCTTATGCGGTCGACGTGACCGACCACGCGGCACTGGCGCAGGCCGGCGGCGACTTCATCGCCGCGCATGGCGGCGCCGACATCGTGATCGCCTCGGCCGGCATCTCTTACGGCACGCTGACCGAGCGGCCGGACGACCTGCCGCTCTTCGAATCCGTGGTCGCCACCAACCTCACCGCCACGGTCGCCACCTTCGCGCCCTTCATCGGCCCCATGAAAAAGCAGACCGGCCCGCGCCGGCTGGTGGCGATCGGCAGCATGGCCGGCATCCGTGGCATGAAAGGCGCCGGCGCCTACTGCGCCTCGAAGGCCGCGGTGCACAGCTATGCCGAATCGCTGCGCCTCGAAATGCGCCGCTACGGCATCCGCGTCGTGACCATCGCGCCCGGCTATATCGATACACCCATGACCAGCAATAACCACTTCCCCATGCCCTTCCTGATGCCGGCCGAACGCTTTGCCGCGCAAGCGCTGCGCGCCATCGATGCCGGCCGCGCCTTCCGTGTGATCCCCTGGCAGATGGGCGTCGTTGCCCGCCTGCTGCGCATGCTGCCGAACGCTTTGTTCGACCTGCTGTTCGCGCGTGCGCCGCAGAAGGCGCGCAAGGAGGCTGCATGAACGCCGAACGGATCATGTCCTTGTCCAATGCGGCCGTCGCTGTCGAAGTCGTGCCTGAAACCGGCTCGACCAACGCCGACCTGCTGGCCCGTGCATTCACACTGCAGGGGCCAACACTACTGGTGGCCGAGCACCAGACCGCCGGCCGCGGCCGCGCCGGGCGCAGCTGGCTCTCGGCGCCCGGCCACTCCCTCACCTTCTCGGTGGCCTGGAAGTTCGGCGGCGGCCTGCACAAGCTGACCGGCCTGCCGCTGGCGGTCGGCACCGCACTGGCCGAAACCCTCGGCCGGCTCGGCCAGCCGGTCCAGCTGAAATGGCCGAACGACGTGCTGAAGGACGGCGACAAGCTGGCCGGCATCCTGGTCGAAACGGCGGCTGCTGGCGACGGTGGCGTCTGGGCCGTGATCGGCATCGGCCTGAACCTGGCCATGCCCGACGAACTGGAAGAACAGATCGGCCGTTCGGTGGCCGCCGTACCCTGGCTGGCGCGCATGGAGCGCGACACCCTGCTGGCCGCGATCTTGGACGGCCTGGCGGAAGCCCTGCGCCTGTTCGACAAATCCGGCTTCGCCGCCTTCAGCGCGCGCTGGAACCTGCTGCACGGTTGGCAGGGCCAGACCGTCGTCATCCTCGACCGCGGCGAAGTGCTGCAGGAAGGCCTGGCAGCGGGCGTCGACGATGCCGGCCGCTTGCTGCTGGATACGGAAAGCGGCCGCGTGACCGTCGTCGCCGGCGACGTCTCGCTGCGCATCAAGACCTGAGGACCGCGCCATGACGATGCTGCTGGTCGACGCAGGCAATACCCGGGTCAAGTGGGCCATCGCGCACGCGGACGCGGCGCCGGGCGAGTGGATCGCCCACGGCGCCGTCGTGCATGCGGAACTGGATGGTGTGAAGGACGCCTGGGCCGGCCAAGGGGTCGCGCGCGCGCTCGTCTCGAACGTGGCCGGCAGCGCGATCCGCGAGCGGCTGGCGGCATTGCTGCCCCTGTCCACGCCCGAATGGTTCGGCGCCCAGCCTGAACTGGCCGGGCTGCGCAACCGTTACCGCAATCCGACCCAGCTCGGCGCCGACCGCTTCGCCGCCGCGCTGGGCGCGCGTACCCTGATGCCGGGCCAGGCGCTGGTGGTCGCCACCTGCGGCACCGCGACCACGGTCGATGGCGTATCAAGCGACGGAGACTTCGTCGGCGGGATGATCCTGCCGGGCCTGGGCCTGATGCTGTCCTCGCTCGCGCGCGGCACCGCCCAGCTGCCCGATACCAGCGCGCAGGAAAACGCACCGCCAACCTTTGCCGACAACACGCAGGACGCGATCCGCGCCGGCTGCGTGGCGGCCCAGGCCGGCGCCATCGAGCGCGCCTTTGCCGCCCTGCCGGCCGAGCTGTGCATCGTCTCCGGCGGCGCGGCGGGCCACGTGGCGCCGGCGCTGTCGGTGCCGTACCGGATGCTGGATAATATCGTGCTGGTCGGCCTGCATGCGGCCGCCATCGCCTCCACTACACCATAGGGAAACGCCGTGTTGAGATTCGTCTTCTGGTCGCTGCTGTTCCTGAACGCCGCCCTCTTCGTCTATGCCCAGAACTTCCTTGGTTCGAGCAAGGGCAGCGAGGAAGAACGCGCGCGCATCAAGCCCCAGCTCGAACCGGCCAGGCTGACGCTCTTGACCAGCGCGCAGGCCGAGGCGGCGAAGGCGGCGCCGGCGGCATCAAGCGCTCCGGAACCCGCTGCCAGCGCACCGGCCCAGGCCGCGCAGGAAGAGGCCCCGGCGGCACCGGCGGCGGCGGCCGCACCCGCCAGGCCACTGGCCTGCATCGACGTCGGCACCTTCAGCGCCGGCGAATCGAAACGCTTCGAATCGCGCCTGGCATCGCTGGAGCTGGGCGAACGCCAGTCGCGCCAGGCCGTGCAAGCCCAGGACGTGACCAGCTACCTGGTGAACATCCCGCCGCAGGCCAGCAAGGAAGCGGCCGACCGCAAAGCCGGCGAGCTGCGCGAGCTGGGCGTCACGAATTTCTTCATCATGTCGGGGGATTCACCCATGAAGTGGGCGATCTCGCTGGGTGTGTTCAAGACCGAGAGCGGCGCCCAGATCCTGCTGGCGCAGCTGAACAAGCAGGGCGTGCACAGCGCCCGCATCACACCGCGCGGACCGCAGGCGACGCGCTATACCTACCGCTTCCGCGATATCGAAGCGGCGCAGCGCGAGCGCATCGTGTCGGTGGCGGATGCGGTGTCGTCGGCGGAAGTGAAGAACTGCCGCTGAAGAACGTGAGAATCCACGTACTTTGAGCGCATGGCGTTGTTGTATCCTGCGTAGCATTTGTTCAACGACGGCTTTGCAAAGGAATCGACATGGGCGCCCGCGGTGCGGTGATTATGGGCTTCTTCGGTGCGGTGTTCGCTGCGCTGACAATGCACTTGCAATGGCAGCTTGACGCCGCGATGCTGGCTTTGCCTTTCATCGTCTTCCTGGCCATCGGCGCGGCTGCCATGCATACGCTGGGCCTGAAGGGAAATGGCATCGTCCTTACTGAGCGAACGAAAAAGGCGCTGATGTGGAGCAGCACCGGTGAGGGCATCGGCATCTTCCTCGCATCGAACGTCGTCACCAACCTGCATCGTCCGGACCTGCTTCTGCCAGCGATTGCCCTTGTCGTTGGTCTCCACTTTCTCCCGATCGCCTACGCTGCCTCGTTTCGCCCTTTTTATATGCTCGCCGCCTTCCTGCTGCTGTCCGCTGTCATCGGCTTTCTGGTGGCCGCGCCGGTCGGCGGCGAGGTTGCCGGCATTGCCGCCGCCCTGGGCCTGTGGTTCGCGTCCACCGCAGCCATCGTTCGTGAGCGGCAGGCGAAACGGGCGTCAGTGATGTGCAGTTAAGGCTCCACAGCTGAAGCCGAGCCGGTTCGGCAGTCTGCCTTCGGTTGCGCATTCAATCGGTCGGGGCAGCGGCGACTCGATTCGACCCGCAGGTCTTGTCGAATCCTGACCTGCTCATTCGTCGTCACCAGAAGCGCGCCACCCCGGCGCGTGTTCGATACCCTTCGACCATCACGGAGCAAACAATGAGCGACACCAAACCAAAAGGCCCGGCATCCTACTTTCCGCCGATCGAGCAGAAGTACGGCCAGCCGGTGAGTCATTGGCTGAACCTGCTGAAAGACCGGAGCGAACAGAGGCACATGCAGCTCGTCGAATGGCTCAAGAGCGAGCATGGCATGGGCCACGGGCACGCGAATGCCCTCGTGGCCCATCACATGAAAGGCGGCGGCGCCTAGGCCGCCTTCAGCTCAGCGGCGTACGACGATCGGCTTCAGACCCAGCGAAGAAGGCAGCGCACGCATGGCCTCCTGCGCCATCGCGCGGGTCTCGAACGGGCCGCTGTAGAGGCGGTTGACCGAACCCGAGCGCACCACTTCCAGCGCCTGCGAGACGCCGGACTTCTTCAGCATCTCGCCGATTTCTTCTGCCTTGCCTTCTCGGCCGTAGGCGCCCAGCTGCAGATAGAAACCCGATTTGACGGCGGCCGACCTGGCATCGGCATCGGGACGCGCCACCGCGGCGCTGTCCATCGCCACGCGGTCTTCCAGCATCAGCGCGGCGATTTCCGCCGGCGCCGGCGCGGCCTGCGCGGCCGAGGTGGCGGCGCGGCGCACGGTGGCGATGCGGGTCGGATCGTCCGGGAACAGGCGCTCGATCTCGACCTGGTGGCTGCCCTTGCCCAGCAGGCCGAGCTTGAGCGCGGCCGTGTACGAGACGTCGACGATGCGGTCGGAATGGAAGGGGCCGCGGTCGTTAATGCGGACCACCACCGATTTACCCGTTTCCAGGCTCGTGACACGGGCATAGGACGGGATCGGCAGCGTCGGGTGCGCGGCCGTCATCTTGTACATGTCGTAGGCTTCGCCCGACGAGGTGCGCTGGCCGTGGAACTTCACGCCGTACCAGCTGGCCACGCCGCGCTGGCTGAACGGCTCGTCGTTGATCAGTGGCGTGTAGGTCTGGCCGAATACCGCGTACGGCTTGTTGGCGAATTTGGCGTAGGGCTCGTATTTGACGAGCGCATCGGGCAGGTCGCGCAGGCCGGGCGGCGGATTGTCGCCGGGGCCGTCGTCCTGGTAGTAACCGCCGCGGCCGGAACCGGCGGCAGGCAGCTTCGGAAGCTTCGGGTCGATATCGCCGTGCCGTGTTGCCACCTTGTGCTTCCAGGGCAGCGGGATCAGGCTTTTGTGTTCGCCGGTTTCGGTGGTACCGCAGCCGGTCATCAGCGCAGCCGAGGCTATCGCGAAGACCGCTGGCAGAAACCGAACGGCCATCGCGTTCTCTTTCATGTCAGGTCTGCACCAGTTTGCGGTGTCTTTGAATACTCATCAATATACCACTGCAGAGCCCCAAAGTAATCAACGCGGTACCGCCATAGCTCATGAAAGGAAGCGGAACTCCGACCACAGGCAGGATCCCGCTGACCATACCCATGTTGATGAAACAATAAGTAAAGAACATCATCGAGACCGCGCCGGCCAGCAGGCGGGTGAACAGATTCGGGGCGTTTGCAGCGATCATCATGCTGCGCCCGATGAGCAGCAAATACAAGAACAGTAACACCAGGTTACCGATCAGGCCGAATTCTTCCGAGTACACCGAGAAGATGAAGTCGGTGGTACGCTCGGGGATGAATTCCAGGTAGGCCTGGGTACCCTTCAGGTAGCCCTTCCCGCTCACGCCGCCGGAACCGATCGCGATGGTCGACTGGATGATGTGGAAGCCCTTGCCCAGCGGGTCCGAGGTCGGGTCGATCAGCGTCATCACGCGGTCGCGCTGGTAGTCGTGCATCATCGACCAGGCCACCGGCAGGCCCGCGCAGCCGCTCAGGAACAGGGCCAGCAGGGCTTTCCACGACAGGCCTGCCAGGAAGATCACGTAGAAGCCGGATGCACCGACCAGCAGCGCAGTGCCGAGGTCGGGCTGCTTGGCGATCAGGGCAAAAGGAACCAGGAGCAGGATCGCCGCCACCACGAAGTTCTGCCACTTCATGAAGCCGGCGCGGGTCTGGAAGTACCAGGCCAGCATCAGCGGCGTGGCGATTTTCAGGATCTCGGAAGGCTGGATGTCGACACCCACGTGCAACCAGCGCCGCGCGCCCTTCTTGATGGTGCCGAACAGCGCCACCGCGACCAGCAGCGCCACGCCGAAGGTATAGATCGGCACGGCGAGCCGCAGCAGCATCTGCGGCGGGATGTTCGCCGCGATCCACATCACGGTGAAGGACAGGATGATGTTGCGCATCTGGCCTTCCATGCGGCCCGGGAAGTCGTGGCCGGCCGAACTCATGGTCAGGGTGCCGACCGAGAACAGCAGGAACAGGATCAGGGCCAGCGGACCGTCGAACACCAGCAGGTAGGGTTTCAGGCGCCGGCTCAGCGAGCGCCGTTCTGGGATATGTGCCGGCATCGCTTACTCCTTGTTGCCCGGGGTTTCGCCGCCCGGCGGCTTGGGCAGGCCGGCGTTCGGACCGAAGGACTCTTCGGGAATCGCCATGTCTTCCTTCTGCACCGCCGCACTCGGCACCGGCTTGGCCTTGTCGCCGGGACGCTTGCCCAGCAGGTAGTAGTCGAGCGCCTTGCGCACGATCGGCGCCGCGTAAGTGGCGCCGAAGCCGGCGTTCTCGACCACCAGCGCGATCGCGATCTTCGGCTTGTCGGCCGGGGCGAAGGCAGTGAACAGCGCGTTGTCGCGCAGGCGTTCCGGCGTCATGCTGTGGTTGTACTTGGCGCCCTTCAGGCCGACCACCTGCGCGGTGCCGGTCTTGCCGCCGACGACGTAGCCGGCGTTGCGGAAGGCCAGGAAACCGGTGCCGCTCTGATCGGTGGTCACGCCCACCATGGCGCGCTTGATGATGTCGATGTTTTCCTGCTTGAGCGGGATGCGGCCGGATTCCTTCGCCACCGTCAGCGTGCGCTGGCGGGTAGAGGCGTCTTCGAGGATCTTGACCAAGTGCGGCTTCATGATCACGCCGTTGTTCGCCAACGTCGACACCGCGTGCGCCAGCTGCAGCATGGTGTAGCTGTTGAAACCGTTGCCGATACTGATCGAGATGGTGTCGCCGCCGACCCACTTCTGCGCCGCGCGGTTCTTCTTGAAGCGCTCGCGCTTCCATTCCTGCGAAGGCAGCACGCCGCCCTTCTCGTGCTCGAGGTCGATGCCGGTCGGCGAACCGAAGCCGAACTGCTTCATGAAGCCGCTGATGGCGTCGATGCCCATCTCGTTGCCGAGCTGGTAGTAGTAGGTGTCGCAGGACATGACGATCGATCGGTACATGTCGATGTAGCCGTGGCCGCCGGGTTTGTCGTCGTTGAAGCGGTGCCCGCCCAGCATGAAGAAGCCGGCGTCGCTGATGCCCTGCTCCGGACGGCGCTTGCCGAGTTCGAGCGCGGCCAGCGCCATGAAGGGCTTGAAGGTCGAGCCGGGCGGATAGGTGCCCGACAGCGGGCGGTTCATCAGCGGCTTGTCGAGCGAAGTATTCAGCTCGTTCCAGCTCTGCGAATCGATGCCGTCGACGAACAGGTTGGGGTCGAAGCCGGGCCGCGACACATAGGCCAGCACGTCGCCGGTTTCCGGCTCGATCGCGACCAGCGCGCCGCGGAAGTCGCCGAAGGCTTCCTCGATCACCTTCTGCAGCTCGATGTCGATCGACAGGATCAGGTTCGTACCCGGCACCGGCGGGGTGCGCGACAGCGTGCGGATCGCGCGGCCGCCGGCCGAACGCTCGACTTCCTCGTAACCGGTCACGCCATGCAGCTGCTTCTCGTAGCTCTTCTCCAGGCCTTCCTTGCCGATGTGGTCGGTGCCGTTGTAGTTGGCAGCATCGTCGCCGGCTTCGATGACCTTGGCTTCGGCCTGGTTGATGCGGCCGATGTAGCCAAGCACGTGCGAGGCGATCTCGCCCAGCGGGTACTGGCGGAACAGGCGCGCCTGCACCTCGACACCCGGAAAGCGGAAGCGCTGCGCGGTGAAGCGCGCGACTTCGTCGTCGCTCAGGCGGGTGCGGATCGGCACGCTCGAGAAGTTCTTCGACTCTTCCAGCAATCGCTTGAAACGCTTCCTGTCCTTGGCTTCGATGGTGACCAGCTTGGACAGCTCGTCGATCACGGAATCGAGGTTCGCTTCCAGTTTCGAAGGCGTGATCTCGAGCGTGTAGGCCGAGTAGTTACTGGCCAGGACCACGCCGTTGCGGTCGAGGATCAGGCCGCGGTTGGGGACGATCGGCACCAGCGCGATGCGGTTGTCCTCGGCCTGGGCCATGTACTGGTTGTGCTTGACCACCTGCAGCCAGACGAAGCGGGCCACCAGCAGGCCGAAGCAGATGAAAACGAGCACCACCAGCGCCGACAGGCGCATGCGGAAGTGGTGGATCTCGCGATCGCTGTCTTTAATTTCGGTCATTCGACAAAATCAGATTGGGCGGGTGTGGTCTTTGTCCACCGCGCGGCGCTGCGGCGCCAGCAGCAGCCAGGTAACGGCAGGCCACAGGGCGACGGCGATCAGGCTCTCGATGAAGTGCAGCCAGCCCGGGAAGCGCCCGGTGACGGCAAAGCGCACCGCCACCTGGATCGCCTGCGTCATCAGCAGCAGCGGGAACACGTGGATCGCCTGGGTCACCAGCGGGAACCACAGTACGCGGCGGTGGATCATGATCGCCAGATAGGATAGCAGCGTATAGGCCAGCGCGTTCTCGCCGAGCAGCGTGGCGTCGTGCACGTCCATCAGCAGGCCCATCGAAAAGGCGATGCCGATGCCGACCTTGCGCGGCTGGTGAATACCCCAGAACACCAGCACCAGCGCGACGAAGTCCGGCGCGCCGATCCAGCGTCCCCAGGGCATCAGGTTGAGCATGAAGGCGCAGATCAGGCTGAACGCGATGAACAGCGGGCTGACCGGCAGCAGGATGTAATGCGGACGGGTCGGCATCAGACGCCCTCCCCGGTGCGTGCCGGCGCCAGCTGGCGCGCCGGCGTCGTTGCCGGCGGTGTCGTTGCCGGCGGCGTCGTGGCCGGCGGCGGCGTTACGCGGGCCGGCGCGGCGGGACGGTTCTGCGTGGCCGGTGCGCCGGCGGCAGGCGCCGTCGCGGCCGGTGTTGCGGCGCCCGCTGCAGCAGGCGCACCGGCAGTGGCAGCACCGCCGGTACCGGGAGCGGCCGGCGGCTGGGCCGGCGGCAGCGGCTGCGCGGGCAGCGGCGGCAGCGGGATCGGCTCCATCTTCGGCAGGTTGCGGCGCGAGGTCGTATTGCCGTTGGCTTTGGGCGCTTCCGCAGGCGGACGCGGTTGGGCCGGCTGGTCGGACATCACGATCAGCAGCTGGCGGTGGCGGTCGATGCCGGCCAGCGGCTGGCAGACCACGCGCCCGAAGGCGCCCTGGGCCACGCTCTCGACCTGGGTCACCTTGGCCACCGCCAGGCCGGCCGGGTACATGCCGTCCAGGCCGGAGGTGACCAGCACGTCGCCGACCACGATGTCGGCGTTCGGCGCGACGAAGCGCAGGTCCAGCTGGCCGGACTGGCCGCGGCCGTAGGCGACGCTGCGCAGGCCGTTCCTCAGCACCTGCACCGGAATCGCCTGCTCCTTGTCGGTCAGCAGGGTGACTTCGGAGGTGAACGGGAACACGCGCGTGACCTGGCCGACCACGCCGGCATTGTCGATCACGGGCAGGCCGAGCTTGACGCCGTTCTGCGAGCCGCGGTCGAGCACCACGCGGCGCGTGGCCGGGTCGCGGGCGTCGTACAGGATCTCGCTCATCATCGAGCGCACCGGCATGTGGTCGCGCGCATCCATCAGCTTGCGCAGGTGCCCGTTCTCGGCCGTCTGGAGCTGGGCCTGCTGCATGGCCTGAGCCATCGCCACTTGCTGGCTCTTGAGCTCACGGACTTCCTTCTGCAGCGCGGAAATCGAGGAGAAGTAGCTGCCCATGTTGCTCATCGCATCGCGCGGCATCAGGGCGACCATCTGGAAAGGATAAAGGACCGTCGCCGCGACCTGGCGCACCGAGGTGAGCGCATGAAACCGCGCGTCGACGACAAGCAGGGCAACCGAGATGAGCGCGAACACCGTCACCTTGACCCTGGCGGGAGCGCCTTGCTTGAAGAGCGGCGGAGGACTGTATTCCATGACTTCCAATCACTAACTTCAAACGCGGACCAGGCACGCGCAATCATGCGCGCGCCTGGTCCGCGTCATCAATGCTGCCGATTTACTCGTACGAGAAGATTGAACCCAGCTTGTCCATGCGCTCGAGCGCCATGCCCGAACCGCGCACCACGCAGGTCAGCGGATCTTCCGCGACCAGCACCGGCAGGCCGGTTTCTTCCATCAGCAGGCGGTCCAGGTCGCGCAGCAGCGCGCCGCCGCCGGTCAGCATCATGCCCTTCTCGGCGATGTCGGCGCCCAGTTCCGGCGGCGCCATCTCGAGCGCGTTCTTGACGGCGGAGACGATGTTGTTCAGCGGGTCGGTCAGGGCTTCCAGGATCTCGTTGCTGGAGATGGTGAAGGAACGCGGGATGCCTTCGGACAGGTTGCGGCCCTTGACTTCCATTTCCTTGACTTCGGAACCCGGGAAAGCCGAACCGATGGCCTTCTTGATCGACTCGGCGGTCTGTTCGCCGATCAGCATGCCGTAGTTGCGGCGGATGTAGTTGACGATGGCTTCGTCGAACTTGTCGCCGCCCACGCGCACCGAACCCTTGTAGACCATGCCGCCCAGCGAGATGATGCCGACTTCGGTGGTGCCGCCGCCGATGTCGACGACCATCGAACCGGTCGCTTCGGACACCGGCAGGCCGGCGCCGATCGCGGCCGCCATCGGCTCTTCGATCAGGTAGACCTGGCGGGCGCCGGCGCCCAGCGCCGATTCGCGGATCGCGCGGCGCTCGACCTGGGTCGAACCGCAGGGCACGCAGATGATGATGCGCGGCGACGGGCGCAGGAACTTCGAGTCGTGCACCATGCGGATGAACTGCTTCAGCATCTGCTCGGTGACGGTGAAGTCGGCGATCACGCCATCCTTCATCGGGCGGATCGCTTCGATGTTGCCAGGCACCTTGCCCAGCATCTGCTTCGCTTCCTTGCCGACCGCCTGGATCGTCTTCTTGCCGTTCGGGCCGCCTTCCTGGCGAATTGCGACGACCGAGGGTTCATCCAGCACGATGCCCTGGCCACGGACATAGATCAGGGTATTCGCGGTACCCAGGTCGATCGCCAGATCGTTCGAGAAAAGCTGCGTAACAAAACCAAACATGTGTGTCCTGATGCGCATCGATGTGCGCCTAAAGCGGACCTCGATTTATCGAGATCCCAAACATTAATCGGGGAATCCTCGCCGCGATTGATGAATCCGCACCGCGGGCTTTCATGCGCGGTCCGTCTGCTTTCGGCGCCGGAGAACGCATTAGCCCGCCATTCTACCTTATAATTTGCCGATTAAACGCTGAAAAACGGGTGGATTCGCCCCTATATCAGACTGCGAGTTCGACGGTATTAGCAAGCATTTATCAGCTTTAGCACGCCGTTAACCAAATTTCATTATTCGCACAACCATCTTTGAACGCGGTGTCAAGCCGCGCCTTACGCCATGTCCCTGACTCTCTCAGACGTAAAACGGATCGCCAACCTGGCCCAGCTCGATATGGACGAAGCCCACGCCGAGATCGCGCTGACCGAACTGAACGGCATTTTCGCCCTGGCCGAGCAGATGCAGGCGGTCGATACCACCGGCGTCGAGCCGCTGGCCCAGCCGCTGTCCGCCATCCTCGCGCTGCCGCTGCGCCTGCGCGAAGACGTGGTCTCGGAAGAAGACCGCCGCGCCGACTACCAGGCGCCTGCGCCCAAGGCCCAGGACGGCCTGTACCTGGTCCCGAAAGTCATCGAATAAACTGGGCATCGAATAACCTACTGCGCGTTGCATTTCCGGTTTGCGATGCTCGCTGTACATTCGTACAGCTGCGCTTCTCGACCGAAACTGCCGCCGCTCGCTACGGTTCTTCGAAGCCCATCTGGGGATTAAATTATGCACAACAAAACAATTAAAGAACTTTCGACGCTCCTGCATTCGAAACAGATTTCGTCGACCGAGCTGACCCGGCACTACCTCGACCGCATCGCGGCAAGCCAGCACAACGCCTTCCTGCACGTGGATGCCGAGCTGTCGCTGGCCCAGGCGAAGGCGGCCGATGCACGCTTCGCGGAAGGTTCGGCGGGCCCGCTGACCGGCATCCCGATCGCGCACAAGGATATCTTCGTCACCAAGGGCTGGCGCTCGACCGCCGCCTCGAAAATGTTGGGCAATTACGTCAGCCCGTTCGACGCGACCGTGGTCACGAAGTTCGGCGATGCCGGCATGGTGACGCTCGGTAAGCTCAACTGCGACGAGTTCGCGATGGGTTCGGCCAACGAGAACTCGGCCTTCGGCGCTGTGCAGAATCCGTGGGACACGCTGGCTGTGCCAGGCGGCTCCTCGGGCGGTTCGGCCGCCGCGATCGCCGCGCGCCTGGCGCCAGCCGCGACCGGCACCGACACCGGCGGCTCGATCCGCCAGCCGGCCGCCTTCTGCGGCATCACCGGCATCAAGCCGACCTACGGCCGCGTGTCGCGCTTCGGCATGATCGCCTTCGCCTCCTCGCTCGACCAGGGCGGCCCGATGGCCCGCACCGCCGAGGATTGCGCGCTGCTGCTGAACGAGATGGTCGGCTTCGACGAGCGCGATTCGACCAGCCTCACCGCCGAACAGGGCAACGCCCGCGAAGATTTTACGCGCGAGCTCAATCAACCGCTGACCGGCCTGCGTATCGGCGTGCCGAAAGAGTACTTCGGCGAAGGCCTGGCCGCCGACGTCGAGCAGGCCGTGCGCGCTGCGCTCGACCAGTTCGTGAAACTTGGCGCCACCCTGGTCGAGATCTCGCTGCCGAAAACCTCGCTGTCGATTCCGGTCTACTACATCATCGCGCCTGCCGAGGCCTCGTCCAACCTGTCGCGCTTCGACGGCGTCCGCTACGGCTACCGCACGCCGGAGTACAAGGACCTGCAGGACATGTACAAGAAAACGCGTGCGGAAGGCTTCGGCAAGGAAGTCCAGCGCCGCATCATGGTCGGCACCTACGTGCTGTGCCACGGCTACTACGACGCCTACTATGTGCAGGCGCAGAAGATCCGCCGCCTAATCGCGGACGACTTCCAGGCCGCCTTCAAGGACAAGTGCGACGTCATCATGGGCCCGGTGGCCCCGACCGTGGCCTGGGACCAGGGCTCGAAATCGAACGACCCGGTCGCCAACTACCTGGCCGACATCTTCACGCTGTCGACCAGCCTGGCGGGCCTGCCCGGCATGTCGATCCCGGTCGGTTTCGGCCAGGGAGAGAAGAACGGCAAGCGCCCGGTCGGCCTGCAGATCATCGGTAACTATTTTGCCGAAGCCAAACTGCTGAACATCGCGCACCAGTACCAGCAAGCCACGGACTGGCACACCCGCACACCTGACGGCGTCTAAGGAGAAAAGAACATGCAATGGGAAGTCGTCATCGGTCTCGAGAACCACGTCCAGCTCACGACCAATTCGAAAATCTTCAGCGGCAGCTCGATCCAGTTCGGCGCCGAGCCCAACACCCAGGCCAGCCCGGTCGACCTGGCGCTGCCGGGCGTGCTGCCGGTGCTGAACCGGGGCGCGGTGGAACGCGCGATCCGCTTCGGCCTGGCGGTCGGCGCCAAGATCGCGCCGCGCTCGGTGTTCGCGCGCAAGAACTACTTCTACCCCGACCTGCCGAAGGGCTACCAGATCAGCCAGTTCGAGGACCCGGTAGTCCAGGGCGGCACCCTCACCTTCCCTTACGAGAAGGACGGCAAGATGGTCACCAGCACCATCAACCTGACCCGGGCCCACCTGGAAGAGGATGCCGGTAAATCGCTGCACGAAGACTATGCCGGCATGAGCGGCATCGACCTGAACCGCGCCGGCACGCCGCTGCTGGAGATCGTCTCCGAGCCGGAAATGCGCAGTGCGAACGAGGCGGTGGCGTATGCGAAAGCCCTGCACTCGCTGGTGATGTGGCTCGGCGTCTGCGACGGCAACATGCAGGAAGGCTCCTTCCGCTGCGACGTCAACGTCTCTGTGCGCCCGGTCGGCCAGAAGGAATTCGGTACCCGCTGCGAGATCAAGAACCTGAACTCCTTCCGCTTCATGGAAGAGGCGATCCACTACGAAGTGCGGCGCCAGATCGAGCTGATCGAAGACGGCGGCAAGGTGATCCAGGCGACCCGTCTGTGGGACCCGGACAAGAAGGAAACGCGTTCGATGCGCACCAAGGAAGACGCGCAGGACTACCGCTACTTCCCGGACCCGGACCTGCCGCCGCTGGTCATCGCGCAGGACTGGATCGAGCGCGTGAAAGCCGACATGCCGGAGCTGCCGGGCGCGATGCGCGAGCGCTTCATCAACGATTACGGCCTGCCGGAATACGATGCGCTGATCCTGACCTCGTCGCAGGCGATGGCCACCTATTACGAAGCCGTGGTCGCCAAGGCCGGCAAGGAGAACGCCAAGGCCGCCGCCAACTGGATGATGGGCGACGTCTCGTCGGCCCTGAACCGCGCCGATCTCGACATCGTCGCTTCGCCGGTCGAGGCTTCGCAACTGGCTGTGCTCCTGAAGCGCATCGCCGACGGCACGATCTCGAACAACGCCGCCAAGAAGGTGTTCAGCCTGATGTGGGAAGCCGGTTCGGAAGACGAGCACCTGGCCGACGTCATCATCGAGCGCGAAGGCCTGAAGCAGATTTCGGACACCGGCGCGATCGAAGCGATCGTCGACGAAGTCCTGGCCAACAATGCGAAATCGGTCGAGCAGTACCGCGCCGGCAAGGAAGCGGCGATCAACGCGCTGATCGGCCAGTGCATGAAGGCGTCCAAGGGCAAGGCCAATCCGGCCCAGGTGACCGAGCTGCTGAAGAAGAAGCTGGCTGGCTGATGCGTGCATTGAACTAAAATTTTGCCAGTTGTAAAAAAACCGGGAGCTGTGCATGCAGCATCCCGGTTTTTTTATGCGCCATCCAATAAAACGAGTGCCTGCGCACGCGCCGCACTGCGCAGCGAACGCTGCAAGGCCGCATCGTCGGTGGTGCGCGCCAATACCATCCCGCCCACGCACAGCGACACGATGGCCTGGGCACGCTGCTCGCCGTCCGGTGCGCCCGCCAGCGCCGCCGCATACACCGCGGTCAGGTTGCGGATCAGCTGCGTATAGGCCTTCTGCGGCGACAGCCCGGCGCGCGCCACGTCGCCCGGCAGCGCGTACAGGGGGCAATGGTGGTCGGCGTTGTCGAACACCTCGTCGCACAGGTAGACGTCGAGCAGCATGCGCGCCAGCTCGCCGGGCGCGGGCGGCGGTTTGTCCCTGAAGTCCGGCCGGAACGGATTGCAGCTGCTGAAGCTGGCCACGGCCGCCGCATACAGCTCGTCCTTGCTGCCGAAGTGGTGGTAAAAGCCGCCGCGCGTCAGGCCGGCGTCCAGCATGATGCGGTCGATCGATACCTGTTCGAAGCCGTGGCGGTTGAATAGCCGGCGCGCCGCGTGGACGATGCGTTCTCGCGTCTGCGCCTTGTGCTCGCTGCTGTAGGGCATGGCATTTCCCCCAAATCGATTCGCAAATTATGTTCTTGAACATATTATGCGCCAGCGTATTCTCCGCGACATCACATGACAAGGAGACGACGCAATGCTTACCCTGACCACTTTCCGCAGCGTGCCCGAGTTCGCCATCGGCTATGTGCGCGACCTGCGCGTGCGCTGGGCGCTGGAAGAAGCCAGCCTGCCCTACACGGTGCGGGCCATCGAGTTCCAGGAAGCGGCCACGCCCGCCTACCGCAAAGAGCAGCCGTTCAGCCAGATCCCCCTGCTGCACGACGACGGCCTGAGCCTGTTCGAAAGCGGCGCCATCCTGCTGCACCTGGGCGAACGCAGACCGGCCCTGTTACCGCCGGACGCGGACGAACGGGCGCGCGTGACGATGTGGATGTTCGCGGCGATGAACTCGGTCGAGCCCTACGTGGCGAACCTGGTGAACCTGCTCGTGTTCTGCGCGGACGAGCCCTGGGCCGCGGGCGCCCGGCCACCGGCGGAAGCGATGGCCGACAAGCGCCTGCGCGACCTCGACGACTGGCTCGAAGGCCGGGAATGGCTGGCCGAGGGTTTCAGCGCAGCCGACATCCTGATGACGAGCGTGCTGCGCCTGCTGGACAAGATGGAGATGGTGGAACGCTACCCGAACGTGACGGCTTACCGCGAGCGCTGCATGGCCCGCCCTGCCTTCAAAAAGGCGCTGGCGGACCAGGTGGCGCACTTCAGGCAGCTGCCGGCTGCAGCCTGACGGCTGGCCGGCTCAGGGGTGGCCGATCCTGGCTACGCGCATCATGCAGGTATAGTCGGCCAGGGGCATGAGGCCCAGCGCGCGCCGGTTGGCTTCGACTTCGCGCAGGCTGGCTTCGTCGGGCAGGCCGAAGTATTCGCGGCCCATCTCCTCGGGCGGGAACTGGGTGCCGTAGCGTTGCGGCTTGCCCTGGGCTTTCAGCACGCGGTCGGTGAAGCGCGCCAGGTCGTCGCCACTCAGTTCGCCGTCCTTGAAGCGCTGCTCCAGTACCGGCAGCAGCGCGGCCTGGAACTGCGGGTCCGTATCCATGTGTTGCATCAGCAGCCAGGCACGGTTCACGCCTTCTTCGCCGACCTGGGCCGCGGTCGGAAAGCCCTTGCCGGCCACCAGTTCGCGTAGCCAGCGCAGGTTGTCCTTGTCGCTCAGCACGACGGCGCGCTGCCGGTGCCGGTCCGATAGCCTGTCCATCCAGGCCCGCCGCGCTTCCTGATCGCGCGTGAAGCGCTCGTCCAGTTCGGCGCGCAGCGCCGGGTCGCTCAGCGTGCGCGCGGCGTCGCGCCGCAGCATGGCTTCGTGTTCCTGCTCCGGATGGGCTTTACGCCAGGCCGTGACGCCCGCACAGGGATAAGGCGGCTTGCCGCCTTCCTCGGCGCCCGCTGCCGGCAGCGCAAACGCAGCGCACAGCAGCGCCGCCGTCACGACGCCGCGGGCGCGTCTCATTCCGCCACGCCGTACTGCGCGCGATACGCCGCCACCGCATCCTTGTGCTGGGCCATCGCCGGATCCGCGGACAGATAGGCAAACAGGTCGGCCAGGTTGGCGATCGAGATCACCGGGATGCCGTAGGTCTGGCTGACTTCCTGCACCGCCGACAGCGGCGACAGCACGCCATCCTTGCCACCGCGCTCCATGCGGTCCAGCGCGATCAGCACGGCGGCCGGTTCGGCGCCGGCGGCGCGGATCATCTGCACCGATTCGCGCACCGAAGTGCCGGCCGAGATCACGTCGTCGATGATCACGACCTTGCCCTTGAGCCCCGCGCCGACGATGGTGCCGCCTTCGCCATGGTCCTTGGCTTCCTTGCGGTTGTAGGCGAACGAGGTGTCGCGGCCCTTCGCCGCCAGCGCCACCGCGGTGGCGGACGCCAGCGTGATGCCCTTGTAAGCCGGGCCGAACAGCATGTCGAATTCGATGCCCGAGTCGAGCAGGGTCTGGGCGTAGAACTGGGCCAGCTTGCCCAGCGTGGCGCCGTCGTGGAACAGGCCGGCGTTGAAGAAATACGGCGAATTACGGCCGGCCTTGGTGACGAACTGACCGAACTTCAACACTTCGGCCTCGACGGAAAACGCAATGAACTGCTGGCGCAGATTGTCCACGACTTACCCCTGATCTAATCTGTAAAGGCGCTATTTTAACCGTGAGATGCGCTGGCAGATGCGCCGGGGCCGGAGGCCACCAGTTCCACCACCAGGTCCGGGTTGACCGGCTTGACCAGGTGCCGCTCGAAGCCGGCCTGGCCGCTCCTGGCCTTGTCGGCTTCCTGGCCGTAGCCGGTCAGCGCCACCAGGCGGCATGGATGGCCGTCCAGCAGCGTGCGCATGCGGCGCGCCAGCTCGTAGCCGTCGAGGACCGGCAGGCCGATGTCGAGCACCGCCAGGTCGGGACGGAAGGCGCGCACCGCCGCCAGCGCCGCGATCGGTTCGTGGAAGACCCGCACCTCGTGGCCATGGGCGCTCAGCAGGCGCGCCAGGGTCTCGGCGCCGTCGACGTTGTCGTCGACCAGCATGATGCGGCGCCGTGCAGCGCTCGGTGCGGCCTGCGGTAGCGCCGGGACGTCTTGCGCGGTGGCGCCCGGGGTCAGCAGCGGCAGCAGGACCACGAATTCGCTGCCGCGGCCCTTACCCTCGCTCCTCGCCTCGACGCGGCCGCCGTGCAGCTCGACGATGTTCTTCACCAGCGACAGGCCGATGCCCAGGCCGCCCTCGGCGCGGTCGATGCTGCGCTTCCCCTGGAAGAACAGGTCGAACACCTGGGCGCGCAGTTCCGGCGCCATGCCGACGCCGTCATCCGTGACGCTGATACGCAGCCAGTCCTCATTTTCCCGCCCCGCGCGCAGGCGCACGTGGCCGCCGGGTTCCGTGTAGCGCGCCGCATTCGTCAGCAGGTTCGAGACCACCTGCGCCAGCCGCACCGGATCGCCTTCCCAGGTCAGGCCGGGTTCGATATCGACGTCGAAACGGTGATGGCGCTTCTCCAGCAGCAGGCTGGCCATTTCGATCGCCTTGTCGAGCGGCTGGGCGATGTCGACGCGTTCGAACTTCAGGTCGATCTTGCCGCGCGTGACCTTCGAAATGTCCATCAGGTCGTCGACCAGGCGCACCAGGTGGCCGACCTGGCGCTCGATGATCTCGCGTTCGCGCAGCGCGCCTTCTTCGCCGCGCAGGCGCATCAGCTGCAGCGAGGTGACGATCGGCGACAGCGGATTGCGCAGCTCGTGGCCGAGCATGGCCAGGAACTCGTCCTTGGCCTGGTTGGCGGCCGTGAGTTCGGCCAGCAGTTCGGCGCGCTCGGCGTGGCTGCGCTCGATCTGCTGGCGGCTGCGCACATGGTCGGTGACGTCGACCGCCACCAGCATCACGCCCTGCTCTTCCCCGTCGATCGCGGCCAGCGGTTCGAGGCTGAACTTGAGGAAGCGTTCGCGCGGCTGGCCGTCGGCGTCGTTCAGCACGATGCGCAGCTCTTCCGCGCGGGCCATCAGCCGGCTGCGGTAAACCTGTTCGAGCAGGTGCTGGGGTTCGCTTTCGCGCAGTTCCGGGAAGGCGTCGAGGAAGCGTTTGCCTTCCAGATTGCTGCGGCCGACCAGTTCGCAATAGCTGCGGTTCGCCAGGCGGAACACGAAGTCCGGACCGCTCAGCAGGGCCGCCGCCACCGGCGCGTTGAGCAGCATGCGGTCGCGCTGGGCCAACGCCATGTCGCGCTCGTGCCGTTCGGTGGCGTCGCGCGTGAAGCAGCGGGTGTAGCGCAGTTCGCCGTTCTCGAAGTGGGCGTTCGAGTGGATCACCACATGTTTGATCGAACCGTCCTTGCAGCGCAGGCGGGCCGGCTGGTCGTACAGGGTTTCTCCTTGCGAGAGGCGGCACAGGATGTCGCCGATCACCGGTTCGTCCACATGGAATTCGGCGATGTTGTGGCCGACGTATTCTTCCCAGCGGTAGCCGAGCATCTGCAGCTCGGCCTTGTTGGCCCACAGGATGGTGCCGTCGGCGCCGACCCGGTGCAGGCCCTCGGCCGCGTTCTCGACGAAGTCGCTGAACTCGCGCTCGTTCTGGCGCAGGACAGCCTCGGTCGCCTTGCGGCGCGCGACCTCGGCTTCGAGCGCATGCACTTTCTGCTGCATGCGCGCCAGTTCGAGGGCGGTATCGTCGGCCGGCAGCGCCATCGCGACGTCGGCGCAGGCGTGGTCGTGCGCCGCGCACACCTGCTGGAAAGCGTTTTTCAACTGGGCCGTCGGGAACAGGCTCCAGGGGTAGGCGCAGAACAGCGAAAAGGCCAGCCGGTCGGTCAGCTCGTTCCACATCCGTTCCAGCTGCAGCGCGGCGTCGTACTGGCCGCGCGCGCACAGCAGCGCTACCATTTCGCCGAAAGCGTGCACGCGGACGCCGCCGGCGCAGGCCGCGGCCACGGCACTGCCGACCACCTCGTCGAAGCGCCGGCGGTCCGGCCAGCCGTCCACCATGAAGGACGCCAGCGTGGCCGCGGCATCCAGCCAGACGATGTGCGCGGGTGGCACGCTGCGGCTCTGCGCGTGCGCGAGCGCCTCGATGCGGCCTTGCAGCGCATTGCGGTGGTCCAGGGTGGCGATCACGATGGCCTTGCCGCGGGCATGCAGGGCTTGGTCGACGAAAGCGGCAACCTCGTCGAGCAGCATGGTGTCGTTATCGTAGAAGCGGACGAAATGTCCTGTGTTGCCGGATTTACCAGACAAGATATCGTCGGTCTTGGTGAGCACGTGAACTCCGGTGCATGCATGAGCCGGGAAGTTTAACATGCCGAAACAAAACGTTTAACAATCGCGGCGATAAGCGTAGTCATCCGTACACAGTTACCAGAAAGCAATCCGAAAACGCGTTAAACTCTCGTTTTGGCGATGCCCGCCCTGCCCTTTTTCTCTCGACCATGCCACGAATTATCTCCGCGAACCTGAACGGCATCCGTTCCGCCCACAAGAAGGGCTTCTTCAACTGGATAGCGACCCAGAACGCCGACTTCATCTGCGTGCAGGAGCTGAAAGCCCAGCACGCCGACATGACCGAGGAATTCCTCGCGCCGCACGGCTACCACGGCCATTTCCACTACGCCGAAAAGAAGGGTTATTCCGGCACCGGCGTCTACAGCCGCACCAAGCCGGACGCTGCGAAGATCGGCTTCGGCTGCCTCGAATTCGACAACGAGGGCCGCTACACGCGCGTCGATTGCGGCGACCTGACCGTGATCTCGGTGTACTGCCCGTCCGGCTCGTCCTCGCCCGAGCGCCAGGAAGCCAAGTTCCGCTTCATGGAGGTGTTCCTGCCGCACCTGCAGGAACTGAAGGCCGAGGGCCGCGAAGTCGTCATCTGCGGCGACTGGAACATCGCGCACAAGGAAATCGACCTGAAGAACTGGAAGAACAACCAGAAGAATTCCGGCTTCCTGCCGGAAGAGCGCGCCTGGATGACGCGCCTGTTCGACGAACTCGGCCTGGTGGACGTGCACCGCGTGGTCGCGCCCGATGCCGCCGATTACACCTGGTGGAGCAACCGCGGCCAGGCCTGGGCCAAGAACGTGGGCTGGCGTATCGACTACCACGTCGCCACCCCGGGCATCGCCAACAAGGCGCATGCGGTCTCGGTCTACAAGGACGAACGCTTCTCGGACCACGCCCCGCTCATCATCGATTACGCCCTGTAATCGTTTCCTCCTGCCGGAAGACGCCCCCTGCCATGGGGGATTTGTTCTATTTCCTGTCGTAAAAACATCATTTGGCGCCATTTCCGGCAATGGAAGGCGCCTTTTGTTGTTATGATCTGTTCGCTAAGCTTGCCTGGCGGAATGTTTTATTTCCGTCAACTACTTTACACGCCGCCGCGCGAACGACCATGACCATGACGAACCCCACGCCGATCCTCCAGTCCGCCACCCCGACCGTCACCGCGGAGGGCATGCGCATCGAGCTCGTGTTCGACACCGCGATGGCGGCCGGCAGCGGCACGATCACCATCACCGATGGCGCGGTCCAGACCGTGATCGACCGCGCCACCGGGCAGCCGGCGATGCGCGTGGTGGGCGCTACCGATACCCACACGCTCCCGGCAAGCAACGTCGTGGTCGACGGCGCCCGCGTGACGCTGAACGTGGCAGGCTTGCTGCCCGACCACACCTACAGCATCGTGATGGGCAGCGGCGTGCTGGTCTCGACCGCCAACGTCGCCTTCGGCGGCCTGCGCTCCACCTCGCAGGCGCAGTTCACCACCGGCCCGGCGCCGGACGCCGAAGCCCCGGCGCTGGTCTCGCACACCATCGATGGAAGCCTGCTGAAGGCCGGCGCCAGCCTGCAGGTCACGCTGGTGTTTTCGGAACCGGTAAAGGGGCTGACGGCCGACGCCTTGAACGCGCCGAACGCCACGGTCAAGGCGCTGGTCCCGGTCGGCGACGGCCGTTCCTGGCTGGCGACCCTGGTCCCCGCCGGCGCGGCGGAACAGGCGAGCAACGTCCTCACCATCGACATGAGCAAGGTCCGCGACGACGCCGGCAATGCCGGCAAGGGCATCAGCAACGTGGCCAGCTATTCCGTCGACACCAGGGGGCCGTCCGCTACGATCACGCTGGACGGTACCGACCTCACATCCGGCCATGACACGATGGCGGCGACGGTCAGCTTCTCGGAAGCGGTCAAGGGACTGGACGCGGCGGCGCTGAAGGCCGGGCATGCGAGCATTACCAACATCAGCGGCAGCGAAGACGGCAAGACCTGGAGGGTCACGCTGAAAGCCGACGCCGCCATCACCGCCACCGGCAACGTGCTCGATCTCGACCTCGGCAAGGTGCTTGATGCCGCCGGCAATGTCGGCAGCGGCACGGCCAGCTCGGAACTCTATGCGGTCGATACTCAGGGCCCGCTCGGCGCCTCGATCGCCCTCGACGGCAGCCTGCTCAAGAACGGCGGCACGCTCAAGGTCACCTTTACCTTCTCGGAAGCGATCAAGGCGCTCCCTGGCAGCGCGATCACCGCGCCGCACGCCACCGTCAGCGGCCTGGCAAGCGCCGACGGCGGCCGCACCTGGACCGGCACCCTCACCGCCAGCGATCCGAATACCTCGAGCGGCAACACGCTCAGCGTCGACATGAGCAAGCTGCAGGACCTGAAGGGCAATGCCGGCAGCGGCAGCTTCGTGTCCGGCGCAAGCTATGCGATCGACACCGTCGGCCCGGCGCTCAGCGACCTGCAGATGAACGGCACGGTGGTGTCGGCGAACGAAGGCGTCGAAGTCGTCCTCCGGTTCACCGAAAAGGTGAGCCTGGGCCTCGATGCGATCAGCGCGCCGAACGCGTCCCCGCTCGGCCTCAGTAGCAGCGACGGCGGCCTGACCTGGAAGACCATCCTGCGCCCCGGCGCGGGCGCGCTCGAAGCCGGCGGCAACCAGTTCTCGATCGATATGAGCAAGGTGCACGACGTGGCCGGCAACGCGGGCAGCGGCAGCGTGAATGCCGCCACGACCTACGACGTCGACACCAAAGGCCCGACCGCGACCCTCAGCCTGGACAGCGCGGACCTCAGGTACGGCCATGGCATCGGGGTGACGATCCAGCTCTCCGATGTCGTCAGCAACGGCGAACTCGAAAACGCCCTGTCGCACCCGAACGCCATCATCGAGAACCTGACGCGCACCGAAGACGGCGGAGGCCTGGTCTGGACCGCGACCCTGCAATCGGCCGGCAGCGGCGTCGCCGACGTGAATGCCCTTACGCTCGACCTGGGCAAGCTCCGCGATGCGCATGGCAACATCGGCAGCGGCACCGTCACGTCGAGCAACTACAAGGCCGACAACACGGTGCAGACCTGGGTCGACGCCGGCATCCACACCAAGGACGACACGGGTCTCTACGACGACGACAACGTCACCAGCGACAACACCCAGACGATCAGCGGCACCCTGTCCCAGGACCTGAAGCCGAACCAGCACATCCACCTGACGATCGACGGCGCGACGAAGCTCGAGGCCGACCTCTTTGCCAACAGCCGCATGTGGAAATACGGCGGCAACGAACTGTATCTGGCGGACGGCGTCTACACGATCACGGCGCAGGTCATCGACGAGGCCGGCCATGCCAGCGCCGCGACCACCGAACAAGTCACCATCGACACCATCGGCCCCACGATGCTGACCGCACCCGCCGGCTCGGGCAGCGCCGCCGATGCGCTGGTCTTCAGCTTCGACGAAGCGATGTACCTGCTCGACAACGAAGGCGCCTCCATCTTCTTCAGGGACAGCGACGGCAAGGAAACCGCAGCCTGGATCTACGGCAGCGATTTTTCGGCCGACCGCAAGACCATCGTGATTCCCGCTTCCCGCCACCACCTGGAGACCGGCAGGGATTACACGATCCAACTGTCGTCCTACCTGACCGACCTGGCCGGCAATTCGATCAAGAATGCGGACCCGATCCACTTCCGCACCACGGGCGCGGACAGCACGCCGCCGCATGCGCTGTCGGCCGCTTCGGTGACGCCGGCCGGCATGTACGGCATCGGCGCCGCGATCGAGATCGCGGTCACCTTCAACGAATCGGTCAAGCGGGCCGGCAGCGACACGCCAAGCCTGCGCCTGAACAACGGCGGCGTGGCCACCTGGGACCACGTCAGCGCCGACGGCCGCATCGCCTATTTCAAGTACATCGTCGGCGCCAACGGCGAGAGCGATACCTACGGGTCCGAATCGATCAACCTGGTCGACAACAAGGACCTCGTCGGCCACGTGAGCGACCTCGCCGGCAACCTGCTCGACCAGGCCCACATCAACTATTCGAGCCTCGACATTCCCTGGGCCGACGGCTATGGCCACCATGATGCGGGCGGCACCATCCAGGTCGACGCCCACGCCAGCCCGGCGCCGGGCACGCCCGTACTGGCGAACGATACCGGCATCGCCGGCGACAACATCAGCAGCCTGCCGGTGTTCCGGGGCAGCGGCACCGCCAGCTTCGCGAACATCAAGCTGTTCGACAATGGCACGCTGCTCGGCAGCGCCGTCAGCAATGCCGATGGCGTCTGGGTCATCGACAAGGCGCCGCTGGGCGACGGCACGCACCAGATGGCGGACGGCCTGCACACGCTGACCGTGCGCCAGTACGACGGCTTCGGCAACGAAAGCCCGCTGTCGAACGCCCTGAGCTTTACCCTGGATACGGTGGCGCCGAACAAGGCCGGCGCACCGGTGCTGGCCATCGCCAGCGACAGCGGGGCCTCAAGCCACGACGGCCTGACCAGGGTCGATACGCCGACCCTGAGCGGCGTGGCGGCGGAAGCAGGCGGCACCATCGAACTCTACGTTAACGACGGCGCGACGCCGCTGGCGAGTACGGACGTCGGCGCCGGCGGCGCCTGGTCGCTGACCGTGCCGGGCGCGGCCGCCCTCGCCGAGGGCGTCAACAACCTGAGCGTCAGACAGGTCGACGCCGCCGGCAACCGCGGCGCCGCCTCGAACGCGCTGGCGATCACGGTCGACAAATCGCCGCCGGCCGCTCCCGGCAAACCGGTGCTGGACGCCGCCAGCGACACCGGCAAGTTCGACAACGACGGCATCACCAACGACAACACCCCAACCATCAGGGGCAGCGTTGCCGAAGCCGGCGGCACGGTCCAGATCTACGAGGGCGAAACCCTGCTTGGCACTGCCGAGGTCAACGCCGACAGGACCTGGTCGTTCACGATCGGCAGCCAGAGCGGCTACCTCGCCACGCTGAGCGACGCCGCCCACAGCCTGAGCGTCAGGCAGGTCGATGCGGCCGGCAACGTCAGCAATGCCTCGTCGGCCCTGAGCGTGACCGTCGACACCGTCGCGCCGACACTGCGCCAGAAGGACAGCGGCGTGGACGGCCTCACCCACAAGGGACGGATCAGTCTCGAATTCACTGAAAAGATCGTGTTCGGCAGCGGCGGCGAAATCGACGTCATCGACACCATCCTCCACAACAAGCACTCGCAGCACCTTTGGAATGCGATGACGAACTGGGAGATCGAGGACGGCAAATTCGGCAAGGAAAACACGCTGGAACTGAACGTCGGTTTGCTGAACCAGCTTTTCAAGCTGCACATCGATCTGAGCGCGAGCACCCTCCAGGACCTGGCCGGCAATATCGTCATCGTCGGCAGCAGCGACCTGGACTTCGATGTCGGCCTGTTCCCGTCCTGATCAGGCGGGCCAGTCCAGCGCCCGTCCGCTTTCGAAGCGGCGGGCTTCCCCGGTGAGCGGGTCCTCGAAGGCGATGCTGCGCGCCAGCAGCTGCAGCGGCTTCGAGAAATCGTCGCCCTTGCAGGGCAGCGCCACCGGATAGAAGGCGTCGTTCAGGATCGGCACGCCCAGCGACGCCATGTGCAGGCGCAGCTGGTGCTTGCGGCCCGTGTGCGGATGCAGGCGGTAGCGCGCCAGCTCCCCGCGACGCTCCGCCAGTTCGACCAAGGTCTCCGAATTCGGCTCGCCCTCCTCTTCCTTCATCACGAAGAATTTTTCGCCGTCGACCATGCGGCTGCGGTAGGTGAAGGGGAAGTCCCGGTTCTCCAGCACCGGCGCCAGCGCCTCGTAGGTCTTGCGGATCGTCCGCTTCTGGAACATCGACTGGTAGGTGCCGCGGGTATCGATGTTGTGCGAGAAGATCACGACGCCGGCCGTCTCGCGGTCGAGCCGGTGGATCGGCGTCAGGTGCGGCAGCGCCAGTTTGCGCTTCAGGCGCACCAGCAGGGTCTCGCGCAGAAAGCGCCCGGTCGGGATCATCGGCAGGAAGTGCGGCTTGTCGACCACCAGCAGGTGCTGGTCCTGGAAGATGATCGCTTCCTCGAACGGGATCGGGGTTTCCTCTTCCAGCTCGCGGTAGTACCAGATGCGCATGCCCTGGCGCACGTGGCTGTCGGGGCGCAGGCGTTCGCCCTTCGCATCGACCACGTCGCCGCGCGCCAGGCGCTCGGCCCAGGGCGGGCCGCCGACCTCGCCGAAACGCTCTTCCAGGAAGGCCAGCATGCCCCCCGGACGCGTCTCGGTGATCCACAGATAGCTCGGCGCGACGCCGTCGCGCACCGGCAGCGGGACGTGGGCGTTGGCTTCGGCCTGGTGGCCTTTTCTAACGAACCGCGACATTCGAACGGTAGGGCGGCAGGCGGTCCACCGAGGTGTTCCTGCTGCGCGCGTACAGCGGCAGCAGGACGTTCATGTGGTTCTGGATCTGCTCGATGCGGTGCTCGCCGCCGGGGTGGGTCGACAGCAGTTCGATCGGGGCGCTCTGGTTCAGCGCGGCCATCTTCCGCCACAGAGCGATGCCGGCGCGCGGGTCGTAGCCTGCGCGGGCCGAGATGTCGAGGCCGACCAGGTCGGCTTCGCGTTCTTCGTCGCGCGAGAATTTCAGCACGACTACCTGACCCAGTCCGTTGGCGATGCCGCGCACGTCGTAGCCTGTCCAGGCCGACAAGAGCGCACCGCCGAGCTGGGACGCAAGGCCGGTCGCCGTGGCCTTGGTCTGGCGGTCGCGCCCATGCTCGCGCAGCGCGTGCGCGATTTCGTGCCCCATCACGGCCGCGATCTCGTCGTCGGTGAGCTTGAGCTTGTCGATGATGCCCGTAAAAAAGCCGATGCGTCCACCCGGCATGCAGAAGGCGTTCACCTGATCCGATTTCACCAGGTTGACCTGCCATTTCCACTGCTGGGCATCCTGGTTCCAGCGCGCAGTGTGCGGAATGATGCGCTGGGCGATGGCGCGCAGGCGCTTGACCTGCGGGTCATTGGGCGATACCAGGACGCCTTTCTGCTGTGCCTGGCCCATCATGGCCGCATATTGCTGGGCAGCCGCCTTGTCCATCTCGCCTTCCGGCGCCAGCGCGTCGCGCAGCCAGCCGCCTTTAAGCGGCTTGACGGCAATCCCATCCTGCACCACCTGGCCTTGCTGGCCACGATCCTGGGCCGGCGCCACCTGCACGATGCCGCACAAGGCCAGCACGGCCACGGTCTGCTTCAACTTGTTCATGGTCGTCTCCGATGCGCAATGCATGTCAATACGCCGCATCATACACAAGCATACGAAAGCACACTGTTAGCTGACTACCAGATCCTTCTTGCGCAGCCTGAATACCGCCAGGCTGCCGCGCAGGTTCGGCAGGAAGGACACCACCTGCCCTTCCGCCAGCGCCACGTACTCCAGCACTTCCAGCCCGCATTTCTCGGCCAAGTCCTTGAAGTCGTAGATCGTGGCGTAGCGTACGTTGGGCGTGTCGAACCACTGGTAAGGCAGGGAGCGTGACAGCGGCATGCGGCCCTTCAGCAGCGCCATCCGGTGCGGCCAGTAGGCGAAGTTCGGGAAGGACACGATGGCTTCCTTGCCGACGCGGACGATGTCGCGCAGGCGCGCCTCGACGTGCTGCATCATCTGCAGCGAGGACAGGCACAGCACCATGTCGAAGGTATCGTCGCCGAACAGGTCCAGGCCCTGCTCCATGTCGTGCTGGATCACGTTGATGCCGCGCTTCGTACTTTCCAGGACCTTGTCGTCGGCGATCTCGACGCCGTAGCCGCTGCAGCCCTTGCCGCGTTCCAGGTAGCGCAGCATGGCGCCGTCGCCGCAGCCGACGTCCAGCACGTGCGCGCCCTGCTTGACCCAGTGGGTGATGAAGGCCAGGTCGGGGCGCAGGGTGTTCAGGTCTTCGTATTTCATGCGGCGCTCCCGGCAGTGCTCTCTTCCCAGATCCGGTCGTAATAAGCGCGCACGATGTCCATGTAGCGCTTGTCTTCGAGCAGGAAGGCGTCGTGGCCGTGCGGCGCGTCGATTTCGGCGTAGCTGACCTTGCGGCGGTTCTCCAGCAGCGCCTCGACGATCTCGCGGCTGCGCTCCGGCGAGAAGCGCCAGTCGGTGGTGAAGGACGCGATCAGGTACTGCGCCTTGGTATTCGCCAGCGCCTTGGCCAGGTTGCCGCCGTGCTCGCGCGCCGGGTCGAAGTAGTCGAGCGCTTTCGTGATCAGCAAATAGGTGTTGGCGTCGAAGTATTCCGAGAATTTGTCCCCTTGGTAGCGCAGGTAGGACTCGATCTCGAAGTCGACGCCGAAGTCGAACTTGTAGTCGTCGCTCTCGGCGGCGTTGCGCAGTTTGCGGCCGAATTTTTCCGCCATGTCGTCGTTCGACAAATAGGTGATGTGGCCGACCATGCGCGCCACCTTCAGGCCGTTTCGCGGCACCACGCCGTGCTCGTAGAAGTCGCCCCCGCGGTAGTCCGGGTCGGTCAGGATGGCCTGGCGCGCGACGTCGTTGAAGGCGATGTTCTGGGCCGACAGCTTGGGCGTCGAGGCGATCACGATGCAGTGGCGCAGGCGCTCGGGGAACATGATGCTCCAGGCCAGCGCCTGCATGCCGCCCAGCGAACCGCCCATCACCGCGGCAAACTGTTCGATGCCGAGGCGCTCTGCCAGCCGCGCCTGGGCCGCGACCCAGTCTTCGACCGTCACCAGCGGGAAGGCCGCGCCGTAGGGTTTGCCGGTGGCCGGATTGGTGTGCATCGGCCCGGTCGAGCCGAAGCAGGAGCCGAGGTTGTTGATGCCGATGACGAAGAAGCGGTCGGTGTCGACCGGCTTGCCGGGACCGACCATGTTGTCCCACCAGCCGGCGCTCTTCGGCTCGTTGGCGTAATGGCCGGCGACGTGATGCGAGGCGTTCAGCGCGTGGCAGATCAGCACCGCGTTCGACTTGTCGGCGTTCAGCGTGCCATAGGTTTCATACATCAGCGTGTAGTCGCCGATGGAAGCGCCGCTTTGCAGGCGCAAGGCTTCGGCGAAGTGCATCGCCTCGGGTGAGACTATTCCAATCGATCCCATGAGCTTCTTGTTTTACAGGGTTTGCAGCTGTTCGACAGCTTCGGCGATTGCCGCCGGTTCCATCGCGCGCAGGATGCGGCGGGTGCGCGGGCCCAGGAGCGCGAGGTCGCTGGAAAGGATTTCCTGCTTCACGGCCAGCAGCTGGGCCGGATGCATCGAGAATTCGCGCAGGCCCATGCCGAGCAGCAGGCGGGTGAGCTTGATGTCGCCCGCCATCTCGCCGCACACGGCAACGTCGATGCCCGCCTTGCGGCCGGCGTCGATGGTCATCGCGATCAGGTGCAGCACCGCGGGGTGCAGCGGATTGTACAGGTGCGCGACTTCGTAGTCGACGCGGTCGATCGCCAGCGTATATTGGATCAGGTCGTTGGTGCCGATCGACAGGAAATCCATGCGCTTGACGAACATCGGCAGCGCCAGCGCCGCGGCCGGGATCTCGATCATGGCGCCGACCTCGATCTGCTCGTCGAACTTGACGTTCTGTTCGCGCAGCTGCTGCTTGGCCTGGGCAATCATGTTCAGCGACTGGTCGATCTCGAAGGCATGCGCCAGCATCGGGATCAGGATCCGCACCTTGCCGAAGCTTGATGCGCGCAGGATCGCGCGCAGCTGGGTCAGGAACAGCTGCGGCTCGGCCAGGCAGTAGCGGATCGCGCGCAGGCCCAGGGCCGGGTTCAGCGCCGTGTGCTCGGCCGTGTCGAGCGGCTTGTCGGCGCCCACGTCCAGCGTGCGGATCGTGACCGGGCGGCCCTTCATCGCCAGCACCGCCTTGCGGTACTGCTCGAATTGTTCGTCCTCGCCCGGCACGCGTAGACCGTGCGCGCCGCGTCCCATGAACAGGAACTCGGAACGGAACAGGCCGACGCCGGCAGCGCCCGCGTCCAGCGCCGGCGCGCAGTCGTCCGGCAGCTCGATGTTGGCCAGCAGCGTGACCGGGGTGCCGTCCTTGGTGATGGCCGGCGTCTTCTTCAGCTTCAGCAGGCGCTTACGGGCCTTGATCAGCGTGGCCTGGCGCGCGCGGTACTGCTCCAGGACCAGCGCGCTCGGATTGCAGATCACGACGCCGGCATCACCGTCGACGATCACCCAGTCGTCCTGCTCGATCAGGCGCGAGGCCTGGCTCATGCCGACCGCCGCCGGGATGTCCAGGCTGCGCGCGACGATGGCCGTATGCGAGTTCTGGCCGCCGACGTCGGTGACGAAGCCGACAAAGGAACGGTCGCGGAAGGCCAGCATGTCGGCCGGCGAGATGTCATGGGCGACCACGATCATCTGCGGCTGGAACTCGTCCTCGCCGGCCTTGAGCACCGGGGGCGCCGCCAGCGCGGTGCCCATCAGGACCTTCAGCACGCGCTCGGCGACCTGCTGGATGTCCTGCTTGCGCTCGCGGAGGTATTCGTCTTCGATCTCGTCGAACTGCGCGGACAGCTCGTCGATCTGGGTCACCAGCGCCCATTCGGCGTTGTAGTGGCGGCTGCGGATGATGTCGAGCGGGGCTTCCGAAATCATCGGGTCCGACAGGATCAGCACGTGCACGTCGATGAAGGCGCCCAGTTCGGTCGGGGCGTCCTTCGGCAGCTCGGTCCATAGATCCTGGAGGTTCGCATGCACCACGCCGAGGGCGTGCTGCAGGCGAGCCACCTCGGCCTCGATCTGCTCTACCGGCACCAGGTAGTGCTTGACGTCGAGCGCGGCCGGCGTGAGCAGGTGCGCACGTCCGATCGAGATCCCGCGCGAAACCGGAATGCCATGCAGTGTGAACGATGCCATCGAGGTTCCTGGATGGAAGCGGCCGCCTCGTGAGTCCGGCATGCCTTATTCGCCTTCGCCGAACTTGTCGTTGATGAGGGCAGTCAGACCGGCGATGCAGGCTTCCTCGTCGGGGCCGTCCGCTTCCAGCGTGACCTTCGCGCCCTTGCCGGCGGCCAGCATCATCACGCCCATGATGGACTTGGCATTGATGCGGCGTCCGTTACGGGTGAGCCAGACGTCGCTCTGGAATTTCGCGGCCAGCTGGGTGAATTTGGCGGAAGCGCGGGCATGCAGGCCCAGCTTGTTGATGATCTCGAGTTCCTGCTGAATCATATTGTCGTTGTCGTTGTCGTCTCGTTTATCGATCAGGTACCTACGCGGATCCGGTTGTCCACGCGGACCGCGCCGTTCTGCGCACCTGCCAGCGCCATCTCGACCACCACGTCGAGCGTGTCGCGGCGGTAGGTGATGGCGCGCAGCAGCATCGGCAGGCTGATGCCGGCGATGATTTCCACGCGGCCCGCCTCGGCCAGCGCGTTACAGCAATTGGACGGCGTGCCGCCCTTGATGTCGGTGATGACCAGCACGCCGTCGCCGTCGTCCAGGCGTTTGATCGCTTCGTGCGCGAGGCAGTTGACCTCGTTGGTGTCCTGGTCCGCGGTCACGTCGATTGCCTCGAAGCGTTCGGTGGGGCCGCGAAACACGTGCGCCACCGCCGCGATGAATGCCTGGCCCAGCGGTGCGTGGGTCATCAGCAATATGCCTACCATGTCATTTCCTGTTAACTGCACTTTCGACGGCGTCGATGAACATCGCCGCCACGTCGAATCCGGTCTGGTCGGTGATCTCCTGGAAGCAGGTCGGGCTGGTGACATTCACCTCGGTCAGGAAATCGCCGATCACATCCAATCCTACCAGCAACAGGCCACGCTCGGCCAGTTTGGGGCCCAGCGCTTCTGCGATCTCACGCTCGCGCTCGGAAATCGGCTGGGCCACGCCGACGCCGCCGGCCGCCAGGTTGCCGCGTACTTCCCCGCCCTGCGGGATACGCGCCAGCACGAAGGGCACCGGTTTCCCGGCGATGACCAGCACCCGCTTGTCGCCCTTGACGATGGCCGGGATGTACTTCTGGGCCATGATGGTGCGCTTGCCGTTGTCGGTCAGGGTCTCGATGATGGAACCCAGGTTCAGGCCGTCGTCCTTGACACGGAAGATACCGGCGCCGCCCATGCCGTCGAGCGGCTTGAGGATCACGTCGCCGTGCTCGGCGTGGAAAGCGCGCAAGCGCGTGCCGGAAGACGTCACCAGGGTCGGCGAGGTGAACTCGCTGAACTGGCCGATCGCCAGCTTCTCGTTGTGGTCGCGGATCGCCGACGGCTTGTTGAACACGCGCGCGCCCTGGCGCTCCGCCAGCTCCAGCAGGTAGGTGCCGTAGACGTATTCCATGTCGAAGGGCGGATCCTTGCGCTGGATGACGGCGTCGAATTCGGACAGGCGCAGGGTCTGGGCTTCACCGGCGGTGTACCACTCGTCGGCATCGCCGGTGAGCGTGATCTCGACCACGTCGGCAGTCACCACGCCCTGCTCCAGCACCATGTGGCGCTGCTCGAAGGCGTAGATCTGGTGGCCGCGGCGCGCCGCCTCCCGCATCATCGCGAAGGTCGAGTCCTTGTAGATCTTGAATCCGGACAGCGGGTCGGCGAGAAAAGCGATTTTCATGTTGGTTCCAGTCGGGACAATGCCTTGATTTTAGCCGGAAACGCGGATTCTCGCGGAAAGCCGGCCAGTAGCGCAGTCCGGCCCGGCACGGAAGATTCCAGTTGGCAAAATGGCATTTATTCGAGACGCATTTGCGGGCTCTCAAGCGCGCGTATGGTCCACTTGGCGATCATGGCAACCCAGGAGGTAAGCCAGCCATGAGCGACCAGGCCGAGCAGGAGCGTATCAACCACGTCTATCGCCAGTGGCACGGCGGCGCCGGGCTTGCCCGTTATGGCTGGCACCGGCCGGAAATCGTCAACCAGCAGGCGGCGCGTTCGCGTGTCCTGTCCAGGCTGCTGTCACGCACGGTGGGCCCGGACTTGTCCAACCTGCGCGTGCTCGACGTCGGCTGCGGCAACGGCGGCTTCCTGCGCCAGCTGATCGACTGGGGCGCCACGCCCGCCCACCTTGCCGGCACCGAGCTGCAGCAGGACCGCCTCGACCATGCACGCGCGCATACGGCGCCCGGGGTGCGCTGGCATCTCGGCCAGCTGGACGCCTTTCCCGACAACAGCGTCGACCTCGTCAGCGCGCACACCGTGTTCTCGTCCATCCTCGACGAAGACGTGCGGCGCGAACTGGCGGCGCAAATGTGGCGGGTGCTGCGGCCCGGCGGCTGGACCATGATCTTCGACTTCCGCTACAGCAATCCCAAAAACACCAACGTCCGCAAGGTCACGGACGTCGAACTGCTGCGCTTCTGGCCCACCGAGCAGCGCCATTACCGCACCCTGGTGCTGGCGCCGCCGCTGAGCCGCGCCATGTCGCGCCTGCCCTGGCTGATGCCGGAGCTGCTGGCAGCGGTACTGCCGCCGCTGCGCTCGCACTTCGTCTACATGGCGCGCAAGGAATAAATCAATAAATTTCCGGATCCGGATCCGTACGTTCCATCTCCAGCGAAGCCGCCAGCAGCGCCAGGCGCGCCACCACGCCGTACACATAGAAACGGTTCGGCGCCGCGGTGCCGGGCTTGGCCTTCAGGTCGGGCACCGCGTGCTGCTGGGAGAACGCCAGCGGCACGTACTGCGAGCCCGGCGCATTCAGGTTCTGGTCGATGCCGCGCTCGGCGTGCACGCGGTAGAAGCCGCCCACCACGTAGCGGTCGATCATGTACACGACCGGCTCGGCCACCGCATCGTTGATCGATTCGAAGGTCGGCACGCCTTCCTGGATCAGCACGTCGGTGACGGTGACGCCGTCCTTAATGACCGACATCTTGTTGCGCTGCTTGCGGTTCAGGTCCTTGATCTCGGAAGCATCCTTCACCGTCATGATGCCCATCCCGTAGGTGCCGGCGTCGGGCTTGACGATGACGAAGGGCTTCTGGTCCTTCATCCCGTATTCCTTGTATTTCTTCTTGATCTTCGACAGCAGGGCCGAAACGCTGTCGGCCAGCGCTTCCATGCCGATGTCTTCCTGGAAGTTCACCTCGCCGACCTTGCTGTGCAGCGGGTTGACCATCCAGGGGTCGATGTCGATCAGCTTGCCGAACTTCTTCGCCACTTCGTCGAAGGCCTTGAAGTGGTTGCTCTTGCGGCGCAGCGCCCAGCCCGCATGCACGGGCGGCAGCAGCGACTGCTCGTGGATGTTCTCGAGGATGCTCGGGATGCCGGCCGACAGATCGTTGTTCAGCAGGATCGTGCAGGGGTCGAAATCGGCCAGGCCGACGCGGCGCCCGTTGGCCGAACGGACCAGCGGCTCCACCACCAGCATGTTCCCGTCGGGCAGCGCCAGCGGGGTCGGCTGGGTCACTTCCGGCGACAGCGAGCCGAGGCGCACGTGCAGGCCGGTCTGGCGGAATATTTGCATGAGGCGCTGCACGTTCTGCAGGTAGAAGGGGTTGCGGGTATGGCTTTCCGGAATCAAGAGCAGGTTGCGCGCGTCCGGACAATATTTGTCGATGGCCGCCATGGCGGCCTGCACCGTCAACGGCAGCATTTCCGTCGACAGGTTGTTGAAGCCGCCCGGGAACAGATTGGTGTCCACCGGCGCAAGCTTGTAGCCCGCATTGCGCAGGTCCACGGAGCAATAGAACGGCGGCGTATGCTCCTGCCACTCGAGGCGGAACCAGCGCTCGATGGCGGGGGTGGCTTCGAGAATCTTCTTTTCCAGGTCCAGCAGGGGACCGTTGAGGGCAGTGGCGAGGTGGGGAACCATGGTGACGTCCTTGGGGCTTCTTAGCGATGTGGGAAATGCAACATGGGGGCGATGGGCCCCTTTTTAAAGCCCACATCCTATCCGAAAAGCAAAAAAGCGCCCCGCAGGGCGCTTTTGGCGACGTTAGCAGCAATCAGGAATGATATGCCGATTCGCCGTGGCTGGTGATATCGAGTCCCTCGCGTTCCTGGTCTTCCGGCACGCGCAGGCCGAGCACCACGTCGACGATCTTGTAGGCGACCAGCGACACCACGGCCGACCAGACGATCGTGGTGCCAACCGCCTCGAGCTGCACCAGCACCTGGCTGGCGATCGAATACGGATCGGCCGACATCTTGTTGGTGGTGTAGTCGAAGATGCCCTGCCCGCCCAGTTGCGGTGCGGCGAACACGCCGGTCAGCAGCGCACCCAGGATGCCGCCCACGCCGTGCACGCCGAACACGTCCAGCGAGTCGTCGGCGCCGATCATGCGCTTCAGGCCGTTCACGCCCCACAGGCAGACCACGCCGGCCACCAGGCCGATGATCAGGCCGCCCATCGGACCGACGAAGCCACAGGCCGGGGTAATGGCAACCAGGCCGGCCACCGCACCCGAAGCACCGCCCAGCATCGACGGCTTGCCCTTGGTGATCCACTCGCCGAACACCCACGACACGGTGGCCGCGGCGGTCGCCAGCAGGGTGTTGATGAAGGCCAGCGCGGCGACGTCGCCCGCTTCCAGCGCCGAGCCGGCGTTGAAGCCGAACCAGCCCACCCACAGCATCGATGCGCCGATCATGGTCATGGTCAGCGAATGCGGCGCCATGTGCTCGCGGCCGTAGCCGATGCGCTTGCCGATCATGATCGCGCCGACCAGGCCGGCGACGGCGGCATTGATGTGCACCACGGTGCCGCCCGCGAAGTCGAGGGCGCCCTTCTGCCACAGCCAGCCGCCTTCTGCCGATTCGGTGGCGAGGGTGGCTGCATCAGTGATCGCATCCGGACCGGTCCAGAACCAGACCATGTGCGCCACCGGCAGGTAGCCGAAGGTGAACCACAGCACCACGAACAGCATCACGGCCGAGAACTTGGCGCGCTCGGCAAAGGCGCCGACGATCAGGCCGCAGGTGATGGCGGCGAAGGTGCCCTGGAAGGCGACGTAGATGAACTCGGGAATCACCACGCCCTTGCTGAAGGTGGCGGCGGTCGAGAAGGTGGCCTTCGCCGGGTCCCAGATGCCCTTCAGGAAAGCGCGGTCGAAGCCGCCGATGAAGGCCGTGTTTTCGGTGAACGCCAGCGAATAGCCGTACAGGCACCACAGCACGATGATGACGGCGAAGATCATGAAGACCTGCAGCAGCACCGACAGCATGTTCTTCGAGCGCACCAGGCCGCCGTAGAACAACGCCAGGCCGGGAATGGTCATCATGATCACCAGCAGGGTGGCGACGAACATCCAGGCGGTGTCGCCCTTTTGCGGAGTCGGTGCGGCGGCCGGTGCGGCGGCGGATGCTGCAGGTGCGGCCACGGCGGCGGCAGGTGCGGCGGCAGCGGGTGCGGCCGGAGTGGCATCGGCGGGCGCGGCGGCCTGCGCGGTCGCGGCAGGCTTGGCGGCATCCTGGGCCAGCGCCGGCAGCGCGCTGCCGAGGGCCAGGGCGACGGTGAAGCCTGCGATCAGTTTGGTGATTGTGCGAATCATCGGGTTCCCCTTACAGCGCATCGTTGCCGGTCTCGCCGGTACGGATACGGATTACCTGCTCCAGACTGGAGACGAAAATTTTGCCGTCACCGATCTTGCCGGTGCGGGCCGCGACCTGGATGGTGTCGATCACCTGGTCGACGATGGCGTCGTCGACGGCCGCTTCGATCTTGGTCTTCGGCAGGAAGTCGACCACGTATTCGGCTCCGCGGTAGAGCTCGGTGTGGCCTTTCTGGCGTCCGAATCCCTTCACTTCGGTCACCGTAATACCCTGGACATTGATCTCGGAAAGGGCCTCGCGGACCTCGTCGAGCTTGAAGGGTTTGATGATGGCGGTGATCATTTTCATGCGATTGCCTCTTCAGAAAGTTTTTGAAACGGACAGCAGGGCCGCGCCCTTCCCGAGGTTTTCTCCGGACGGGCTCAGGTAGCCGCTGGTATTGGCTTTCACGTAAGCCAGCGCGACCGAGCAGACGCCGAGGTCCTTGGTCACGCCGACCTTGTAATCGGAATAGGAGAACGCGCCGTTGTGCCGCACTGCCTGGTGGCCGGCATGCAGGTTCAGCACGAAGCCGCCGCCGACGTCGACGTTGGCGCCGATGTCGACGTAGCCGCTGCCTTTGCTGTCGGCGGTGCCGAACAGGTTGGTCAGCGAATGCGAATACTTGATGTAGGCCGGGCCGTAGCCCAGCTGGCCGTACAGCTCGAAGGTGTTGGCGTTCGGATGCAGGCCGTTGTCCGGGTAGAAGTAGTAGAGCCCGCCGACGTCGTAGCTGATGTCCGAGGTGAGCTGGCCTTTCTTGCCGCCGTAGATGTCCCACTCGATGTTGCCGCTGCCGCCCAGGTCCTTGGTCCACTTGATGGTGGACAGCCAGGTGCCGGCATAGAAGCCGGTCGGGTTATGCACGTAGTCGGCGCCGCCCTGCAGGGCCGGGTCGAGGCGGCTCTGCGACAGGCCGCGGTAACGGTATTCGTTGGTCAGCGCCGCGTTGAAGCTCACCTCGTTGTCCGGCTTCTGCTCCTGTGCACCGGCCAGTCCGGTGCTCAAGCTCCACAAACCTGCTGCAACGATCACGATCTGCTGCCACTTGCTGCTTCGACGCTTCATACGGGCTCCCTTTCAATGAACTTTGGACCTGATGGGTTTACAATCCGGTCTCCGCATTTCTGTTTTATGTTTTATGCTTGTATTAGCAGGATGCGTGCCACCCTGGAATGGACCGGCAGACCCTTGTATTCACGGGGTCTCGTCCCCACTCTCGGTTTGAAAAAATGCAAACGACGCCGCAAGGGCGTGCGCCATGCGGGTGCACGCACCGAATCAGCGAGGCGCGCACGAAAAAAGTGCGCCCACAATGGTGCGGTCACTATGAAAAGAGATGGATATGAATAACTTCTTCAACGACCTGCAGGGCAGGATCAACCAGGCGATCGAGAATTCGCCGGCCAAGGACATCGAACGCAACGTGAAGGCCATGATGACCCAGGGCTTCTCGAAGCTGGACCTGGTGACGCGGGAAGAATTCGACATCCAGGCCCAGGTACTGGCCAAGACCCGCGCCAAGCTCGAGGCGCTGGAAGCGCGCGTGGCGCAACTGGAAGCGAAGCTGGCTTCCGAACAGAAGGTCTAAGGCGGTTTTTTTTAGCGCAGGCGTGCAGTGAAGCGCAGCGTGAGCCGCCACAGTGCAAACAGGGCGGCACCGCCCAGGCTCACGCCGATACCGATGCCCAGCATGACGCCGACCGGATTGCCCAGCCGGGCATTGTCGGCCACAAAGATCAAGATGCCGGCCAGCACCAGCTGCGCCAGCCAGACGAAGCGCAGCGGCCGCAGGGCCGCGACATCCCCTCCCCGCCTGAAGCGCAGCGCCACATACAGTACCGGCCCGCACAGCAGGCAGAACAGCAGCACCACGGCGACGCAGGAAAGAATCAGTTTCGGCATCGGCGCACTATAGCAGCCCTGCCGGGCCGGGCGCACGTTTGGCCGCTCTCAACAATCGCAAGCCCATCACCACGCACCATCTGCAAGTCTTCATCCCGACAGGATCGTCATGAGTCTTGCAGTACTGCGCAGCCGGGCGCTGGCCGGCATGGACGCGCCCGCCGTCAGCGTCGAAGTGCATCTGGCCAATGGACTGCCCGGCATGGCCATCGTCGGCCTGGCCGATGCCGAGGTGCGCGAATCCAAGGACCGGGTGCGCGCCGCGCTGCAGAATTCCGGCTTCGAGCTGCCGAACCGGCGCATCACCATCAATCTGGCGCCGGCTGACCTGCCCAAGGAATCCGGGCGCTTCGACCTGCCGATCGCGCTGGGCATCCTGGCCGCCTCCGAGCAGATCCCTGCCGACGACCTGGACCGCTACGAATTCGCCGGCGAATTGTCGCTGTCGGGCGAGCTGCGGCCGATCCGCGGTGCACTGGCGATGACCTTCGCCATGCACCGCAGCCCGGATGGCGCGCGCCGCGCCTTCGTGCTGCCGGCCGCGAATGCCGACGAAGCGTCGCTGGTGAGCGAGGCTGCAATTTATCCGGCGCGCACGCTGCTGGAAGTCTGCTCCCACTTCGCCGCCCGCGACGATGAGGCACGACTGGCGCGCCACCGTCCGCCGGCCGCATTGGAAGCGCCCCGCTATCCGGACTTCGCGGACGTCAAAGGCCAGCAGCACGTCAAGCGCGCGCTCGAGATCGCCGCGGCCGGGCTGCATTCGGTCTTGATGGTCGGACCGCCGGGCGCCGGCAAGAGCATGCTGGCCTCGCGCTTTCCCGGCCTGCTGCCGCCGCTGAGCGACAAGCAGGCGCTGGAGTCGGCCGCGATTCAGTCGCTGGCCGGGCGCTTTTCGATGGAACGCTGGCGGCGCCGGCCCTTCCGCAGTCCGCACCACACCAGCTCGGGCATGGCGCTGGTGGGTGGCGGCGGGGTGCCGCGTCCAGGCGAGATCTCGCTGGCCCACCATGGCGTCCTCTTCCTCGACGAGCTGCCGGAATTCAGCCGCCACGTGCTGGAAGTGCTGCGCGAACCGCTGGAATCCGGCCGCATCACGATTTCGCGGGCGGCACGCCAGGCCGACTTCCCGGCCAGTTTCCAGCTCATCGCCGTCATGGAGTGTACTATCTAGAAATTGTTCCTACCAACCGAACAAACGGTAATAACTGTTTTAAAAGGCTTTTTTTAAAGCCAAAATGGTACATTTTACTAGGTACATGGATAGCATTCAGAAGCTCCCCCAACTCATTACAATAACAACACGAGTGACGACCAGTGGTCGTTTGAGCACCTCCTCAATAGCACTCGATCTTTCCCGCTGGTCGCCGACGTCACTGTTCCGAAAAGCCATTCTTCATCAGACGGGCATTTGGAGGCTTACTCCCCCATCTTCGTCAAAGGTATTCAACCTGCGAATGGCGATTAGCCTCCTTTCGGAACAGTCGATTGGGGCGTTGAATCAAGAGCTCGGCTCGCTAACTCGCGAAGAGGTCGGAATGTTGCTCCATGGCATCGATAGCGATTTCGCTGCCCCTGCGATCGACACTGACACACGTGCTGATAAGTATTACTTCGCTATTCGAGCACTGTTAGTGCAGGTGCCAGGAAAGTTGAAAGACGGCTTGACGTTTGCTCAGGGCGCTGCGCCTTATATCCTGAACAAGCGTCGATGGCGGCGCCCGCAACTTCCATCGCCCAATCTCCCGCCTGAGCTCGGACAAATTACCCACGCTGACCTTGGCGATCTGCGAAGACAAGTTGAAAAGTCGTTGCAGAAGCGAAAGCGTGCTATCGAACAGGCCGCCGCCAATGAGATCCGAGACTATGAAGCGACTTTCGCGTTGCAAACGGAATTACTCACTGACCAGCCTTCCGCGCGATTGACGAGCATGATCAATGACTGGATCACCCCCATCGTGGAGAAAGATGAGCGTCCTTTGCCTCCATGTACCCCTCGCCAATTTGCAGCGGTCGTCCTACAACGTGTTAGCAGTACGACACCGCAACTTAGTTCGACTGGGTGGCCACTCGGATTACGTCTTCCCAGAACCAGGCTGGACTGGTCTCAACTGCCTCGAGCGGAGCTATACAGGCATCGGTTCTGCGCGTGGCCCTGGTTTTATGTTCAACAACGATTGCCGAATTCGGTTCTTACATCCATCTTCATCTTACTGCTTAGCCACACTGGATGGAACCAGGGTTCGGTCGGCTCGCTGACGGTGGACGCGATCGCGACATTACCCCAAGGCGGCTACCGACTGCAGGGCTACAAGGGCAAGACCGACGATGAAACACCAGCTTCTGAAGTCCCGCGGTACTTGGTAGATCATTGCAAGGCTATCGACCTACTTTTGTGGAACTACCGCCAGTTAGTCCGCCTTGGCCTAATCGACCCTTCGCGGGAGAAACGTGTCTGGTTCGGATGGCAACTTGATGGCTTCAAGACAACGATTAATGTCATTTCGAAGGTTCGAGTTAGCAGCCTTTGCACACGCAACGGCATGGACTATGTTGTGCCATCGGAGCTCCGCCCCATACGGGCAGCGCTGGCCTATTTGCCTCAACGCGACCTCGAAGCGGTTCGCGTACTGCTTGGCCACGCCGACCTTACAACCAGTGATTCCTATCTTGAAAACACGCTTTTCTTTCGCTTGAATGAAGCGATGATGCTCGAATTTCAGCGACGTATCGAGTCCACGCTTACCTACTTAACAGGCGGCGAGAAGCTACTTATCCAACGATCGCTGGCTACCCGTCACGTTGACAACAAACTCCTGCTAGTTCCAACGGGCGACGGCGGCGCCTGCGCGAATTTCTTCGGCGGTCCCAATTTGTCACCCGCTGAATCGGAGGAACCATGTGCTGGCTTGGTATGCCATTCCGGAAGCGGTTGCAAGCACTATCGCCTCGTAGTGGACGAGACGACCCTTGAAATGGCGATGCGCTCCCGCCTTTACTATCGCGCACGCTGGAAAACCTTATACGACGCTAATCCCGCAACATTTACAGAAATGCATTTGCCCAAACTTCTATACACGTACGTGCTTTTAAGAATCGTAAGAGAACAACGTCCAGACCTTTATTCCAATGCGGAGAGGGCGTTCGCATGAGCGTCATGAGGAAAGAAGGACTAGATCACAGCATCTCTAAATCGCCCCCGCGACAAGAGACATCCGTGATGCGCTACGCACTTCGGTCGCCGGCGCTTAGGTTCAACGGATCGACTTTGTTATATCACGATGGAAAGGAAGAGCACTCCTTCGACTTCTCAGAATTGTATCTCCCTCCGACCAGCGCGCGTCCTGCGATGACCCGGTTGAGCGACTACCCACAACATGTTGACACACTGCTTGCGGCTGCAGACATTCGGATCGATCGGTCCAAAGAAGGCTTACCTCCTGGACGCTCGATGTCCCGTCAGTTCTATCTCATTCGGCATGTTCTGGACTGGCTGAGTGCCCGCGGCATTTATCGGCTGAGGGATGCCACCGAAGACCATACACGCGAGCTCGTCGCACAACTCGCTCAGGGCGGATGGGGCCAAGCGCTATCACTAGAATCGCGCTGGAAGAGTGTTCTCGACCAATTCGAAACTGAAGAGATTGACCTATCCAACGCCTTCCACTTCAGGCACGAGCGGAGCGGCAAATATCTCGAAACCTTACAGCAACGGTATTGGCGCAAGCGGCTAGGCTGGGGCGGACTCGTGCCCCTTACCCCCTCATCGAAAGCGCGCATTGAAAGGCTGGCCGCGAAGTGGCCTGTTTCCGATGGTTGGGCTAAACGCTGGGTAAGTAATGTCGAAGCCCCTAGCCACTATGTCTTACGCAACATCATGGGTTGGCTGAATGATCTTGCAACGTTGCCCGTGTCGGTCGATCGCTTGCAGCACAGAGCCACGAACAGCGTTATCAGCAGTTCGAAAAAAATGGCAAAAAAAGCTTCCTCGCGAACGGCAAATCTCCGGCTCGACGATGCCGTGACGTTGATCAGCACGGCGTTGAAGCTCCTTTACGAGACAGCGCCACTGTTACTCGACCTGTACGAGGCTGCCAGAGCCGTTTACCCTACGCTCTCAATAGGCAAGCGGCAGAACTGGCTCTACAGGAGCGCTGCACGGGAACGGTTGGAGAAAGCGATAGGCAAGCCAATAGCAAAGTGGACTTGGAGCGGCGCCAATCGTAGAACCCCTACATGTTACGCGGTGGACGAGATCTTGGCGGCCATTCAGGGAGCCTGCGCCATCGTCCTCGCCGCCATGAATGCACGACGGCAGCGTGAGATCTGCGACCGTCATCGCGGGGTTCGCGTCGGCGACCTGGTCGTGCTTGACGACTCGCTGGGGCTGTACCAATGTTGGTTCTACGTTGAGAAAACATACCGCGACCGGCATCTTTTTTATGTGAATCAAGCATCGGCCGATGCATTGCGATGCCTAGATAGGTTGAAGCACGCTTGTGTTCCGTTTGATTGCGACGTCATGGCGGAGCCTAGCCTGTTTGAATGTGGTCGGTTTACCGAGCGAGCCCTGCATCCAGGTGCGCATTTTTCTTTCTCGGAAGATAGCGGTCGCACTCGCTCGCTGGTAAGTTTCCTCAAAGTAGCTTACGACAAGCCTGACGTAGCCCCTGAAATCGCGTCGCACATGTTCCGCCGCTTTTACGCGATTCTCTACTACCACAGGTACGAGCATGCGGAACTGCGCGCACTAAAGCAGCACTTGCGCCACTTGGACGTCGCGATGACCCGTGTGTACGTGACAGATCCGTCGGTCAGGCCGCTTGCCGAACAAATTGGAGCTGCGCTTGGGAAGGCTAACTACAATAGTGTCAGTCACCACCTAATAGACTCCCTAGAAAGCGAAGCGCTTGACATTCAGAACGCTCTAGAGGAAATGGGAAAAGAGAAACTAGAGATGGCGGTCAACGAGATATTAAATGGTGCACCAACTGCTGGCGGATTTAGCAATATCGTCCGAAAGCTGTACCGGCAGCTACTCCCCCGTCTCGTCGTCGAGAGCCAGGCGAAGGCGGCTTTAAAGGGCCGAGTCATGGGTCTGTTCGATGCACACGGGTATCGGGTCAAGCCGATGCAGCACGGCCAATGCCATGCCCCAGACGTCCGGCGCAACCTGAAGGGGGCGTGCGAACAAGACGGAATTCTTGCTCGAGAACACGCCAGCCCCCGTGTTTGCGGCCGGTGCCCATTTCACTTCAATAATAAGGCTTACCTGGAAAATCTAAAGGAGCATCTTGGCGCCCTCGCATCAGACATGAATGATTTCCTGCTGAGCCCGCAGCAACAAGCTCGAGCCCAGTTCGATCATCAAAATCTGAGCAAATTGATAACACTTACCGAAAGGCAAATGGCAACCAATGCAAAGGCAATCACCGAGCTGTCGGGCGTCGGAAAGGTATCTCACGCATGACGCGAACCGTTTATCAAGCCGAGGTGAGCAAGGCCGAAGCGGAGGCAAACATTATGCGCAAGCTCAACGTTCTGGACGACTGGCTGGCCAACGGCATTCCATATCGACAAACGACCGACGGCAACAGCTTGCTTGACCACAATGACCAAAAGGTGTTGGATTTCTACCCGGCTAGTCTGCGTCAATTCAAAATATGGGACGGTTCGCAAAATTGTGAGCCAGTCCGGGCTCAGCTACCTGCTTTCGCTGCGACAGGGAACGACACACTGGCCAAACGCCCTGCATTGGAAGAGCGGGCGCGCAGCGTCATCTTCGCGCTCCGTGTGCGCGCAGAATCCCAAGCCAACGCCACACGGCGGTCCGAGCTGAAGCGTCTGACAGCCGAGCTTGAGGTCGCCCAAGCAACGATCAAAATACGCAACGCCGAGCTGCGCGAGCAGCAACGCAAGCTTCGACTGATTGAAGGCAATAATGCCAGGTTGAATCAAAAGCTTGCCGGCGATGCGGCGGAATTCAAAAGGACGTACGAGAGCTTACTGGTGGAGCTTGAAACACACAAACGTCTAAATGCGCAGTTAACAGCGCAGTTGGCCAAGGTTTCGCCGCTGCGTCAGGCGGACGATGTATGACGCTGCCCAAGGACAAGAATCGCTCAAGGGGTATCGATCGTCTAGAAAAATGGATTGCATCGAATCCCGAGATTCCCCGCTTCCGCCAGCGTGCCAATAAAACGGCGATAAGCCGGGAAGTAGGAATCGCGCGCTCTACTGCCGACGCGAACCCTAAAATACGCGAGGTCTTGGACGCACTCGCGGTACCGCATATCCCTCCTATGGTTCCCGCAGCGTCAGCAGGCGCTACGCCAGGAGACGCTCTTTCGCCTTCTCACGAATGGTGGCGGCAGACTGAGGCCAACAGCAATCCGTTAGTACTTCACCATCTCCTGAAGACTGGGCGTGTAGTGAGATGAGCTTGCATCCAGCTTATCCGGTTAGCGGTTCGTCGCACTCGCTTCTGGCAATGGTTACGAGTGCGTTTGAAGTCATTCCTCAAGCATGGTGTCTTCGCCTCGCCACGACTCGCGGCGTTCAATCGGCATGGTTACTTAGGGAGGTGATTCCCTTTCAGGTTGCTCCAGGACAGGTCTGGAATTTCACGGGCGAGATCGTGGACCTTGGTCAATACGGCGAGCAGTTCAAGATAGTGGGTGGAGTGCCGTCCTTGCCGGCCGACCTACTCCTTATCCCATTCTTGGCACACCACGTCCCGGGACTGGCGCAAACACGAGCACAACGCATGTGGGACACACTCGGTCACGGACTTGTAGCGTCCTTCGAATGCGGCGACATTTCGACCCTTGCACGGGCACACGGAGGCGTGGCAGCAACGCAAATCGCCAGGCTGGCAGTAGGAATCTGGGCAGAGCATGTTATTTATACCCAACTGGCGCAAGAGCTGTTCCAACAAGCCTTTACAGAATCGGTCTTGCGCACCGCGGTGCGTCACTATGGCCAACAGAGTCTCGCGTGTCTACGTGATGATCCCTACCGCTTACTGGCATTTGCGGAACTTGGCCCCGTGGATCAGACAGCATCGGAGCGTTTCGGGATTCGCATGAATGACCACCGGCGCTTGATGGGACTCGTGGATGCAGCCGTGTATGCGCTATATGACGTCGGCATTGCTATTTTTTCGCGAAAACAACTGGAAACGACCATCCACCGACTGGCAGGCCTGCAGTGCCAGCAGGTCGTCGACGCCATCAACCTAGCACTGGCGCACGGCAGATTGGTGGCGACGACCGAATGCCGTCTGATGGGCGAAGGCTTCGCGCGAATCGAGCGCATCGTGATCCAGCATTTTGCAAACCGCAACCAATCAACGCCGGAGCTAACACCCGCGGAGAGTTGCACGAACACTGACAGCATGTGCAAGATTGGCCGGATAGCATTCGAGGCGGCTGACGAGCAGGTTGCGATCATTCTTGCCTTTGAAGAGGCCGCGGCGCTCAAGTTTGTGCAATGTCTTATTGACCTCTTCAGCTCGCAAGATAGGCGGTGCTACATCTTGGCGGGAAGCGATGCGCTTTGCCAGAGGATCCATGCGGCAACCGGGCTCCGCGCGACGGCCTTAGGGCGGGGTGTGGGGGACGATCTAGTCAAGTCGGGCGGAATCCAGTTGCGACGCTCAATCGTAATCGTTTCGTCAACGATCGACTTCGTGGCAATGGCACAACTTTTGCCGCAGCTTCGCCCGACCGATCGTTTGTTTTTCGTCGGCCAACCGTTATGGCATGAGGGCGATCGCGCGATGTTGCTCCCGGCGCTACTGACGATTGACCAAATCTTTCGGCGTGAGTTGCCGCCAAGCAGCGGTGATTATTTTGCTGTCGACGGAGCCAGCCGAGACGTGCCCGTCCCAAGTGCCACCTGGCGTGTATACGACCCCAGTAAGTCCGAGCACCGAGGTGTGTTTTGGATATGCGTCGCCGATGACGCATTTGAACGCGCCGTAGTCGGAGTTAGCCATCAGTTGCGACGGCACGGTTCAGTGGCAATCGTGACGCGCGACGGCCAAGAGCGGCAATGTTACCGGGGACTAATTGACAAGACGTTGGCCGAAACCGCTGTAACGATCGGGCATGGGACGGTATCGGTTGTGACTGCCGATGCCATCGAACCAGGCGACAGCGCTTCCAGCGTCGTGGTCCTTCGACACCCAGAGGCCCGTTGTGCTGCTTGGCTTAACGCCGCGCTCGGCACCGCGGCGACTAGAGCAGTGGTCGTCTCCACCGTCGGGTTAGATTGCGAATTATCAACAATGGAAGACGACAAGTCAGCCGTCAGTGGGTTTGTGACCCGGTGGCGCCACGTGACCGCAGAGCAAGAACAGGCAGGCGAACGAGAATGAGTGTGCCCCGACAACCCATAACTCTTCGAAGGGACATCGCGCATGGAGGCCTCATCTTTTGGCAACTGTCGGACGAGAAGTTGCGTACGATTATGCCCTTCCTCGACTTTATGATCGATTGTGTTGACGTCCAATTGCTCAAGCCAAAGACCGTCGAGGCGCGCGCCTATACCCTGAAGAAATGGTATCAGTTCCTGTCCGACATCCGCGTCGACGCGCTTGACGCCGATAACGAAATTTTGGTGAAGTTCCGAGACCATCTGTTCGAGCGAGCGGCCGTCAATCGTAGCGGCGACGCGCAAGCGCGCCGCCGCACGATCAACGCGGATCTACGAAACGTTTATACGTACTATGCCTGGTTGCAAAAAAAAGACGCTGCCTGCCAGGGCAAGCGGCTGCTTGGCATCGACGGTTGTCAAATAACGAGTTCGCTTCTGGCTGAGCGCACCGCAGGCCTATCGAGGTCAGATCGCCAGCGCTATCCCACGACATTCAGGAATGCGGGCGAGCGAAGCAAACACCGGCTTGGATTTGTGCCCCGCGAAGAACATCGGGCACGACTGACTGAGTATTTCTACGATACCCATCCGCTCAGTCTGGCGAAACGGAACTGTCTAATCTTCGCACTCGCCTGGTCAGTTGGCTGGCGTCGCGGCTCCATCTTGAGCCTTACGGCCGAGCAATTCTCGAGGGAGATCGTCCTCGGTGGAGACGAATCGAGTGGCATTTCAGTTTGCCCGCCATCACAGAAATTCGGATACTCAAACTTCTTCACGGTGGAGCGCGGTCTGGCACTGCGTGTACTGGATTATATTGAGCACGAGCGGAAGGAAATTGTTCGCCGTACCAACAGCACGTCCTCCCAAATTTTCCTTAGCGAGCGTTCTGGAATGCCGCTAACCGCCGGTGCAGTATCCGGCATTTTCAACACAGGGAGGCACGCACTGGGATGGCCTGTAGGTGCCGGCCTCCACGGGTGGCGGCGAGGGTTCGCCAATGCGTATATCGAACGCGAAATCGACGCACGTATAGAATTGGGGCTCGACACCGGAGGCGAGGCAATCGCTATGTCTCTTGCTACCGCGTTGGGACAGGAAAGTTTGGCGAGCCAAGGCGCCTACCTGCGAGATGCTCAACGCCGCATTCAAGGTACCGCCACATTCCGGGACAAGGTAGAGCATGCGCGCCTCTCGGACGAAAACGCGGTGCTCAGAGCCGAGGTTGCTTATTTGCGTCAGCTGATCAAATGAGCAATTGCTACCTGATGAGGAGATTTTTACGCGCTGCTGCGCTCCGCCGCTCACTAGAACTAGAGGGCATTGGAGAGCACCAGCAACTTCCTGCGATTGCTGCAGCACTAACGGTCCCCAAGGACCTGGCATCGCCAGATTCATCTGCAATGGGCACAGGGCAATTGCGTGCTGCTACCACAGCACCTCTCCGCTAGCGAAAGCGGCTGCGGCGGGACCAAGTACTGCGTCACCTGCCTGGCCAGGACTGCGCAGTTCGCCTGAAGGAGCTGATCGCCTTGCCGCTGGAAATTAGACTCGTGACGGGGTGAGTCAGCGGCGCCAGGTGTGCTAGGTCGTCGCAACCGCACGCAGCTCAGTATTCGCGGGGCTTAAATGGAATGGAGCATTCTTTCTTTCAGATGCCAAAGTGGACGTGTAAGTTGTCAGCTATTCGGAAGCGAAACATACGCGCACCGAGAACATACGCCAAAAGTCCTCGTCGAAGCTATGGTACTCGACTACATAAAAGAAGGACGAGACTACAAAAAAGGGCTTTTCTGAAAAGTGGCTACGACCGGGCGCTTTTCGAGCTGTATCCCGTCTGCAAGGGAAGCTTCGAAACGGAACAAAATCAAGCATAATGAAAGCGTAGTGGTACGGAAAGGAACCGTGATGGTCATGAAACATCTACAAAGCATCATCTTCAGCCCTGAATTCATGGCAGGGATTAGCAAGGGTGTGAGTGAAGCCGTGGCCGAATCCGAGGCGGCCGGGCTTCGCCCGTCCTACGAGCCGGCGCGCTCTCAGCTGCAGGCCTTGCACGATCTACTCGAGGCGAATCGCATCGCCGACGCGGGCGGACTGAAGCAAGCAATGCCGACCGCCGAGGAATGGAGCAACCGAGGCAATTTGTCGCGCGAACAGAAGCCCGAGCTGCATCGCAAGGCCGTGGCAGAGAGAAGGGAACAGGACCGCCGATACCTCGAGTTCCATTGCGCGGTGGCCGAGCTGCTGTACCAACCTGGTCAGCCTGGCGCCTGGATCAAGCAGGAGGCCTTAAAGCGGATCGCGCTATGGGAGGAACAGGGCCTGTGCGCGTCCTATGCATGGAAGTGGCGCGAGTGCCTTGCCCAGCCCGAGGAATACGGCCGCCGGAGCATGCTGCGCGAGGATGAGCCAGGCGTGGCCATGCGCTGTAACTCTCCATTTACGAGTATCGCCTATGTCGTATGACGATCCCACCAAAGTGTTATACAACTGTACCGGACTGTTGACAAACAATGTGTCCTTCAGATAAGTGGGAGTACCTATTTCAGCTACTGCGATGTAGATTTAGATAGCAACCTTTTTCGGCTTAGTTGAGTCAGCTATCGCATTGTTTGAATTGGGCCGCGGGTTTCTTCTGAGTCGATAAAGTAGCTCGGCATCGCGCCCCGTCATGACGCCCGTTGCGCCGTCTACCTCCCCAATCGTTTCTTTTTCTACGGAGACGTAGACCGGATAGGTAACGGTAGATGCTGAAGTACGGCAGCTCCAAAGTTCTGCGATTTGGACCCACCGCCGCCCGAACCTATCGTTCATGCTATCGCTTGGCAAAAGCAACGAGACATCGAAAATCTTCCACTTTCTATTGCCTCGAAGGGCTCTACAGAAGTCAAGTATGTCGTCTTCTATCCAAAATATTGTTGTTCGAGCAAGCCAAGATGAGCCTTCCTTAATTGAATGGCTTATGAACGCGTAGGGAATGAACAGCTCCAGGTTTACTGCGCGCCAAGTCGTGCTGTCCGGCCCGTTTGGGGACGGCTGTACTTCTAGCCTTTGGTAATGATCGGTAGTTAGCATTTTCTCCTCCATAGCAGGCATGAACACTATAGATTGTAGCGCTATAGTGTTCGGCGTGAGTACATCATGGATTTTGTGTGGAGAATCCAGATGTCCTTACTTAAGCGTTTCGGTGAAGGACTGCAACGCATGCGCAAGAGCCGGGGTTTGACTCAAGAGGACTTTTCGATTGTCTCTAGCCGAACGTATCTCAGCAGTTTAGAGCGGGGCACTAAGGCGCCGACAATCACAAAAGTTGAACAACTTGCTTCGGTGATCGGGGTACATCCATTGTCGCTTTTGACTTTGGCTTACATCTCAGACCGCCCCGAGGACCTCAACACACTATGCGTAAAAGTTCGCGACGACCTCAAGATGCTTGACGATAAGACAATAGCCGCCGACTGAGGCGACGCGAGCCTTATGAGAACAAGACAGAGATCAGGCACGCTTAGTGCCAGTCACACGCACCCAGCAAGATCGTCGCTGTTGATATGACATGGCGTAGTTGAACAGGCGCTGGACGCGATCGGTGCTCTCTACGCGGTCGAGCAGCATGGATTCGGTCGCGACCTCATGTGATTTTCCGTCTAGGCAACATGTTATGCTGAGTCGAACGGCCGAGATCGGCCAACTGCAGACGATCGAGCCAACATAGCATGTTGCCAAGTCGAAACTCGCTTAGTTGCCTCGCCTGATTGGCCGCATGTTATCATTTTCCCCCGCGCAATCAGACCTTGTCCTACCGGCGTGCCCATCCAACCCATCCCGCGCGATGCCGTCGTTCGAAGACAGAGCCAGCGTTTAGACAATAGTGGATTGGCTGTCTACGTGAGCGCCAAAAGGCGCTGCTGGACAAGAGCAGCGCGACCAGATATCACTAATCGAACCACAAAGAATCATCAGGGATGGCAATGAATTTCTTCAAAAGCGATCAAGAGTCGACCACTGAACAACATGAGGCTATGAACGCCGCCCTCGGCATCTCCTCTTCACAACCTACGGTGCCACCCGCCCTGGAGTCAAAAGAAGCGCCAGGTGATCAGCCGATAGTCGAATCGTCGGAAGGATCGCTCTCTGAGCCAACGCATGGGCTAAGCGACTCCCTCTCGTCCGAGGGCGTGGAAGGCGGTGATCTGATCCCTAGCGATGGGGAGATCGCCGAGCTGATCGAGCATATCGCAATTGATCATTCTGCTGGCGATGCGCCCAAAACTTGGCGGGATCTTGCCGCCGAAGACATTGCAGCTGCCAAGAAACGTAGCGTCGAGGTGAGCCTGTCTTCCCTGAGCGTTACTTACTCCAGCGAGATCGAAAGCAGCCGAGGGATTACCGTCCTAAAGGACGAGGAGCTCGCTAGGGCCTGGCTCATCAATCGACTCGTTGACCGTCTCAACTACGACCCCAAGCGAATTAAACTAGAAAACGAGTATGTCGCTGGGCGTGGCAAGAAGGGCACTGCCGAAAACTCCGTCCGAATCGACGTGATTTTGGAGGATGAGGAGCAGATTCCCTTCTACTTTATCGAGGTCAAGGCTCCAGACAAGTATGAGGGGGACATGGAGCTTATCGAGCGACAGCTCTTTGCCGTCGCCGCTCTGCATGAGAGCTCCACGAGCAAAAAGCCCAAATTTCTTGTTTATTACACAGTGGAGATGGTCGGCAACCGCCTACAGGACAAATTGATAGTCATAGACTATCAAAAATTCCCGACTTACGAGAAATGGACGCAAGCGGGGATGCTCTCAGTTTCAGACACCCTGAACGACAAATACGCTCGCCCTAAAAAGCCAGCCTACGTCAGAAATAGCGAGAAGGATCTGGTTAGCAACTTCTCCCCCTCAGAGGTGAAAGATCTGGCAACCAGGCTCCACAATTTCCTTTGGGGCGGCGGTAGCACTGGCGACACCGAGGTGTTCACATCTCTGGTCAACATCATCCTGACAAAAATCCAGGATGAAAACGACACCGAGGACGGCAAACCTTATCAGTTCCAAGTGCTTCAGCATGGCGAAGTCACAGAGAGTCATGAGTCGATCTACGCCCGACTCAATGAGGTTTATCGCACAGCGCTGAAAAATCAGCTTGGAAAACAAGGCGATCTCAGTGCGCAGCACATTGTAAATTTAGAGAAATTTCCGTTACCTAAGCTCGTCTATGCAGTAGGTCTCATGGAGAAATATTCCTTTGTGGACGGGAAAAACTCTTTGAATGGCCGGGATTTGCTTGGGGATTTCTTCGAGCAGATTCAACGCGATGGATTTAAGCAATCGAAAGGCCAATTCTTCACGCCAGTCAACGTTGTTAAATTCATCCTCTATGCTTTAGAGCTCGACAACCTTGCGTTGCGCATGATCAATGTGGAGCAGAAGCTGCCGTTGATCATTGACCCCTCTTGCGGAAGTGCGACGTTTCTGATCGAGGCCATGAAAATGGTCACAAATGAAGTGAAGCAACGCCAACGAAGCAAACTGAGCACGGCGCGCCAGGTGCAACAGACTTTTAGTCGCCTAATGCCCGACAATCAAGAGCATCAATGGGCTCGTGACTACCTATATGGCGTCGAGCACAACTTTGACCTCGCGACAGCTGCAAAAGTCAACATGGTCTTGCATGGCGATGGATCGACTAACATTTTCCACAAAGACGGTCTCAAGCCATTCTCCGCGTATGAGCATGCGGCGTCGTTGGGGTCTCCCAACTACCTCGGAATGCGGGCGCCTTGCGCTTACTACTCCGGGAAAGATGTGAATGGCCAATTCCACGTCATCCTAAGCAATCCGCCGTTCAGCGTCGATCTCGATGGAGACACCAAGAAGACTTTGGGCAAAAGCTTCCTGTTCGGGGATAAAAAAAATTCAGAAAACCTCTTCATTGAGCGGTATTGGCAGCTTCTACGCGACGGCGGCCGAATGGCTATTGTTCTGCCTGAGAGCATTTTTGACACCACCGAAAACAAATACATCCGTCTGTTCCTGTTCAAATTCTTCCATGTGCGTGCAGTAGTCAGCCTTCCTCAGCTAGCTTTCGCGCCCTACACGCAGACGAAGACCAGCATTCTGTTTGCGCAGAAAAAATCAGCTGCCGAAATTGAGTATTGGACTCTTCTGTGGAACGAACAATCGTCACGATTCGGGAAACTGAGCACGAGGATTCAAAACTATTTGAAGGTTTTGTTTGAGGGGGCGAGCGCGACTAGCTTTCCGTCGATCATAGGCATGACCGACGCTAACATGCGAACCGACATGGCGGAGCTTATTGGGGTAAATCCGACCAGCATCGACAAAACAACTCCTGTGATCGAGCTGTTCCGGGACAACCGGAGGGCGATCGATTTGGCTCTGCAAGTCGACACCGACGCCATCGAAGCCTTTGGACGCGTCAATTCCAACTGGGTGATGCGAGAGGTGCTCATCAAATCTGCGACCGACGCTGCAGTCAAGGGCAAGCCCGAGCTGGACTTGAACGGGGAAATCTTCCTAGCGGAGGCCGCGAATATTGGATACAAGCGGTCTAAGCGCGGCGAAATCGTTCAGCCTAATGAGCTTTTCACGCTTGAGGTCGCTCCTTCCCGCGTCAGCATAAAGACGGTCGCGGTGAACTACGCCAAAGTCAAAGAGGATTTTGACCAGCGCATCGTCGCGGCTGAGAAGCGATCGAAATCGGCGAGCCTTGACGAGGCCATCAAGGATCGCGCCAAATCGCAGCTCGCGACACTAAAAGCAAGCCGCGACGAGCTGGACCTTGAACGTATTCGCGTCGAGGCGGCGCTCGTTAAATACTACGATGCGAGCGGCGCGCTAAAAGCGGCGCACAAAGATAGGACCGATGATGAGTTGCGAGCGATCTTCGAACTTCCGCTCATGATGCACCTGCGCAGCGACTCGATTTTGCTCGACCCCTCGAAACCCGCGACGATACTCGATTTGATGCGTTCGAAAGGGCTTTGGAAATGACACCGTCGTTCTGCATCGCTAAATATTTGGACGCCTGCGTTTCGTCGAGCTTGCGACTCAGCGCGCCGATGCTGCGCCGCTTCGCCACTAACACTGAGCCATTATCAATTGTAGCTGGAAGCAAGTATCCGCGCGCCGCCATCGGCGCCCTCTCGATCCCCTCGACAGCTCGCGTTGTGAAAAAGGGCGATCTTGACCAGCCTGCCCAGCTCATCGACTTAGAAAACGTGGGGCCGTGGGGCGCCGTCTACGATGTTTCTGAGGTCTCATCCATTGGATCGAATCGCTTGCTTTTCGGCGACTGCGATGTATTGACGTCGAAGCTCCGGCCGTATCTTGGAAAAACAATTCACAATGTGTTCCCCGAGGGGATGGGCACCACCGAATGGGTCCCCATCAAAGTCGACCCCACCCAGCTCCGACCGCGGCTGCTGGGCTACCTGCTGCAAAGCCGTCACTACGTTGAGATGTCGCGGGCGTTCATGGCCGGAAAGGAACACCCGCGCATCACTCCAGATGACATCTTGAGCCTTGAAGTTCCATTGCCTCCATTGGCGGAGCAAGACGCTCTAGTTAAGGCGCTGGATGGGCTCGCCAAAAAGTGCAAGCAAATGGAAGGCGCGATTGGCACCGAGTTGGACCTGGTCGACGCTTATTTCGAAAAGCACTTTGGGCTGAGCGTGGCGCAACTCGACACGAAAAAGCGCCAGCGAGAGCGAGCGCTAGGACTATCCAATATCGCAGCAAATCCCGATCTTCGTTTTAGCTTCAAGTTCCATGCCCCTAGTGTAGGCTTCGCGTTAAGCTCTTTGCGAGCCCTTCCACACAAGCGCGTCGGCGATTTTCTAGCTGAGGAGATTGTTCTTGGGGCCAGCGTCTCGCCAATCGACTATGATCTTGATTCAGAGAAACTCTATTTGTCGATGGCCACAATCAAATCATGGGAGTTTGACGAGCAAAGCGCCAGTCCAGTCAGCGAACAATATTTCGCTGCTAACATGGCAAAAGCGGTTAAGCCAGAAGATATATTGATGGCTCGCTCTGGCGAAGGCACAATCGGAAAAGTGGCCCTTATACCCGAGGGCGTCAACGGAATCTGCTCTGACTTCACGATGAGAATTCGGCTGGACCGAAAACGCTGCCTCCCTGCTTTCGCCCGACTCTATTTCATGTCGAAATATTTCCAACACGCAATCTACGGCGAGAAAAAAGGGCTGGGCAACAACACTAATATTTTTCCGATACAGCTTCGTGAGCTTCCATTTATCGATGTCTCGATCGCTGATCAAGAACACGCTGTGGAGGAGCTAAGCGAATTGCAGAGGGTGCGCGAGGCGGAGAAGGCGAGCCTTATCCACTTGCGAGCAAGAATGGAGGATGTCTTGACCCTTGGGCTAACTGGGAAATCCTTTTCCCATTTGCTCGCCTAAGTTGCTGTGACATCAGAATTTCAGTGAGCCGAAGTTAGACAGTTCACTGAGCAAGCTGACATTAACAGGACCTGAGCCGCGCCATCGCTTGCGCGGCGCGCGGTCTAGCTCTTTGCCTACACAGCATTTCGCGTTACAGCGAAATTTGGCTGGCTAGCCGAGAGCTTCCAAAAATTACCATTTCAGCCGCTGTTACTTCTGGTCATTAGAAATATAATGAGCTTTGCTCCGCGTCTTTCGCGCTATCGCGCCAACGCGGCTCGCGAGAAACCTTATGAGGCGACATGGACGGGGCGGAATACGATCTAAACAAACGGCCGGACAAAACCTACATGAGCGGCGGCATGCCAAGCTTCGACGACGCGCTTCGAAAAGTGAGAATCGCGAGCAAGGCGTTTGCTCCCGAGAGCGAGCACGCGTTCGCCACCGTGAAGGGCGAGGTGGTGCTTCGGCAGAGCGACGGCGGCAAGCGCATCGTCAAAGCCACCTTCTACGAAGACACGCGCGACATTAGCGTCCTGAACCTTCAAGCCTACACCCCAGCCACTGGCGCTCCGCACAAGGCAAGCTTCGCGCTGATTGGCAAAGAGATCGCGAAGTTCCTCGAGTTCGTCAAGCACATCCAAGAGCACATCTTCAAACATGACCATCCGGTCAACATCACTGATGAGGAGCTCCGGCGTTTCATCCTTTCGGAAAAGCAGGCCACCCAGATCCTGATGGACCATCCAGAGGTCTTAGCGGAGGTGTTGCGCACCAAGATCACTAAAGAGGATATCGTCGCGGTCGCTTACCGCCGGGAGCAGTTGGCGACCTACGGACGCTTGCTGAACGAGCCTGAATATTTTGCCCATGCTGAGCTGTTAAAGAAGTGCTCCGGGGAGGCCCTCTGGCAAAAATTTTTTGAAAAGAACACCTGGTTCTTCGGCTACGGGCTTGGCTACCTCTTCCTCTCCTCGCTGGATAATCGCAAGCTGGAATCTGTGGTGCAGGGCCATTCCGTGGCGTCGCATGGCAAGCGGGCAGACGCCCTCATGAAAACTCGCGGCCTGATATCAAGCCTTTGTTTTGTCGAGATCAAGGTTCATACGACCAAGCTCCTGGCCAGCAAGCCATACCGCGCTGGATGCTGGGCACCGTCCGCGGAGCTGGTCGGCGCAGTCGCGCAGGTGCAAGGCACCGTGCAGAGCGCTGTGGCGCAGATCGGAAACCGATACGTTGGCAAAGACGATCGCGGCGCCCCGACTGGAGAGGAGGCTTTTAACTTTCAGCCGCGCTCGTTCCTGGTGATCGGAAGCCTTACCGAGTTCATGGGCGAGCACGGCGTCAACGAGGAGCAGTACCGATCGTTTGAGCTTTACCGACGCAACACCGCTTGGCCCGAGATCATCACGTTCGACGAGCTCTACGAGCGCGCTAGCTATATCGTTAATCACAATGGCAAAGCCGAGACGCCATCACGTGACGCTCGCGTTGACGCGCGAACTGATCACCGCTATAGCGAAACCTCAGCGCATGAACGCGCGAAGGCGGACTCGACGATATCCTGGCCGCTGGCCTAAACGAGCTACTCAACCAAGATCCGAGCGTCGACTACACGGGCCTGTACGGCAAGGTTGCCAGCGACGCTGAGGCCGCTGGCAACCTGACCAAAGCACGCGCCCTAGGCTTCATGACTGCAATTGCATTCATGATGCTCGCCACGACCGAAAAGGCTGCGCGATTCTAGGCTAGTCTTGAAGGCACGCGCGTCGAAGTGCCGGCACAGTTCGCGATCGGCTCACGCGATGTGGGGGCCGTCGATCCCCGGGATGGATCACATCATTGCCGGCATGTCTGCGCTTGCTCCGCGCCTGCGCCGCTGCGTCACCCTTGACAGTGCCGGGCACTGTCTACAGCAGTAGTACGCCGGTGCAGTCGCTTCATTGATCCTGTCCTTCATGAGGATGTTGGATGACGATATCCAAGCAACGGCTTAGAGCTAGCATCGCACGGCTGCTTGTGGCCGGTGGCAGACGGTCGAGCCAGGATAGCATGCTGGAGTAAAAATCTTACCCGCTGTCAAGAAATTCCACTTTCGACCCAAGGCAAGCCTCAAAAAGTATTACTGAACATTGAACAGTTGCCCTCATATCCATGTTGAGGATGAGCTTTGTGCTGACGAGGCGTGTCAAAGAGTAGCTCAGCGATAACTTCGAAGGCTATGTCCCTGTCGAGTAAGAAGAAGGCCGCATACGGGACGCCATGGATGCGAGATAGTTCGAGGGCGGCTGCAAGTATGGCTGGGCTCATTGTTGTGTGCGTCATAGTTGCTCGTGTTTAGATAGTCTCTTTACCTCAACTGCTGCGTTTTGAGGAAGGTCAACACTGGAGGCTATGATGGTCGAGTGTTCCGCTAACCGCGCCGTGATGTACGTCCGAATGTCGACGGAACGTCAGGATTACTCCACCGATCACCAACGCGCAAAGATCCAAGAATACGCTGCCGCTTGCGGTCTGCCCATCATTCGTGAATATGTCGATGATGGCAAAAGCGGTCTCGACATCAAGCGACGAGCTGGTCTTCAGTCTCTCATGAAGGATGTTCAGTCAGTCCAACCGGACTTCACCCATATCATCGTTTACGACGTCAGTCGCTGGGGACGCTTCCAAGACATCGATGAGGCTGCATACCACGAGCACACCTGCCGCCGCGCGGGGATTGAAGTAGTGTACTGCGCCGAAACGTTTGCTAATGACAAAGGTCCATTCGCAGCTCTTCTGAAAAGCATGAAGCGGGTGATGGCTGCAGAGTACAGCCGAGAATTGTCGGAGAAAGTATATGTTGCTCAATCCCGGTATATCCGGATGGGTTTCAAGCAAGGCGGCTCCGCCGGACTCGGGCTCCGCCGTCTCGCATTGAGAGCGAATGGAACGCCAAGAGCCATACTCGAGCCTGGTGAATATAAAGGTTCAGCAACGGACAGAGTGGTTCTTGTTTGGGGGCCAGATGAAGAAGTGGCTCTTGTTCGACGAGTCTACGAGCTTTATCTAGATCAGGGTTTCAGTCAGGCTCGTATCGCACGAGTACTCAACAGCGAAGATATTCCGAACGAACACAACCGGCCTTGGACGCAGAACATGGTCAATTGCTTGTTGACCAACGTCAAATATTGCGGCGCTCTCGCATATGGCCGCTACACAGCAAAGCTATCTGGCCCACGAATACGCAATCCACCAGCCAAGTGGATTATTAACTCAGCGGCAGTCGATCCCATCATTCCTGCTGAACGTTTTGAAGCGGCCCAAGTTGAACATGCGCGCAGAATGCGGCGCTACACCGCTCCAGAACTGATCGTACTTCTTCAAGCTTGCTACCAACGCCATGGCAAGGTCAACGCCCAGATTATTGCGAAAGACCCGGGAATGCCAGACCCACAAGTGCTCGTCCGCACGCTTGGCTCTCTGGTACGCGCATACGATGCGGCTGGGTTGCCTCGGTCTGATAAGAAGTATGCCTTCGTTGACACGAAAAGAAAGCTGCTGCCCATGCGGCAACGGCTTTTTCTGCAAGTAGAAGCGCTCGCTCAGACTGCCGGTGCCAAAACTGAACGAGTACGACTGCCTTTCACTCTCGTATTGAACGGGAACGTACGTGTTCGCGTTGAGGCAGCGCCGATGCGTCGACCGACAGGCGCCTCACCAGATTGGAGAGTCATCAAAAAGCAAGGGATCGACTTCATCATTACTGGCCGTCTGGACGGCGAAACTTGGGAGTTTCTTGACTACTTTCTCGTTCCAATAAGTGACATGCCGAACGACGTCATCTATCTCAGGAAGTCGAGGCTCGATCGCTTTGCATTATGGCGGTTCACTTCGATCGAGGCGATGTTCGGAAGCGTCACAGCTGAGCAATCGGTGCAGACATGCTGAACCCTTACGCCAACAACGCTGCCTTGTATGTCCGTGCGTCTACCGAGCACCAGAACTACTCGACAGAGCATCAGGAAGCGGCCTTAAAGGAGTACGCGGCACGGCACGGCATGGATGTCGTCACCGTCTATCGGGATCAGGGGCGCAGCGGTTTAACACTTCACGGCCGCAATGGGTTGCTGAAGTTGCTAACCGATATCCAACGCGGAGCTGTCGATTTCAATACTGTCCTCGTCTACGACGTGAGCCGTTGGGGCCGCTTCCAGGATGTCGACGAAAGCGCTTACTACGAGTACGCGTGCCGTCGCGCAGGAATCGCCGTCTCGTACTGTGCGGAACCATTCAGCAATGATGGATCACCGCTCGCCGCTGTGCTGAAGGGGCTGAAGCGAGCGATGGCGGCCGAATACAGTCGGGAGCTGTCGGTAAAGGTGTTTCAGGCGCAGTGTCGTTTTACCGAGGCGGGATTTAAGCAGGGTGGAGTAGCTGGGTACGGGTTGCGACGTATCGCGATCTCTGCTTCTGGCCAGATTAAAGGGATGCTCGGCCCTGGCGAGCGCAAACCTATGGAAACTGATCGTGTCACCTATACACTAGGTCCCGAGGAAGAGCTTGCTGTCATTCGACGTATCTACGATATGTATGTGGTCGAACACCTTTCCGATACCGACATTGCGCGGCGCTTGAACACTGAAGGGGTCGAGAACGGATTTGGACGATCTTGGTCTCCATATCACATCAAGCAGATCCTCACGAACGATAAATACGCAGGAACACAGGTGTTCAACCGCAGCACGCAACGGTTCAGGACTTCAAGACGCCCAAATGCGTCAAGCACATGGGTAAAGGTTGACGATGCTTTCGAAGCCATCGTGTCCCGGGAAACTCTGGAAAAGGCCCGCGCCGAGCGCCAGCGCAGACGCAAGCGATGGACTGACGATGAGATGCTGGACGTGTTGCGAGATCTCTTCGTTGAACATGGCAAGGTCACGCCCGACTTGATCAATTCCAGCGATGGGCCAGCCGCGAAGTCTTACGCCTTTCGCTTCAAAGGTATCGTCGCCGCAATGGATCTGGCCGGCGTTAGCAGGCCATCTCTAACACGCAGCACAATTACCAGGTATCGCATGCGTTGTATCACTCGTGACATGACTATCGAACTGGAAAAATGCGCTGCCGAGGCAAAGGCTCAGGTTGATAGGCTAAGCCCGCGTACCTACCGACTAAACGGAGTGACTGTTCGTCTCCTGTGCACGCGATGCCGGTACGAGCGCAGTCATCCATGCTGGAAGGTCACTTTGGCACACGACCCAATCGTTGACTTTGTAATCTGGGGGCGTGCTAATCAGGCCAATGAAAAAGTCGAACGTATCTACCTGATCCCTGTGGCCGAATTCCCAACCCATCTCTACATCTGGCCGTCAACGCGCACCCTCTTAAATTACGAGCCGTATGCATACCCATCAATGTCGGCAATGTTTGGGCTGTAAGGGCGATTTTGACACTAGTCGTTGTCTGCTATCGACCGATTGTGTTGAAAAACTCGGCTCCTATGCCAGGTGGACCGCAAAGATTAGTAACTCGACTGTCCAGAACGAGCCATAGGCTGCGATCGTCGATCGGTCGGAGTATTAACGCCTCCGATAACGAGCCAAAAATGTTGCCGTCAGACTTTTTCAACACAATAGGTCGGAAGCGGACGTACGCGGGCCCAATCCGGACACTAACATGACGTCCTTGTTCGTAGACAGACTGATGCCATGGCCCTAGCACTTCTTCCTGAAGACCTGTAGTCGCTCATAGCAGCTCATCTTCCCGCCCATCGCCGATCACCGAAAGGTGGCCGCTCACGTATTGATGACCGCGCGGCCATGACCGGAATCCTGTTTGTCCTCAAGACAGGGATTCCAGGGGAATACCTGCCGCGCGAACTCGGCTGCGGCAGCGGTATGACATGCTGGCGTCGCCTTCATGAATGGATGCTTGCTGGTGTCTGGCAGCGCATCCACGAGACAATCCTGCGACAGCTTCGCAAACACGACCAGATCATGTGGGGATCGAGCTAGCGTGGACGCTGCAAGCGTACCGGCACCTGCCGGCGGCAAGCACACAGGCCGAAACCCTACCGATCGCGGCAAACTAGACTGCAAACACCATTTGCTAGTGGACGAGCGTGGGCTTCCATTAGTAGCCAAGATCTCGAGCGCGCAGGTACACGACTCGCGTTTTCTCATCCGCTGGTAGAGTCCGTCCCGGCAGTGAAAGGGTTGGCAGGGCGTGCCCGCAAGCGCCCTGGTAACCTGCATGCCGATCGAGCGTACGCTTCGAGAGCCCATCGGGCTTGGCTGCGCCGCCGGGGTATTGCAGCTCGTATCGCTCGCTATAGCATGGAGTCGCGGGAAAGGCTCGGCCGATGGCAGTGGGTCATAGAGCGCACCTTGGGTTGGCCACACCGATTTCGCAGACTGCGCATAGGCGCTTTAAGCACGTGCTCGATTGACGGCACCATAAATCGTGAATACACTTTGAGCGTAATTTTATTCATCATAAGCCATCCATAGGAGGTCGCCAGATGCCACCAGAAATTACCGCTAGCAGCCCGGGCTTGTTTGACGAACTGAAGAAGGAAATGAACACCTTCCTGGACCGTGGGTTCACTCTCTTGGAAACTGAGCAGTCCAAAATCAACAAGGCGATCTTCGATGCCTTGACGATGGAGCAACGTGATGCTTTTTGCAAATCATTGGATAGGCAGGGTGTGAAGCCCGCACGCATGCAGAAGATCACGGGCAAGAGCCAACCGACGGTCAATCGTCACCTGAATGGGAAAAATAGCTAAATCAATTCATTTTTAGTGGACACATCACGAAAGGTCGGGGTACTACCCGGCCTTTTTTTGTTCTGGCATTACAAGCCTTGCCCTTAATCGGTTTGCTGGGCTGGCTGCGCGCTCTCGGAAGGGCCGCTTCCATCTCATACCATCTGTCAACGAGCTGCATCTGGCGCTTGGCTTCACAGGCTTTTTGCAGCGCTGCGTGCGAAAAGCTGTAGCTGGTGATCGTCCATATCCCTTTGTCATGGCGCCGAAATATAGGGCCGTATGTCTCAGATCGATCGTCGTCACTAGGAACGAAAAACGCACTTTTGGGCTTGATAACCTATGCAATGAATCCCTGCCCCTGCGGCTGGCTGGGCCATCCTTCCGGCAAGTGCCGCTGCAACCATGATGCGGTGCTGCGCTACCAGGACAAGATTTCCGGTCCCCTGCTCGACCGCATCGACCTGCAGGTGCCGGTATCAAGCATGGCGCCGGAATCGATGGCGGCCCAGGCCGACGGCGAGCCGAGCGCAGCCATCGCCGCACGCGTCGCGAAAGCCCATGCGATCCAGCTGCGGCGCCAGGGCAAGGTCAACCAGGCCCTGGCGACACGCGAGATCGACCGCCACGGCGAACTCGACGATGCCGCCGAACAGCTGCTGCGCAACGCCATGCGCCATCTGCACTGGTCGGCGCGGGCCTATCACCGGGTGTTGAAAGTGGCGCGGACGATTGCCGACCTGGCGGGCTCTAGTCGGGTGCAGTCGGAGCATGTGGCCGAGGCGATCCAGTACCGGCGCGGCCTGGTCGAGGCTTAGACCTGCGGCGCTGATTAAATTTTTGCAACTTTTTTACTGGCCGGCGGCCGGAGGCGCTGATACCATCGCCTCATGAAAATCCGTCTCCTGTCGCCGGTCCTTTTCCTCCTGCTTGCAGGCACCCTGCTGGCTGCCTGCAGCCCCAAATACAACTGGCGCGACTACGCCAGCCCGGACGCGCCCTACAAGGTGATGTTCCCTGCCAAGCCGGCCAGCTTTACCCGCACCATCGACCTCGACGGCATGCAGATCAGCATGACGATGACGGCCGCCGAAGTCGACGGCGCCACCTTCGCCGTCGGGGCGGCCGAGGCGCCGGATGAGGCGCATGCCCGCACTGCCCTGCCGGCCATGATGAAAGCGCTGCTGCGCAATATCGGCGCCGGCGATGGCGGGGGCAGGTTCAACGCCGACGCCAGCGGCAGGACAACCGGCGACATCGACGCGACCGGCAGCACGAACGGCGTGCCGGTGCGCCTGGTCGGCCATTTCGAAGCGCGCGGCAAGCGCTTTTACCAGGTGATCGTGCTCGGCAAGGCGAATGCCCTGCCGCCCGAGCAGGTCGAGCAATTCCTCACTTCCTTCAAACTATGAACAGCGATACTCCAGCACTGCAGCTACGTTCCCTGCGCAAGGCCTTTGGCCGTCCGGCTGTCGACGGCATCGACCTGCAGGTGAGGCGCGGCGAACTCTACGCCCTGCTCGGCCCGAACGGCGCCGGCAAGACCACCACTCTGCGCATGGTCACCGGCCTGCTGGCGCCGGATTCGGGCCAGGTCGAGGTGTTCGGCATCGATCTCGCCGCCCATCCTTCCGCGGCCAAGCAGAAGATGGCCTATCTGCCGGACGACCCGATGTTGTACGGGAAACTCAAGCCCACCGAGTACCTGGAATTCGTGGCCGGCCTGTGGGGCATCGCACCCGAGGAGGCCGAGCCGCGCGCGCGCCGCCTGCTCGACTGGCTCGACCTGACGAAGCACGCGCACGAGCTGACCGAAGGTTTTTCGCGCGGGATGAAGCAGAAGCTGGCGCTGGCCGGCGCACTGATCCATGAGCCCGAACTGCTGATCCTGGACGAACCGCTGACCGGCCTGGACGCCGCCGCCGCGCGCCAGGTCAAGGATCTGCTGGTGTCCCATGTCGCCAAGGGCGGCACGGTGATCCTGACCACCCACATCCTCGAGGTGGCCGAACGCATGGCGCAGCGCATCGGCATCATCCGCCAGGGCCGCCTGATCGCCGAAGGCACGCTGGAGGAACTGCGCGAACGCACCCTGGGAGGCAGCCTCGAAGACGTGTTCCTGCAACTGACGGAGCAGGCATGAAGGCGCGGCCGGGGTCCAGCCTCTGGTTGCTGCGCCACGAACTGCGCCTGGCCTGGTACAACTCGGCCGTTAGTGGTGGCGCACGGCGCCGCATGGGCTGGGCCAGCATCGCGGTATGGGTCGTCACCTGGACGCTGCTGCACGTGGGCGCCTTCGTGGTGCTGCGCAAGCTTGGCACGGACGGCGCCATGGACCCGCGCTTCGCGGTCGTGGCGACGCTGGGGCTGGCGGCGATCGCCATCTTCATGCTGTCGAGTTCGCTCAAGGCCAGCGTGCTGGCGTTGTTCGAGCGCGGCGACCTGGACCTGCTGCTGTCCTCGCCGCTGCCCTCGCGCAGCATTCTCACGGTACGCCTGCTGGGCGTGATCATGGCCTGCGCCGCCCTCTATCTATTCCTGTTCGGACCGCTGGTGCATGTCGGCGTTGCGCTTGGCCAGTTCCGCTGGTTGGGCGTGTATGTGTCGATCGCCACCATGGCCACGCTGATGGCCTGCCTCGGCATGCTGCTGACGCTGGCACTGGTACGCGTGCTGGGCGCGCGCCGTACGCGGGTGCTGGCGCAGGTGCTGAGCGCAGTGGCGGGCGCCCTGCTGTTCCTGCTGTCGCAGTCGTTTTCCCTGCTGTCGCAAACCACGGATAGCGGCGCCACCGAGCGTACGCTGCGCCGCATGGCGGCCTCGCCCTGGCTGGCGCCCGACAGTCTGCTGTGGCTGCCGGGCCGTGCCGTGCTCGGCGAACCGCTGCCGGTGCTGCTCATGGTCGTGCTGGGCATCGCCGCGTTCGCGCTGACGGCCGCCCTGACCCATCGCTTCTTCGTGCAGGGGCTGCAGCAGGCAGCCAGTACGGCGCGTGCGCTCGCCAAGCCGGCGGGTGCGGTACGCATGCGCTTCCGGCGCAGCCTGTTCGATACCGTCGTGGTCAAGGAGTGGCGCCTGATCGCCCGCGATCCGCAGCTGATTTCGCAAATCCTGCTGCAGCTGGTCTACCTGGTGCCGCTGCTGTTCCTGATCCTGCGCCACAACGATACGCCGGGACCGGCGATCGGCGCCGGCCTGACGCTGCTGTGCAGTTCGCTCACCGGCTCGCTGGCCTGGATCGTGGTCGCGGCCGAGGATGCGCCGGACCTGCTGCAATCCTCGCCGGCAGCCGGGCGCACGATCGCGCTGGCCAAGCTGGCGGCCTGCGTGATGCCGCCGCTGCTGGTGGTCGCCGTGCCGCTGCTGTGGCTGGTCGTGCGTGCGCCGCTGGCGGGCGCCCTGATCGGCTTCGCCGTCGTGGCGTCGGTGCTGAGCGCGGCGCTGATCGTCAGGTGGCAGGCGCGGCCCGGCAAGCGCAGCGACTTCAAGATGCGCGGCAAGGAAAACTTCCTGTGCTCGATGTTCGAACTCGTGAACACGCTGTGCTGGGGCGGCCTGGGCTGGCTGCTGGTGAGGCTGACGAGCGAGACCGGCAGTTCGGCTGGCTCGACCGCATTGATGGCGGCAGGCGCCATGGCAGGCGCGCTGCTGACGCTGTTCCTGGCCTGGTTGCTGCGGCGGCGTGGGGAGTGACAGGACGCCAAAGTGTGGCTGCGCACCGACATGCTGCAGCCAGTCGTGTTATCGTTTGGTTACTAAATGCTTGAACGAGACAGCTATGCTAATTACCTTCAAATCGAAAGCCTATCCCAACGTCCTGATGTACCAGGAGCACGCCAAGCGCATCCTGGACCTGCTGGACAAGGACCCCGAGCGCGGCGTCATCACGGCCGCGGAAGCGCCGAAAGCGGTCGCTCTGCTCGAGCACGAGATCGACGAAAGCCGCAAGCACCAGGCAACGGATGAGGTCGAGCAGGACGTCAAGGCCCATGCCGGCGACGTCGAGGATACCGACCATGAGCCGGCCGAAGTCGTGACGTTCTCGACCCGCGCCTATCCGCTGCTGGAAATGCTGCGCGCCGCCCGTGACCAGGGCAGCGACATCCTCTGGGGCGTGTAAGCGTTAAGGGATGACGGCGGGTTCGGCTTCGACGGTCGCCAGCGCGATCCGGTTCTTGCCCGCGCGCTTGGCTTCGTACATGGCCTGATCTGCCCGCGCCAGCAGGCGCGCCGCGTCCGGCAGCTGGTCCGGCAAGTGCAGGGCCACCCCGACGCTAGCTCCCACCTGGACGCGGCCGCTGGCCAGATCGAAGGGATGGGAGAGCTGGGCCAGCAGGTCGGCTGCTTTGGCGGCGGCATCGGACTCGTCGCCGAGCAACTCCAGGATCACCACGAATTCGTCCCCCGCAAGGCGGGCCGCCATGTCGGTTTCGCGGATACCCTTCTGGATCCGGGCGCCGAACTGGCGCAGCAGCACATCACCCTCTTCGTGCCCGCGGGTATCGTTGATCAGCTTGAAACCATCCATGTCGAGGAACAGTACCGCGCAGGGACGATGCGTGCGCGCGGCGCGGGCCATCGCTTCCGGCAGGGCCTGCATCAGGGCGCGGCGATTCGGCAGGCCGGTCAGCATGTCGCGCATCAGCAGACCCTGCAGCTCGGCGGTACGCGCGGCCACGGTTTCCTCCAGATGGGCGTTCATCTCTTCCAGCTCGGTACGGTGACGGCGCTCGCTGCGGATGAGGCCGCGCAATGCTTCCGACAAGACCTCGGCTTCGTGAAAGCCGCCCGCCAGCGGAATGGCATCCGGCCTCGCCTGCTCCGGCGTCTGGGCGATGCCTTCGATGGCGCCGCTGAGCGATTTCAAGGGTGCGGCGATGCGCCGGGCCAGCAGCGCGGCGATGCCAGCCAACACACCCGCCAGAAGCAGGCTGAACCATAAAGCACGGCGTTCGAAGCGGTGCGCCGACGCCATGGCCGCCTGTTCCGTCTGGCGTGCCAGTACGGTCCATTGCAGGGTCGAGCGCTCGCTGCTGCGTCCGCTCAAGCTGTAACCCGTCACATAAGTCTGGCCGTCCGGCCAGCGTTCGGTAATGGCGCCGGTCTTGCCCTGCTGGGCCAGGGTCAGGCTTTCGGTCGAAATGCGCTGTTCGAGGATGTCGGCGGGTCCAAGCAGAACCACCCCATCGTTGCGCACGACAATGATCTCGGCGCCGTTGTCGCGCTGCGCCGGCGTCAGCAGGTCGCGCGCGAGGGCGCGCGCCCAGGACCAGCTAAGGTGGATGGCAAGCACGCCTTGCAGCTGGCCATGTTCGTCGTGAATCGGTCCGGCGACGTCAACGAAACGCCAGGGATCGGAAGTCTGCGGCAGAAGCTTGCCCAGCAACACAGCCGGGTGGTAGTCGGTGGCCGTGACAGCCAGCTCTCCGGTATGGAACCAGGGGCGCGAACTGACGTCGCGGTGCTCCAGCAGGCCGCCGGTTGCGGCGAGGACGGTACCCTCCGTGTCGGCGATGCCGATCCAGGCGTAGTCGCTGAAGTGGTGCTGCAGGTTCTCAAGGACCTGACGTGCAGCGGACGGATCGGCCGGATGGCGCAGCTGCGGCAGCGCCGACAGCAGATAGACATCGCGCACTGCCTGGTCGAGTGTGCGGTCGAGAGAATCGCGCATCTGCCAGGACAGCTGCTGCAGGCGCAATTTGGCCTGTTCGGACGCATGTTCGATCGCGTAATGGTCGACCAGCAGGAGTTGGAGCAGCACCGTGATCGCGACAATCAGGCAGGAGAACGACACCATTAGGGCGGCCAGGCGCAAATGCCTGGTGCGCTTGCGCTCTGGCGCGGTGTCGCTGTTAGCGGTCATATTGGTCAGGATTGGCAAAAGCGAGATGCTACCGTAAATACGTGTGTTGGTTCTAGCAAAAATTACCTTTTGTTAGCGTTTGTGGCGCTTTTGCCTATACAAGTCGGGTATTTGCTTCTCACTGCGCAAAAGCAAAAAGCCCCACCAAGATCACTTGGTGGGGCTCTGCTTAATAATTAGCCTGACGATAACCTACTTTCACACTGGTTGCAGCACTATCATCGGCGCAAAGTCGTTTCACGGTCCTGTTCGGGATGGGAAGGGGTGGTACCGACTTGCTATGGTCATCAGGCA